>Ga0210144_1000285_pt1 | contig 29093 bp, 31 predicted proteins | sample Muzzi_PWA_D2_FD_185532 | JGI IMG/M metagenome (GOLD analysis project Ga0210144, IMG submission 185532) | Wetland microbial communities from San Francisco Bay, California, USA, that impact long-term carbon sequestration - Muzzi_PWA_D2 (SPAdes) | ecosystem: Environmental > Aquatic > Marine >...
TGCGGGACTCGGGCATCGATATCGCCCGGCGCACCGTCGCCAAGTACCGCGAGGCGATGCGCATCCCCTCCTCGGTCCAGCGCCGGCGCGACAAGCAGGCGGCGCTCTGAGCCGCCGAGACCGGCCGGTCGCGGCGGCCGGTTGAAACGATTGTCAATCGGTTGACTCGCGGTGCCGTCGCCAATAGAAGGTGCGCCCATTGACGGGCCGGGCGGGCGGGGAAAGGCTTCCAGCGATGCTCGCGGAGTTGTCCGATCCGGCCGCGCGGCCATGGGCTGCGGACTGTCGCGGGACGGTCCGGCAAGCAAAAGAACCGGCACAACTAAGAAGGTTCGAAGCCCCGATGGGTCTGCAGATTTCGGGAAAACGCATGGATATCGGCGAGGCGCTCAGGGGCCAGGTCGAATCCCGCATGGGCGAGGCCCTGCAGAAATATTTCGACGGTGGGTTCACCGGTCACGTGACCGTCGAGCGGGAAGGATCGGGCTTCAAGACCGACTGCACCGTCCATCTCGACACCGGCATCACCTTGCAGGCACACGGCCAGTCGCAGGACGCCTATCAGAGCTTCGACATCGCCGCCGAGCGCATCGAGAAGCGGCTGCGCCGCTACAAGCGGCGCCTCAAGGAACACCATACGCCGCGGCCGGGGCCGGGGCCGGGCGAATCGGCGGCGAGCTACGTGATCGCTGCCCTCGACGAGGAAGACGAGATCGCGGCGGACTACAATCCGGTCGTCATCGCCGAGGAAACCACCAATCTCGATACCATGACCGTCAGCCATGCGGTGATGAGGATGGACCTCACCGGCGTGCCGGTGCTGGTCTTCCGCAACGCCGCCCATGGCGGCGTCAACGTCGTCTACCGGCGGCCCGACGGCCATATCGGCTGGGTCGACCCGTCCCTCAAGACGGCGGGGTCGTCCGCCACCAGCTGATGCAAGAAGGCGCCGACGGTCTTGCCGCCGCGCCGCGCCCAAGGGGAACGCATTGGATTTTTGCAATGAACCTAGGTGATCTCATCGCACCCGAGGCCGTGATCGCCTCGCTCAAGGCCAACAGCAAGAAGCAGGTGATCCAGGCGATCGCCGAGAAGGCCGCCGCCCTGACCGGCCAGTCGGAGCGTGAGATCTTCGAGACGCTGCTGCAGCGGGAAAAACTCGGATCAACCGGCGTCGGCGGCGGGATTGCCATTCCGCACGGCAAGCTCTCGAGCCTCGACCGCATATTCGGGCTGTTCGCGCGCCTGCCGAAGCCCGTCGACTTCGAAGCGCTCGACGATCAGCCGGTTGACCTCGTGTTCCTGCTTCTGGCGCCGGAAGGCGCGGGCGCCGACCATCTGAAGGCGCTGGCGCGCATTGCCCGCCACCTCCGCCATAGCGGCGTGGCCAACAAGCTGCGCGCCTCGACGGACAAGGCCGCCCTGCACGCCGTATTGACGGAAGAGGCGACGCCCGACGCCGCCTGAGCGTCCGCGATCAGTGGATGCTCACCATCTCCAGATCGTTCTCATGCGCGTTCATGACGACCGCATCGCGGGTGTCAGCGAGCATGATCGGCGAACCGTCGGCGCCAAGCAGCGCCCACAGCTCCAGATCCGGCGCCACCGGCGGCAACCCGGGAAACAGGTTCTTCGCCTCGTCGGACTTGAGGGAACGGACATAGGCGATCTTGCCGCCACCCAGGCCGGCAAAAGTCGCGGGAGGCATGACCTGCCTTTGACTGTTTTCCATGACTCATCACTCCTTTGGGCTGGATTGTACCACGCCCGTTGATCTCGATCCTGCGAACCGCCTTGTCATTCGGCGGGCGAGCGAGATCGATGGAGAGAAGTCCATCCGCAAGGGCGGCGCCGACAACCTCGATCCCTTCGGCAAGCACGAAGCTCTTGCGGAACTGCCGGGCGGCAATGCCGCGGTGAAGGTAGGTGCGGGAGTCGTCCTCTTCGGCCCTGCGGCCGCGGATGACGAGCTCTTTGTCCTCTACGGTGACATCGAGCTCATCGCTCGAGAAACCGGCAACCGCCAGGGTGATCCTCAGCATCTCGCCATGTTCGTCGGCAGCCGGCACCCGCTCGATATTGTAGGGCGGATAGCCGTCGCCGGCGGCCTTGGAGAGCCTGTCCAGCGCCCGTTCGACTTCGTCGAAGCCGAGGAGAAGCGGACTGGAAAACGCCGAGATACGCGTCATTCTGCGGTGGTCCTTGTTTCCTAAGCGACCTTCCCGTCCGGACCCTTTCGAGGCATCCGGACGAACGGAATATGGTGGGGGCGCCGGACCGGTTCAAGCCGCCATCCCGGCCGATGGCCACCAGCCAATCGCGTAGTGCGATGGCGCAGTCTTTGTTGGCGCTGGAATGACCGATGGGCACGCCGCCACTGAGCACCCCGGCTCGTTCAGGCCATCAAACAGGTTGCCACCGGTCGCCCCTGCTTTCGGTTGCCTGCGCGTGGCCCAGCCAGATGTCAGCCGACGCTTTCAAAGACTTCGACACCAATGAGAACGGCGTCGGTCTTCACGAGCTCCCGAACCTGGGGTGCGTGTTCGTCAAAGTCATAGCCACGGTCGGTCATGAGATCGACCCGCGCTTGCCAGACATACTGTCCCGGGGCCGGACCTTTGAGCAACGCATGATCGAAGCCCCGGGTAATCCGCGTGGGCTGCAGAGAGGCAAATACGTCCTTGCGCATCAAGTCGAGAAAGCGCTGCTCATCAGCGCTGGGAATCAAGGCAAAGCGGAACTGGCCGATCATATCCATGTCTTGCCTCCATTTCGGTAGATTGATGCCGATAAGGGCCGCCCCGGCGCTTCGGCGGGCGCCTCTCGCGCAAAGAGTCCTTCCCAGCTGACGGCCCCGCAGCAGAAGAGTCACGATTCAAATACGGCAACTTTACGTTGGACCCTTCTGCACGAAACATGTGGGCCGGCGCGGCCTAGTCCAGACCTTCGAAAAGCGCCGTCGAAAGATAGCGTTCGGCAAAGGACGGGATGATGAGGACGATGGTCTTGCCCTTCATTTCCGGCCGGCTGCCGACCTTCACCGCAGCGGCGATCGCCGCGCCGGACGAAATGCCGACCGGGATGCCCTCGATGCGGGCGCTGAGCCGCGCGTAGTCGAAGGCATCGTCGTTGCCGACGGTAACCACCTCGTCATAGACGGACGTATCGAGGATGGCGGGGACGAAGCCGGCGCCGATGCCCTGGATCTTGTGGGGGCCCGGATTGCCGCCCGACAGGACCGGACTGTCCGCCGGCTCGACCGCCACGACCCTGACGCCGGGCTTGCGCTCCTTCAGCAGCTGGCCGACGCCGGTGATCGTGCCGCCGGTGCCGACGCCGGAAACGATGACGTCGACGTTGCCGCCGGTGTCGTTCCAGATTTCCTCGGCGGTCGTGCGCCGGTGGATCTCCGGATTGGCGGGATTCTGGAACTGCTGCGGGATCACCGCGTCGGGAATCTCCTTGATCAGCTCGTCGGTGCGGGCGAGGGCGCCGCGCATGCCGAGCGCCCCGTCGGTCAACACCAGCTCGGCACCGAGCAGCTGGAGCATCTTGCGCCGCTCGACCGACATCGTCTCCGGCATCACCAGGATCAGCCGGTAGCCGCGGGCGGCGGCGACGAAGGCGAGCGCGATGCCGGTATTTCCCGAGGTCGGCTCGATCAGGGTCGTCACGCCCGGCCGGATGCGGCCCTCGGCCTCCAGCGCGTCGATCATCGCGACGCCGATGCGATCCTTGACGCTGCCGATCGGATTGAAGAACTCGAGCTTGGCGAGGAGATGCGCCCCGACATTCTTGACCTCCGCAATGCGGTCGAGGCGGACGAGCGGCGTGTCGCCGATCGTGTCGGTGATTGAATCGTAGATGCGCCCGCGCCCCGGCTTGCGTGCCGCCGCTGATCCCTCGTCCGTCATCTTCGTCAACTTCTCCTCCGCGACTCCGGGCGCGATCCTACTCCGACATCCCGGTCGAACCGAAACCGCCCTCTCCCCGCGCCGTTTCCCCGAGGTCGTCCACCTCGGCGAACTCGGCCGGCGGAACCGGCGCGACCACCAGCTGGGCGATGCGCATGCCGCGGGTGACGACGAACGGCTCGGCTCCGTGATTGACCAGGATGACCTTCACCTCGCCGCGGTAGTCGGCGTCGATGGTGCCGGGGGCGTTGAGGATGGTGACCCCGTGGTTCGCGGCAAGGCCCGAGCGCGGGCGGACCTGCCCTTCGTAGCCAGTCGGCAGAGCGAGGGCAAAGCCGGTCGGCACCAGGGCCCGACCGCCGGGCGTGATCGTAAGCGGTGCCGCCTCGGGCACGGCGGCGGGAAGGTCGACGCCGGCCGCATCGACGGAACGGGGGGTCGGCAGCGGCAGGCCGGCGCCATGCGGCAGCCGCCGGACAAGCACCCGCACCCGGTTCACGCGCCGGCCCTGCCGGGATGGTGCAATACCTCCGCAATCCGCGCGACGAGCTTCGCCGCGACTTCGGTCTTGGCCATCTTCGGCCAGGCTTCGACACCGGAGCCGGTGACGAGGTGGACGGTGTTGTCGTCGCCGCCCATGGCGCCGGTCGTCGGCGACACGTCGTTGGCGAGAATCCAGTCGGCGCCCTTCTTCTTGAGCTTGGCTTCGGCGTTCTTCTCGAGATCGTCGGTCTCGGCGGCGAAGCCGATGACCAGCGCCGGGCGAAGCGTGTGATGGCGGCCGACAGTGGCGAGGATGTCGGGGTTCTCGGCGAGGGCGAGCGACGGGACCTCGCCGGAGCCATCCTTCTTCATCTTGCCCTTCGCCTCCTTTGCCGCACGCCAGTCGGCTACCGCGGCCGCCATGACGGCGACGTCGGCGGGGAGAACCGATTCCACCGCCTCGAGCATCTGGCGCGCCGTCTCCACATGGATGACGGTGACGCCCGGCGGATCGGGGATGGCGACCGGACCGGAGACCAGCGTCACCCGGGCGCCGGCCGCCGCGGCGGCCGCGGCGATGGCGTGGCCCTGCTTGCCGGACGAGCGGTTGGCAATGTAGCGCACCGGGTCGATCGGTTCGCGGGTCGGTCCCGAGGTGACGAGAAAATGGTGCCCGGCGAGCGGCCGGGCCTGCGGCTTCAGCATCGCCTCGACCGCGGCAACGATCTCCAGCGGCTCGGCCATGCGGCCGACGCCGGCCTCGCCAGCTTCCGCCATCTCGCCGGCGTTGGGCCCGACGAAGCGGATGCCATCGCTGCGCAAGCGCTCGACATTGCGCCTGGTCGCCGGGTGCGACCACATGTGCGGATTCATCGCCGGGGCGACGAGCACCGGCCGGTCGGTAGCGAGCAGAACGGTGGAGGCGAGATCGTCGGCATGGCCGCCGGCCATCTTGGCGAGGAGGTCGGCGGTCGCCGGGGCGACGACGATGAGGTCCGCCTCGCGCGCCAGCCGGATGTGGCCGATGTCGAACTCGTCCGCGCGGCTGAACAGGTCGGTGAACACCTTGCCGCCGGTCAGCGCGCCGACGGCGAGCGGCGTGACGAACTCGCCGGCGGCGCGGGTCATCACCGCCCGCACCGTCATCCCCCGCTCGCGCAGCCGCCGGATCAGGTCGAGCGCCTTGTAGGCGGCGATGCCGCCCGAGATGACGAGGAGGATGGATGGAGCCGGCACGGACAATGGGGTCACGCTTCCCAGGGATTGATCAGGTCGACGCCGCAGTCTTCGAAGTCAGCGACATTGCGTGTTGCAACGGCCATGCCGTTGGCACGGGCGATAGCCGCGATTTGCGCGTCAAGCGGCTTCATCCGCGGTCCCAGCCGTCTCCGCCGTGCGCTAATATCAGCGTAGTGATCGGCGGCCGTGAGATCGAAGGGCAAGACGCGTCCGGAAAAGTCATCCTCGAACATCAGCTGGGCGTCGCGCTGCATTTCGGATTTCCGCCGACCGACCGGTAGATAGTCTATGCCGGCCAGGATCTCGGCAACCGTCACGGTGGTTGTGAAGAGGCTCGCCCTCGCTTGCATGGCATACCAGACCATCACCTCCGGGTTCGGCGTCCGCCTCATTGCCTCCGAGATGACGTTTGTGTCGATCACAATCATTCGCCGAAATCGGGCGGTTCTCGGTCAGGCATTCGCGAAGGTGGCTCAAGGTCCACGCCACCAAACCTTGCAAAGCGGCGATGGATGGCGGCACCGAGGTCGCCCTCTGCTTCCGATCGCGGGCCGACAGCCTTCTTGAGGATGTCGCGCACCTCCTGCTCCATGGAATGGCCGTGCCGCGCCGCCAGGACTCGGAGTTTCCGCTTGGTCTCCGGCTCGAGCCCGCGAACGGTGATCGTTTCGGTCTTCGGCATGCACCGAACATAGGTCATGATTGCATTGCCATCAATGCATTCAATCGTCTGTTACATTCAATATTATGCCCTCGCCTCGTTCGGTCGCCGTTTCGCCAGTAGACCAAATTTCGACCCGTTTTCGAAGACCGCCAGGGGTACTCTCAAGAATATTTGGGTTGCAAATATGCAATTGATGCAAACTATGGTTTAATTCGATCCTGCCGTGGATTGCTCCTTTTGGAAATCGGTCGGCACGAAAACCTTTGGGGTGGTGAGCCGTGACGGACGTGACTTCAGGGGTCGAACAGCCGGCGGGCGCCAAGCCGGTCGAACAGGAAATGGACCCGGCAGGGCAGGCCGACGCAGCCGGAGGCGGCGGAACTCCGCCAGGCGGCGCCGGCGGGGAGCGGCCTAAGGCCGGGAACAGCCAGGACCGCGATCCGGCGTTCGTGCTGCGGATTGGGGCCTTTGCCGCGGCGGTGGTGGTCGTCTGCTCGATCGGCTTCGTCGCCGGAATGTTATGGCTTCTCTATTTCCAGCTCGATCGGATCGAGACCTCCGCGCATGTCACGCCCGTCGAGGGGGTTGTGGGCGTGCTGACAACCCCGCCGATCGTCGACGAAAAGAAGCTCGAACTGCTCGGCCAGCTGGTGATGGAATCGGACGCCCAGTTTCTGCGCACCGAACGGGCGCAATCTCTGGTCGCTGCCCGTCTTACTGTCATGATCATCGCCGAACTGATCGGACTGAGCCTGGTCGTCCTCGGCGGCGCCTTCATCTTTGCGCGCATTCGCGGTGAGGGGAGCCTCGACCTCAGCAAGGGCACCGAGGTCGCCGGCAAGCTGCTCTCGGAATTCCCCGGCCTCTTCCTCTGCGGCTTCGGCGCCCTGGTCGTCATCTGGGCGCTGAATGTGTCGGTGGACGAAAATTCGATCATCTCGACCTTTGATAGGCCGCTCTTCTTTCCTTCGCCGTATGACGACTTCGGGCAAGGCGTGAAGAACATTGCCTCGGAGTTGGACCAGAACGCCAAGCTCGGAGACGACGCTTGCCGCAAATACGGGCCGGATCCAAAGAAATGTTGATTCGAAGTAGCGGCTTCCGTCTCGGACCGGTCTCCGCGTCGCAGCGGCCGTCGCGAACAAAAGGAACATGCGGATGGACCGTTTCTTTGTGAAGGGCCTCGCTGCGCTGGCGATCCTCATCTGTTCGCCGGCGGCGGGTTTCGCCCAAACTGATATCTACGATTCCTGTGTCGCCAAGCTGGAGTCCAACGGCGACGATGCCTACTGCGGTGGGTTGGTGAAGGGCTACAGCCTCGGCTACGATCGGGGTTTCGGAATTGGCGCATCGATCGCCACGATGTCGCGGACCACCAACGGTTTCGTCCCGACAGGCGGCCTCGTCGTGGGCACCGAGGGCTTCGGGATCGGCGGCGACAAGCCCTTCGTGTTCCAGCCTGCCGGTCCCGATAGCGAACCCCTTGTCTTCGAACCCGCCGCTGGCAATGCCAAGGATCTAACGACGATCGGCAAAGGCCCCTACACCTTCGACCTTGAAAAGTTCAAGACTGTGCCGCTGTCGACTTGGATTGCCGACAATCCGGGCAAGGTCGATATCGATCAGTTGAAGGCGCTGCAAGGCGCAGTCGGCGAATTCGGGGGCGACAAGCCCGCGATCTACGAGATTCCGGGATCGGCACAATAGGCTATAAATCGGTGCCGTTTATGTTCACGGCGTGACGTGTGGTCCCATTATCCTCCCAGAGTTATGGCGTGGGTTTCTGTTCTTTCGAGTCATCAATCATCAATCGCCGTTTGCTGCGCTTATGTGGTGCATCAACCTCAAAGCACCCACCTGAGCGCCGCTACCACCGCGACGACGGCGATGATCCACAGCGCCACCCGGCCCCAGCGGGCGGCATGGGCCTCGGAGCGGCCGATCCCGGCGATGGTCTCCGGGTCGAGACGGAGCCCATGCTCGCTCATGCGGTCCATCTCGGCCGACAGCCGTCCGGCCCGTTCGGCAAGCCGCGGCAGCTCGCTCGCCAGCCGGCCGATGGCGCCGACCCCCTCGGCGGCGAGTTCCAGCTGGCCGGATGGGCCGAGGTAGCGCTCGATCCACTCGTGGACCACCGGCTCGGCCGCCTGCCACATATCGAAGTCGGGGTCGAGCGAGCGGGCGACGCCCTCGACGACGACCATCGTCTTCTGGACGAGAAGCAGCTCCGGCCGCGTCTGCATGTCGAACAGCTCGGTCACCTCAAACAGGAGCGTCAGCAGCCGCGCCATCGAGATCTCGCTCGCCCGCTGGCCGTGGATCGGCTCACCGATGGCGCGCAGCGCCTGGGCGAAATCGTCGACCGAATGCTTGTCGCCCGGCACGTAGCCTGCCTCGAAATGCACCTCGGCGATGCGCTTGTAGTCGCGGCGGATGAAACCGTAGAGGATCTCGGCGAGGAAGCGGCGCTCGTCACGATTGAGCCGGCCCATGATGCCGTAATCGACGGCGACGATGTCGCCCGCCGCGTCGACGAACAGGTTTCCCTGGTGCATGTCGGCGTGGAAGAAGCCGTCGCGGAGCGCCTGGCGGAGGAAGGCCTGCATCACCCGGCGGGCGAGCAGCGGCAGGTCGTGGCCGGCGGCGCGCAGCGCGGCGAGGTCCGACAGCTTGATGCCATCGATCCATTCGAGCGTCAGCACGTCGCGGGCGGTCAAGTCCCACTCCACCCTGGGGACCCGGAAGCCGGGATCGTCGGCGGTCGCCTCGGCCATCTCGGAGAGGGCGGCGGCCTCGAGACGGAGGTCCATCTCGATGGCAACGGAGCGGGCGAGCGTGTCGACCACGGCGACCGGGCGGAGCCGGCGCGAGGCGGGATCGACCCGCTCGATCAGCCGCGCCCCCTCGTAGAAGGTGTCGAGGTCGCGATGGAACCGGCGGCGGATGCCGGGACGCAGCACCTTGACCGCCACGGCGCGCGATCCTTTCCCGTCGCGGATCTCGGCCTTGTGCACCTGGGCGATGGAGGCGGCGGCGATCGGCGCCGAGAAGGCGGCGAACAGTTCGTCCACCGGGCGCCCGAGCGCCTTCTCGATCATGGCGCGGGCCTCGGCCTCGGGAAACGGCTCGATCTCGTCGCGCAGCCGGCCGAGCGCGTCGGCGGCATCATGGCCGACGATGTCGGGGCGGGTGGCGAGGAACTGGCCGAGCTTGACGTAGGAGGGCCCCAGCCGGTTCAGCGCCGCGGTAAGCTTCTCCGAGCGGGTCTCATCACTGACGCCGCGCCGGGCGACCAGGCGGGCGAGCCGCACCACAAGGCTCGGCCCGGCCGGCAGCTCCTCCGGGTCGACCATCGAGAAGGCGCCCTCGCGGGCGAGCACCCAGCCGGCACCGGCCATCCGGAAAAGCGCGGCGACGGTGCCGGTCATCGGCTCAGAGCTTCCAGCCCGAATGGATCGCCGCGATGCCGCCCGAGAGATTGCGATGCTCGACGCGGGCGAAGCCGGCGTCGGCGATCATCGCGGCGAAGCGGGCCTGGTTGGGGAAGCGCCGGATCGACTCGACCAGATAGGCGTAGGCCTCGCGATCGCCGGTCACCCATTCGCCGATCGCCGGGATGACGTTGAAGGAATAGAGGTCGTAGAGGCGGTCGAGGCCGGCGACGTCGACGGCGGAAAACTCGAGGCAGAGGAACCGACCGCCGGGTTTGAGGACGCGCAGCGCCTCGGCGAGCGCCCGTTCGATGCGCGGCACGTTGCGGATGCCGAAGGCGATGGTCACCGCGTCGAAACGACCGTCGGCGAAGGCGAGCTGCTCGGCATTGGCGTCGACGAAGCGCACCCGGTCGGCGAGCCCGCGCTCCGCCGCGCGGGCGCGCCCGACCTTCAGCATCTCGGCGTTGATGTCGGCGACGACGACAGCCGACCCGGCCGAGCGGTCGGCGATGCGGAAGGCGATGTCGCCGGTGCCGCCGGCAACGTCGAGCACCGCATAGCCGCGGGTGGCCCGGCGCGGCGGACCGAGCCAGGCGACCATCGCATCCTTCCACAGCCGGTGGAGGCCGCCCGACATCAGGTCGTTCATCAGGTCGTAGCGCCTGGCGACCTGGGCGAACACCCGGTCGACCATGCCCTGCTTCTCACCCAGATCGACCTCGCGAAAGCCGAACCAGGTGCGGCCCTCGCTGTCCTGCCGCGACCCTCCGGCGGCGCGTTCTGCCATTCCTCTCTTCTCCGATCGGCGCGGACGATAGCCCAAGCGCGAGGTTCAGGCTATCGTCGCCGCCCTGCCAAAGGGTTAGCGGAAAAACCATGCCGGAACTGCCGGAAGTCGAAACGGTCCGCCTCGGCCTCCGGCCGGTGCTGGAGGGCGCGGTGATCGAAAAGGTCACCGTCAGGCGACCGGACCTCCGCCGGCCGTTTCCGCCGCGATTCCGGGCGCGGCTGACCGGCCGGCGGATCACCGCTCTCGGGCGGCGGGCGAAATACGTGCTCGCTGATCTCGACGACGGCAACGTTCTGGTCATGCATCTCGGCATGTCCGGCTCGTTCCGCATTGAGGCCTGGGGCGAGGAGACGACGATCGCCGGCCACGTCTATCATCCGCGCAGCCGACTCCGGGCGCACGACCATGTCGTCTTCGACATGTCGTCGGGGGCACGGGTGATCTTCAACGATCCGCGCCGCTTCGGCCTGATGGACATCGTCGCCCGCCGCGACCTCGATTCCTCTCCCCTGTTTGCCGATCTCGGGGTCGAACCCCTGGGCAACGCCATGAGTGGCGCGCTGATCGCCGAGTTGTTCAAGGGCCGCTCCGCACCGCTCAAGGCGATGCTCATCGACCAGAGCCGGATCGCTGGTCTCGGCAATATCTACGCGTGCGAGGCGCTATGGCGGGCACGGCTGTCGCCGAGCCGACCGGCCAGCTCGCTCGCTACCGGACGGGCGGCGGCGAAGCGCATGGCCGAGACGCTCGCCACCGCGATCCGCGACGTCCTCAAGGAGGCGATCGCCGCCGGCGGGTCGTCGCTGCGCGACTATCGCCAGACCAACGGCGAGCTCGGTGATTTCCAGCACCGCTTCGCCGTCTACGATCGCGAGGGCGAGCCCTGCCCGCGTCGGGACTGCAGCGGCGTCATCCGAAGGACGGTTCAATCCGGACGATCGACCTTCTATTGTCCGGTCTGCCAGAAGTGAACGGATCGGAATTGCCAGCCGAAGCGTTATCCTGACGCGGTCGAACTCCCTGGGGGATTCATGGCTTACGAAACCATCACCACCGACATGCGCGGCCAGGTCGGTCTCATCACACTCAACCGGCCGCAGGTGCTGAATGCGCTGAACGCCCGTCTGATCGGCGAATTGACCGAGGCGGTCGACGGTTACGACGCCGATCCCAAGGTTGCCTGCATGATCATCACCGGCTCCGAGAAGGCCTTCGCCGCGGGCGCCGATATCAGCGAAATGAGCGAGCTGTCCTATATCGAAGCGTTCATGCAGGACTATGGCGCGGCCCTCGCCCGGATCGGCCGGGCGCGCAAGCCGATCGTCGCCGCGGTCGCCGGCTATTGCCTCGGCGGCGGCGCCGAGCTCGCCATGCAGTGCGACATCATCATCGCTGCCGACACGGCACGGTTCGGGCAGCCGGAAATCACCCTTGGCATCATGCCCGGAATGGGTGGCACCCAGCGACTGCCCCGCGCCATCGGCAAGGCCAAGGCGATGGACCTCATCCTTACCGGCCGGATGATGGATGCCAGGGAAGCCGACAGCGTCGGGCTGGTGTCGCGGGTAGTGCCGGCCGGCGACCTGCTCGAGGAGGCGTTCAACATCGCCGACAAGCTCGCCGACTATTCGCTGCCGATCGTCATGATGGCCAAGGAGAGCGTCAATCGGGCCTTCGAGACGACCCTTGCCGAGGGGCTCCGCTTCGAGCGCCGTGTATTCCAGGCGATGTTCGCCACCGAGGATCAGACCGAGGGGATGACCGCGTTCCTCAGCAAGCGGTCTCCCCAGTTCAAGAACCGGTAGGGCGGCGTTGACCTCGCCGGGGCACGCCCCTATAAGCACCGGCCAGCAAGGTGGCGGACGGCTTCGCCGCCGTTTTCGTCATGTCCCTGAAGGCAAAATCCATGGCCAACACGTCATCCGCCAAGAAGGCGACGCGCAAGATCGCTGCGCGCACCGAAGTCAATCGCAGCCGCCGCGGACGCATCCGCACCTATATCCGCAAGGTCGAGGAGGCGATCGCAGCCGGCGACGCCGCCAAGGCGAACGAGGCGCTCAAGGCAGCCGAGCCGGAGATCATGCGGGCGGCCCTGAAAGGGGTGGTGCACAAGAACACGGCATCGCGCAAGGTCGCCCGGTTGAGCGCGCGGGTTCGCGCCCTCAACGCCTGATCCGACCGCTATCTCACGCCTCCGGCACGGCGAATCGCCGTGCCGTTTTTCGTGCGGCGGCTAACCTGCCGTCACGCCGGCCGTTTCCGCGCGATCCCGCGCTGCGGCGGGCGCACCTGACATTCAAATCCATTGTGTTTCAAAGCCATGCCAACACGTGGTCGTCGGGGGCAAATCGCCGGCGGTCGGTGAGCCTGAGTCAAGGCCAAAGTGTCAAATTTTTTTTCCCGGCTACGAGAGGCGAACGGTCAAAAGTGATTCCGTTGACTCGCAAAGGCTTAACCTTGCGGAGGTCCGCTCGGTCGCGTGCCGGGCACGCGCGAACGCCCCAGACGAGCCGCGGCCGCTCGAAACAGGCATTGCGGCGACGGCCCGACTGTGTATGCTCCAATCACGGCCGCAGTGATAGGCCGTTCAATAAAATTGAAGAGTACAGGGCGGTGATCGTGCGTTCTTCCTGCGTTTCTCTGGTTCATTCGATCTTAGTTTGAGTATCGGTCTTCCGGTAAACTTTTTCCCTTTTGGGAAAAGCTCTCTCGAGTAAATCGAAAAGCGGTGTGAGGATTGTCGTGGCGGCCGGCGGGCCGCCGCGACGGGGGATCTGTTATGTCTGCAAGTCCCACCGCCGGCTACGCCGGCGACGTGTCGGTGAAGGCTGCCTGGGACGAGCTCTCCCGGTCACGGGAGGCGATCCTGGTGGATGTCCGCAACAAGGCCGAATGGGCCTATGTGGGCGTGCCGGTCCTTTCCGACATCGGCAAGGCTCCGGTCCTTGTCGCGTGGGACGATTACCCCAGCGGCGAGCTGGTGCCCGATTTCGTCGGGCGTCTCACCGCCGAACTCGAGAAGCAGGAAACCGGCAAGGACGCGCCCTTGTTCTTCTTGTGCCGGTCGGGCAATCGCAGCCGCAAGGCGGCGATTGCGGCGACCGCCGCCGGCTACATGCGTTGCTATAATCTGCAGCACGGCTTCGAAGGAAGGCTCGGCCCTGACCGCCATCGCGGCACGGCCGGCAGCTGGAAGGCTGAGGGATTGCCATGGGCACAGTCATAGTGCGGTCGGCCGCGTTGTCGCGGCTGCCAGATGAAACGGCGCCGGCGGACGCAAGAGCCGCCGCGCAAGGATGGGGAGCCGGCGCGGCCGGCGGACAGGAGGAGACGGGTCTGATGACGGAGCGTGGGAATCCAACCCAGTGGGCCCGCGTCAGCAAGCGTCTTCGCGCCGAACTTGGAGAGGATGTGTTCAACAGCTGGTTCGGCCGGGTCGAATTCGAACAAGCCGACAAGAACACCGTGCAGCTGTCGGTGCCGACCCGTTTCCTCAAATCGTGGATCATGTCGCACTATTACGAGCGGCTGCTGGCACTGTGGAAGGCCGAACGCGAAGGGGTGATCCGCATCGAGATCATCGTGCGGAGCGCCATCCGACCGAAAGTGCCGCTGCCGGCGGAGCAAAAGGCCGCCGAGGCGCCGCCCGTCCGCCAGCCGCCCGCCGCCGCTGTGGTCGCGCCGGCGCGCCGGCCCGAACTGCCGGAGGGGCATTTCAGCGGATCGCCGGTCGACATCCGCTGCACCTTCGAGACCTTCTGCGAAGGTTCGGCCAACCGCCTTGCCTTCGCCGCGGCGCGCGCCGTTGCCGAGGCGGGCGCAGACACAAGCAAGCTCCACCGGTTCAATCCGCTCTACATCCATGCCGGGGTCGGGCGGGGCAAGAGCCATCTTCTCCAGGCCACGACCCGCGCCGCCCGCCGCGCCGACACGGCGCGCAAGGTCGTGTACCTGACGGCCGAGCATTTCATGTTCCGCTTCGTCGCCGCCCTCCGCAGCCAGTCGGCGATCCCCTTCAAGGAGAGCCTGCGCGACATCCACCTGCTTCTCATCGACGACATGCAGTTCCTGCAGGGCAAATCGGTGCAGCAGGAGTTCTGCCATATGCTGAATGCTCTGATCGACGGGGCGCGGCAGGTGGTGGTTGCCGCCGACCGGCCGCCGGCCGAGCTGGAGACGCTCGACGAGCGTGTCCGCTCGCGGCTGAAGGGCGGCGTCGTCTTCGAGATCGGCGCGCCCGATCTGGAGCTCCGGCGGAGGATCATCGCCACCCGCTACCAGTTCGCCCGCGAGCACAATCCCGGCCTCGACGTGCCCGAGCCGGTGCTCGAATACCTCGCCCAGTCGGTCGTCTCCAACGGCCGCGACCTCGAGGGCGGGCTGAACCGCCTGGTGGCGCAGTGGCAGTTCACCAGCCAGCCGGTGACGCTCGCCTCGGCGGAGATCACCCTCCGCGACCTGGTCGGCGTGCGCGAGCCGCGGCGGGTGCGGATCGAGGAGATCCAGATGGTCGTCGCCCGCCACTACAATGTGTCGAAGGCCGACCTCTTGTCGGCCCGGCGCACGCGCACCATCGTGCGGCCGCGGCAGATCGCCATGTATCTCGCCAAGATGCTGACGCCGCGCTCGCTGCCGGAGATAGGCCGGCGCTTCGGGGGTCGCGACCACACGACAGTTCTTCATGCCGTGCGCAAGATCGAAGGGCTGATCGAGGGCGACAGGACGCTCGCCGACGAGATCGAGCTTCTGAAGCAGATGATCGACGAGTAGTCGCCGGGAAGCGCTTCCACCGTGGTCCACCGCCGATCGACAAGGCGGTGGACCGCGGGCTTGAGCCTCTTGCACTTTCCGATTCAACAGGCCAGTTTCGTCGGTCCGTAATCGCCGTGCCGCCCTCTCCCGCGGCCACCCTTAAGGAACGGACGACTCCAATGCGCGCGACCGTCGAGCGATCGCACCTCCTCAAATCCCTCAGCCACGTTCACCGCGTCGTCGAGCGCCGCAACACCATTCCCATCCTGTCGAATGTGCTCCTGCGCGCCGATGGCGGCCTGACGCTGAAGGCGACCGACCTCGACCTCGAGGTGACCGAGACCGTGCCGGCCGAGATAGGCCAGCCGGGGGCGACCACGGTGCCCGCCCATATCCTCTACGACATCGTGAGAAAACTTCCCGACGGCGCCGAGGTGGCGCTCGACACCGGCGACGGGTCGCGGCTCGAGGTGAAGGCGGGCCGCTCGCGCTTCTCGCTGCAGGTGCTGCCGGAGGCCGACTTCCCCGACCTCACCGCCGGCGACTTCCCGACCCGCTTCACCCTGCCGGCTTCCGCGGTGAAGAGGCTGATCGACCGCACCCAGTTCGCCATCTCCACCGAGGAGACGCGCTACTACCTCAACGGCATCTACCTCCATGTGGTGACGGTCCACGGCAAGCCGATGCTGCGCGCCGTGGCGACCGACGGCCACCGGCTCGCCCAGGCGCAGATCGAGGCGCCGGCCGGCGCCGAGCACATGACCGGCGTCATCGTGCCGCGCAAGACGGTCGGCGAGATCCAGAAGCTGGTCGAGACGCCGGACGCCGAGGTCTCCTTCGAGATCTCCGACACCAAGATCCGGGTGACCCTCGACAGCGTCGTGCTGACCTCCAAGCTGATCGACGGCACCTTCCCCGACTATGTGCGGGTGATCCCGCAGGGCAACGACAAGATCCTGAAGGTGGACAAGGGCGAGTTCGCCAGCGCCGTCGACCGGGTGTCGACGGTGTCGAGCGAGCGCGGCCGCGCCGTCAAGCTGTCGCTGTCCGACGGGCGGCTGGAGCTGTCGGTCAACAATCCCGACTCCGGCAGCGCCAGCGAGGAGATCGGCGTCGACTATCCGGCTGACCCGATCGAGATCGGCTTCAACTCGAAATACCTGCTCGACGTCGCCAGCCAGCTCGAAAGCGAGACCGCCGAGTTCCGCTTCGCCGATCCCGGCTCGCCGACGCTGATTCAGGACGACGCCTCCGGCAACGCCCTCTACGTGCTGATGCCGATGCGGGTGTGAGGCGGGACAGCTCATCTCCCGCCGTCCCATCGCGCGATCACACAACAAGCTTCCTATACCACCCCACCAGGCTCCGAGGCGGCCGTATTACAACGGACGCGCTCCGGAGACGCTCTCCTCTCCCGGACGGGGAGAGGAGGGCGTCGCGGTTGCACCGACGCTGGTAACGAAGCCCTGGCCGGCGCACTGACCGCGGGCGTTTCGACCGGCCGCCCGGCGCGCTATGCTGGCGGGAACCGCCGCCGAAAACCGGGCCGCGCTGACGCGGCCCGAGGGAGGAGCACCATGCATCAGGCCAATGTCGAGCTGGATCGCGACGTCAGCGACCGGATCGTCGCCTTCAAGCAGCGACTCGCGCCGCGCCGGGCGGAGCTGCAGCGCGCCTTCGGCGAGGTCCGCGACCACATCGCCCGTGCCGCCGAGGCGATCCAGGCCGATGAGGCCGCTGGCCGGCCGGTGATCCCCGAGATCGCCTACAGCGACATCGCGGCGGGAACCGTCAACGACGACGCCAGGGCCGCCATCCGGCGCACCGGCTGCGCGGTCGTCCGCGGCGTCTATTCCGAGGACGTCGCGAACGGCTGGTTCGCCGAGCTCTGCGACTATCTCGACACCAACCATTACGAGGAGCGCGAGGTGGAGAAGCGCAGCCTCGACAAGTATTTTTCGGCGCTGAAGGCCGGCAGGCCGCAGGTGTTCAACGTCTACTGGTCGAAGCCGCAGGTGAACGCCCGCCAGGGCGACAGCCTAGCCGCCACCCGCTCCTTCCTCGACCGGCTGTGGAAATACGAGGGCGTCTTCGACCCCGACCTGCAGGTCACCTATGCCGACCGGGTGCGCCGCCGCCAGCCGGGCGACACCACGCTCGGCCTGTCGCCGCACATGGACGCCGGCACGGTCGAGCGGTGGATCGATCCGGGCTACCAGGGCGTCTACAGCCACGTCTTCGCCGGCGACTGGCGCGGCTACGACCCGTTCGACGGCACCCGCCGGCTGGAGACCCGCGAGATCCCCTCGCCGGCGGTCGCCAGCGTCTTCCGCACCTATCAGGGCTGGACGGCGCTGACCCGCCAGGGGCCGAACGACGGCACGCTGCAACTGGTGCCGGTCGCCGAAGGGATCTCCTACGTGCTCCTGCGCGCCCTGCAGGATGACGTGGCGGCAGACGATCTTTGCGGCGCCGCCCCCGGCCGGGCGCTTGGCGTCAGCCCGCAATGGCACCCGGAGATGATGGACTGCCTCGTCTCGATACCGGAGGTCGCGCCCGGCGACACGGTGTGGTGGCACACCGACATCTGCCATGCGGTCGCCGACGAGCACAACGGCAAGGACTACGCCAGCGTCATCTACATCGGCTCGGCGCCCGACTGCCCGAAGAACCGCGCCTACCTGCCGCGCCAGAAGGCGGCCTTCCTTGCCGGCCGCTCGGCGCCGGACTTCGCGGCGATGGACTTCGAGGTGGATTTCGTCGGCCGGGCGACCGAGGCCAACCTCACCGATCTCGGCCGCCGCCAGATGGGATTCTGAGACGAGCGCTTGCCAGCAGCGGACAGCGAGCGTGAACGTGGCGGCCGAGAAGTACCTCCGCCTTCCCACCTGTCATGCTCCGCGAAAGCGGAGGATCGTTCGCAACCGCCGCTCGAGAGTTGAAACGGATCGAGGACACGAAGCTCCGCCTCGCATACCGTCCGTACGCAAATGGAGGAGAGCTGCATGACGGACCTGCACGTCGTCTTCGGAGCCGGAACCATCGGCCGGGCGCTGGTCGATGCGCTCATCACCCGCGGCCTCGTCGTGCGGGTCGTCAGCCGTTCCGGCGCTGCCGACCTGCCGGCGGACGTCCAACAGGCGCGCGGCGACGCCGCCGATGGCGCCTTCGCCAAGGCAGCAGCCGACGGAGCGGCGACCGTCTACCAGTGCCTGAACCCGCCCTATTCGCGATGGGCCGACCTCTTCCCGCCGCTCCAGGCGTCCGTTGCCGCCGCGGCTCAAGCGGCCGGCGCCCGCTACGTCTCCTTCGAGAACGTCTACATGTACGGCGACACCCATGGCGCGCCGATCAGCGAGGAGCTGCCCCTCGCGGCCCATACCCGCAAGGGGCGGGTTCGTGCCGCCATGGCCGAGGACCTCGCCCGCCTGGCGGCGGCAGGCGACCTTCGACTCGCAACGGCAAGGGCCTCGGACTATTTCGGACCGCGCGCCACCTCCCAGTCGCCGTTGGGCGACCGGGTGATCGGCCGGGCGCTCGCCGGCAAGTCGGCCCAGACAATGGGCGATCCCGACCAGCCGCACAGCTACACCTACGCCCCGGACGCGGCGCACGTGCTGGCGACGCTCGGCACCGACGAGCGGGCGCTCGGCGAGGTGTGGCACGTGCCCAACGCGCCGGCCCGCACGACCCGCGAGGTCGTCGGGATGATCGCGGGCGCGCTCGGGCGCGAGGTCAGGCTGCAGCCGGCGCCGCGATGGCTGCTGCGGCTGCTTGGCCTGCTCAATCCCGATATCCGCGAACTGGACGAGATGCTTTACGAGTTCACCAAGCCGTTCATCGTCGACGGCTCGAAATTCACGACGACGTTCGGCATCGGCGCGACGCCGCTGGAGGAGGCGATCGCGGCGACCGTCGCGTGGTGGCGGGCGAGACCGCCGACCGGTCAGTGAGCCGCTTCAGGGATTGGTCAGCCCGGTGCATTCCGCCGCGATTTCCGTCGGCGGGGTGGCAACACCGAGCGCTTGCCGGATCTTGTCGATCGACTGCCGCATCTGGCCGACGAAGAAGCCGAGGCTCCGCTTGATGGTAGGGTCATCCATCTGATCGACCTCGACGCACATCTTGGCGTCGAGGGTGGCCGCGATCGTGCCGACCTCGCCGTCGACGGTGGCGGCCATGGTGTTCACCTCTGCCTTGAGGTCGGCCAGCGCCTTCTCGGCGTCGTCTCTGGCGGATTCCGCCTCGGCCAGCGCGGCCTGGGCCGTCTTGGCGTCGGCAATCGCCTTGTCGCGATCGGCAATGGCCTGGTCGAGCGCGGCGTTGCCCTTGTAGATCTCCGAGCCGATGGCAAGCGCCGCGACGATCAGGGTGAAGCCCATGAAGACGAGCGCCAGCCGGAACGAGGCCTTCGATCGCGCGCCGGAGAAGACGACGACGGCCACGACGATGATGCTGATCGCCAACAGGCCGAGGGCACCGAACTTGAGCCAGTCGGGACTGAGCCCCAATATTCCCTGACCGATTTCCGCTGACATCGCCGCCTCCTCATGCCGGCGCCGCCGAGCACCGGAGGCGGGAGATTATCACGGCCTGCGATCCGGGGCCAAAGACGAGAGAGACGGCCGCGGGCTACAGCTGCTCGGCCTGCTCAATCCCGATATCCGCGAACCGGGCGAGATGCTCTACCAGTTCACGTAGTCATACCTGCCGGTACCCCGAAAAATCGAAGGGCCGCCCCGTCGGGGGCAGCCCTTCCATTGCCTGACCGCGGATGAGCGGTGTGAGCGTAACTCGGCCCCAACTCAGGAGGCGCGGACCTCGCAAGAGGTACGGTTCCAGGTCAGGTCCACCGCCACACGCGGGGTTTGACAATGAGACACTGGATCACCTCCTTTCAGTTGTTGATGGGAGCCTCGAATATGGAACGCGATTTGATTCCCGGCAAGACCCTCCGATCACGGAAATTCCTGCCGGCGACGGCGGTTCCCGGCCACCCCTCGGCTGTTCTGTTCAAAGGGCGGGACCTCGACTAGATTTGGGCCACCGGCGACCGTTGCCGGTGAAGCGCGTCGATCCGCCATCTCGGCCGGGTCTGCGCGAGGAGCGACGGACACATCCATGGTTGCCGTGGTGGTTCTCGATGCCGACGGACGTTGCAACTACGTCAACGCCGTCGCCGAGGTGCTGACCGGGTTCGGTCTGGCGGAGGCCTTCGGCCGGCCCGCCGCTGAGATCATACGCCTTGCCGGTGACGTTTCTCTGGACGACACGCCGCTCGGCGAGGCGGTTCGCGAACGAACGGACGGCAGCGGCGAAGTCAGCCTGATCGACCGGCGCGGCAGGCCCCTGCCGGCGGCATTCCGGGCCGTTCCGCTGACACGGATGAACGGCGACGTGCACGGGACCGTCATCGAGCTGATCGACCTCACCGGCGAGACGGGCTCCGGCCGCGCACTCCGCGAAAGGGAGGAGCGCCTGCGACTGGCGACCGCGGCCACCGGCATCGGCATCTGGGACGTCGATCCGACGACGGACCGCCGCCGATGGTCGGAGGAGTTCCTCGAGATTCTCGGCCTGCCGCCCGGCACCACCCCGACTGCCGGCCTGTTCGCCTCTCTGATCCATCCCGAGGATCGCGAACGGGTCGCTGCCGAATACGACCGCGCCTACGCCTCCCCGGAGGCAGGCGAGTATCACGCCGAGTTCCGCATCCGCCGCGCCGACACCAACGAGGAGCGCTGGGTGGTCGCGACCGGGCGGGTTACCTTCGACAGCGAGGGGCGGCCGGTCCGGGGCATCGGCACCCTTCGCGACGTCCACGAGCGGCGCGCCATCGAGACGGCCCTGAAGGAAAGCGAGGAGCGCCTGCGCATCGCGCTCGCCGCCGGGCGCATGGGAATCTGGCGTTACGACTTCGCGACCGGCCGGCAGGAGTGGAACAGCCGCCAATTCGAGCTCTTCGGGCTCGACCCTTCGGTCGAACCGACGCGCGCGCTTTTCCTCTCGCTGGTTCATCCCGAGGACCGGCCGAAGGTCCACATCGACCCCAACAACCTCCCGCCGCCGGGTACCTACCTCGACGCGGAGTTCCGCATCGTCCGGCCGGACGGCACCGTCCGCTGGATCGTCGCCCACGCGCTTGCTCGCTATGGTGCGGGCGATGCGCCGGCGGAGATGATCGGCGTCAACTTGGATGTGACGGCCCGTCGCGAGTCGGAGGAGCAGCGCGAGCTCCTGCTTCACGAGCTGACGCACCGGGTGAAGAACATCCTCGCGCTGGTGCAGGCCGTGGTCTCGCAGACGCTGAGGACGACAAGCGACCCGGAAAACGCCTACGAGCGGATCCTGGCGCGGCTTTCCTCGCTTGCCAGCACGCACGACCTGCTGGTCGCCTCGCGCTGGGTCGGCGCCTCGCTCGAGGCGTTGCTGACGACGGCGCTGCAGCCGTTCGCCGTCGGCGACGAGGAACGCCTGCGGCTTGCCGGCCCGCCGGTCGAGATCGGGCCGCGGGCGGTGCTGACGATCGGCATGGTTGCCCACGAGCTCGCCACAAATGCCGCCAAGTACGGATCGCTCTCCCGGCCGGAAGGACGCCTCGAGCTCGGATGGGAGATCGCCGACCGCCACGGCGAGCCGTGGGTCGTCATCGATTGGCGCGAGCAGGGTGGGCCGCCGGTTGCCGCTCCGACCAAGAAGGGTTTCGGCTCGCGGCTGATCGAACGCAGCGTCGAGGGGAACCTGGCCGGCAGGATCGAGCTCGACTACGCCGGCGCCGGCTTCCGCTGCCGGCTGAGCTTCCCGTTGCGCCCTGCCGCCGACAAGGGCGGCGACGATCAGGCGCGTACCGCCGCCGAATGATCCTCGCGACGCGTCGGCATAGGCTGGACGGCGGGGGCCGGGCTATAAGCGGGATGTGCCGAACGCGATTCAGGATCTCGATCATCATCCCGGCAGGGCAGCTGGCGCGCCGTCGGCTGCGCTCGCGGCCGTCGTTTCGCTGAAGCTCACCGGCTTCCGCAACTACGCGACGCTGGCGCTCGCCCTCGACCCACGGCCGCTGGTGCTGACCGGCCCCAACGGCGCCGGCAAGACCAACCTTCTCGAAGCCGTCTCCTTCCTGTCGCCCGGTCGGGGTATCCGCAACGCCCGGCTCGAGGAGGTCGCCCGCCAGGGCAGCGACGGCACCTGGGGGGTAGCGGCCAAGGTCGTCAGCGGCGCCGGCACGGTCGATCTCGGCACCGGCGTGGTGCTCGGCGACGGCGGCCCCGAGACGCGACGCCGCGTCCACGTCAACCGCGCCGCGGTGGGCTCGTCGGCGGCCCTCCTCGACCACCTGCGCGTGTTGTGGCTGACGCCGGCCATGGACGGCTTGTTCGCCGGCCCGCCGGCCGACCGGCGGCGTTTCCTTGACCGCGCGGTGCTCGCCATCGACAAGACGCACGGCACGCGCGCCAACGCCTTCGAACGGGCGATGCGGGGACGTAACCGGCTTCTTGCCGAGCCGTCGCCCGATCCGCGCTGGCTCGACGCCATCGAGACCGAGATGGCCGAGCTTGGCATCGCCATCGCCGCGGCGCGTCGGGAATGGGCGGGGCTCACCGCGGCGATGCTGGCGGAGGCCGACGGGTCGGGCCCCTTCCCGGCCGCCGTCGTCGCGCTCGCCGGCGCGCTGGAAGAGGCGCTCGACGGCCAGCCGGCGAGCGCCGTCGAGGATGACTACCGGCGCCAGCTGCGCGACGAAAGGCCCCGCGACGCCGCCGCCGGACGCACGCTCACCGGGCCGCACCGCGCCGATCTCATCGTCCGCCACGGCCCCAAGGACATGCCCGCCGAAAGCTGCTCGACCGGCGAGCAGAAGGCGCTGTTGGTCGGCCTGGTGCTGGCGCAGGCGCGGCTGGTGGCGAAGCTCACCGGCGAGACGCCGATCGTCCTTCTCGACGAGATCGCCGCCCATCTCGACGCCATGCGGCGCGAGGCGCTGTTCGCCATGCTCACCGGCCTCGGCTGCCAGGCCTTCATGACCGGCACCGACGCGGGCGTGTTTGCACCGCTCGGCGACGACGCCCAAAGGCTCGCCGTCGCCGACGGGAGCGTGACGGCGATCGCGGCTTGACGCCGCCGGTGCCTTGACACAATTCAAGGTTCCTGAGGCAACATCTGCGGAATCGGGAGGCGGTGACGCGCCCGGCGATCCCGGCAGGCAGACAGAGAGACGGTATCAATGGCGCAGGAAACCAGGCAAAAGGTGATGAAATGGCTGTGGCGGGGGCTGCTCGTCCCGCTGGTCGCCGTCTGCATGATGGTGCCGCAGGCCGTGACCTCCACCGCCGCGGCCGCCAAGGTGGCGGTCACCATCGACCTTTCACAGCAGCGCATGTACGTCGCGGTCGGCGGCCGCCCCAGCTACACATGGGCGGTCTCCACCGCCCGCCCCGGCTACCGCACCCCGACCGGCTCGTTCCGGCCGATCCGCCTGGAGCGGGTCTGGTACTCGACCATCTACCACCATTCGCCGATGCCCTATTCGATCTTCTTCTCGGGCGGCTATGCCATCCACGGCACCAACGAGGTCCGCAATCTCGGCCGCCCGGTCTCCCATGGCTGCGTCCGGCTGACGCCGAGCCACGCGCAGACCCTGTTCAACCTCGTCCTCAAGTACGGCCGGTCGAATACCCTCATCACCGTTCGGCGGTGAGGGCCGGCCGCGTCGCCGACGGGACTGTGAACGCAGCGACCGCTTGACGCGGCCGGTTCCTTGACACAGTTCAAGAGCTTCTGGGGCAACATCCGCGGAACCGGAAGGGCGGCCCGCCCGACGGTCCCGGCAGGCAGAGAGACGGTGTCATGGCACAGGAAACCAGGCAAGACGCGATGAATTGGCTGTGGCGCGGGCTGCTCGTCCCGCTGGTTGCGGCATGCGTGTTGCTGCCGGACATCGTCATGCCGGCGGCGGCTTCGGCGGCGAAGATCGCGGTGACCGTGGACGTGTCCCAGCAGCGCATGTACGTGGCCGTCGGCGGCCGCCCGACCTACACGTGGACGGTCTCCACCGGCAGGGCGGGATACCGGACGCCGACCGGCTCGTTCAAGCCGTTCCGGCTCGAGCGCGACTGGCACTCGACTGTCTACGAAAACGCGCCGATGCCCTATTCGATCTTCTTCACCAGAGGTGGTGACGCCATCCATGGCACCACCGAGACGCGCCACCTCGGCCGCGCCGTCTCCCACGGCTGCGTGCGGCTGACGCCGGGCAATGCGCGGACCCTGTTCAGCCTGGTCAGCCGGTACGGACTGGGGAACACCCTGATCACCGTGCGGTGGTAGCCCGCCCGCAGTCCTTGCTGCGGCGCACAAATCCCGCCTAAATTCTTGGCGAAAGGTCGAAATTCGCCGCCGGCGATGCTATATTAGAGCTATGATTCTGGCTCTCTATGGCGGCGCAGTGAACGAAGGTTTCGCGCAGCCGGCTTTGTATGCGGCCGGCATGTCGCCAGCGCCCTAACGACCAAGAAAATTCATGAACGAAATCAAACCCATCGCCGATACGGGCGGGGACTATGGCGCCGAGTCGATCAAGGTGCTGAAGGGCCTCGACGCCGTCCGCAAGCGTCCCGGCATGTATATCGGCGACACCGACGACGGCTCCGGCCTCCACCACATGATCTACGAGGCGGTGGACAACGCCATCGACGAGGCGCTGGCCGGCCATGCCGACCTCGTCACGGTGATGCTCAATTCCGACGGCTCGTGCACCGTCATCGACAACGGCCGCGGCATCCCCACCGACATCCACAAGGGCGAGGGGGTGTCGGCGGCCGAGGTGATCATGACCCAGCTCCACGCCGGCGGGAAGTTCGACCAGAACGCCTACAAGGTCTCCGGCGGCCTGCACGGGGTGGGCGTCTCGGTGGTCAACGCGCTCGCCTCGTGGCTGAAGCTCACGATCCGCCGCGACGGCCAGATCCACGAGATGCGCTTCACCGACGGGGTGCCCGACGCGCCGCTCAAGGTAACCGGCAGCTACGAGCCGAAGCGGGCGCCCGGCACCTATGAGGGGCGGAGCGGCACCGAGCTCACCTTCCTGCCTTCGCCGGCCACCTTCACGATGACCGAGTTCGACTACCCGACGCTGGAGCATCGGCTGCGCGAGCTCGCCTTCCTCAATTCCGGCGTCAAGATCGTGCTTACCGACCGCCGCGGCGTCGAGCCGCGAACCGAGGAGATGGTCTACGAGGGCGGGCTGGAAGCCTTCGTCCGCTACATCGACCGCGCCAAGCACCCGCTGATCGGCGCCCCGATTCTCATCACCGGCGAGAGGGACGGCATCACCGTCGAGCTCGCCATGTGGTGGAACGACAGCTACCACGAGGACACCCTCGTCTTCACCAACAACATCCCGCAGCGCGACGGCGGCACCCACCTTGCCGGCTTCCGCGCCGCCCTCACCCGCCAGGTCAACGGCTATGCCGAAGCCCAGGGCATCGCCAAGCGCGAGAAGGTGTCCTTGTCCGGCGACGACTGCCGCGAGGGCCTCACCTCGGTCTTGTCGGTCAAGGTGCCCGACCCGAAGTTCTCCTCGCAGACCAAGGACAAGCTGGTCTCGTCCGAGGTCCGCCCGGTGGTGGAGAGCGTCGTCAACGAGGGGCTCGGCACCTGGTTCGAGGAGCACCCGGCGGAAGCCAAGTCGATCGTCGGCAAGGTGGTCGAGGCGGCCGCCGCCCGCGAGGCGGCGCGCAAGGCCCGCGAGCTCACCCGCCGCAAGGGCGCCCTCGACATGGCGTCCTTACCCGGCAAGCTCGCCGACTGCCAGGAGCGCGACCCGGCCAAGGCGGAGCTGTTCATCGTCGAGGGCGATTCGGCCGGCGGCTCGGCCAAGCAGGGCCGCCACCGCGAGAACCAGGCGGTCTTGCCCCTGCGCGGCAAGATCCTCAATGTCGAGCGGGCGCGCTTCGACAAGATGCTGTCGTCGGAGCAGATCGGCACGCTGATCACCGCGCTCGGCACCAGCGTCGGCCAGGACGAGTTCAACCCCGACAAGCTCCGCTACCACAAGATCATCATCATGACCGACGCCGACGTCGACGGCGCCCATATCCGCACGCTTCTGCTCACCTTCTTCTTCCGCCAGATGCGCGAGCTGATCGAGCGCGGCCACATCTTCATCGCCCAGCCGCCGCTCTACAAGGTGAAGCGCGGCTCCTCCGAGCTCTACCTCAAGGACGAGCGGGCGCTGGAGGACTACCTGATCGCCACCGGCCTCGACGACGCGGTGCTGGAGCTGGCGAGCGGCGAGACGCGGGCCGGCGCCGACCTCACCGAGATCGTCCGCGAGGCCCGCGCCGTGGTCCACACCCTCGACGGCCTGCACTTCCGCTACGACCGCGCGGTGGTCGAGCAGGTGGCGATCGCCGGCGCCCTCAATCCCGAGATCCTGTCGGAGCCGGAGAAGGCGGGCGAGGCGGCGGCCTATGTCGCCCGGCGGCTCGACACCCTCGCCGCCGAGGGCGAGGCGGGGTGGACCGGCGCCTTCTCGCCTCAGACCGGCTTCCGCTTCGAGCGCGAGGTGCGCGGCGTCAGGCAAGTGGTGGCGATCGACCCGGCGCTCCTCGATTCGGCCGGCGCCCGCAAGCTCGACCACCACACGCCGCAGCTGCAGCCGATCTACTGGAAGGCGCCGACCTTCCGCAAGAAGGACGTCGAGACGGTGATCCACGGGCCGCGCGACCTCTTCGCCGCGGTGATGGCGGCCGGCCGCAAGGGCGTGGCGCTCCAGCGCTACAAGGGCCTCGGCGAGATGAACGCCTCGCAGCTGTGGGAGACCACCCTCGACCCCGAGGCGCGCACGCTCCTCAAGGTGAAGGTCAAGGACGGCGAGGACGCCGACGCCAAGATGCTTTTTTCGGCGCTGATGGGCGACGAGGTCGAGCCCCGCCGCGAGTTCATCCAGGACAACGCGCTGAGCGTCGCGAATCTCGACGTTTGAGGAGACACCTCTGGTCGGGTGCCAACAATATCAAGGCTGCTCGAGCTCCGGGGCCATGACTGCGAGCACTTCAAATTGCTCCAACAATTTTAGGTGGATCTCCGTCGGCAAGCCTGCGCAGCAGAAGTATCTATTCTCGGAAAAAGGGCGATTCACGCGGCGAATAATGGAAAAATCGCTGCGAAGAAGTCCCGAGAACGGAGGGGGCAAACTCAAAGGGTCCGACGCCAGTGCTAATGCATTGAATTCCATTTGAATTCGCTGTTCGTAGACATCACTCATTGCCTTGGACGTGGCGGATTGCACTTCTTCGAAAATTCGAACTGCGGAGTGGATCGCACCGCCGAACTCCACTACAACATTGCTCTCGAATAGCAAGAAGGGTTTCGATATTGGCTCCCTGTAGTGAAACTCCTTTTTCGAAAATTCCAAGACATCATTGAGTATGGCTAACGCATAATCTGTCTGAATCGAGTCAACTTGGAGTGCGTCATTGTAAATTTGAAGCCTAACGATTGGCCAAGTATTCACCGCACTCGAAAAATAGCCACCTTGAAACACTGCGGGCCCCGGTTGTTCTGGATCGGGCTGAGCCGGTAACGAAGTGAAGTTGTACCTTTCGGCAATTGCTCTGAAGTAGGAATCCATCGGCACAGCGGAAAGAGGCCGAATTTCGTCCGCAACGAAGAGCGATGTGACGCGCCCCAACTCTGGCACGATGAGCTTCATTGGAGATAGACTCCGCTAGGTCCAGTTCTCGTCGCCCTTGGCATTTTCTGGCGTGTCGCCTGCTCGTCACCGGTAAGAATTCTTTGGCCTGGATGAAACTCCCAGAGCGCGGGACTGCTTTGAGGCCATTGGCGCCGTGGTGCGAAGAGGCTGCTTAGCCCGACGCTTGGCGGAATTTGTGCAGTTCTGGCCGTAGGTGAAAGAGACGGAACGCTCGCTGCCAAGACCTGATCCAACCGTTCGCACGCCAGGGCAATATGCCGGGGGATCGGCTGACCGGCGGCGTAGTAAGCGACTAAGCGACGGCTGATGCCGAGCTGGGCCGCGGCCGCGTCAAACGTCAAATGGTTCCGCCCCAAGAAACGATTGAAGTCTGCGGCGACCATAGTTTGTTCAGCCAACCGCTCGACCGCGGTCGCCGGCATGTCGATGGACTCGTCGTCGCCCCAAGCAATTGCCGCCCCATCGTCGACGAGATGGAGCGTTGAGAAGAAGTGGGGATTGTCACGAAGGGGCCGATAGAACCGGTAGGTAAGAATGTCGGGGGCGAGGTCGACAGTGTCGCGTCGGCCCGCGCGAGGACCTTCCGCCCATTCAACGGCGACGGAGAAACCTTGAGTTGGCACCACCGAGGCGAGCCGTGGCATCGGCTCTCCCACGACGACTTGATCAATCTCGCTCATTAAACTCTCGCCACTTCTTTTTGAGATACTCGCGATTCACCAGCGACCACTCTATCGCGGCCTGAAGGTCGGTTCTCGAAGCCTTGCCCCGCACGACCTTAAGGGTCTCAATCTCGACCTTTGCATCGCTGTCCGGGCTCCGAATATGGAAATGCGGCGGCGCGTGATCGTCAGCATAGATGTAGAGGGCCAGGTTGCCGTCCCGGAAGATGCACGGCATCGGCGGTTCCTTCAGGAATACAAACATAGTGCACGCCGTGCACCGATACAATCACAGCCCGCGCGGCGCGCTTCTTATGAGCATCTCCCGTATCACGGGAAACTCGCGAATCGTAGAGTGAGCGGTACGTAGGGTGGGCAAAGGCGCGTCACGCGCCGTGCCCACGCGGGCACCGGCCCCAATCTTGGTGGACACGCGG
>Ga0210144_1000287_pt1 | contig 28978 bp, 24 predicted proteins | sample Muzzi_PWA_D2_FD_185532 | JGI IMG/M metagenome (GOLD analysis project Ga0210144, IMG submission 185532) | Wetland microbial communities from San Francisco Bay, California, USA, that impact long-term carbon sequestration - Muzzi_PWA_D2 (SPAdes) | ecosystem: Environmental > Aquatic > Marine >...
CCCGACCTTATCCACAGCGTCACGAACGCCACATGGTGTGGCTCACGAACGCCACATGGTGTGGCACGGAAATTGATGCCCCCCAAATCTAGTGGGGCTCCGGTTGACACCCCCGTTCGGGGGGCGGTACCGTGCCGCTTGAACGAAGAAGGGCCCGCCGGACGGGCGGGCCCTTCAAGCGGTGCCCGGGCCAGGTTTGGGGGCCGGCCCCTTGTCACGGATCGCCCGCGAGTTCAATTCTCGCCCCGGGCTCCCAACAACGTACGTTGTACTGGTCTAATCTATACGCGTCAAGCACACTTCACGAAAAATCCGGTGTGGGTCTCTTTGCCGGGCGCGGCAATTATGTCTTAGATACAAAGGGTTGGCGCGGTCTCCCCTGTGGATAATTCGCGGCGGGGCGAAAGCGTTGTCCCGCGAGACGGGTTAAGGGTGGTTTCGATAACAGCCGGAGCGGGCATCCGCCTCAGTGTCCGCCCCAACCGCGCGGGAGGGCACGGCCGGCGAACGTCAGCGCGCCGGGAATCACCCGAAAAGCATCAAGTACCACGCTATCAGCCCCGTAACGGCGGCCAAGGCCAAGCCGCCCCACAGGATCGGCGCACCTGCATAGTGGAAAAATGCCAGGGCGACGCCGAAAACCACGAGACCGCCTACGGCCGAAATGCCGTCGTTTCCCGCCTTCGGCCCTGGCTGAGTCCTAGTTATCCTGACCTCCCCGCACCGGATGCAGCGCCAACGCTGGACCTGGCCTGCCCCCTTCAATCCACTCGGCGCGGCCAATGGCAACCACTGGCTCAGTTACGTTCCGAACTCCGGCCGTGACGACGGCGAGCGCATCTGCCACCTTCCTCGAATCTTCCCTCGCCTTCAAAGACCCCCAAATCGCTAACCCCGCGATGACAACGGTCGCAACCTTGTAAATGACATCGAGTGCTTTCACACGGGCATGTTACCACCGGGGGGGGGGCCACCCCCGTGCCGCTTGGCGGTAGACTGGTCGGCCATGTGCGGCCGTTACGCCCGATTCACCCCCCAACACCTCTACGCCTCCCTCTTCGGGGCCCGCGACATGGGCACCCTCGGCCCCCCTACAACGTCGCTCCGTCTCAGGCCGTCCTCGTCGCCCGCAACTCCGAATGAGATGAGTTCAGGGAGTCAGGCAGAAGTGGTCGTCACGCTAACATAGCGACTGGTACAACAACTGGGAGCAGGTCAAGGCTGCGCGGCGGCGGTCCGACCGGAAGGCGGGTTAGCGCAGCGGCGTTGAACCTGGACCGGTTTGAAGGGGGCAGGTCATTCCCGCGCAACCTACTAGAATAAATGGTCTTTCTGCCCCATCGGGGGCGTTGTGTATAATGAGAGGTCGTTCCGAGCGAGCTGCCGAAGGGGACCCGCGAGCACATCCCATGATCGCCCCGGCGTTTCTTGTCTGTCCGAACCGGGGGCGCGGCTCCGGCCCGCGCCGCCCCGCCCGGGCCACGCCCCTCGCGCCCCGGCGCGGACCCCTGGCCCCGGGGAGCGGACCTTGGAGCGGGCGATGAGCGGGCCGGTCACCTCCCTCAGCGTCGTGGTGCCCCTCTACAACGGGGCCGAGACCATCGGGCCCCTGGTGGACCAGGTGGTCGCCAAGCTCCAGGGGGCCTTGAAGCGCCTGGAGGTGATCGTGGTCAACGACGGCAGCGCCGACGCCAGCCACGAGCGGGCCCTCGAGGCGCAGCGCCGCCACCCGGAGGTGGTCAAGTACATCCGCCTGGCGCGGAACTTCGGCGAGCACAACGCCGTGATGTGCGGGCTGCACCACGTCACCACCGAGTGCGCCGCCATCATCGACGACGACTTCCAGAACCCCCCCGGCGAGATCCTGCGGCTGGTGGACAAGCTCAACGAGGGCTACGACGTCGTCTACAGCCACTACGACGTCAAGCGCCACAACTGGTTCCGCAACCTGGGCAGCCGCTTCAACAACCTGGTCGCCACGGTCGTGATCGGCAAGCCCCTGGGGCTCTACCTGTCGAGCTTCAAGGTCATGCGCCGCCTGGTGGTGGACGGCATCCTCCAGTACACGGGCCCCTACCCCTACATCGACGGGGTGATCTTCAACATCACCGACGCCATCGGCCAGCAGCGCTGCGAGCACGCCGAGCGTGCCGCCGGGACCTCGAACTACACCTTCCGGCGGCTGGTCCGGCTGTGGCTGATGATGTTCACCAACTTCTCGGTGCTGCCCTTGCGGGTCGCGTCGGTGCTGGGGATCGCCACCTCGGCCCTGGGATTCCTGCTGGCGGTGCTGTTCGTGGCGGCGTGGGCCTACGGCGGCGTGTTCCGCGACGTGATCCCGCCGGGGTGGACCTCGCTGATCGTGAGCATCATGATCTTCTCCGGGGTGCAGATGTGCCTGCTGGGGATGATCGGGGAGTACCTCGGGCGGCTGTTCCTCACCGTCAACCGCACCCCGCAGTTCTACATCCGGGACAGCTACGGCACCGGGCCCGCCGAAGGGACGCGGACGCCGTGACGGACGCCTTCCGCGGCAAGAAGGCGCTGATCCTAGGGGGCCTGGGCTTCGTGGGCAGCAACCTGGCCATCCGCCTGGTGGAGCTGGGGGCCGAGGTGACCCTGGTGGACTCCATGCTGCCCCAGTACGGCGGCAACCTGGCCAACATCGAGCCGGTGCGCGACCGGGTGCACGTCAACTTCTCGGACATCCGCGACCCCTACAGCATGGACTACCTGGTGCGGGACGTGGACGTGATCTACTCCGTCGCGGGCCAGACCAGCCACATCGACAGCATGAAGGACCCGCGCACCGACCTGGACATCAACTGCGCCAGCCAGCTGACCCTGCTGGAGAGCTGCCGCAAGCACAACCCGGGCGTGGTGGTCATCTACGCCAGCACCCGCCAGCTCTACGGCCGGCCCCAGTACCTGCCGGTGGACGAGAAGCACCCGGTGGTGCCGGTGGACATCAACGGCGTCAACAAGCTGGCCGCCGAGCTCTACTACACCCTCTACTGCCAGGTGTACGGCATGCGCTGCATCTCCCTGCGCCTGACCAACACCTACGGGCCGCGCCAGCAGCTCAAGGGCAGCTCCCAGGGATTCGCGGGGATTTTCCTGCGCCTCGCCCTGTCGGGGGAGCCGATCCGCATCTTCGGCGACGGCAGCCAGGTGCGGGACTTCAACTACGTGGACGACGTGACGGAGGCCTTCGTGCGGGCGACCTTCAACGAGCGGCTCTACGGCGGAGTGTTCAACCTGGGGGCCGACCGGCACTACTCCCTGCTGGAGTTCGTCCGCACCCTGAAGGTGCTGTGCCCCCTCGAGTACGCCCTGGAGCCCTTCCCGCCGGAGCACGGCGCCATCGACATCGGCGACTTCTACTCGTCCTACGGCCTGTTCCACGCGTTGACCGGCTGGGCCCCCAAGGTGGACCTGGCCGAGGGCCTCCAGCGCACGGTGGACTACTTCAAGCCCCGGGCCGGGCAGTACTGGTAGGCTTGGGCGTGACGGGAGGCGCGATCCGGACCTTCGACTACCTCGCCTCCCTGCCCGAGGTGGCGGACGAGGTGCGGGCCGCCGTGGACCGGGTGCTGGCCTCCGGGCAGCTGATCCTGGGGCCCGAGACCACCGCCTTCGAGGCCGAGTTCGCGGCCTTCGTGGGGGCCCGGGAGTGTATCGCCGTCTCCTCCGGCACGACCGCCATCCACCTGGCGATGATGGCCTTGGGGCTGGGGACGGGGGACGAGGTGATCACGGTCTCCAACACCTGCGCGCCCACGGTGGCGGGGGTGCGGCTCACCGGCGCCGGGGTGGCCTTCGCCGACGTGCGGGCCGACGACCTGATGATGGACGTGGCGGCGGCGGAAAAACGCATCGGCCCCGCCACCCGCTGCCTGCTGCCGGTGCACCTGTGGGGCAACGCCGTGGCCATGGACGCCCTCACGGAGCTGGCCCGGCGCCGCGGCCTGAAGGTGGTGGAGGACTGCTGCCAGGCCCACGGCACCCGCTTCGGCGGCGCCCACGTGGGCACCTTCGGCGACGCCGGCTGCTTCTCCTTCTACCCCACCAAGAACCTGGGCGCCTACGGCGACGCCGGGGCCGTGGTGACCAACGACCCGGCCCTGGCGGAGCGGCTGCGGGCCCTGCGCATGTACGGCTACGACGCCCGCCAGGTGGCCCGGGCCGAGGGCATGAACGCCCGCATCGGCGAGATGCAGGCGGCCATCCTGCGGGTCAAGCTGCGGTGCCTGCCGGACTGGCTGGCCCGGCGCCGCCAAGTGGCCGAGGTGTACGACCGGAAGATCCGGGCGGACGGCGTCGCCCTGCCCCGCCAGGGGGCCACGGTCACGCCCTCCCATCACCAGTACGTGATCCGCTGCGCCGACCGGGAGCGGGTGGCGGCGGCGCTCAAGGCGAACGACATCGGCTACGGCATCCACTATCCCGTCCCGGTCCACCTGATGCCCGCCTACGGCTTTATGGGGGGGGAGGCCCTGGACCTGCCCGAGACGGTCGCCGCCAGCCGCGCCATCCTGTCCCTTCCGATCCACGAGGCGATCTCCGCCGAGCAGGCCGCGCGGGTGGCCGACGCGGTGAACGGGGCATGACCCCCGAGGCGCCCCCCGAGCCGGCCCCCAAGCCCCCCTCCATGCCAACCGAGGAGCCCGTGAACCGCCCGGAGATGAAGCTGGACCAGCTGCCCGAGGACTTCTTCGACCCGGACGACAGCGACAACCGCTGCTTCGTCTGCGGCGAGCCGCGCTACCGGCTGCTGCACGAGGTGCGGCACTTCGCCTACCCGTTCCGGTTCCAGCAGTGCGCCTGCGGCATGATCAAGCAGACCCCCATGCCCAACGCGAAGTTCTTCGAGTGGTTCTTCAACTCCGAGACCTTCTTCAGCTCCAAGCAGGAGGGGGTGGACGGCATCTGGGGCTACTACGACTTCTTCGCCGACGAGGGGTGCCGCATGTCCACCTCGCGGTACCGTTATCGCAAGCTGCGCCGGGTGTTCGACACCGGCCGGTCTCTCGAGGTGATCAAGATCGGGCCCTCCACCGGCACGTTCCTGCACGTGGCGAACCGCCACGGCCACCACGCCATCGGGTGCGACGTCTCGTCCCGCTTCGCCGGCTACGCCACCGAGCAGTACGGGGTCCACATCGACATCGGCCGCTTCGAGGCCCAGGACTACCGGGACGGCCAGTTCGACGTGGTGGTGTTCCTCAACGTGGTGGAGAACGTGCCCAACCTGGACGAGTTCCTGGCGGCGGTGCAGCGCACGGTGAAGGTGGGGGGGCACACGGTCTTCAACTTCGTGGACATGCAGGACAACTGGGTCGCCCGGATGCAGAAGGAACGCTACTTCATCTACCGCCCCCCCGTCTGCTACGCCTTCGGGCGCGACGTGATGGCGCGGATGATGGACCAGTTCGGCTTCCGCGTGGAGGCCCAGTACCGGGACGTGCGCTACATGCACCTGGAGAAGGTTTTCACCCTGCTGGGCTGGCGCCTGCCGCACCGGCTGGCGAAGGCCCTGAAGGTCCACCGGATCCCGTTCCCCATCTATGCCTACCCCTCCAAGGTGGTCGTCGCCACCCGGGTGCGGTGAGGTCCCGGCCGGCCCCGGCCCGGGACCGGACGTGAGCCCCCGGCGCCCGCCGTGTGGCGGGCGGAGGCACGCGCCGTGATCGTCGTGACGGGCATGCACCGCTCGGGCACGTCCATGTTCGCCCAGCTCCTGGCCCGGCTGGGGGTGGACTTCGGCGCCCCCACGGGGTTCTCCGCCGACCGGCGCCGCCTGGAGGCGGGCTACACGGAGCACGACGACGTCATCGACATCAACAGCGAGCTGGTGACGGGCTTTCCCCGCCACGGCGGGGCGGTGACGGCCCTGATGAGCCAGGTGCGCTACACGACGATGCCGGGCCCGGCTGCCATCCGTCGGCGGGCCGCGGCCCGGGCCCGGCGGCTGGAGCAGGTGGCGTCGCGCTACGCGAACCTGGCGGTCAAGGACGTGCGCTTCTGCCTGACCCTGTCGGCCTGGCGGCAGGTGGTGCCGGTGGACAAGGTGGTGGTCTGCCTGCGCCACCCCACGGAGGTGGCGCGCTCGCTCCACAAGCGCCAGCGCTACCCCATCTGGCTCGGCTACCGCTTCTGGGACTACCACATCCGCTCGCTGCTGGAGCAGCTCGACGGCCTGCCGGCGCTCTACGTGCGCTTCGAGGCCCTGACCGGGGGCGGCTACCGGGAGGAGCTGGAGCGGCTGGCGGCCTTCCTGCCGCTGGACGTGCCGGAGGACGAGCGGGAGCGGGTCTTCCGGGGACTGTTCGACCCCAACCTCCGCCACCACCAGGCCGACCCCGAGGACCGGCTGCCGGAGACGACCCGCGCCCTGTGGGCCGAGCTGCTGGCGCGCCACGGGGCGCAAGGGGACCCGCCCGCCGGAGCGGGGGCCTGAAGGGCGTGGCCTGGCGGCGCCCCGCCAAGGTCGCGCTCGGGCTGGCGGTCAGCGCCGTGGCCCTGTACCTGGCGGTGCGCCGGGTGCACTGGCCCGACTTCGCCCACGCCCTGGCCCACGTGGAGCCGCGCTACGTGGCCTACACCGCCCTGGTGATGATGGCCAACCTGCTGGTGCGGGCCCGGCGCTGGCAGCTCCTGCTGCGGCCGGTGACGCCGGCCCGCTGGGTGCGGGACAGTTTCACCTGCTACGCCATCGCCTACATGGCCAACATGCTCCTGCCCCTGCGCCCCGGCGAGGTGCTGCGGCCCTACTTGCTGGGGCGCAAGCTGGGGGTGGAGAAGACCCCCCTGTTCGCCACCGTGCTGTTGGAGCGGCTGTGGGACATGGCGTTCCTGGCGGGGTTGTTCCTGGTGGCGGTGGCGGTGAGCGGGGCGGCCATGCCGGAGGCGGTGCGGCGCGGCGTGCTGGCGGGCGGCGGCGGGGGCGCCGCGCTGCTGGCGGCGATGTGGCTGGTGATGGCGAGCCCCCGGGTGAAGGACTCGGCGGTGGCGCTGGTGCGGCGGGTGCCGGGCCCGGCGGGGCAGCTGGCGCACCGCCTGGGCCAGACGGCGGCCCTGGGGGTGCGCACCCTGCGCCACCCCGGGCTGTCGGCGCGGGTGGTGGTGCTGACCGGGGGGGTGTGGCTGTGCAGCTACCTCATGGCGGCGTCGTGCATCGCCGCCTTCGGCCTGGACCTGCCGTGGCATGTGGCCCTGTTCGCCACGGTGATCGCCAACTTCGGGATGATGGTGCCGTCCTCCCCCGGCGCCATCGGCGTGGCCCACGCCCTCTACGTGTTCGCCCTGTCCCTGTTCGGGGTGGGCGCCAGCGTCGCCCTGGGGGTGGCCGTGGTGCTCCACGGCGTGGGGTACCTGGTGGTGATCGCGGCGGGGATGGTGGCCCTGGGGATGGAGGGGATGCACTTCGCCCAGGTCCGGCAGGCCGCGGCGCCGCCCGCCGAGTGACGGGACGGGGCCCCGCCCGGGCCGGTCACGGTGCCACCCGCCGAGTGACGGAACGGGCCCCGCCCGGGCCGGTCACTGTGCCACCCGATAAACCCGCACCCGCCAAGCCGCCCGGGGGTCGGCGAACACCCCCAGCGGGCGCAGGCCGATGGCCGCGGCGTTCTCGATCTCGACGGCGGAGAGCACGTAGTCGCCCCCCATCGCCTTGAGCCGGCGGGTGTCCAGCGCCAGCCGGTTCACGGATTTGCGGGTGCGCCGGTCGTAGTCGAAGCGCTTGCCCAGCTCGCCCGCCATCAGGTAGCAGCGGCTGCCCCAGCCGTCGAAATAGGCCCGCAACCTGGGGTTCTTCGCCAGCTCCGGGGCGATGATGCCGCGGAACGCCCGCTTGTAGGCGAGGGGGTAGCTGGGGTGGTAGCCGTCCAGGGTCCGGAAGCCGTTGTAGAGGGCGACGGACGGGTACAGACCCAGGCTGACCACCCGGTACTCCGACCGGTCCCGGCCGATCGCCCCGGCGAGCCGCTCGAACAGGTCCGTGGCGAAGAAGGCGCGCCAGGTGGGGGTGCCGGCGCGCCGCCCCACCCATTCCGGGTGATGGGTGACGGCGAGGCCGATCTGGGCGACCAGCAGAAGTCCCGCGACGGCCATGCCGATCCGGCCCAGCCGGGCGATGGTGGCCAGGGAGAGGGCGAAGATCAGCGCCCACAACATGGGGTGGAGGAAGTGGAAGCGGGTGACGTTGACCATCCGCAGAAGGGCCACGTCGCGCCGCAGGAAGTCCAGGCCGTCCCAGGTCCACAGGCCGTAGAAGAGGGAGATGGCCGCCGAGAGCCCCACGAGGGACAGCAGCAAGCGGTCCGTTCGGCGCCGCGACAGTCCGAGCAGGAGGGCGGCGACGGCGGCCGGGAGGATGAAGGTCCCGTGCAGGCTATGGGCGTGGTACTGCCCCTGGAGGAAGTTTTGCAGCGCCAGCCGCAGCGTGGGTCCGAGGGGGGTCGTGGACTTGGCGAATTCCGTCCGGTGGGAGACGAACGCCGGGTCCACGAGGCCCCAGACCAGCCGGTACTCGACCCCGGAGAACACGAGTGCCATCAGCACGATTGCCAGCAGGAAGGGGCGGTTCGCCCGGCGCTGGACGACCGCGTCCCGGAGCCATAGGAGCCCCATCACCGCCAGGAAGAAGGCGAACGCGAACACCAGGCTGGCGTAGAGGGGCAGCAGCAGGATGACGGCCCAGTCGGACCGCCGGGCGGTGCCGGCGCGGACGTTGAGGAACGCGTGCAGGGCCAGGGGCTGGCCGGCGACGTTCAGGCCCCCCATGGGCCAGAACGGCAGGAGCGCGAAGGTCAGGGCGACCCCCACCGCCACCGGCCACGGCCCCCCGGGCACCACGTGACGCCGGAGCAGGAGCAGCATGCCGGCAAACGCCACGGCCCGCATCAGGGCCTGGTTGAGCACGTAGGCGGGAAAGGCCCCGAACAGGTGGAACATCCAGACCAGGACGTTCAGCTCCGAGCCGAACGCGGCCCGGGGCAGCCCCCCCATCATGGCCGGCACGATCGTATCGCCCCGCGCGAACAGCAGCCCGCTGTCGGCCAGCATCCGCGTGCGGGCGACCACGCCGTCGAGGTTGTCGTGGATCGGCACGTGGACGTCCGGGCCCAGGACCAGGTACGGCAGCAGGTACATGGCGATCGCGCCGGCCGCGGCGGCCAGCGCCCACCCGGGCACGGGGCCCGCACCGGCGGAGGCCGCGGGAGGCGGTGGCGCCGTCACGCGGCCGGGTGCGGGCCGTGGATGCCTAGAACCAGCGGCGCCACTTGAACAGGACCAGCACCATGCCCGCCAGGAGGGCGAGGAACAGGGTCACCTCGGCGAAGGCGTAGGGGTTCTCGGCGCCGGGGATGCCGCCGACGTTGATGCCCAGCAGGCCGGTGAGGAAGCCCAGGGGCAAGAACAGGGCCGCCACCACCGACAGCACGTACATGCGCTGGTTGAGCTGCTCCGACAGGCGGGCCACCAGCTCCTCCTGGGTGACGGCGGCCCGGTCCCGGGCGGCGTCCAGGTCCTCGACGTAGCGGGTGACCCGGTCGGCGATCTCCCGCAGCCGGGTCCGGTCCAGGTTCGACAGCAGGGCCGACGGCTCCAGGTGCAGGCGTGCCATGGCGTCCCGCTGGGGCGCCAGGTAGCGCCGCAGGCCGATGGCCTCGCGCCGCACGTCGGCCAGGCTGGCGCGCAGGGCGTGGGACTCGCGGGTCAGCACCGCCTCCTCCAGCTCGTCCACCTGGTCGTCCAGGTCGGTGATCACCCCGGCGGCGCGGGCGATGAGCCGGTCGGCGATCGCCACCAGGAAGGTGCCGGGGTCCACCGGCCCCCGGCCATGGTGCAGGGCCTCCCTAACGTCGTCCACGCTCAGCAGGTGGCGGCGGCGGGTGGTGATGATGCGGTCCGCCGTGAGCCACATGCGGATGGCGACCATGTCCTCCGGGTCCGCCCCGGGGCTCAGGTTGACTCCCCGCAGCACCACCAGCACGCCGTCCGGGGCGACCACGGTGCGGGGCCGGGTCTCGCCCTGCAAGAGGGCCTCGGCGACGACGGGGTCGATGCCGCTCTCGGTGAGGATCCACTCGCGGGCCTCGGGGACGGTGCAGTCCAGGTGCACCCACAGAGGGCCGTCTTCCCGGCGCCAGCGCCGCACGCCCTTCCAGTCCAGCACCGCGCCGCCGCCCCGGCCGTCGAGCCCGACGGCGGTGACGAGGCCGCCGGGGGGCGGGGGGCCGGCGCCGCTCCAGGGGGCCCGGGGGGCGTCCGCGCCCGGCGGCGGGGGCGTGCCGGTGTCGGGCGCCACGGCCCCGGGGTCAGCCCGCCTCGGGCCCGGGCGCGTCGCCGGGGACCGCGGCGGGCCGGGCGCCGTTCATCAGCTGGGCCAGGAACGGCCTGCTGGCCTCGCCGAAGTAGAGGGAGCGGTGCGGGAAGGGGATCTCGATGCCCTCCGCGTCGAAGGCCTTCTTGATCCGGCGGTTGAACTCCCGCCCCACCTCCCACTGGCTGATCGGCTTGGTGCGGATGCGGCCCTTGATGACCACGGCGGAGTCGGCGAACTTGTCCACCCCGAACACCTCCACCTCCTCCACCATCAGGGGCCCGAAGTGGTCGTCGGCCTTGAGCTCCGCGGCCACCCGGCGGATCGTCTCCACCACCCGGTCGGTGTCCTCCTTGTAGGCGACGCCGATGTCGAACACGTAGGCGGACCACTGCTGGGTGAGGTTGGCGAGGGTGTTCACCGTGCCGTTGGGGAACACGTGGACGGTGCCGGTCAGGTCCCGCAGGACGACGGTGCGCAGGTTGATCTGCTCCACCAGGCCGCCGGTGCCGTTGATCACCGCCACGTCGCCCACCCGCACCTGGTTCTCCAGGATGAGGAAGAACCCGGAGATCACGTCCCGCACCAGGTTCTGGGCGCCGAACCCCACGGCCAGGCCCAGGATGCCGGCGCTGGCCAGCACCGGGCCGATCTCCACCCCCAGCTCCCGCAGGACCACCAGGGCGACGGTGACCCACACGGCCACGTTCGCCGTCTGGCGCAGCAGGCGCCGGAGGGTCTGGGCGCGCTTGGCGGTTTCCGCGGGAGATTGGCCCTGGGCCTCGCCGCGCTTGACGAGGTGCTCCTCCAGGCGGTCGAAGGGCCGCTTGAGGCCCGCCATGAGCAGGCGGGCGACCAGCAGGATGATGAAGATGCGGAGGGCGGAGGCGACGATCACGCCCCAGTCCATGCCCTCCAACACCTGGGTCACGGTGTCCATGGAACCCCTCCCCTGGTGTCCGGAACTGTACGGGCCTTCGGGGGCATTCTTCCCGTTTTCGGCGCCCCAGGCAAGCGCCGGGGCCCTCAAACGGCAAGGGGCGCCCGCGAACGCTGCCGCGGGCGCCCCCCCTTCTGGGAACGCGGGTCCCGGTTACGGGAGCTGGGGCAGGGTCACCAGGATGGGCGCGCCGGTGAGGGCGTGCATGAACGCCACCAGGTCCTGGAGTTCCTGGTCGTTCAGGCCCAGGGCCTTGAGCTCGTTGCCCTTGCCCTTCCGGTCGCCGCCCTTGTTGTAGTACTTCATCACGGTCATCAGGTCGGCGTCCTGGCCGTTGTGCATGTAGGGCCAGGTCAGGGCCACGTCCCGCAGGCCGGGGGTCTTGAACTTGAAGCGGTCGTGCTCCTTCTTCGTCACCGCGAAGCGGCCCACGTCGCCGTCGTCGATGCCGATGTCGTGGTAGCGGCCGTCGGAGAAGGTGGGGCCGTTGTGGCAGCTGATGCACTGGGCCTTGCCCCGGAACAGGTCCCAGCCCCGCTGGGCCGAGTCGCTCATGGCGGTCTGGTCGCCGTGGATGAAGGCGTCGAACGGCGCCGGGTTGCTGACGATCTCCCGCTCGTAGGTGGCGATGGCCATCGCGACGGTGTCGGGGGTGATGCCCTGGTCGGGGAAGACGGCGTCGAAGGCGTTCACGTAGCCCGGGATGCCCTTGAGGGTCTGGACCGCCTTCTCCAGGGTGTTGCCCATCTCGATGGGGTTGGCGATGGGGCCCTTGGCCTGCTCCTCCAGGCTGGCGGCGCGGCCGTCCCAGAACTGCTGGGGGTTGTAGGCCGAGTTGATCACCGTGGGGGAGTTGCGCCCGCCCTTCTGGCCCTTCACGCCGATCCCGAACGGCTGGGCGTTGCTCCACCCCAGGGCCGGGTTGTGGCAGCTGGCGCACGACTCCGACCCGTCGGACGACAGGCGGGTGTCGAAGTAGAGCATCTTCCCGAGTGCCGACTTGGCCGGGGTGTAGGGGTTGTCGGCCGGGTAGGGGACCGGCTTCAGGTCGAAGGGGCCGGCGAAGGCCGTGCCGGACAGCGCCAGCGCCATCCCCAGCCCCGCCGCGGCCGCCCACCGCGCGACCCGTTTGCGTGACGAAACAGCCGTGAGACCCATGCGCGTCTCCTCCCATCGTGGCGGGGCGGGGCGCTCCGGCGCCCTCCCCGCGTTTGATAAATAGGAACAAATCCTAAATAAGACTAGGACTGTCCTAGGGTACTTGTCAAGGAGGCTTGGGGCGGGCAGAATAATGCCCATGGAACGGGCCGTCCGCAACACCGACATCGGCCGCCTGCTCAAGGAGCACGGCCTTCGGGTCACACCCCAGCGGGTGGCGATCTGCGGGAAGCTGCTGGAGCGGCACGGGCACTTCACGCCCCACCAACTCCACGACTCCCTGCGGGCCCGGTTTCCATCCCTCTCTCCCAATACCGTCTACCTTACCCTCTCCCAGCTCGAGTCGGTAGGGCTGGTGCGGCGGGTCCACATCGCGGGCCAGTCGGTCTTCGACAGCAACACCGGCACCCACGACCACCTCTACTGCGAGGCGTGCGGCCGGGTGCGGGACCTGCCGGCGGGCCGGGGCCGCCCCCCCCACCCGGCGGGGGCGGACGACTGGCGGGTCACCCGCGCCGCCCGCACCTACTTCGGCCTCTGCCCCGACTGCCAGGCGGCCGGCGCCGGCGCCTGAGGGGCGGGTGTCCCCGGGCGCTTTACGCGCCCGTCGCCGGCTGCTAGGCTACCGGTGCCTCCGGCCCCGGGCGGCGCACTTCGGGGGGCGGGAGGCGGGTGGGGGACCCTTCCGAAGCCGTCTGCGCGCCGCGCCCTCGCCGAGGGCGTCCGGGCGCGCCGTCCCCCGCCATCGACCGAACACGGCACCGGCGCCGCCTCGGGGGCTCCCCCCGGGGGACGGGCCGGCGCCGCGTGCAGATGGGGGAGTCATGGGCCGCACGCGCCGGGGGCGCCTTGCCCCCAATCCGTCCCGCCGATCCCGACCCGCGCGGCGCCGCGCCGCCGCCCGCCCCGTTGCACGCCGCCGGGCCCCCCGGGCCCGAGCCCCTCCTCGCGATCCCGTGGAACTGCCGCGCCGCCGCGGATCGCGCGGCGACGCGACAGGGACGACCGCGACAGGGCAACCCGGAAGATGGGGGACCGGGACCATGATCAAGGTGCATCTGATCGACGGACACGCAGTGGTGCGCGCCGGTGTGCGCCGCCTGCTGGAAGGCGAGAAGGGGATCCGGGTGGTGGCCGAGTCGGCGTCGGTGGCCGAGGGCCTGAAGGACCTGGCCGGCCACCGGCCCGACATCGTGATCCTGGACGTGGCCCCGCCGGCGGGGGAGGGGCTGGAGGCGACCGAGCGCCTGCGGCGGGAGAGCCCCGCGACCCAGGTGGTCATCCTGGCCCTGCAGGACGACGGCCTGTTCCCGGTGCGGGCCCTCAAGGCAGGGGCTCGGGGCTACCTGACCGGCACGTCCCGCCCCGAGGACCTGGCCCACGCCGTGCGCGCGGTGGCGGCGGGGGAGGTGTACCTGGAGCCCGCCGTGGCCCGGGCCCTGGCCCTGAGGCCCTTCTCCGGCGAGCGGGACCCCCTGGACGCCCTCACCGACCGGGAGTTCGGGGTGTTCTGCATGCTGGCCCGGGGCGAGAGCGTCAAGGCGATCGCCGACAGCCTGTGCCTGAGTCCCAAGACCGTGGGGGCCTGCCGTACCCGCATCATGAAGGCCCTGGAGGCGCACAACGTGGCCGAGCTGGCCCACATCGCCATCCGCCGCGGCCTGGTGGCGATCTGACGCCGGGACGGGGATGGGGGAGGATTCCCCGGTCCGCGCGGGAAAGATCCTGCATGTCCACAGGCGGAAGCCTTACCTCCATGTGGACAAATTCTAATGTAAAAACAAGGAGTTTTCGCGTTGACGCTTTGGTGGCGTTCGACGATAAGTATGGCAGGCGGGACGGACGGCACAGCGGTGGCGTTCAACATAGCCATCGGCCTCGTTCGAAACTGCACACCCATCGCGCTGTCGCCGTGCCGTCCGCCCCGCCGACTGCTTCCTGGAGAGCCTGGGTCGCGGATCTCTTCACCGCGCCCCGGGGGCCGGACCATCGACCACACGCCTGATCCGTCCGGCCTGCGGGCCGGCCACACGGTGTTCCTCCCGTAATCGTCCGCCACCGTGTGGCCGGCCCCACACCGACCCCGCCCCGGGCGCTCGCAAGGCGCCCCGGGGCGGCGGGACCGCCCCCCGGCCCCACCCCCCGACGGCTTCTAGTGGAAGTCGCGGGAGGCCACCGTCAGGTGGCCCAGCAGGGCGGTGTGGTCGGTCAGGCGGCGGGCGATCAGGTGCATTACCGCCCCCTCGCGCTGCACCTCGCCGGCCACCCCCAGCAGGCGGGCGCCCAGCAGGACGCGGCGCTGGCGCTCCACCAGGGACGGCCACACGATCACGTTGGTGATGCCGGTTTCGTCCTCCAGGGTCACGAACACCACGCCGGAGGCCGAGCCGGGCCGCTGGCGGCCGATCACCAGGCCGCAGGTGGTGGCCTGCCCGCCGTGGGGCACCGCTTCCAGGCCGCGGGCGCTGGCCATCCCCAGGGGGGCGAGGCGGTCCCGCAGCAGGGCCAGGGGGTGGGGCCCCAGGGTGAGGCCGGTGGCGGCGTAGTCGGCCACCAGGTCCTCGCCGGGGGTGGGGGCGGGCAGGGGCGGGCAGCGTTCGGCCGGCGCCGGGGCCAGGGGGGCATGGGCGGCCGCGGCCCCCAGGGCCTGCCAGTGGGCCCGCCGCCGGTGCCCCGCCAGGGGGGCCAGGGCACCGGCCCCCGCCAGGGCCTTGAGGTCGGCCCGCCCCAGCCGGGCCCGCCGGGCCAAATCTGCCACGCCCGCCACGCCCGCGAAGGGGCGCTCCCCCCGCGCCGCCACCAGGCGGTCGGCCCCCGCCCGGGACAGGCCCTGCACCAGCCGCAGCCCCAGGCGCAGGGCCGGGGCGTCCCCCTCCCGCTCCAGGGTGCAGTCCCAGGCGCTCGCGTCCACCGCCACGGGGCGCACCGCCACGCCGTGGCGGCGGGCGTCGGCCACGATCTGGGCCGGGGCGTAGAACCCCATGGGCTGGCTGTTGAGCAGGGCGCAGGCGAAGGCCGCCGGGTGGTGGCGCTTGAGCCAGGCGGAGACGTAGGCCAGCAGGGCGAAGCTGGCGGCGTGGGACTCGGGGAAGCCGTACTCGCCGAACCCCTTGATCTGCTCGAAGATGCGGCGGGCGTAATCCTCCGGGTAGCCCCGCGCCCGCATCCCCTCCACCAGGCGGCGCTCGAACGGCTCCAGCCCGCCCTTGCGGCGCCAGGCGGCCATGGCCCGGCGCAGGGCGTCGGCCTCGCCGGCGGAGAAGCCCGCCGCCACCATGGCGAGCTGGATCACCTGCTCCTGGAAGATGGGCACCCCCAGGGTGCGCCGCAGCACCCGCTCGGCCTCCGGGCCGGGGTAGGTGACCGGCTCGTCGCCCCGCCTCCGGCGCAGGTAGGGGTGGACCATGTCGCCCTGGATGGGGCCGGGGCGCACGATGGCCACCTGGATCACCAGGTCGTAGAAGGTGGCCGGCCCCAGGCGCGGCAGCATGGCCATCTGGGCGCGGGACTCCACCTGGAACACCCCCACCGTGTCGGCCTCGCGCAGCATGGCGTAGGTGGCCGGGTCCTCCGGCGGCACGTCGGCCACGGTGAAGGGCCGCCCGGCGCCCTCCGACACCAGCCCGAGGGCCTTGCGGATGGCGGTGAGCATCCCCAGGGCCAGCACGTCCACCTTCAGGAGCCCCAGGGCCTCCAGGTCGTCCTTGTCCCACTGGATCACGGTCCGCTCCGGCATGGCGGCGTTCTCGATGGGCACCAGGCGGTCCAGGGGCCCCCGGGAGATCACGAACCCCCCCACGTGCTGGGACAGGTGGCGGGGGAAGCCCTGGATGGCCGCCACCAGCTTCACCAGGCGCGCCGTCACCGGGGCCCGGGGGTCGAGCCCGGCCTCGTGGAAGCGCTCCGGGCGCACGGCGTTGCCGTCCCACCACGCCATGGACTTGGCCAGGCGGTCCACCTGGTCCTCGGAGAGCCCCAGGGCCTTGCCCACGTCGCGCACCGCGCTGCGGGGGCGGTAGGTGATCACGGTGGCGGCCAGGGCCGCCCGGTCGCGGCCGTACTTGCCGTAGATGTGCTGGATGACCTCCTCCCGCCGCTCGTGCTCGAAGTCCACGTCGATGTCGGGGGGCTCGCCCCGCTCCCGGGAGAGGAAGCGCTCGAAGAGGACCTCCATGCGGGCCGGGTCCACCTCGGTGATCCCCAGGCTGTAGCAGACCGCCGAGTTGGCCGCCGAGCCCCGCCCCTGGCAGAGGATGCCCCGCTCGCGGGCGAAGCGCACCACGTCGTGGACGGTGAGGAAGAAGGGCTCGTACTTCAGCTCGGCGATCAGCGCCAGCTCCCGGGCCACCAGGCGCCGGACCTTCATCGGGCCCCCCCCGGGCCAGCGCCGGGCCATGCCCTCGCGGGTCAGGTGCCTCAGCCACGAGGCGGGGGTGTGGCCGGGGGGGACGAGCTCCTCCGGGTAGGCGTAGCGCAGCTCCTCCAGGGAGAAGCGGCAGCGCTCGGCGATGCGGACGCTCTCGGCCAGCAGCTTAGGGGGATGGATGCGGGCCAGGCGGGGGCGGGGGCGCAGGTGGCGCTCGCCGTTGGGGAACAGGGCGTGGCCCGCGCGGCTTAGAGGGACACCTAAGCGGATGGCGGTGAGGGTGTCCTGCAGGCGGCGGCGGGCGCGGACGTGCATGTGCACGTCGCCGGCGGCGGCGAGGGGCAGGCCGGCGGCTTTCCTCAAGCTCCGGGCGTGGGCGAGGCGGGCGCCGTCGTCCCCCGCCAGGGTGAGGTTCACCGCCACCCAGGCCCGCCCCGGAAAGGCGTCCGCCAGCCAGCGGGCCGCCGCCGGGTCGGCCTCCGGGTCGATGGGCAGGTGGGGGCCGCCCGGGCCGTCCGGCACCAGCAGGGCCAGGCAGCCGGGCAGGCCCCCTTCCAGGTCGTCCCGGGTGAGGCGGTAGGCGCCCTTGTCGGCCCGGCGCCGGCCCCGGGTGATGAGGGCCGCCAGGTGGCCGTAGCCGTCCCGGTCGGCGGCCAGCAGCACCAGGCGGGGGCCGTCCGCCAGGCGTACCTGGGTGCCCACGATCAGGTGCAGGCCGTGCTCCCGGGCCGCCACGTGGGCCCGCGCCACCCCCGCCACGGAGCATTCGTCGGTGAGGGCCAGGGCCGTGTAGCCGAGGGCTGCGGCCCGGCCGACGAGCTCCTCGGGGTGGGAGGCGCCGGTCAGGAAGGTGAAGTTGCTGACGGCCTGGAGCTCGGCGTAGGGCGGCGGCACGGGGGTGCCGGATCTTCAGGCGAACAGCCCGTGGCGGAACCAGCCCCCGCCGGGGCGGCGGCGGAACACCCAGTGGCGGCCACCCCGGGGGTCCTCGGCCCGGTAGTAGTCCCGCGCCAGGTCGGCGCCGTCCCACCAGCCCGCCTCGATGCGTTCCGGCCCCGCCAGCAGGTTCAGGGGGCCGTCCAGCCACGGCCGCCCGTCCACCACCTTCAGGGGCGCCGGCTCCGCCAGCAGCCACAGGGGGCGGGCGGCCGGGGGCGGCGCCGGGGCGTCCCCCGCTCCGGGGGGGCACGGCCCCCAGGCCCGCTCCGGGCGGTGGTCCGCCACGGCCGCGAGGCCCCCGACGGTGCCGTTCCCCAGCCGGGCCCGCAGCCGCTCCAGCAGGGGAAGGAAATCCTCAGGAGCGGCCTCCCGCTCCCCGAACAGGGGCCGCTCCCGGGCCGCCAGGGGCACCGGAGGTCCGGCGTGCAGGCGCAGCTCCGCCACCGGGCGGGGCAGCGCCAGGCGCTCCAGGTGGGCCCGCACCAGCCCCAAAAGGAGGCGGGCGTCGCGGGAGGGGCCGGTCAGGCGCAGGGGCAGCGGCACCGGCGGGGCCCCGTCGGGGGCCAGGTGCAGGGTGAGGGCGTCCACCCCGGCGCCCCGGGCCTCCAGGTGCCCCTCCAGCTCGGCCAGCAGGCGGCGGGCGCCGAACAGCAGGGCCTCCCGGTCGTCGGTCTCGGCCGGCAGGGGGAGGCGGGCGTCGAACACCGGGGGCGGCGCGAACGGCCGCCGGGGGTCCGGGACCCGGCCCAGGGCCCGGTCCAGCCGGTCCAGGGGCTCGGGCCCGAAGCGCCGCGCCGCCCCGCCCCGGGGCAGGGCCAGCAGGTCCCCCAGGGTGGCGGCCCCCACGGCCTTGAGGTCGGCCGCGGCGCGGGGCGGCAGGTCGAGCACGGCCAGGGGCAGGGGGCCTAAGCGCCCCGCCAGGTCGGCGGGGTCCGTCACCGGGGCCTTGTCCCCGGCCCGGGCCAGGAGCCATGCCGCCGCCGGGGTGGGGGCGGCGCCCAGGCGGGCGCCGGGGTAGCCCAGGGCCGCCAGGCCCCGCCCCAGCCTGGCGCTCAAAGGCGCAAGGCCCCCGAACAGCCCCAGGCTGCCGGCCACCTCCAGCAGCAGGCCGGCGGGGGGCTCCAGGCAGATCCGGGGGGTGACCTTCAGGGCCCAGGCGGCCAGGCCCTCCAGGGCCCGGGCCTCCGCCGCCCCGTCCCGCGCCCGGGCCTCGATGCCGGGGGCCAGGGCGGCCGCGGCGGCGAGGGTCATGCCGGGGCGGACCCCGGCCGCGGCGGCGGCCCGGCTCGCGGCCAGCACCCGGGGCGGGCGGGAGACGTCCACCACCGCGAAGGGTCCGGGGCGGCGGGTGCCCCGCAGGAACACGGCAAGGGGCAGGTGGGGCAGGAAGGCGGCCAGCCAGTACACGGCCAGGCCCTTCAGGCGGGCCGCAGGGGGAGGACCCGGGAGAAGGGGACGGCGCCCCCCTGGCGGCACTTGAACACCCGCACCTCCAGGCCCGTCTCCGCCGCCGGCAGCACGGCCAGCCGCAGGGCGGCGGGGGAGGCCACCCCCTCGGCCGCCGGGGGGCGGAACAGCACCCCCCAGGCCCGGCCCCGCTCGGCCGCCAGCTGGAGGCGGCGCAGGGCCCGGTCCGCCACCTGGGGCAGCCACATCAGCACCGCCCCGGGCGCCCCCGACCCCAGGGCCTGCTCCGCCGCCCAGAGGGCGTCCGCCGGGCAGGCGGGGCGCACCGTGACCACCCGGGCCAGGTCCACCCCCGCCGCCGACAGGGCGGGGGCGTAGGGGATGTGGGGCGGGTCGATCCAGGCCAGCCACCGGCCCCGGCGGCTCAAACGCGCCAGGGCCGGCAGGAGCAGCCCCAGCTCCCCCACCCCGGGGGCGGCGGGCAGGACCTCGGTGAGTGCCCCCACCGGCCAGCCGCCCCCCGGCAGGCGACCGTCCAGGGCGGCGAAGCCCGTGGGCAGGCCGGGGGGCGGGGCGGCCCCGGGGGCGCCGCCCCGGGTCAGACCCGGCAAAGCGGGCGGGGCGGGCCGGGCGGCGGGGGACGGGGCGGGGGGGCTCACAGGGGCGCCCCCCGGCGGACGACCCCCACCCCGATCCCCTCGATCACCAGGGACTGGCGGCGCAGGTCCACGACGATGGGGGCGAAGTCCGGGTTCTCGGCCCGCAGCTCCACCACCGGGCCCCGGCGCCGGAAGCGCTTGACGGTGACCTCGTCCTCCAGCCGCGCCACGACCACTTGGCCGTCGTCGGCCACGGGGGTGCGGTGCACGGCCAGCAGGTCGCCCTCCAGGATGCCGGCGTCCCGCATGCTGGTGCCGCGCACGGCCAGCAGGTAGTCGGCCCTGGGGGAGAAAAGCGCCGGGTCCAGGGCCAGGCGCGCCTCCACGTTGGCCTCCGCCAGGATGGGGCTGCCGGCCGCCACCCGGCCGACCACGGGCAGGCCGCCGGGGCCCTCTTCCCCCCCCGCCCCGGCCTCCGGCACGGCCCCCCCTGTGCTCGTTCCCACGACGCGGATGCCGCGGGAGGTGCCGGGCGTCAGGGTGACGGCCCCCTTGCGGGCCAGGGCCCTCAGGTGGGCCTCGGCGGCGTTGGGGGACGCCGCCCCCAGGGCCCGGGCCAGCTCCGCCCGGGTGGGGGGCGCGCCGGTGGCGGCGATGTGGGTCCGGATCAGCGCCAGGACCTGGGCCTGGCGGGGGGTGAGGGGGCAGGGGTCGGTGGGGAAGGACTGGATGGACATACACTGTAAGTATATCCAGATCAGCGGCCGGCGCAAGGGGTGCCCCCGTACGGAAGCGTCCGGCCCCCCTGTCCCTTTTCGAACGGAATGCCCCCGAACGGGCGCCGCCCCGGCCCCCCGGGAGACACGCGCAACCCCTTGCGCGCTCGGGGCTTTTCCCGAGTCGGCGGGGCCCCGTCCGGGGTTTGGCACGGGACGTGCCTACTCCCCCCGGATCGAACGGCGTCCGCCCGCCCCCGGGACCTTATCCCCCGGAGAGCGGCGCGGGTCCATAGGAGGGACTGGCGATGCCCACGACGCTCATGATCTGGCCCGAGCACCCGGGCCTCTCTCTGCTCACCTGGCTGCTGTTGGCCATGGTGGCGATGTACCTGGCCCGGACCCCGGCCCACCGGGCGATCCGCGCCGGGGCGCGGGTGCTGGAGCAGGGGCTGCGCCTGGCGGCCCGCTCCCTGGTGCTGGCCCAGACGCACCTGGCCCGCCGCAACCGCGACGTGCTGCTCTCCGGCGGGGAGGAGGCCGCGGAGAAGCAGCTGGAGCAGGACTTCCAGCGGGTGAACCTGGCCGTGTCCAGGGACCTGGGGGCCTACCCCGAGCTGCACCGGCGCCTGAGCGACCAGATCACCCACATCGACGAGGACTACCGCCAGGCCACCGACTCGCCCCCCTCGCCGCCCTCGTGGCTGCGCTCCCTGGAGGCGATGAACGGCCTGGTGGCCCAGGGGGGCGACTCCACGGTGGTCAAGGTGCTGGAGGCTATCCACACGAGCCTCATCCAGGGCCACCGCCACGTGATGGAGGAGTACCGCGCCCAGAGCCGCAAGCGCCACGGCCTGCTGAAGGGCATGATGCCCTACTGGCGCTCCCTGTCGCGCACCCTGGGGCGGGTGGACAAGACCATCCGCAGCCTGGAGGACCGCTCGGCCCACATCGACGCCCAGATGAACCGCTACGTGGAGATCCGCTCCCGCAGCGACAAGGCCGAGCGGATGCTGGCGTCGTCGTCCTTCACCCAGTTCTTCATCGCGGGGCTGGTGCTGATGGTGGCGGGGCTGGGCGGCTTCATCAACTTCCAGCTCATCGCCCTGCCCATGTCGGAGATGGTGGGGGGCAGCAGCCACCTGGGGTCGTTCAAGACCTCGGACGTGGCGGCCCTGGTGATCATCATGGTGGAGATCGCCATGGGGCTGTTCCTCATGGAGTCGCTCCGGATCACGAGCATGTTCCCGGTGATCCGCTCCCTCGACGAGCCCATGCGCAAGCGCATGGTGGCGGTGACCTTCGGGCTGCTGCTGGTGCTGGCGTGCGTGGAGGCGTCCCTCGCCTACATGCGCGACCTGCTGGCGGCCGACCGGGAGGCGCTCACGCAGGCCCTTTCGGGGGTGCAGGCGGCCAAGCCCGAGTTCCGCTGGATCCCGTCGGTGGGGCAGATGGTGATGGGCTTCATCCTGCCCTTCGCCCTGACCTTCGTGGCGATTCCCCTGGAGTCGTTCGTCCACTCCTCCCGCTCGGTGCTGGGGGCCCTGCTCGCCGGCCTGCTGCGCGGCCTGGCCTTCGTCTGCCGGCTGGGGGGGAGCACGGTGCACCACCTGGGCAGCGTGCTGGTGACGGTGTACGACCTGTGCATCTTCGTGCCCCTGCGGGTGGAACAGCTCATCGCCTCGGCCAGTGCGCGGGGGCGGCTTCCGGGCGGCCGGGCCAAGACCCCGGCGCCGTTGCAGTAGGAGGAGACGGCATGCGACCCATGCGACGCACGAGACTGCCGGCCGCCCTGCTGGCGGCGGGCCTTCTGGCTTTCGGCTGCACGAGCAGCGTGCCGCCCACCCACGGGGTCTACATGCTGCTGGACACCTCGGGGACCTACACCGAGGAGCTGGCCAAGGCCAAGACGATCATCCGTTACCTGCTCGCCAACCTGAACTCCGGCGACTCCCTGGCGGTGGCCCGCATCGACAGCGGCTCCTTCAGCGAGAAGGACATCGTGGCGCGGGTCACCTTCGACGACCGGCCCAGCGTGGCCAGCGAGCAGAAGCGCGCCTTCATGACGCGGATGCAGGAGTTCGGCTCCAGGGTGCGGGGCAGCGCCCACACCGACATCACCGGCGGCCTGATCCAGGCCGTCGAGTGGCTGGGCGAGACCGGGGCCGGCACCCGCACGGTGCTGATCTTCTCCGACCTGGAGGAGGACCTGGCCAAGGGCCAGGTGCGGGACTTCCCGATCAACGTGGACGGGGTGCGGGTGATCGCCCTGAACGTCACCAAGCTGCGCCGGGACAACATCGACCCGCGCGACTACGCCAAGCGCCTGGCGAACTGGCAGGAGCGGGTGGAGACCGGCGGCGGCAGCTGGCAGGTGATCAACGACCTGGACCGGCTGGACCGGGCCCTGTCCCTCTAGGCGAACGACCTGGGGCGCCGCCGGTCCGCTGCGGCGCCCCGCCCGAGGCCGGGCGGCCGGCCGTTCCCTCCCGGGGGGGCGGCCGGCTGGCCGGTCACGGGTTGATGCGGTCCTTGAACCCCAGGTGGTTCTCGATCTCCGCCTCGACCCGGTCGGGGTCGCGGGCGTTGAACAGCACCAGGCGTTTCAGGTGCGCGAAGCTATCGGGCTCCATCTCGTCGAAGGCGATGCCCATGCCGCCCCGCTCGGCGTGGGCCACCTCGGCGGCCACCTCGATGCGCGAGGCGCCGTCCCCCAGGGTCAGGGTCACGTGGCACCGGCTGCCCACGGGGAGCCCGTCCTCGCTGCGGACGAAGAGGCCGTTCAGGCTCAGCTGCTCGCTGTGGCCGTCGATCTCCGTCCCGTCCTCGGCCCGCACGGTGACCCGCACGTGGACCGGATTGCGGGTGAACTCCCGTTGGCGCCTGTAGGATTCGTCGTTCATCGTCTTCCCCCCAGGTCGGTGGCGTTGCCGCGCCGCCGGGGTGGTCCCCGGCCCCCCGCGCGGGCGCCCGTAGCCCTCCTATCGGCACGGCCCCCCGGCGACTTGTGGGGTGCCGCCCCCCGGGCGGCTGAAAAATGGGGCACGCACCCCCCTTGTGGCGCCGGGGAGGGGCTGTGGTACCCTCCTGCCGCGCGGCCCCAGGGGGCCGCCTTGCCGGGGGCGGCGGGCCCGTCCCCGCCCCGGGCCGGAGAACCCGCGCGTTCCGCCCTCGTGGCGTCAGGTCCCTCGTGAACGAAACCCAGGAAGCGACACCCGACACGCCCGCCGACCCGCCCGCGCCGCGCCCCTCCCGCACGGTGCGCCACGTCACCGCCGGGGGCCAGATGCGGCCCCTCCTGGTGGGGGCCGCGGTGGTGGTGGCCCTGGTGGTGATCATCGTGGTGGCGGGGCGCTACGACCGCGCCGGCCAGCGCGACGCGCAGGCCCCCGCCGTGGCCCCCGGCCGCATCCAGGTGGAGGGCGCCCCCGCGGCCCCCGCCGATGGCCCGGCCACCCCCGGGGCCGCCGCGGACCAGGCGCCCCCCACCCCGGTGCAGTTCTACCAGGTGCTCACCCAGGGGCGGGAGTCGGCGCCGGTGGGGGGCGGGGAGATCGAGATGCGCGCCATGCCCCTGCCGCCGCCCCCGGACGACGAGGCCCCGGCCCGCGCGCCCGCCGCCCGCGCCGCCGAGGCGCCCGTCCCCCAAGCCGCGCCCGCGAAGCCCACGGCCCCCGAGGCCGCCCCCCGGGCCGCCGACACCGCCCCGCAGGAGGCCGATTCCGAGACGGCTTCCGCGGCCGACGCCGAGGCCCCGGCCCCGTCCGCCGCCTCCGGAACCGCCAAAGCCGCCGGAGCGCTGCCCTACAGCCTCCAGGTGGGCTCCTTCTCCCAGCGGGACGGGGCCGACGAGCTCGTCCAGCGCCTGGACGACCGGGGCTTCGAGGCCTACCTGGTGGAGGTGGACCTGAAGGGCAAGGGCACCTGGTGGCGGGTGCGGGTGGGCCGCTACCACACCGAGTACGCCGCCAAGTGGGCGCGCCTGGAGCTGGTCAAGGAGGGCCTGTCCCCCATCGTGGTCCGCGACCGGACCCCGCGTTGACCTTAGGGGGCGGCAGCGGCGCCGCCCTCGAGGCCGAGGTCGAGGCCCTGCTGGGCCCCGGCGGGCGCCTGGAAGCCGCCCTGCCCGGCTTCGTCTTCCGCGCCCCCCAGCTCGCCATGGCCCGGGCCGTGGCCCGGGCCCTCGCCACCGACGGCCACCTGCTCGTCGAGGCCGGCACCGGCACCGGCAAGACCTTCGCCTACCTGGTCCCCGCACTCCTGTCCGGCAAGCGGGTGGTGGTCTCCACCGGCACCCGGGTGCTCCAGGACCAGATCTTCGACAAGGACCTGGACGCCCTGGCGGACGTGCTGCCGGTGGAGGGCCGCGTGGCGGTGCTCAAAGGGCGCACCAACTACCTGTGCCTGCACCGCCTGGACGCCCTCGCCGAGAGCGGCTCCACGGCCGTGCCCCGGGAGTCCTTAACGACCCTGGCGGCCTGGGCCGAGACCACCCGCACCGGCGACCAGGCCGAGGTGCGGGAGCTGCCCGAGACCCACCCGGTGTGGCGCGAGGTGACCGTGGGGGCCGAGCAGTGCCTCGGCGGCCGCTGCCCCGAGTTCGACCGCTGCTTCATCACCCTGGCCCGGCGCCGCGCCATGGCGGCCGACCTCGTCGTGGTCAACCACCACCTGCTGTTCGCGGACTTAGGTGTCAAGTCCGGCGCCTTCGGCGAGGTGATCCCCCACTACGACGCCGTGGTGCTGGACGAGGCCCACCTGGTGGAGGAGATCGCCACCGCCTTCTTCGGCGTGCGGGTGAGCGGCTACCGCATCCGCGATCTGGGGATCGACGTGCGCAAGGAGGCCCCCGCCGCCGGCGACGACGCCGCCCGCCTGGCCGCCGACGCCCAGCGGGTGCTGGACCGGTATCCATCCCTGTTCGCCCGCCTGGGCGCCGCCGCCGAGCCCCAGGCGGGGGAGGCCGAGGGGGCCCGCCGGCCGTTGCGGATCGAGGCCCTGGGGCCCGCCTTCCGCGACGAGGCCGAGCGCCTGACCGATGCCCTGGGCGTGCTGGGGGCGGCGCTGACCGCGCGCCAGGAGCGCTCCGAGGAGCTGGCCCACCTGGCGCGCCGCTGCGAGGCGCTCACCGCCGACCTGGAGCGGGTGCTGACGCCCGACGCGGCCCCGTCCGCTCCACGGGAAGGCGACGCCGCCGCGGAGCGGGAGGCCGCCTCGGCCGACACGGAAACCCAAGTCACCACGGAAACCCCCCTCATCCGCTGGTACGAGGGGCGCGGCGGCGGCGCGGTGGGGGCCTCGCCCCTGGCCGTGGGGCCGCTGCTCAACGAGCACCTCTACGGCCGGGTGCGCTCCGCCGTGTTCACCTCGGCGACGCTGACCACCGGCGGCGACACGGCCTACATCCGCGAGCGCCTGGGGTTTGCCCCGGCGGAGGCGGGGCCGGTTTCGGATGACGGGGAGGGCCCGGAGCGGGCCCGGGCCGACGAGTGCGTGGTGGGCTCGCCCTTCGACTACGCCCACCAGGCCCTGCTCTACCTGCCCGAGCACCTGCCCTCGCCCAAGGCCCCCGGCTACGCCGACGCGGTGGCGGACGAGATCCAAGCCTTGATGGCGGTCACGGGGGGGCGGGCGCTGCTCTTGTTCACGAGCTACCGGATGATGGAGTCGGCGTACGAGCGCTGCGCCTCCGATCTGCCCGGGACGGTGCTCAAGCAGGGCGAGATGTCCCGCTCGCGCCTGCTGGAGGCGTTCGTGGCCGAGTCGCCCGCGATCCTGTTCGCCACCGGCAGCTTCTGGCAGGGGGTGGACGTGCCCGGCGAGGCCCTGTCGTGCGTGGTGATCGACCGCCTGCCCTTCGCCGCGCCCGACGACCCCATCCTGGCCGCCCGCGTCCGCGCCCTGGAGCGCGCCGGCCGCCCCGCCTTCATGGAGTTCCAGGTCCCCATGGCCGCCCTGGCCCTGAAGCAGGGCGTCGGCCGCCTGATCCGCAGCGTCACCGACCGCGGCGTGGTGGCCGTGCTGGACCACCGCATCACGCGGATGGGCTACGGGAAGGTGTTTTTGGACTCGCTGCCGCCGATGCCGCGGACGAAGGAAAGGCGGGACGTGGAGGTGTTCTTTCTGAAGGCGCGGAAGGTGGCGGGGGGTTAGTAGGCGACATGGTAAGGTGTTTCTGTGTCGGCATCCCGCCAGCCACGTCGTTTCCTTTGGTACCCATCCGGAATCTAGGAACGGAATGACCGGGAAGGAACAGTTACAGGACATCCTGGGTCTGAGTAGTGGGGTCGCGCTTGACCTCTACCATGCGATGGAGGTCATTTCCCTAGATGAATGTATGGCCATCGAGGCCGATAAGATTAACACGGCGGGTTTTGGGGCGTTTTTCGGCAGTCTTCAGATAATACTCGGTCGATTCCTGGTTCTTCAGGTCGCACGCATGTTCGAGCGGCCAGGGGTGCGGTATCAAGTCCGGAGTATTCCAACTGCAATCGAGGTGCTCCATAAGCAAACTGATCAATTGGTCATAGAGGAGCGCCCCGCTTTAATTCGCCGCCTTTCTCGCTTAGGTGCTTCTGCGCCGGAGATGGAGTCGCGTTCCGACGCTGACCTTACTCGCTTGATAGCCACTTTCTTTGAACATCGGTTGTCGGCGTCCCACCCTGAAGGAAAAAGGAACGCGCGGATTCTGCGAGATCTAAAGACAGCTAGAAATAAGTGGGTCGCGCACCCGGAAGCGGTTCACCTTGAGGACCTTCCGAAGCCGACCTACGCGGAAATTGACACTCTTGTTGACTTTGCAAAGACGTTTGTGGCGGCCATTGGCATTGGTTACTTGGGAAGTCCCTATGACGACGATGAAGGGAATTTCGTTATTTCATCGGATGCCAATCGCTCGACTGTGTGCCTGAGGCGGCTCCTGCAGGAAGCAGCCGTCCTCCCGGGGGCGGTATCTTGATGTGCGATACGCATTTCGAATACTGAAAAGGTGGAAGACGACGTGGACATCGCCAAGCTAGTACTTGAGTACATACAAGCGCTCGTTTGGCCGTTCGTGGTCATACTTTCACTCCTGCTCTTTCGCGATCCATTGGCGGCAATACTGGCTCGACTTAAGGGCGCGGGGTTGCCTGGCGGATTGTCGCTGGATTTTGGTCAAGAGGTTCGCGACGCACAGGACCTTTCGCGCCAAGTCGCTAAGGCAAAGAGAAGACGGCCAGAACGTTCAACTCCGATGCTGCCGTTAACGGAGGCCAATGCGCGACTGATTTCGCTTGGTCTTCAACCGTCTCCGAGTGGTTTGGAAATGAGCCGATATCTGGAGTTGGCTCAACAGGATCCGAACCTAGCTTTGGCGGGGCTTCGAATGGAAGTCGAGATTGTGGCCCGCAATCTGGCGAGGGGCTTCAAGATTGATTATCGGCCTCGTGATTCATCTGGCATGTTGCTGAGGTGGTTGCGCGACAGGGCCGCTATCTCTGGTGACCAATATGACCTTGCCCAGAAGATACTCCGGCTCTGCAACGCCGCAGTTCATGGAACGCGAGTGTCGCGGGAGGAAGCCGAGGCTGTCATCGATGTCGCCGGGGTCTTGGCGAGGGACTATATAGCATGGCTTAGCTGGGGGTTTGATGATGGCTGGGCTCCGCAATCCACCTCATCAGGGGCCTAAGTAGGGAAAGCACATGGCCAAGCATACCCTCCCCGCCCTCCCCGGCCTCATCGACTCCCACGCCCACATCCATTCCGGCGTCCTGGCGGACGACCTGCCGGAGGTGCTGGAGCGGGCGCACGCGGCGGGGCTGAAGGGGATCGTCACGATCGGGACGACGCTGGAGGACAGCCGGGTGGCGGCGGCGCTGGCGAAGCAGTTCAAGGGCATCTACGCCACCGCCGGGGTGCACCCGCACGACGCGGGCGCGCACTCGGACGCGGACCTGGCGGAGATCCGGGAACTGGCGGCGGACACCGCCTGCGTGGCGGTGGGGGAGATCGGGCTGGACTACCACTACGACCACTCGCCCCGCGACGTGCAGCGCCACGCCTTCCGGACCCAGATGGCGATCGCGGCGGAGCTGGGCCAGCCGGTGGTGATCCACTCCCGCGAGGCGGAGGCCGACACGGCGGCGATCCTGGCGGAGTTTCCCGGGGTGACCGGGGTGCTGCACTGCTTCTCGTCGGGGATCGAGCTGGCCCGGGCGGGCCTGGAGCTGGGCTACTGCATCTCGTTCTCGGGGGTGGTGACGTTTGCCAAGGCCGACGCGGTGCGCGAGGCGGCGCGGGAGGTGCCCCTGGAGCGCATGCTGGTCGAGACCGACTGCCCCTACCTGGCGCCGGTGCCGTTCCGGGGCCGGCCCAACGAGCCGGCCTACGTGACCCTGGTGGCCGCCAAGATCGCGGAGATCAAGGGCATCCCGGCCGCCGAGGTGGCGGCGGCCACGGGGTCGAACACGCGCCGCCTGTTCGGGCTGGAAGACGCTTAGACTTCGACGGCCGCGAGGCCATGGGCCCGGCGCCACTTCTGCG
>Ga0210144_1000288_pt1 | contig 28977 bp, 30 predicted proteins | sample Muzzi_PWA_D2_FD_185532 | JGI IMG/M metagenome (GOLD analysis project Ga0210144, IMG submission 185532) | Wetland microbial communities from San Francisco Bay, California, USA, that impact long-term carbon sequestration - Muzzi_PWA_D2 (SPAdes) | ecosystem: Environmental > Aquatic > Marine >...
GCCGTAGCCTTGCTCCAACTCTTGCCGGCGGACGACACCCTCGCCACCGTAACCCTACAGTCGGACAACTAACGCATCTGCGGGTCCATTCTGCGCGTGAGAATTATCCCGCAGATGCGTAAGGGGGAGCGGCGCTACGGCAAGTCCTCGCAGGCGATCCCGTCGTGGTCGGCGTCGAGGCGGTGGGGGTCCCGCTTCGGGTGGTGCTTCTTGAAGAAGCGCTGCGCCTGCCTGTGGGTCTTGAAGTCGGAGCAGTCGCGATCCCGGAAGGCGCTGGCCGACTGCGCGGCGGCCATCGACCCGACCAGGACGAGAAGCAGCAGGGGCACGGTCAAGCGACGTCGTAGCGAGGATCTCACCTGAACCTCCTGGGTCGTGTGCGAAAACCGGTCCCAGCATATATCTAAATCGGTACGAATGGGATCGCCGCCCGGAGCGAGCCGGGCCGAGACTCCCCCTTTCGCCGCCTCTCCCCAGGGCGGCCGAGGGCGAGCCCGCGCGGCCGCGTACGCTGCGACCCTGTGGCTTCCGCTCCTCGCCTCCCGCCGCGGATCGAGCACCGGGTCCTCCGCCTCGTCTGCGGGGCGCCGCGCCGGCTGCAGCGAGCGCTCTTCGGAGCGCCGCCGCGGCTCGACGGGCAGCGGCTGGACCCCGAGATCCACGCCCTGCTGAGGCTGGCCAAGCTGAGCGGCGAGGAGTCGGTCGCCGAGGGCCGCAGCCCCGAGCAGGCGCGGGAGGAGTACCGCCATGGCGCCGCCGCCGCGGCCGGGCCGCCGCTGCCGATGGCGCGGGTCGAGCCGCAGTCGATCCCGGGGCCGGCCGGCGAGATCCCGGCCCGGCTCTACGTGGCGCCCGGCGCCGACCCGCCGCCGCGGCCGCTGCTCGTCTACCTCCACGGCGGCGGCTGGACGATCGGCGACCTCGACACACACGACGGCCCCTGCCGCTTCCTCGCCGCCCACAGCGGCGCCGCCGTCCTCTCGGTCGACTACCGGCTCGCTCCCGAGCACCCCTTCCCCGCCGCGGTCGAGGACGCGCTCGCCGCCTTCGGCTGGGCGGCGGAATCGGCGGCGGAGATCGGCGCCGACCCGGCGCGAATCGCGGTCGGCGGCGACAGCGCCGGCGGCAACCTGGCCGCCGCGGTCAGCCTGCTCGCCCGCGACGGCGGCGGTCCGCGCCCGGCGATGCAGGCGCTGGTCTACCCGGTGACCGACGCCATCGGCGGGCAGCGCTCACGCGACCTGTTCGCCGCCGGCTTCCTGCTGACCAAGGCCGACATGGACTGGTTCGAGCGCCACTACCTGCCCGAGCCGCCGATGTTCGAGGACCCGCGCGTCTCGGTACTGCGCGCCGCGGACCACTCCGGCCTGCCGCCCGCCTACGTGGCGACGGCCGGCTTCGACCCGCTGCGCGACGAGGGAGAGGCCTACGCGGAGCGGATGCGCGCCGCCGGCGTCAAGGTCGCGCTGCGCCGCCACCCGGGCCTGATCCACGGCTTCGCCAACATGACCGCGATCAGCCGCAGCGCCCGCGCCGCGATGCTCGAGCTGGCCGGCGCCCTGCGCATGGGCCTGTCCGGCTGAGGCGGCTGCCCCGCCGACGGGCCGATATGTCCAATCCGACCGCACAAATCGGCCCGTCGGCCCAGTCTGACGCTACTCGTATTGGAGGGAGTCGAGCACGTTGAGACGCGCGGCGCGGCGGGCCGGCGGGATCGCCGCCAGCACCCCGGCCAGGCCCGCGAGGAGCAGCAGCACGGCCAGCGAGCCGACCGGATAGGAGAGCGTGAAGCCTTCGTCCTTCAGGGGCTGGGAGATCAGCGCCGCGAAGACCACCCCGAGCACCATGCCGAGGACCGCTCCGATCAGCGCCGTGATCACCGCCTCGTAGCGGATCATCGTCCGCACCTGGCGGCGCGACATGCCGATCGCCCGCAGCATCCCCAGCTCGCGCCGGCGCTCGTGGATCGACAGCGCCAGCGTATTGGCGATCCCGAACAGCGAGACGAGGATCGCCAGCGCCAGCAGCGCGTAGAACAGGTTGACGAGCTGGTTGACCTGCTCTTCCCGGTTTTCCTTCAGCTCCTGCTGGTTGAGCACTTCCGCGGTCGGGAAGGCGCGTTCCACCACGGCGGTCAGAGCCGCCTGGACCTCGGCAGCGTCGGCCTCGGGCTTCGCGATGGCGAAATCGATCGTGTCCTCGGTCTGGTCGAAGGCGCCGGCCATCGACGCCTGAGTGACGAGGACGCTGCCGAACAGGTCGAGCTTCGATTCGAACGTGCCGGCGACCCGGAAGGCCGGCTTCGCGCCGGTCTGGCTGAGCAGGCGGAAGCGGTCGCCGACCGCGAGGTCGTGATCGGAGGAGAAGGACTCGGAGAGGACCGCCTCGCCGTCGCGCAGGTTGCGCAGCGTCGCCGGTCCCCCTTGCTTCCATTCGACCTCAACGGCCTCGCCGATGTCCGGGGTCGGGGCCGTGACCCGCAGCTTGGACCCCTGGCCGAGCAGCTTGGCTTCGGCCGAGCGAATCGTCGCGACCAGCTCCACGCCGGGTACCCTGCGCGCCGCCGCCGCGGCTCCGGCCGGGATCGGCGAGAAGCCGTCGTTGTTCTGGATCACCAGCCCGCCCTCGAAGTTCTCGTCGATCACCGTGGCCACCGAGCTCTTCAGCCCGGCGGCGAAGACGGTGACGAAGGTGACCAGGGCGAGGCCGATCATCAGCGCCGCCGCGGTCACCGCCGTGCGGCTCGGGTTGCGCTGCGAATTCTCGCGCGCCAACCGGCCGGTGAGGCGCCGCAGGCGCTCCAGCGGCCAGCCGGCGATCGTCGCCAGCGGCGGCACCAGACGCGGGCTGAACAGCGAGACGCCGAGCACGATCGCCACCGCGCCGGCGCCCATCAGACCGGCTCTGGTGCCGGCGCTGCCGCTGCCGAACAGGCCGATCAGCAGCAGCGCCAGGCCGGCGAGGCCGAGCAGGAGGGAGAGGAGCGCGTAGGCGAGCCGTTGCCGCCCCCCGGCCGGCGGGCCGACCGCCTGCATCGCGGCGATCGGCGGCACCCGGGTCGAGCGCAGCGCCGGCACCAGCGAGGAGACGAGGGTGACGGCGACCCCGATCGCCAGCGAGACGACGATCGTGCGCGTCTCCATCACCAGGCCAGTGGTCGGCAGGTCGATTCCAATCGCTTCGAAGAGCGCGTTGAGCAGCGTGGCGATCAGATAGCCGCCGGCGATGCCGACGACCGCCCCGGCAAGCCCGATCGCCACCGCCTCGACGACGACCGAAGCGAGGATCTGCCGCCGCGAGGCGCCGAGCGTTCGCAGCAGCCCGAACTCGGTGATCCGCTGGGCGACCGTGATCGAGAAGGTGTTGAAGATCAGGAAGGCGCCGACGAAGAGGGCGACGAAGCCGAAGACCAGCAGCACGGTCTGCAGGAAGCCGAGGCCGCCCCGGATTTCCTCCGAGCTGCGGTCGGCTCTCTCCTTGCCGGTCTCGATCCGGACCGCGCGGGGCAGGGCGCGTTCGAGGCGCCGCTTCAGCCTCGCCGGGGAGACGCCGCCCCGCGCCGCGACCGAGATCTGGTCGAAGCGGCCGCGCTTGTGGGTGAGCCGCTGCGCCTCCGGAAGCGTCACCTGGGCGATGCTCGTGCCGCCGAACGAAGCGCTGCCGAGCTTGGTGAATCCGACCAGCCGATAGGACCTCGCGCTGCGCTGGCCGACGATGCGGATCTCCTCGCCGAGCTTCAGATCGGAGCCTTCGGCTGCGGCCTGGTCGATCGACGCTTCGGTTGGCCGTCGCGGCGGTTGGCCTTCGACGTAGGTGAGCGACTCCAAGCCGTCGGGCAGGGTCGAGGAGATGAACTTGGGGGCGAACTTCGAACCGATCGCGTCGCCTTCGGAGTCGAAGAAGCCGCCCGGCGTGAAGATCGCTCCGGCGGCGAGGCGGACTCCCGGGGTCCGCCTCACCCTCGGCAGCAGCGCGGCGGAGATCGTCGGCACTTCGCCGCTTTGCTGCTCGACCGGGTTCTCGGCCGTGATCACCACGCTGGTCCCCTTCAGCGACTCGCTGAAGATCTCGTCGAAGGCGGCGAAGATGGTGTCGGTGAGGACGTAGGAGCCGGCGACGAAGGCGACGCCGATCACCACCGCGAAAGTCGTCGCCAGCGCCCGCATCCGGCGCGCCCAGAGGCTCTTGACGGCGAGACCGGTCATCGGCGAGCTAGTCGATTTGCTTCATCAGCTCGATCACGTCGTCGGCCGAGCCGGGGGCGGCGTCGTGGACGACCCGGCCGTCGCGGAGGGTGATCAGGCGGTCGGCGTGGGCGGCGGCGACCGGGTCGTGGGTGACCATGACGACCGTTTGGCCGAACTCGTCGACCGCCTGGCGCAGCAGCCGCAACACGTCGTCACTCGCCTTCGAGTCGAGGTTGCCGGTCGGCTCGTCGGCGAAGACCACGGCCGGTTTGGAGACCAGCGCGCGGGCGACCGCGACCCGCTGCTGCTGGCCGCCGGACAGCTCCGAGGGCCGGTGGGTACGGCGGTCCTCGAGACCGACCGTGCGGATCAGCCGCTCCAGCCACTCGCGGTCGGGCTTGCGCCCGGCGATCGAGAGCGGCAACAGCAGGTTCTCCTCGGCCGTGAGAACCGGCAGCAGGTTGAAGAACTGGAAGACGAAGCCGAGCTTGTCGCGGCGCAGCTCGGTCAGGGCGCCGTCGTCGAGGGCGGTGATCTCCTCGCCGTCGAGGACCACCGTGCCGGCGGTCGGCTTGTCGAGGCCGGCGAGGATGTGCATCAGGGTCGACTTGCCCGACCCGGACGGGCCCATGATCGCGGTGAAGCGGTTGCGGTCGAAGGCGGTGCTGACGTCGAGGAGCGCGTCGACCGCCGCCTCGCCTTCGCCGAAGCGCCGCGAGACACCGTCCGCGATCACCACCTTGCTGTCCGTCCCGTTCACGTCGCGCAAGGTATCGAGGCCGTTGGTTGAAGGGCCCATCCCGGTAGGGGTTCCACTTAACTTTTCCCGAACGCAGTTTGTGGCTGTCCGCGAGCCACCCCGCGGAAAAAGTACAAGACGTTCCACCCCTACCGGGATGGGCCCTAATAGCCTGAGCGTCCCGATGACTCTGGCGGACGACTTCGACGGCTTCCTGGTCGACCTCGACGGGGTCGTCTGGATCGGGCGCGAGCCGCTGCCGGGGTCGGCCGAGGCGCTGCGGGCGCTGTTCGCGGCGGGCAAGGAGGTCGTCTTCGTCACGAACAACCCGGGACGGCCGGCGGCGGTCTACGCCGAGTGGCTGCGGGAGGCGGGCGTGCCGGCCGAGGCGGACCGGGTCGTGACCGCCGGAGAGACGACCGCGCGACTCGCGGCCGAACGGGGCGGCCCCGGCGCCACCGCCAGCGCCTTCGTGATCGGCGCGCCGGCCTTCCACGAGACGGTCGCAGCGGCCGGCCTGCGGCTGCTCGACGGCGAGGCGGGGCGCGAGGCCGACGTCGTGCTCGTCTCCGGGCACCGCGGCTTCGATTACGAGGAGCTGCTGACCGCGACCCTCGCGCTGCAGCGCAGCGCGGCGCTGCTGGCGACCAGCCGCGACCCGACGATGCCGATGCCGGGCGGCGCCTGGCCGGGGACCGGAGCGGTGCTGGCCGCGGTGGAGACGGCGAGCGGCGCGACAGCGGAGATCGGCGGCAAGCCGGAGCGTCACCTGTTCGAGATGGCGCGTGAGCGGATCGCCACCGCCGAGCGGGTGGCGATGGTGGGCGACCGGGTCTCCTCCGACGTCGAGGGCGGCCGCAGGGCCGGGCTGGAGACAATCCTGGTGCTGAGCGGGGCGACCTCGCGCGAGCGGGCGGCAAGCGCCGTGCCCCCACCCGACCACGTGGTCGAGAGTCTCGCCGAGCTGACGCCGGGATGAGCGCCGCCTCGCCGACGGCCGCGGCGGTCCAGCGGCCGGGGATCGCCTTCGCCGGCGTCTTCGCCGTCACCTTCGCGGCCCTGGTCGCGGTCGGCGCGGTGCTCCCGGTGCTGCCGCGCTACGTGCACGGCCCGCTCGACGCCGGCAACGTCGCGGTCGGGATCGTGATCGGCTCCTACGCGATCACCGGCCTCCTTCTGCGCCCCGTCGCCGGCCGCCTCGCCGACCGGCGCGGGCGAAAGCCGGCGGTACTGGTCGGCTCGCTGCTCGTTGCCGCCTCCGGCTTCCTCTACCTGCTCCCCTTCGGCGTGCCGGGGCTGATCTTCGCCCGCCTGCTGCTCGGCGCCGGCGAGGGAACGGTGTTCACGGCGGGCTCGGCCTGGATCGTCGACATCGCGCCGCCCGGGCGGCGCGGCCGGGTGATCGGCCTCTACGGGCTCTCCGTCTGGGCGGCGCTCAGCCTCGGACCGCTAATCGGAGAGCTGCTCGTGCACGCCTCCGGCTACGCCCTGGTCTGGCTGTTCGCCGGCGCCGCGCCGCTGGCCGGGGCGCTGATCGCGCTGCGGCTGCCCGACCCGTTCCGCCCGCTCGCCCACGCCGAGCGGCACCCGCTGATCGCCCGCGAGGCGGTCCGGCCGGGCGCCGCCCTGGCCCTCGCGGCGATCGGCTATGCGACGGTCGCCGCCTTCGTCGTCCTGCACCTGGAAGCGCGCGGCGCCGGGCACGGCGCGACCGTGTTCGGCGCTTTCGCGACGACGATCGTGCTGACGCGGCTGATCGGCGGCGACATTCCCGACAGGATCGGGCCCGCCCGCGTGGCGGCCGTCGCGGCGCTCGGCGAGGCGCTCGGGTTGACGCTGATCGGGCTCGCCCACAGCCTCACCGTAGCGTTGCTCGGCGCGGTGGCGATGGGCGTCGCCTTCTCGCTGCTCTACCCGTCGCTCTCGCTGATCGTCGTCGAACGCATCCCGGAGACCCGGCGCGGCGGCGCCCTCGGCACCTTCACCGCCTTCTTCGATGCCGGCGTCGGCTTCGGCGCGCCGCTGGCCGGCATCACCGCGGCGCTAACCGACTACGAGGGCGCCTTCCTCCTCGCGGCGGCGATCGCCGTCGCCTCCGCCGCGATGACCACGCTCGCCATCTCCACCCGCCCCCGCTCTCCCGCCGGCGCATGCTGAACCTTTTGCCACCGTATGCGTGGGCAAAGTGACCACTGACGGCTGGTAGTCAGCTGCGTTCGGCGATGAGGAGGGCCTGGACCGCGCGGCCGATTCGGCCGCGCTCGTCGGAGAGCACCGACTCGGCCGTCCCGACCCCGCTGGGCTGCGGCAGCGTGACCGCATCCACGCAGACCCACTCGCCCTCCGGTAGCCGCTCCAGGTGGACGCTGAGGTCGACGTTGATGAAGACGTAGCGGCGCCAATCGAGCACGGCGCTGATCCCGTTGCCGACGTCAGCCGCGACCAAGGTCCGCTGCAGCGGCGTCGGCTCCTCCCCGGCCACCAGCCCGCATCCCATTCGCATCCACACGGTGGCCGGCCCGGGCTCGAGGAACCCGCCGCCCACCGACCGCAATTCCATCGCCGTGTGGTAGCCGACCGACTGCCCGGTCTCGAAGAACTCCGGCACGTCTCCCTGCTCCGGACCCGGCGGCGCCTGCGGCGTCGTCGTCACCCCGTCGGGAATCTCGATCGGATGCGTCCGCAGCCGCCATGCCCGGGCCCGCATCGCCACCTCGTCGCCGGCCGACAGCGACGCCTCGATCATCTGCACGCTCCTGCCCGGTCGCACGATCTCGGCCTCGACCCGCACCGGCCCGATGGGCACCGGCCCGAGGATCTCGAAGGTAACCCGCCCGACCTGGAACCCCTCGCCCCCGGAGACGCGCTCGATCTCCCGCCCCAGCAGCCCGGACGGCGGCCCGGCATGCTGCGCCCCGGGATCCCAGGGGCCCCGGGTCAACTCGGTGGCAACGAACCCCCCGCTGTCATCTCGCTCGTAGAACGCCTCGGCCACGGCGAGCATCCTAAGAACTCATCCCGGTAGGGATGGAACGTCTTGTGCTTAGCAGGGGGTGGCCCCGCTCGTCACATCCTCGTTAGACACGCCGCGTACCCTGGATATAGAGCGAAAGGAGCGAGATGACCGAGACTAAGAAGAAGGTCGAGAGGACGGACGAGGAATGGCGCGAACAGCTGACGCCGGAGCAGTACGAGGTGACCCGCAGGGCGGGCACCGAGCGCGCCTTCACCGGACCGCACTGGGACGAGAAGGGCGAGGGCACCTATAGCTGCGTCTGCTGCGGCGCGGAGCTGTTCTCCTCGGACACGAAGTTCGACTCCGGCACCGGCTGGCCCAGCTTCACCGAGCCGGCCAACCTGGAGCACGTCGAGCTGCGCGCCGACAACAGCCTGTTCATGCGCCGCACCGAGGTCGCCTGCAAGCACTGCGACGCCCACCTCGGGCACGTGTTCGACGACGGCCCGGGTCCGGGCGGGCAGCGCTATTGCATCAACGGCTGCGCGCTGGAGCTGAAGCCGCCCGCGGACGCGTGAGCGAGACGCATCCATGTCTGATTCTCTGCGTTCCGCGGAAGCAGAGGAGGCGGCGTTATGCCTTCCCCCCAGCGCCCAGGTAGCTGAACTTCACGGCGAGCGCGACCGCCTCGGTGCGGGTGTCGACCTCCAGCTTGGCGATCGCGTTGCGCACGTGGGTGTGAACGGTCGCCGGGCTGAGGCCGAGCCGCTCGGCGATCTCTTTCACCCGCAGCCCCTCGGCCAGCAGCTCGAGGATCTGCCGCTCGCGCGGCGAGAGGTCGAGCAGCTTCTCGACCTCCGACGGCTTGCCACCGGCGAAGTCGCCGCCGAGGAAGGTGCCGCCGGCGGTGACCGCCTTGACCGCGCGGGCGATGTCCTCGGCGGGGGCCGACTTCAGCACGTAGCCGGAGGCGCCGGCCCGTAGCGCGAGGGCGAGCAGGTCCGGTTGGGCGTGGGCCGTGAAGATGATCACCTTGGTCCGCGGCCGGGCCCTGAGCACCTCCTTGGTCGCCTCGATCCCGTCGCGCTTGGGCAGCTCGACGTCGATGATCAGGACGTCGGGTTCGAGGTCCTTGACGACATCGACCACGTCGCGGCCGTCGGCCGCCTCGCCGACGATCTGCAGCGTGTTCGAGTTCGCCATCCGCGACTTGATCGCGTCGCGGACGATCTCGTGGTCGTCGCAGAGGACGACCCGCTTCGCCTCCCGCACGCTGGAGCTCATCGCACATTTGCCGGTTCCGCGTTCATGACGGCCCGATCTTCTCAGGGGCACCGTAGGGATGCAAAGTATTAGGTAGCGTGAAACCGCCGTCCCGCTCCTGACGATTCTCGATCAGCGCGATAATCGTCCTCCCCACCGCCACCGCGGTGCCGTTCAGGGTATGGACCGGCTGCGGGGGCTCGCCGCCCGCCGGTCGATACCTACAACTGAGGCGGCGGGCCTGGTAGTCGGTCGTGTTCGAGCAAGAGGTCAGCTCCCGGTAGCGACCCTGGCTGGGAATCCAGGCCTCGCAGTCGTACTTCCTCGCCGCCGGGGCGCCGAGGTCCCCGGCGGCGACCTCGACCACCCGATAGGGGATCTCCAGCTCGGAGAGGATGCGCTCCTCGATCGCCAGCAGCCGCTCGTGCTCGGCAGCCGAGGCATCCGGCTCGACGAACGAGAACATCTCGACCTTGTCGAACTGGTGGACGCGGAAGATGCCACGGGTATCCCGGCCGGCGGCGCCCGCCTCGCGGCGGAAGCAGGTGGAGAAGCCGGCGTAGCGGAGCGGCAGCTGCCCCGCTGCGAGGATCTCGTCGGCGTGCAGGGCGGCGAGCGAGACCTCCGAGGTGCCGACCAGGAAGAGCTCGTCCTTCGGAACCGCGTAGATCTGGTCGCGGTCGCCGGGCAGGAACCCGGTCCCGTAGAGCGCCTCCTCGCGGACCAGGACCGGGGGGACGACGGGCTCGTGGCCTTCCCCACGCGCCAGGTCGATCGCGAAGCGCACCAGCGCCAGCTCGAGCAGCACCAGGTCGCCCTTCAGGTAGGCGAACCGCGAGCCGGAGAGCCGCGCCGCCGACTCCATGTCGACCAGGCCCAGCTCGGCGCCTATCTCCAGGTGGTCGCGCGGCTCGAAGTCGAAGCTCGGCCTCTCCCCCACCTCGCGCAGGACGACCGCGTCCTCCTCGGTCATCCCGTCGGGGGCGGCGGGGTCGGGCAGGTTGGGCAGCGCGGCAGCGACCCGCTCGAGGTCCGCCTCGACTTCCTCCAGCTCGGCCTTGCCCGACTCGATTCCCTCCTTCAGGCCCTGGACGGTCTCGACCAGCTCCGCCGCCTCCTCGCCCCGCTGTTTCGCCTCGCCGATCCGCTTGGAGAGCGCCTTGCGCTCGGCCTGGGCGCCCTCGACCTCGGGCAGCAGCTCGCGGCGGCGGGCGTCGAAGGCGAGCAGCTCGTCGATCCTCTCGGTCGCGCCGCGGCGCGCCAATGCCGTTCTGACCCGCTCGGGTTCGGAGCGAATCAGCTTCAGGTCGAGCATCGGAAGGGGCTAGGGCGACGGCTTGCCGGGACGGGGCGATTCTTCGGCGTCGGCGCCCGCGTACTTGGCGACGAAGCGCGCCACCGCTTCGGCTTCGGCGCCGACCACGATGTTCTGCGGCATGATCGCCCCGGAGAAGCCGCCGTTCTGGATCGCGAAGAGGGCGTCGTCGTAGGTCTCGGTCCGCTGGTCGAGGTTCGGGCCCTGGGTGCGGGAGCTGCGATTGCCGGTGCCCTGCGTGCCGGCGGCGCTGAGCGTGTGGCAGCCGGCGCAGTGAGTGGCGAAGAGGACGGCGCCGTTGTAGTCGGGACGCTCCTTGGAGACCGAGATCCCCTCTTCGCCGAAGCCGCAGGCGGCGAGGGCGAGGGCGGCCGCGACGGCCGCGGCTATTGCGATTGCAGGTCGCACGCGGCGCGCATCATATTGTCCAGCCTAGATGGCTGTGAGTCCGCCCGACCCCGCCCGCTTCCGCGCCGCGATGGGGATGCTGCCCACCGGCGTCACTGTGGTCGCCGCCGCCGGGCCCGAGGGGCCGGCCGGAGCGACCGCCAACGCGGTCAGCTCGCTGTCGATCGAACCGATGCTGATGCTGGCCTGTTTGGACCGCGGCTCGCGCACCCTGCTGGCCGTGCAGGGGTCCAACCGCTTCGGGGTCAGCGTCCTGCACGCCGGCCAGGAGCCGATCGCCCGCGCCTTCGCCACCAAGGCGCCCGTGGCGGACAAGTGGCGGGGCATCGCCTGGAGCGAGCGCCACGGCGTCCCGGCGATCGACGATGCCCTCGTCTTCATCGCCTGCGACCTGCGCGACGTGATCGCCGGCGGCGACCACGTGATCGTCACCGGCGAGGTCACCGCTGTGGACGCGGCCGAGGGCGATCCCCTCGTCTTCCACGGCGGCGAGTACCGCCCGCTGGGCTGACCGGGCTACGGGCGAGAAGGACGCCAGTCGCAGCCGGTGGCGATCGCCAGCGCGCGACAGACATCGTGCATGCGTTTGCCGGCGAGGCTGGCAATTCGCTCGGCGAGGAAGGCTTGCGGAAAGGTGTAGACGTTGTCCAGGCTGACCACACAATCCTTGGGCACCCCGTCCGCAGGGCCGAGCCGAACCTCGGTCGGAATGCCACGGATCGAGCTGGTAAGGAGAGCGACGGTCACGCTGCGCAAGACCGGCAGCACCTCATTCCGGGTGAGCACCAGGGAGGGCCTCCGCCCCAGTTCGGGGTGCTCGAGCCAGCAGATATCGCCTCGACTCACCATGGCTCTTCTCGGATCGCTTCCCTGCCGGCGGCTTCCGCCCACCTCAGCTCCTCCTCGGTCTCCGGGATCCGTTCGTAGCCCTCCCTGATTTCCCGGTCGATCTGAGCTTCGTCCTCGTCATAGAGGTAGTCCTCGATCGCATCGCGAATCAGCGCCGAGCGCGAGCGGCCCTCGCGGGCGGCTCGCTCGTCGAGCCGCCGCAGCAGCTCGTCGCTCAGCTGAACCAGCGTCTGCGTGCGCGGCATTGACCATATGGTAGCCAATGCTCTTGCTGTCGTCATTCCTCCCTACAAGCCGCCGGTCCCTGAAACTCTCCCCCCTACCGCCCGGTTTGCCAGAATCGAAGGACATGGAGCAGCGGTTTCAGCAGCCCGGCTGGTTCACCAAGAACGTCTTCAACCGGATCGTCGCCGGGCTGACGCGGCTCGGGGTGAGCGTCGCCGGCTCGCGGGTGCTGGAAGTGAAGGGGCGCAAGAGCGGCGAGTGGCGGCGGACGCCGGTCAACCTGCTCACCCACGAGGGGAACCGCTACCTGGTCTCGCCGCGCGGCCAGACCCAGTGGGTGCGGAACATGCGGACCAGCGGCGGTGGCCGGCTCGTGCTCGGCGGCAAGGCCGAGGAGTTCACCGCGAGCGAGGTCGGCGACGAGGAGAAGCCGGCGCTGCTGCGCGCCTACCTGGAGAAGTGGAAGTGGGAGGTCGGCGCCTTCTTCGGCGGGGTCGCCCCGGACGCCTCCGACGAGGAACTGCGCCGCATCGCCCCCGACCACCCGGCCTTCCGCATTCACTGAGCGCAAGGGGTCGATTGCTGACCCTATAGGGATCAGAACTGCCCACTCGTCGGCGACGGGACCTCTGAGTCAGAACTGACCGCTGGTCGTGGCGGCGCGCAGGGCGAGGAAGAAGATCACCCCGCAGCTGACCACCATGATGCCCATCTCGCGGCGAACGATCGCCAGCGCCAGCGACTGCTGGTCCGCGGCGGGGAGGGATTCGAAGTCGAGGTCGCCGAGCTCGCGCTGGGCGGCGCCGGCGCGGGCGCCCTCCGCGACGAAGGAGATCGCCAGGGGGAGGATGCCGTAGAGGTAGTGGAGCTGATCGTCCGCCTCGTGACCGCTGAACAGCAGCAGGCTGCCCAGCAGCGCCTGCAGGAAGACCGAGAGCTGCGCGGCGCGGAGCAGGTACCAGAAGGGGATCGAGGCGCGGCGGCGGAGCCAGGCGACGCCTCCGACCGCGAAGGCGATCAGGTTGAGGGCGATCAGCGCGCAGCCGACGACGAGGTGGACCTCGGGCATCGCGCCTAGCTCCGTCCAAAAGCGTTGGGATTCGACTTCCTGATGCGGAAAATCACTATGTAGCAAATTGTCACAAGGCGGGTGTATAACAGCGACTGCGCGACCTCCCCGGCGGCTGCGCGCCCATCCCGATGCTGAAGAGCTACCTGCCGATAATCGTCTTCGCCCTGCTCGGCCTCGGGGTCGGTAGCGCCTTCGTGATGCTCAACCACCTGGTCGGCCCGAAACGGCCGAAGCGGCCAACCTCCGCGAGCGTGCGCCAGCGCGAGCCGTACGAGTCCGGCATCCCGGTCGGGCCGGCGGGGGGGGCGCGCTTCGGGGTCAGCTTCTACCTGGTCGCGATGCTGTTCATCCTCTTCGACATCGAGGTCGTCTTCCTCTACCCGATCGGAGTGATCCTCAAGGGAGCCGACAGCGTCTTCGTACTTGGCGAGCTGGTCGCCTTCGTCGTCCTGCTGCTGGTCGCCTTCGTCTACGTCTGGCGCAAAGGGGCGCTGAATTGGAGGTAGAGCGACGGACGATGCGCGAGCGGCAGCTGCGCGCCCGCGACATGCTGCGCGGCGACCTCGAGGGCGAGGAGCTGGAACGCTATGTCGAGCAGCGGGTCGTGATGACCAACTTCGAGAAGCTGCTCGACTGGGCGCGGGCCAACTCGATGTTCCCGCTCACCTTCGGCCTCGCTTGCTGCGCGATCGAGGCGCCGATCGCCCTGGTCGGCAGCCCCCGCTACGACCTGGCCCGCTTCGGCGCCGAGGTGCTGCGGGCCTCGCCGCGCCAGGCCGATTTCATCATCCTCTCCGGCCGCGTCTCGATCAAGATGGCGCCGATCATCCGCCGCCTCTACGACCAGATGCTGGAGCCGAAGTGGGCGATCTCGATGGGCGCCTGCTCCTCGAGCGGCGGCATGTTCGCCAACTACGCCGTCGTCCAGGGCGCCGACAAGTTCATGCCGATCGACCTCCACATCCCCGGCTGCCCGCCGCGGCCGGAGGCCGTGATGTACGGCTTCAACAAGCTGCAGCGCAAGATCATGGGCAGCCCGGACCAGGGGTGGCGGCAGCGCTACAACGCCTCCGGCACCGAGGAGTGGGCCCGCGGCGGCGTGCGCAGCGCGCCGAGCCCCGAGGCGGCAGCGGCCTACGAGGAAGCGCGAGGGCTGATCCGTGCCTGACGCCCCCGGCCTGGAGCTGATCCGCGGCGAGATCGAGCAGGACCATCCCGGCGCGGTGCTCGACACGAGCTTCGACCGCGACCAGCCGGCGCTGGTCGTCGACTCGGCGCAGATCCTCGCCGTGCTCGCCTGGCTCCGCGACGCGCCGGGCCAGGGCTACGGCTTCCTCTCCAGCCTGCACGTCGCCGACTATCTGCCAGCCCAACCCCGCTTTGGAGTCCACTACGAGCTGCTGAATCGTGATCGAGTGGAGCGAGTTCGCGTTAAGGCGATGCTTCGGGACCCCGTGGCGTCGGCCGCGGGTCCTGTCGCGGGGGAGGGGGCATCCCCTCCGTCGCTGGGTTTCTCGCCTGAAGAGGAGGACGGCCGTCCGAGGACGTCGGCGGGGCGAGAAACAGGACGCCGCTCCTCTGGGGATACCCCCTCCCCCACGCCACCCGCGGAAGGGGACGCCACGCTGCCCGAAATCGACTCCTGCGCGGAGCTGTTCCCCACGGCCGAGTTCCAGGAGCGCGAGGCCTACGACTTCTTCGGGATCCTGTTCCGGGGGCATCCCGACCTGACCCGGATCCTGCTGCCCGACGACTACGTCGGCTGGCCGCTGCGAAGAGATTTCCCGGTGGGCGGCGAGCCCGTCACCTTCACCTACAACGAGCGGCGCTATGGCTGACGATCCAGGCACCGGCCGCTCGGCCGCGGGTCCTGTCGCGGGGGAGGGGGCATCCCCTCCGTCGCTGGGTTTCTCGCCCGGAGAGGAAGGTGGCCGTCCGAGGACGCCGGAGGGGCGAGAAACAGGACGCCGCTCCTCCGGGGATACCCCCTCCCCCACGCCACCCGCGGTCGAGACCGAGGTGATGACGATCAACATCGGGCCGCACCACCCGGCGACCCACGGGGTGCTGCGGCTGGTCGTCGATTTGGAGGGCGAGGTGGTCCGGGAGGTGCGCCCGCTGGTCGGCTACGTCCACACCGGGATCGAGAAGTCCTGCGAGCAGCACAGCTACTGGAAGGTGATCCCCTTCGTCGAGCGGATGGACTACGTCTCCTACTTCTTCCAGATGGAGGCCTTCTGCGGCGCGGTGGAGCGACTGGTCGGGCTGGAGATCCCGCCCCGCGCCCGCTACCTGCGGACGATCTTCCTCGAGCTCTGCCGGATCCACTCACACCTCGTCTGGCTGGGCACGACGGCGCTCGACCTCGGCGCGGTCTCGATGCTCTGGTACTGCTTCCGCGAGCGCGACCGGGTCCTCGACCTGTTCGAGATGGCGACCGGCCAGCGAATGCACACCCGGTACTTCCAGGTCGGCGGCGTGATCGAGGACGTCCCGCCCGGCTTCGAGGCGAAGACGCGCGAGTTCGTCGCCGAGATGCCGGTGCGGGTGAAGCAGTACCAGGCGCTGCTCGACCGCAACGAGGTCTTCCTCTCGCGCACCAAGGGGACGGGGATCGTCTCCCGCGAGCGGCTGCTCGAGCTGGGCGTCACCGGGCCGCTGCTGCGCGCCGCCGGCGAGCCCTGGGACCTGCGCAAGGCCTTCGACTACCTCGTCTACCCGGAGCTGGACTTCAAGGTCCCGGTCGGCACGGTGGGCGACAACTACGACCGCTACCGGGTGCGGGTGGCCGAGATGGTCGAGTCGACGCGGATCGTCGAGCAGGCGCTCGACGCGCTGCCCGACGGGCCGCACATCGCCGACAACCGCAAGTACGTGCTGCCGCCGCGCTCGGAGCTGTCGACCTCGATGGAGTCGCTGATCCACCACTTCAAGCTGGTCACCGAGGGCTACCGGGTCGACCCCGGCGAGGTCTACTACTCGATCGAGTCGCCGCGCGGCGAGCTGGGATGCTTCGTGCTCGCCGACGGGTCCTCGAAGCCGGCGCGGGTGCACTTCCGGGATGCCTCGTTCGTCAACCTGCAGGCGTTCCGGGAGATGTCGGTGGGCGGGTACGTGGCCGACATGATCGCCAGCCTCGGGATGCTCGACCCGATCCTCGGGGGGGTCGATCGGTGAACGGACCACGCGCTCGGCCGCGGGTCCTGTCGCCGGGGTGGGGTGCCCTCCTTGGCCTACGCGCTGCTCCGGGCGAAGGGACACCGCGCCTGCCAGAGCGAAGCCTTGCCCTCCGCAGCCTTCGGGCGGCGGAGGACACCCCACCCCGACACCACCCGCGGGAGAAGGGTCGTGGCTGAGTTTCCGGTCGACCAAGCGGTCAGCGAGGGGCGAGTGCCCGATCGCGCGCGGCCGCCGAGGCACCCGCTCCCCGACGCCACCCGCGGAAGGAGCGGAAATGGCTGACCTTCCAGTCGATCCGGCCATCAGCGAGGGGCGCGTTCCGGAGCGCGCGCCCGAGGGGGTTCCCGAGCTTCATGAAGTGGACTGCCCGTCGGAGCTGCAAGAGCGCATCGAGAAGCTGATGGAGAAGTACCCCGATCGCCACTCGGTCTCGATCCCGGCGCTGTGGGCCGTGCAGGAGCGGTACGGGTGGTGCACGCCGGAGGGGATCCGGCAGGCTGCGGCGGTGATGCGGGTGACGCCGGCCTACCTGGAGTCGATCGCCAGCTTCTACGACATGCTGCACACCGAGCCGGTGGGGACCCACAAAGTCGCGGTCTGCACGAACATCGCCTGCTGGATGCGGGGGGCGGACGAGCTGCTCGACGCCTTCCGCGCCGCCGCCGAGGGCGAGGACGTCTTCGTCAGCGGCTTCGAGTGCATGGGCGCCTGCGACATCGCCCCGATGGCCTCGATCGACCAGCGCTACTTCGGGCCGCTGGAGACCGGTGAGGCGGCGACGGCGATCGAGCAGCTGGTGGCGGGGCACGAGGTGCTGCGGGACAAGTCGCTGGAGAGGCGGCCGCTCGCCGGGGACGCCGTCGGCGCGGATCGGGCGCGGGGTGACGCCGATGCCTGAGACGCGCGTCCTTCTCAAGCACGCCGAGGACCCGGAGCTGCGCACGCTCGCCGGCTACAAGCGCTACGACGGCTACGCGACCTTGGAGAAGGCCCACCGGCAGATGGAGGCCGACGAGATCCTCAAGGAGCTGGAGGAGTCCGGCCTGCGGGGCCGCGGCGGAGCCGGCTTCTCGATGGGCAAAAAGGCGTCCTTCCTGCCGCGCGGCGAGGTGCAGAAGTATCTCTGCTGCAACGCCGACGAGTCCGAGCCCGGCGCCTTCAAGGACCGCGAGCTGATGCAGCGCAACCCGCACCAGCTGATCGAGGGGATCGCGATCGCGGCGATCGCCGCCGACGCCGGCCACGCCTTCATCTTCATCCGCGGCGAGTACGCCTCGCAGGCCGACATCCTCGAAGCCGCGGTCGCCGAAGCCTACGAGGCCGGCTACCTCGGCAAGGACGTCCTCGGCAGCCGGCGCGACCTGGAGCTGGTCGTCCACCGCGGCGCCGGCGCCTACATCTGCGGCGAGGAGACGGCGCTGCTCGACGCGCTCGAAGGCAAACGCGGCAACCCGCGGCTGAAGCCCCCCTTCCCTGCCGTGCAGGGCCTCTACGGCGGGCCGACCCTGATCAACAACGTCGAGACGCTCTCCAACGTGCCGCGGATCGTCGCCCACGGGGCGAAGTGGTTCCGCGGTTTCGGCACCGAGCGCTCGCCGGGAACGAAGGTCGTCTCGGTCTCCGGCCGGGTGCGGCGACCGGGCAACTACGAGGTCGAGCTGGGGGTGCCGGCCCGGGAGCTGATCTGCGACCTGGGGGGCGGCCCGCTGGACGGCGAGGTGAAGGCGTTCTACCCGGGCGGCTCCTCCTCGCCGGTGCTCACCGGGGACGACCTCGACGTCCCCCTCACCTTCGAGGACATGGAAGCGGCCGGCTCGATGCTCGGCTCGGGCTCGATCATCGTCGCCGACGAGAGCGTCTCGATCCCCGACATGGCGCTGCGCACGGCGCGCTTCTACCACCACGAGTCCTGTGGCAAGTGCGCGCCGTGCAGGGAGGGCACCAACTGGACGGTGAAGATGCTGGAACGGGTGGTGCGCGGCGAGGCGACGCCGATGGACCTCGACATCGTCGCCTCGGTGCAGGAGAACATCATCGGCCACTGCCTCTGCGTGCTCGGCGACTCGATGGCGATGCCGGTCGGTGCGATGGTCCGCAAGTTCCGCGAGGAGTTCGAGCGCGTCATCGCAGAGGCCGGGCCGCAGCTCGACGAGGCGAGCAGGATCGCCGCCGTGCAGGGCGCGCCGGAGACGATCGGGGCGATGCCTTGAGCGCGGAGCGACCAAGCGTGCATCTCTGGTTCTTCGCGCCGGGAGCGAAGCGGGAGGATTTGTGGTGAGCCGCGAGGTGACGATCCTGATCGACGGCCGCGAGGTGGGCGCGACCGAGGGCGAGATGCTGCATGACGCCGCCGCTCGCGGCGACGTCGAGATCCCGGTCTTCTGCTACGAGCCGAAGCTGGGCGACCCGGTCGGGGCCTGCCGCATGTGCCTGGTCGAGATCGAGGGGATGCCGAAGCTGCAGACCTCCTGCTCGACCCCGGTCCGCGACGGGATGGTCGTCCACACCCGCACCGACCACGTCAAGGAGGCCCAGAACGCCGTGGTCGAGTTCCTGCTCGTCAACCATCCGCTCGACTGCCCGGTCTGCGACAAAGGCGGCGAGTGCCCGTTGCAGGACATCGCGATGGGCTGGGGCCCGGGGAAGAGCCGGGTAACCGATCCGAAGCGCCACTTCCAGAAGCCGATCGAGCTGTCGCCGCTGGTTGCGATCGACCGCGAGCGCTGCATCCTCTGCTATCGCTGCGTCCGCTTCAGCCAGGAGGTCACCGAGGACGAGCAGCTTCACCTCCTGGAGCGCGGCGACCGCACCTTCGTCGGCACCTTCGACGACCGGCCCTATGTCACCCCCTTCCACGGCAACATCACCGACCTCTGCCCGGTCGGGGCGCTGACCAGCTACACCTACCGCTTCCGCGCCCGGCCCTGGGACATCGAGCAGGCGGGGTCGGTCTGCACCCTCTGCCCAAGCCAGTGCAACGTCAGCTTCACGGTCCGCGACGAGCAGGTGAAACGGGTCGTATCGCGCGACAACCCCGACGTCGACGACGGTTGGCTCTGCGACCGCGGCCGCTACGGCTTCGAGATGTTCGCCGCCGAGCAGCGGGTAACCGGCCCGCGCCTGCGTGGCGGCCCGGCATCGTGGGACGAGGCAATCGCGAAAGCGGCCGAGGGTCTCCGCCGAACCGCCGAGTGGAAGGTTGACCCCCATATAGAGGGGTCAAATCGACCATCGGCGCAAGTGGCGGCGATCGTTGGCGACGCCTCCAACGAGGAGGGCTACCTGGTGCAGCGCATCCTCCGCGAGGCGCTCGGCTCGGCGGACGTCGAGTCGCGCATCGCCGGCGGGCCGGGGCGCGAGACGCTCCTCCGCCTCGCCCGGCCCGAGCTCTCGGCGCGGGTCCGCGACATCGACGACGCCGACGCGATCCTCGTCGTCGGCGGCGACCCGCTGCACGCATCGCCGATTCTCGACCTCCGCATCCGCAAGGCGATGCGCCGCAACGGCGCCAAGCTGGCGCTGGCCACCGACCGGCCAACCTCTCTCGACGGCGGCGCCGAGGCGGCGGTCCGCTACGCGCCGGGCGAGGCGGGCGCCTTCCTCGCCGGGCTCGCGGCCACCGCCGGTACCCCCTCCTCACTCGCAACTCGTCGAAGTGACGTCGAGGGGCTGTCGCCCGATGCTTCCGGCTCCTCCCGCGCAAAACGTTCGGAGGGGATACCGGCGGTGGCCGAGGTGCTCCACGACGCCGAGCGCGTCATCGTGGTCTGGGGCGAGCGGATCGGGCGCGAGGGCGAGGACAGCGTGAGGGCGCTGCTCGACCTCGGCGCGGCCCTCGACCTCGCCGGCAAGGAGGGCAGCGGGCTGCTGGAAGTGCCCGAGCTGGCCAACGCGCGTGGCCTGCGCGAGGCGGGCTGCCTGCCCGACGCAGGCCCGGGCTTGACTGCTCCGTCGGGTGGCGCATCGACCCCGAACGGAGCACTGATCGGCAAGCCGACTGAGCAGATCCGCGCCGCGCTGGAGTCCGGCGAGCTGAAGTCGCTGATCCTCTTCGGCGTCGACCCGCTGCGCGACTTCCCGGACACCCAAGCTTGGGATCGAGCGCTGACGGCAGCGAAACACATCGTCGCCTTCTCAGCTTTCGAGAACGCGACGACGGCCAAGGCGGATGTCGTCCTGCCACTGGAGACCCACGCGGAGAAAGACGGCACGGTCACCCACCCGGATGGACGCCTGCAGCGGGTCCGCCCCAGCGCCGGCCGCCCCGGCGACATCCGCCCCAACTGGGGAGTCCTCGCCGAGCTGTCCCTCGCGCTCGGCCACGACACCGGCATCGACTCCCAACCCTCCGCCTTCGCAGCGCTCACCGCCGCGATCCCGTTCTACTCGGGCATCACCGACACCGAGATCGCCGGCCGGGGCGTTCGGTGGCAAGAAGGTCCCTCAGCAGCTTCCGCGCCCGCTGTGTCCTCTGGCGAGGGGGGCGCCAGAGCCGACGTCGGTACTCCCTCCGAACGTTTTGCGCGGGAGGAGCCGGGCGCATCGGGCGACAGCGGTTCCACTCTCCATCGACGAGTTGCGAGTGAGGAGGGGGTGCCGACGGCGGCTGCGTCCCTAACCCTGGGGACGTACCGCGACCTCTGGGCAGGACCGATCACGGAGCTGAACCCGCCCCTGAGGTTCCTCCGTCCCCGCCAGACGGTCGAGCTGTCGATCGCCGATGCCGACCGCCTCGGTCTCGAGCACGGCGACGCGGTGAACGTCAGCCAGAACGGCACCAGCGTGACGGCCCGCGTGGCGATCAAGGAGCGCGTACAGGATGGGGTGTGCTTCTTGATCGAGGGCACTGCGGAGGCCAACGCGAATCAGCTGCTGAACGGGGAGCCGGTAGCGGTTGAGATAAGCAAGGAGCTTCCGTGATCCCCCTCGCCGACACGCAGTTCGTCGAAGCGACCTGGATCATGATCGTCAAGTCGCTGGTCATCTTCGCGGTGATCTTCGCGATCCTGCCGATGATGACGGTCCTGGAGCGCAAGCTGATCGGCCGCTTCCAGCACCGCTACGGCCCCAACCGGGTCGGCCCGTTCGGCATCCTGCAGCCGCTCGCCGACGTCGGCAAGCTGCTCGGCAAGGAGCCCTTCCGGCCGGCCAACGCGATCCCCACTTTGTTCGTGCTGGGGCCGCTGCTGCCGGTCCTCTCCGGCGTCCTCGCCCTGGCGATCCTTCCCTGGGGCGACGTGCAGGACGGGTTCGGCCTCTACGGGATCGACGTGCCGATCGGCATCCTCTACTTCTTCGCGGTCGGCTCGATCGCCTTCTACGGCGTGCTGCTGGGCGGCTGGGCCTCGGGCTCGAAATACAGCCTGCTGGGGGCGATGCGCGGCGCCGCGCAGCTGATCTCCTACGAGGTCTCGATGGGCCTGGCGCTGCTCGGCGCGATCATGATGGCCGGCTCGCTATCGCTGGTCGACGTGGTCCGCGCCCAGGGCGAGATCTGGTTCATCGTGCCACAGGTCGTCGGCTTCCTGGTCTTCATGCTGGCCGGCTTCGCCGAGACCAACCGCACTCCCTTCGACATGCCGGAGGCCGACGCCGAACTGGTCCAGGGCTTCATGACCGAGTACGGCGGGATGCGCTTCGGCAGCTTCCTGCTGGTCGAATACATGGAGATCATCGTCGTCTCGGGGATCGCCGCCGCGATCTTCCTCGGCGGCTGGATGGGACCCGGCCCGGGCTGGCTCGACCCGATCTGGATGCTGGTCAAGATGCTCGCCCTGGTGCTGGTCTTCATCTGGGTGCGGGCGACCCTGCCCCGGCTGCGCTACGACCAGCTGATGAGCCTCGGCTGGAAGATCCTGCTGCCGCTGGCGACGCTGAACGTGCTGGTCACCGCGGTGCTGGTGGTGGTCACGTGAGTCGCTGTGGCGTTTTATTGTCGCTATGCGACAACAACTCGCCACAGCGAGGTGGCGACCGTGGCTGATTTCCCCTACCTGAAGGACCAGGACGTGGTCGAGGTGCAGCGCGGCCCCGATCCGGGTGGCGCCGGCGGCGTCTACCGCGCCTTCGGCGAGACGCTGCGCGGGCTGAAGACAACGATGGCGCGGATCATCGAGGGGCCGCTGACGATCCAGTACCCGGAGGAGAAGACGCCCGTCTACCCGCGCTTCCGCGGCCGCCACAAGCTGCACCGCTTCGAGGACACCGGACTGGAGAAATGCGTCGGCTGCTCGCTCTGCGCCGCCGCCTGCCCGGCCGACTGCATTCGCGTCGTCGCCGCCGAGAACGTCCCCGGCGAGCGGGTCTCGGCCGGCGAACGCTACGCCGCGGTCTACGAGATCAACCTCTCGCGCTGCATCTTCTGCGGCTACTGCGAGCTCGCCTGCCCGTTCGACGCGATCACCATGGGCCACGACTACGAGCTGGCCGACTACGGCCGCGAGGACCTGATCTTCACCAAGGAGATGCTGCTCGCCGAGCCGCTCGACCGGTCGCCGCTGCGCGCGGAGGGCGAGTGATGGAAGAGGTTCTCTTCTTCCTCGCTGCGATCGGCACCCTCGGCGGGGCGATCGGCGTAGTCGCGATGCGCAACCCCTTCTACGGCGTGCTGGCCCTGGTCATCCACCTGTTCTCGCTGGCGGTCCTCTTCCTGCTGCTCACCGCTGCCTTCCTCGCCGCCGCGCAGGTCGTCGTCTACGCCGGCGCAATCGTCGTCCTCTACGTCTTCGTCGCCGCCTACGTCGGCGGCGACACCGAGTCGGCCTGGGAGCCGATCCCCGGCCAGCGCTTCCTCGCGTCGCTGCTCGGGATCGCCCTCTTCGTCGAGCTGGCGATCGCGGTGCTCGCCTCGGCATTGCGGGCGCTGGGCACCGATGGCCCCGATGTCGCCGCCGGCTTCGGCGACCCGGCGGCGATCGGCAGCCTGCTGTTGGAGAAGTTCCTGATCCCGTTCGAGGCCTCCTCCATCCTGCTCATGCTGGCGGCCGTGGGGGCGGTCGTGCTGGCGAGCCGCCGCGGCGGATCGGCGGAGGGTGCCGGTGGCTCGCCCGAACGTTTTGCACGGGAAGCACCCGGCGCTCCGGCCGGTGGCCAGGGCGTCGGTGCCCCCTCTGAACGTTTTGCGCGGGAGGAGCCGGGACCTAGAGGCGACAGCGGCACCACTCTCCATCGACGAGTTGCGAGTGAAGAGGGGGGGCCGGGGGCCTGGCCCCACCAAACGCCATGAGCGTCGAGTGGTACATCGTCCTCTCCGCCCTCCTCTTCGCGATCGGCGCCCTGGGCATCCTGCTGCGCCGCAGCCCGATCGTGATCCTGCTCTGCCTGGAGCTGATGCTGAACGCCGGCAACCTGGCGCTGATCGCCTTCAGCCGCATGGTCGGCAACGAGGAGGGGCAGGTGTTCGCCCTGGTGGTGATGGTCGTCGCCGCCTGTGAGGTCGTCGTCGGCCTCGGCCTGATCGTCGCGATCTTCCGCCGCAGGCTGCCGCTCGACGTCGACGAGCTGAGGGAGCTGCGGGGATGATCGCGGAGCGACCAAGCGTGCATCTCCGGCTCTTCGCGCCGGGAGCGAAGCGGAGGCCATTGTCATGACCGCCACCTCGTGGGGCTGGCTGGTCCTGCTCTTCCCGCTGCTCGGCTCGATCGTCGTCTCGCTCGGCTTCCGGGCGCTGCCGGCCCGGGTCGCCGGCGCGATCGGGGTGCTGTCGATCGCCCTCGCCTTCGCCTGCGCGGTCGGCGCCCTGCTCAACCTGCTGGGCGAGGACGTCGGCGCCCGCCACCACGCCTCCTCGCTGTGGGATTACGCGGACGCCGGCGGGCTCAAGATCGAAGTCGGCATCTTCGTCGACCAGCTCTCGGCCTACATGATGCTGGTCGTCACCGGGGTCTCGACGCTGATCCATCTCTACTCGTTCGGCTACATGAAATCGGACGAGGGCTACCACCGCTTCTTCTCCTACCTCAACTTCTTCGTCTTCTCGATGCTGCTGCTGGTCCTCGCCGGCAACTTCCTCCTGCTGATCGTCGGCTGGGCCTTCGTCGGCTTTGCCTCCTACGCGCTGATCAGCTTCTGGTACCGGCGGAGGACCGCCACCAAGGCGGGGATGAAGGCCTTCGTGATCAACGTGGTCGGCGACATCGGCCTGGTGCTCGCGGCCTTCCTGATCTTCCGCGAACTGGGCAGCTTCGACTACGCCGTCGTCTTCGCCAAGGCCCCGGCGGTCTTCGACCGCGGCGAGTGGGGGGTGACGGCGATCTGCCTGCTGCTGATGGTCGGCGCCTTCGCCAAGTCGGCGCAGATCCCCTTCCACACCTGGCTGCCCGACGCGATGGAGGGACCCACCCCGGTCTCCTCGCTGATCCACGCGGCGACGATGGTGACCGCCGGCGTCTACCTGATCGCCCGCACCCACGTCCTCTTCTACCTGGCGCCCACCGCCGCCAACATCGCCGCCTTCGTCGGCCTGGGGACGCTGCTGATCGCCGGCACGATCGCGATCGCGATGACCGACCTGAAGCGCGCGATCGCCTACTCGACGATGAGTCAGATCGGCTACATGATCATGGGCGTCTCGATCGGCGCCTACTCGGCCGGCCTCTTCCACCTGATGACCCACGCCTGCTTCAAGGCGCTGCTCTTCATGGCGGCCGGCTCGTTCATCTCGGCGATGGCGAACATCCAGGACATCGACCGGATGAGCGGCTTCTGGAAGGCGATGCGCTTCACCTCGGTGCTGTTCGTGATCGGCGGCCTGGCCCTGGCCGCCTTCCCGCTCACCTCCGGCTTCTTCTCCAAGGACTCGATCCTCTCCTACGCCTCGACCCGGGGCGGGATCTACGACTGGATGTCGATCGGCGGCTACGTCGGCGCCTTCCTCACCGCGATCTACACCTTCCGGCTGGTCTTCCGGGTGCTGCCCGGAAAGCCGTGCAAGGAGGCGCAGGAGCTGATCGACACCGGCCACCTCTACCACGGGCCACCGGTCAACCCGGCGACCGAAGAAGAGGAGGACACCGAGATCGGCTTCCCCGGCCCGCACCACCACATCGCCGAGCAGTCCTGGCCGATGGCCGTGGCGATGGCGGGGCTCGGCTTCGGCGCGCTGTTCGCCGGCCTGATCCAGGTGCCGGGCGTCGACAACGTCCTCTTCGGCTTCCTCGACCCGGCCTTCGCCGACTCGCCGCTCAGCCAGATCCAGCCGACCGTCGCCCACGAGTGGACCGGGCTGGCGATCGGCGCCGTCGTCTCGGTGGTCGGCGTCGCCCTCACCTGGTTCATCTGGGTGGCGCGACCGGAGCTGCCGGCGCTGTTCCGCGAGCGCCTCCGCCCCGTCTACCTGCTCTGCCTCAACAAGTGGTACTTCGACGAGGCGATCGACCTGCTGGTGACCCGCCCCGCGCTGGCGATCGGCCGCTTCGCCAACCGCACCTTCGAGCGCCTCGTCGTCGACGGCCTGGTCAGCGGCACGGCGGAGACGGTGCGCGGCGCCGGCGGCCTGGTCCGCCTCGTGCAGAACGGCTTCGTGCGCAGCTACGCGCTGCTGCTGCTCGCCGGCTTCGCCGGTCTCGCCCTCTACTTCCTGCTGAGCAGCCAATGAGCGCGGAACTCGCAAGCGTGCATCTCTGGCGCTTCGCGCCGCGTGTTCCGCGGGAGGCGGTTTGATGATCAACTCGCTGCTCTGGACCCCGCTCGCCTTCGGCCTCGTCGGCCTCTTCCTGCCGAAGCGGCTGGCCGGCTGGTGGGCGACGCTGGGGACGGCGGCGACGCTCGGCCTGGCGATCGCCCTGCTGGCCGGCTTCGACTCCGGCGCCGCCGGCCTGCAGGACACCGTCGACGTCACCTGGATCTCCGGGCTCGGGGTCGACTACAGCCTCGGGATCGACGGGCTCAACGTCTTCCTCGTCATGCTGGCCGCGGTGCTGTGGCTGGGCGCGACCGCCTTCGCCGCCTTCCGCGAGCAGGATCGCCCTCACCTCTTCTTCCTGATGATGCTGCTGGCGGAGACCGCGACTTTGGGCTCGTTCCTCGCCCAGGACCTGCTGCTCTTCGTCCTCTTCTTCGACCTGATGCTGGTCCCGTTCTACTTCCTGTTCGGCGCCTGGGGGAGCGACCGCGAGGACGGCCCGACCGCCGCCGCGGCGACCCTGAAGATGATCGTCTACACGCTGGTCGGCTCGCTGCTGATGCTGGTCGCGGCGATCGCCACCGCGATCATCGCCGCCGACGGCGGTCAGATCAGCTTCTCGATCGCCGAACTGGCCTCCGATCCGATCGGCGAGGGCAGCCAGCGCTGGATCTTCTGGTTCTTCGCCGCCGCCTTCCTGGTCAAGATGCCGGCCTTCCTCCTGCACGGCTGGATGCCCGACGCCTACCGGGCGGCGCCGCTGCCGGTGCTGGCGGTCTTCTCCGGGGTGCTGGCCAAGGTCGGCGCCTACGGCTTCCTGCGGGTCGTGCTGCCGCTCTTCCCGGACGCCACCGTGCAGTTCCAGGAGGTGGTGCTGGTGATCGCCCTGGCCTCGATCCTCTACGGGTCGGTGATGGCCTTCACGCAGACCAACGTGCGGCTGGTCGGCGGCTACTCCTCGGTCGCCCAGCTCGGCTTCATCACCGCCGGGATCTTCGCCCTGCGCGCCGACGGGGGCGACGGGGCGGTCCTGCAGATGGTCAACCACGGGCTGGTGGTGGCGCCGCTGTTCATCATCGTCGCGATCCTCGCCGAGCGCTCCGGCACCGAGGACCTGCGCAAGATGGGCGGGATGGCGATGCGCGCCCCGGTGCTGGCGGCGCTGTTCCTGATCGTCACCCTGGCGACCCTGGCGATGCCGGGGTCGGCCAACTTCATCGGCGAGTTCTACATCCTCAACGGCCTCTTCCAGGCGAAGATCGTGTTCGCCTTCGTGGCGATCTCCGGCGTCGCGATGTCCGCTTACTACGCGCTGCGCCTCTACCAGCGGACGATGCACAACCGCCCAGCATCAGTACAGAATCAGGGGATCGCCTCGCGCGAGATCGGCCTCCGCGACGGCCTCGTCCTCGCGCCGCTCGTCCTCTGCATCATCGGGCTCGCCCTCTACCCGCAGCTGATCCTCGACCGCACCGACCGCTCGGTCGAAGCGAGCGTCGCGGCAACTGAAGCGCCCACCCCAAGTGCCCAACTGACGTCGACGGGCCGAAATGTCCACTCCGACTCCACATATCGTCCCGTCGGCGGGGGGGCGAGGTGAGCTTCGAGGCGCCGCACATCGACTACGCCGGCCTCTCGCCGGTGATCGCCCTCACTGTCGGGATCTGCGTCGTGCTGCTGAGCGCGGTGCTCGGGCGAAGCTCGGGGCGCGGTCGACGTTTGAGTCGCACAGCGGTTCAAATGTCAACCGCGGGAGCGCTGACGCTTCTGACCCTGGCGGCGACCGCCGGCCTGCTGATCTGGCAGTGGAACGACCCGCAGGACCTGATCGCCGGGGCGCTGCGAATCGACGACCTGGCGATATCGATCTCGCTGATCGCCGTCTTCACCGCCGCCTTCGCGGTGCTGCTCTCGATCGGCGAGCCGGCCGCCGAGGACACCGGCTCGGGCGAGTACCACTCGCTGCTGCTCGGCTCGGTGCTGGGGATGACGCTGCTCGCCCAGTCACAGAACCTGGTCACCTTCTTCGTCGCGATCGAGACCCTCTCGATCCCCCTCTACATCCTCTGCGCGACCAACCTGCGCCACGAGCGCTCGCTCGAGTCGGGGCTGAAGTACCTGATCGTCGGCTCGCTCGGGTCGGCGACGCTGCTCTACGGGTTGGCCTTCCTCTATGGCGGCTCCGGCTCGACCGACTTCGCCGGGATCGCCGCCGGGGTCGGCCGCGAGGGGCTGCTCTCCGATCCGCTGATCCTGGTCGGGATCGGGATGGCCGCGGTCGGGCTCGCCTTCAAGACCTCGATCGCCCCCTTCCATCAGTGGACCCCGGACGTCTACGAGGGGGCGCCGACCCCGATCACCGGCTTCATGGCGGTGGCGACCAAGGCGGCCGCATTCGCGGTCTTCGTCCGCTTCTTCGACGTCGCCCTGGCGCCGCAGACGGGCGACTGGCAACCGGCCCTGGCGGTCCTGGCCGCGGCGACGATCGTGATCGGCAACGTCGGCGCGCTCGGGCAGGACTCGCTGAAGCGGCTGCTCGGCTACTCCGGCATCGCCCAGGCCGGCTACATCCTCGGCGGCCTGGTCGTCGCCAATCGGGCGGGGGTCGACGCGCTCGTCTTCTACCTGGCCGGCTACGCCCTGATGAACCTGGCCGCCTTCGCGGTGGTGGTGGCGCGTGAGCGGGAGACCGCGCTCGGCGACGGCATCGACGCGGTGCGCGGGCTGGGGCGCGAGCGGCCGCTGCTCGCCTGGCCGCTGACGATCTCGATGCTGGCCCTGGCCGGGCTGCCGGCGACGGTCGGCTTCATCGGCAAGCTCTACCTGATCGAGGCGCTGGTCGAAGGCGACTACACCTGGCTCGCCGTGTTCATCGCGGTCGGGACGATGATCTCGCTCGCCTACTACCTGCGGGTGGTGGCGGCGATGTGGATGCGGCCCGGCGGCGAGCCCGCCGCGACCCCGGCGATCGCCGGCGCGTCTCCTGAAGCTGACCCAACCGATGCCCATGCCGGACGCCGCTGGTACCTGGTCGCGCCGGCCCTGCTCGCAGCCGCCGCGACTGTCTTCTTCGGGGTGATCCCGCAACCACTTGTGGACTTCGCGCAACACGCCGGAGCCTCCCTGTTCTGAGCAACGTCGTCTCGCGGCGGGTGGCGCGG
>Ga0210144_1000289_pt1 | contig 28962 bp, 25 predicted proteins | sample Muzzi_PWA_D2_FD_185532 | JGI IMG/M metagenome (GOLD analysis project Ga0210144, IMG submission 185532) | Wetland microbial communities from San Francisco Bay, California, USA, that impact long-term carbon sequestration - Muzzi_PWA_D2 (SPAdes) | ecosystem: Environmental > Aquatic > Marine >...
CGGGTACCTTCTTCATGGCGGTTCCTCCTGTTCCGGTTGGACTTCAAGCGCCCAGCACGCTGCCGTAGGCAGCGGACGGGGCGGGAGGACCGCCGTTCAAAGTTCTACGAGGTCTCGGACAACCTCCTCGACCGGGCGGTCAGCGGCAACAACAGTCGCCTGGTTGCGCCACGCCGCTACGGCAAGACCTCACTCCTCTCCCGTCTTGCCCGGGACGCGCGCAACGAGGGATGGGCGGCCGTGTACGTCGACTTCTTCGGCGTCCTGACTCTGGACGACATAGCGCAGCGCATCGAGCGCGCCTATGCAGCCGAGCTGCAGGGACGGGCTGCGAGTTGGTTCGCCGGCGTGAGGCGGCTGCTGCGTCCGACGCTCCAAGTCGGGGGCGGAGCCCTCCCGGCCGGCGTGGAGGTCACCGTCGACCCTCAAGCGGAGCCGCCGCTGGTCGAGCGTCTCGCTCTACCCGCACGTCTGCACGAGCGCCACGGAACTCGGGCGCTGGTGATCTTCGACGAGTTTCAGGACATCCTTGCCGCCAAGCAGCGGGCCGACGCGGTGATCCGCTCGGAGATTCAGCACCACGGGGACGCCGCCAGCTACGTTTTCGCCGGCTCGCACGTCGGGATGATGCGCGAGCTGTTCTCCGACCGCCGCCGTGCCTTCTACGGGCAGGCCGGCCCGGTCGATCTGCCGCCGCTTCGCCCCGACGACGTAGCCGAGTATCTCGCCGCGCGCTTCGAGGCTGGCGGTCGCAGGATAGGAGTCGCCCTCGAGTCGCTGCTGGCGACCGCTCAGGGCCATCCCCAGAGGACGATGCTGCTCGCCCACAGCCTCTGGGAGCTCACTCCCGAGGGGGGTGAGGCTACGCAGGAGACCTGGCTTGCCGCCTATGACCGGGTGATGCGCGATGTCCGCGATGAGTTGCGTGCCCTCTGGTCGGCGCTGCCCACCTCCCAGCGGCGAGTGCTCGCCTCCGTGGCCGAGAACCGCGAGGGCGTCTACGCTGCCGGCCGGCGCCACGGCGGCTCGCGCGGCGGGGCGGTGCGAAGCGCCACCGAGGCGCTTAGCGACCGCGGCGAGATCATCCCCGACCCAGCGACCGCTACCGGCTATCGCTTCGTCGACCCGCTGCTGGCAGCCTGGGTGAACGAGGGACGGCCCGGAGCCTAGACGAGGCGGGCAGCGACAACGCGATTTCCCTTCCGGTCAAAGACGGATGGCAACCGCTAGGTCGTTTCTAGGAGCCCGTTGCGGTCGGCTGTCAGCCTTCTGCCGTCTCGAGGTTTTCCAGGTCGACCAGGTCTTGGCCGCGCCCGGCGGCCCGCTTCATCGCGCGTAGGTCCTCCACCGAGCAGACCGCGACGTTGACTCCCAGCACCTCGGCCTCGCTGGCCCGCGAGCGAAGCTCCTCATAGCTCGGTACTCTCTCCAGCCCCTGCACGATGTCGAGCCGACCGAGGTCGGTATCGATCGCCATCTGCTCTCCGCTTGCCAGCTCCGCCGCGATCGAGAAGGGCGTGCCGAGCAGCGCTTCGCCTCTCTGCACGTGCCCGCCGGCAGCCGCCGCCACCTCGGCCACCACCTTCAGGTTCTCGGCATCGGGCGCGACGACGATTCGATGTCCTTGGTGGCGCGCACAACCCCATGAGCTCCGAGGGCGAGCTCGCCGACCACCACCGAACTCCGCCCCCGCCTCTACCAGCCGCCGCAGCATCTCGTCGAAGGCGGCAGTCGTCATCGCCGCCGCGCGGCATCCGCCATCTTCAGCAGCGCGTGGCTCAACGCGATCGTCTCGGCCAGGTTCACGCTGATCGGGCGCCGCGCGTCCTCGCGCAAGCGCTTCACGCGCGCAGCCTCGGCGGTCGCGGCAGCGGTGTTCTCGCCTCGCTCCATAGTGAGCCGATTCCTACCGCCGGCATCGCTTGGCTCCCCGTGCCAGGACTGCCGGCAGTACACGCAGCGGGGCGATGCGATCAACTAGCCTGTCGGCGCCCGCAAGCCAAGAACCTAGGAGCCAAGCCGAATGTTCGTTTCCAAGGCCGCCGTCGTCGGCGGAGGCACGATGGGCGGCGAGATCGCGCAGGCGATCGCCGCCTCCGACATCCCCGTGGTCGTCAAAGACGTCGACCAGAAGTTCGTCGACGCGGCGCTCGAGAAAGCCCGTGCCGTCACCGAGGGCCAGCTCGGCCGCCTGGTCGAGAAGGAGAAGCTGACCCAAGAGCAGGCCGACGCCCGCCTCGCCGAGGTGATCAAGTTGATCGCCGGCACCACGACCTACGAGGGGTTCGGCGAAGTCGACTTCGTGGTCGAGGCGGTGCCGGAGAAGATGGAGATCAAGCAGGCGGTCTTCCGCGAGCTGGACGCGGCGACGCCCGGCCACGCGATCCTCGCCTCCAACACCTCCTCGCTGTCGATCGCCGAGATCGGCGAGGCGACCCTGCGCCCCGACAAGGTGGTCGGCTTCCACTTCTTCTACCCGGCCTCGGTGATGCCACTGGTCGAGGTGGTCGCCGGCGAGGACACCTCGCAGGAGACCGCCACCGCCGCCTACAACTTCGCCCAGGCGATCCGCAAGCAGCCGATCGTCTGCGGCGAGGTGCCCGGCTTCGTGGTCAACCGGGTGCTGATGGCGACGATCGGCGAGATCTGGCGCGCCCAGGAGGAGCAGGGACTGTCCTTGAAGGCGATCGACGAGGCGATCGCCGCCGCCAAGGTCGCGCCGATGGGCCCGTTCTTCCTCAGCGACCTGCTCGGCCTCGACACCGTCCTGCACGTCGCCGAGCACCTCGCCGACTCCTACGGCGAGGGCTTCTACGTCCACAAGGGCCTGCGGCAGCTCGTCGCCGACGGCAAGCTCGGCGCGAAGAGCGGCGGCGAGGGCTTCTTCTCCAGCGGCGAGCAGACGATCCCCGGCGAGGCCGAGCCCGACGCAGAGGAGCTGGTCGCGATGTTCACCGGCCGGGCGCTGATCGAGGCCTGCCTGCTGGTCGAGGAGGGCGTCTGCTCGGTCCGCGACATCGACCTCGGGATGATGGCCGGGGCCGGGCTCGACCCGCGCAAAGGCCTGTTTCCGCCGTTCTGGAAAGCCGACCTGGAGGGCTTGGGGGACGTGCTGGAGCGGATCGAGCGGCTGGCGGAGAAATACGGCGGGCGCTTCGCGCCCCCGGTCACCCTGAAGCGGCTGGTTGCCCAGGGGCGACTGGGGCTCGAGTCCGGCCAGGGCTTCTATCCCTACCCGCAGCCCGACGACGGCGAGCAGGCGGAGACCGTGAAGCTGGAGACGCGTGGCGAGGTGGCGATCGCCTGGCTCGCCAACGCGCCGATGAACGCGATCTCGCCCGACGTGATCCGCGACCTCGGCGCGGTCTGGGAGCGGGTCAAGACGGCGGACGGTTTGGGGGCGATGGTCGTCGCCTCCTCGATCCCGGTCGTCTTCTCGGCCGGCGCCGACATCAAGGCGTTCACCCAGATGGACGAGGGGGCGGGCGAGGAGCTGCTCCACACCACCCACGCGCTGCTGCGCGAGCTCGGGCAGGACAGCGTGGCGACGATCGCCGCGGTCAACTCGATCGCCTTCGGCGGCGGCTGCGAGCTGGCGATGGCCTGCGACGTGCGGCTCGCCGCCGAGGCGGCCGTCTTCGGTCAGCCGGAGATCAAGCTGGGGATCGTCCCCGGCTTCGGCGGCACCCAGCGGCTGCCCCGCCTGGTCGGCCCGAGCAAGGCATTGGAGATGAACCTGATCGGCGATGCGATCCTCGCCGAGGAGGCGCTCGAGTTCGGCCTCGTCAGCGGCGTCGTCCCCGACCACGAGCTGTTCGAGACGGCGCTGATGTGGGCTCGCAAGCTGGCCGGCCAGGCGCCGGTCGCCCGCGAGCAGATCAAGCGCGCCTCGCACAGGGGCGACCTCGACGAGGGGATCGAGGCCGAGAAGCAGGCCTTCGCCGCGGCCTTCGCCAGCGAGGACGCCAAGGAGGGGATCAGCGCCTTCCTCGGCAAACGCACCCCCAAATGGAGCGGCAACTAACACCCGACAACATCGGCCGACGGGCCGAAATGTCCAGCCCGACTGGACATTTCGGCCCGTCGGCGAAGGCTGAGCGGCTCGCCGAGCTGATCTGCGGGTCGCGCTGCACGGTGGCGCTGACCGGAGCGGGGGTCTCGGTGCCCTCCGGGATCCCCGACTTCCGCACGCCGGAGACCGGGCTGTGGGAGAAGGTCGACCCGATGGAGGTCGCCCACATCGACGTATTCGAGCGCGAGCCGGCCCGCTTCTGGTCCTACTACCGGCCGCGCTTCCAGACGCTTGGGGAGAAGCGGCCGAACGGCGCCCACGAAGCGCTGGCCGAGCTGGAGCGGCGCGGCCTGCTGGAAGGCGTGATCACGCAGAACATCGACCGCCTCCACCGCGCCGCCGGCTCGCAGAACGTGGTCGAGGTGCACGGGACGATCGAGACTTCGACCTGCAGGGACTGCGACGCCTCCTACCGGATCGACGAGGTCGAGGGGCTGTTCGACGCCGTCGACGTCGCTCGCTGCGCCGAGTGCGGCGGGGCGGTGAAGCCGGACGTCGTCCTCTTCGGCGAGCTGCTGCCGGAGGGTGCGATGGCTCGGGCGCAGGAGCTGGCCGCGCGGGCCGAGCTGATGCTCTGCGTCGGCTCCTCGCTCGTCGTCCACCCGGTCGCCGCGCTGCCGGGGCTCACCCTGGAGAGCGGCGGACGGCTGGCGATCGTCACCAAGGGGCCGACCCCGTACGACGGCGAGGCGGAGCTGAAGTTGGACGGTGAGGTCGACGAGGAGCTGAGCGCCGTGTTGGGGGCGCTCGCCTGAGCGATGGCGGGGCTGGGCGGCGGGGCGCCGGCGGCGCCCGAGGCGGTCGTCTTCGACAACGACGGCCTGCTGCTCGACACCGAGTCGGTCTGGACGCGGGCTGAGCGGGACCTGTTCGAGCGCCGCGGGCTGGAGTTCACCCCGACTCACAAGCTGGAGTTGGTCGGCACTTCCGCCGAGATCGCCGGCAACATCCTCGAGCGGCGGCTGGCGGAGCCCGGCCACGCCGTAGCCCTGATCGACGAGCTGAACGAGCTGGTGATCGCCGAGCTCGAGCACGGGGTCGAGGTGATGATCGGCGCGCGCGAGCTGCTGCACGAGCTGTGGCGGCGGGGGACCCCGACCGGTCTCGTCTCCAACTCGCCGCTGCGCTTCGTGCAGCGCTCGCTGGAGATCGTCGGCTTCGAGGACCGCTTCGACGTCGTCCTCAGCGCCCACGAAGTGGCGGCGCCGAAGCCCTCCCCCGACCCCTACCTGGAGGCGTGTCGAAGGCTCGACGTCGAGGCCGGTCCGCGGGTTGTCGCCCTCGAGGACTCGCCCACCGGCGTCGCCGCGGCGCGCGCCGCGGGGTTGACGGTGATCGGCATCCCGTCGCTCGAGGGCGTAGCACTCGACGAAGCCCACCACCTCGCCAGCTCCCTCCAAGACGAGTTGGTCGCGCGCCGTCTCTCGCTTTGAGCTCCGAATGGCGCGACGAGCGGGTTGAGTTCCGACGACGTCATGGGGGTGCTCCGACAGCGTGATGGGGACGAGGAGAGGGGCACCCCCGAACGGGCGGATACTCAAATCGCCGGCCTAATTAGGCCGGCGATTGTCTGGGCGGGGGTGCCCCTCTCCTCGTCCCGACCCCTGCCGTCCCCATCAGCCGCGAAGGACACGTCGACGGCGGAGGATCCGCTCGCAGAGCTCGACCAACTCGCGAACCTGGCGCTCGCGCTCGTCGTCCAAGTCGCCGCGCAGCGCCGTGTTGGCCGCCTCGCCGGCCTCGCCGCGCCTCGCCTCCAGCATCGCCATGTCCTCCTCGTGCCCGGGGTCGGCGAGCGCCCCGGCCAGCTCGACCAGCAGCGCCTCCAGCCCGATCCGCAGCTGCAGGGCGGCCTCGCGGCGGCGACCGGCGTCGAGGTCGGCGCGGGCCCGCAGCAGCAGCGTCTCGCAGGCATCGATCCGCTCTCTCCGCCCAAGCACGGCGGCCACCCGCTCCTGTGGGCGCAGCTCCTCGTCCCGGCGCCGGCGCCGGGACGAGGAGCTGCTTCTGAGGTCGATCTCGTGCGCAGCGGTGAAGCGGCCGGCGGCGACCTCCTTGCCGCTGCCGTAGCCGATTCGGACCGTGATCGCGCGCTCCGGGCTGGTTTCCGCGAGGCGCGGGTCGGCGCTGGACGCGGCCTGGGTGTGGAGCGCGCGGTTGAGCAGGTCGATGCCCTCGGCGAGGAGCTCCTCGACCTGCTCCTCGGACGCCAGCGCCCCCTCGAGCCAGCGCGCCGCCTCTCCCTCGGTGTCGAAGGGGTGGTGGGCGCGCACGGCGGTTGCCCGGGTCAGCGGCAGGGGCGGGGGCGCGGCGCCCGGATCCGCCCGCCTTGGCCTGCGCCGCCGTCGCGCCGGCGGCGGCGCTCCCAGGGTCTCGATCACCAGGACGCTCTCCGCTTCGTCCGGGTCGCCCCCGCGCACCAGGTACCGCCCATCCGGGACGGCTAGCGCGCCGGCGAGCTCGAACTGCGCGAATCCGAAGAGTTGTGGTTGTGCCACTTGTCGGGCAGCGAGTAACCCGACGGCGAGGTCGGCACGGCGGGATTGCGGATCCTGTCGAGGCGGTGGGTGAGCCGCAGCCACTGCTTCGGCTTCAGCAGGGCGTCGATCTGTTTGCCGAACGGTCCGGGGTCGGGCCGGTAGCCGACGTGGACGTGGTCGTTGTGGTCGGACAGGGCGATGCTGGTCGGCCCGGGCAGGTCCTCGAGGGAGATCAGCTGGTGGGGGTGCATCGTCCCCTGCAGCTGCAGCACGGTTTTGAGCAGCTGGTCGGTCAGCGTGCCCGGTCCCTGGTGACCGGTCACCGGCACGCCGTCGATCGTCGGGATGTCGACAGCGTCACCGGAGGAGTGCTCGGAGACGTTGCCCGACGACGTGAGGTAGCCGTGGCCGCACTCCAGCGAGGTGACCGACAGCTCGAAGCCTTTGGAGACCAGGTACTCGAGCATCGCCAGCACCCGCCGGTCGATCCTGCCGGTGGCGATGTCGGTGCGCCCGCACTCGTAGATCTCGAGGTGCTTGTCGGCGAGGACGCGACGCTGCAGCGCCTCCTTGGAGAGCAGCAGGACCCCGGCGCCGCTGAGCTTGGCGGTGAACGGGTTCTTGCCCTTCGCGCGATAGATGGCCGTTGCCTCGAGCAGCTTCCAGCCGTCGAGGATCGGCTTCGGGTCGATCCTCGGGGCGCCGCGGCCGGCCGGCCGGATCGAGAAGTTGATGTGCGGGTCGACGCCGACTTCGCCAGCGCCGATCCGCGCCAGGACGGTGCCGGCGATCACCTTCGACCCGACCTTTAGGGTTCCGCTGGCGCCGACCGTCGTGGCGCTGCCGAGCCTCCCGTCGGTCCGCTGCCGCTGCCGTCGGTCGGCGCGGCCCGGCAGCGCGTAGAGGCGCGGGCGGATGTTCTGGCTGTCGACCGGTACCCGCTTCTCCTTGCCGGTGGGCATCACCACGAGGCGCCGGTCGCGAACGATCTTCCCCAGCTTCGCGTAGGTGTAGCGGTTGCCGTAGGCGTCCCTGAGGACCACGTAGCGACCGAGCTTCTTCGAGTTGCCGAGCTTCACGATCACCCCGTCGTTGACGGCGACGACCGGCGCGCCGCGGCGCGCGAAGATGTTGATCCCCCGGCGGGTCGGCGAGGAGGCGATCACCTCGGCGGCGTTGCCGGACTCGGAGCGCGCCTTCGGGGTGGCGCGGCTCAGTGCCGCGCGGGTCGAGAGGTCGTCGGCGTAGCGGGCATCGGCGGCGACCGGGAAGTGGGCGCCTTCGGTCAGCCCGGTCAGCGAGCCGACCAGCCCGGTCGGCAGCTTGCCGTAAGCGCGCGCGTAGAGCAGCACCTCCTGGACGTACCAGTCGGCGTGGTTGTAGGCGAGGATCGCGTTGTAGAGGTCGCCGGTGCCCCCGCTGGCCTTCAGGTAGCTGGCGGCCGCGCAGATCGCGTCGACCGGGTTGTAGGGGTCCTTGCGGCCGTCTGCGTTGGCGTCGATCCCGTAGGTCTTCCAGGTCGAGGGGAGGAACTGCATCCAGCCGACCGCGCCGGCGCTGGAGACGTTGAGGTTGGTGCCGAAGGCGGTCTCGATCTTGTTGATCGAGGCCAGCACCTCCCAGGGGATCCCGTACTCGGCGCCGCAGGCTTGGTAGATCGGCAGCAGGAAGGGCGGGATCTCGAAGGAGTCGATGATCAGGTTGGGGACGCCGATCGGGGCCGGGCCGAAGGGGGCGATCGTGGTCGAGGGGTTGGCCGAGGTCGGGGCGCCGCCCTTGCCGAACTGCGAGCCGCCATCGGCGCTTCTTGCCGGCGGCTGGACGCCCGCGGTCGCGCTGCTGGGCGCCTGCACCCCACCGTCGCGGCCGGTCCCTTCGCCGAGGCTCTGGTTGCGCTTCACCCCCTCTCCGCCGGCGGGGGGCGCCTTGCTCGCTTCGAGCGGCGCACCGGCCTGGACGCCGTTGCCGCTCCCCTGCTTGCCGGTCGTTCCCGCGTCGGTCGCCGCCGCGCCGGGCGCCCCAGCGTCGGGCGCTGCTTCGCCTTCCCCTTCGGCCGGCGCCTCGGATTCCTCGCTGGTGTCCGACGGAGAGCCGCAGTCGGGGTCTTCGAGGTCGATCGACCCGTCCCCGTCGTCGTCGGCTTCGTTCGCACAGGCCGGCTGCTGGGCCGGCGGCAGCACCGGGGCGGTCGGGCTCGTGCCGATCGCCTGGCTGTCACCGAGCCCGTTCACCTGATCGGCTCCGGCCATGCCGACGCCGAGCGCGGTAGCCATCGCGAACCCGGCCAGAGCTATCGTCAGTGCGAGCTTGTGTCTCATTCGACGGCGCCTCGATACCCGCGCACTCGGTTCCGGTCCTGCAGCGGACCCGCCTCACCTCTCTCCCCAGGGATCAGACATAAGCACGCTACTGATTCGCGGGTAGACGCGCAATGCGGGGTGCTGGTCCCCAACACGGCCTTAATCAACGGCGTTTCCATGGCTGTGCAGCGGGAGGATCGCAACCCACCCGGATGGGCTCGCCAGCCGTCCGTTTCGGCACCGCCCCGCCCCGGCGCGCCGACGGCTATGGTGTCGTCGATGAGCCTCGAGGATCAAGACCAGGAGAGCCTCCGCGCCCGCAGCGAGCAGGCGATCGGGGAGCTGGCCCAGGCGCTGCTCGACAGCCAGGTGCTGGAGAACGCGGTAGCGGCCGCGTTCGGCGCCCGTGAGAAGGCGGTCGAGGCCCAGCACGCGGCGCTGGCGGCCCTCAACGTCCCGACGGCCGGCGAAGTCGAGCGTCTCGAGCGGCGGCTGCGCTCCGTATCGCAGCGGCTGGAAGAGGTCGAGGACGAATTCGACCGCGTCTCGCGCGAGCTGGGCGGCTTGCGGCGGCAGCTCGCCGCCGACCGCGCCGAGCAGGGGGCCTCCGAGGCCCCGAGGGGATAGCTCTAACCCTTGACCTTAGGTTGAGAGTACTGCGGAGGCGGCCCGACCGACCCGCTTCGCCGCCGCTTCCAGTGGCTCGTCGGCGAGCGCCTCGCCCCCGCCCGTCTCGCTGACGATCAGCACCGCTGCGACGGCGATTCCCAGCTGACGCCCCCGGGCCAGCACGGCTACCGTCTGCATGTCGGCCGCCGCGGCGGCCGGCGGCGCCGTCGCGGCCTCCACCGGCAGCGCGTCGAAGCTCGCCACCACCACCGCCCGCGCCTCGCCCCCCAACTCCACCCGAAGTCGCTCCAGGAGAACGCGGTCCGGCGGCACGGCCTCGCCGGTGGCGAGGCCCACCGCGGCGGCGCTGCCGCCGGCCGCGAGCGCCTCGGCGACGAGCAGCAGCTCGCCCGGCCGCGAGCCTGGCTCGAGGCCGGTGCAGGTGCCGACCCTCACCGCCCGCTTCACGCCGAGCTTCGCCAGGTCAGCGAGCACCACCGCGGCACTCGGTCCGCCCATCCCGGTCGCCTGGATCGTCAGCTCGTCGCCGGCATGCGTCCGCCCCGAGTACCCCCAGAGTCCCCGCGCGTGGTTGCTCATCAGCGGCTTCTCGAGCAGCTCCTGGGCGAGAAGCAGCGAGCGGCCGGGGTCGCCGACCAGGATCGCGTCGGCGGCGAGCGGCGCTTTCGGTCGCAGCCGGGTCGGCATCGGCGGACGACCCTACTGCCACTCGTGAGAAATGTGCTTCGCAGATTTCCTCCAAGAGTCCAAACACAGCCCGCCGGGCCCGCCATACCTTGGCTGCAATCGCTACCAAACCGCGACCGCCGCGGCCGTGCCACGGCGGGCAAGGAGGAAGTTCGATGAGAAAGAAGATCGGCGTCGCCGCGCTTGTGGCGGTGCTCGCTGCCCTATTGCTGCCCACGGTGGCATCGGCAGCCACCTTGGGCGAAGTCGCCGGCACGCTCGAAGAAAAGACCAGCGAGCTGAACATGGCCTGGGTCGGCCTGGCGACCGTCCTGGTCTTCCTCATGCAGGCCGGCTTCATGTTCCTCGAGATCGGCTTCTCGAGGCAGAAGAACGCCGGCACCGGGGTCGCCAAGGTCCTGGTCAACCTGGCGCTCTGCACGATCGCCTGGTGGGCGATCGGCTACGGCATAGCCGAAGGAGGCGGCAACGACTTCTTCGGCGACAGCGGTTTCTTCTTCCACTTCGGTCAGTCGGTCGCGGGGGAAGCGGTGACCGGTGAAACCGCGATGCTGATGCTCTACGGGCTCGCCTTCTGCGCGGTCTCGCTGGCGATCGTCTGGGGCACGACGCTGGAGCGGATCAAGTTCGGCGCCTACGTGATCTACGCGATCGTCTTCGGCGCCGTGATCTATCCGCTGGTCGCCCACGCGGTCTGGGGCGGCGGCCTGCTCGGCGACGTCGGCGGCAAACCGGTGATGGACTTCGCCGGCTCCTCGGTCGTGCACCTGACCGGTGCGGTCGGGGCCCTGGCGGCGCTGCTGCTGCTCGGCCCGCGCAAGGGGAAGTACGACGCGAGCGGCAAGCCGCGGGTCATCCCCGGGCACTCGATGCCGCTGGTCGGCCTCGGCGTGATCGTCCTCTGGATCGGCTGGTTCGGGTTCAACGGAGGCTCGACCTTCGAAACCGCCGGCTCGTTCTTCGGCGAGGTCATGCTCAACACCCAGCTCGCCGCCGCCGCAGGCGTGATCGGCGCGTCGCTCGCCGTCTACCTGAAGAGCAGATCGCTCGACGTCGGCATGGCCGGCAACGGCGCGATCGCCGGCCTGGTCGGGATCACCGCCCCGTCGGGCTTCGTCGAGTACTGGGCGGCGCCGATCATCGGCTTCATCGCCGGTCTGGTCGTCGTCTTCGCCGTGCTGGCGATCGACAAGCTCCTCGACGACCCGGTCGGCGCCCTTTCGGCGCACGGCCTGGCCGGAATCTGGGGCACCCTCTCGGTCGGCATCTTCGGCTCCGCGCGCCTGGTCAGCGAAGGCGCCTCGCCGGGGGTCTGGTACTCGATATTCGGCAGCGAACCGTTCAGCTCCACCCTGGGCCAGCTCGGAGTCCAGAGCCTGGCCGTGCTGTTCACCTTCGTCGTCGTCTTCGTGATCTCGATCGCCACGTTCGGCTTCATCAAATCGACGATCGGGCTGCGGGTCGACGACCAGGAGGAGGAAGCAGGCCTGGACATCAGCAGCCACGGCATGTATGGGTACCCGGAGCAGTTCATCCCGCAGCCGGAGTATTCGACCGGTTTGCCAAGCACGATGGGAGGTGGTGGGGCCGCGATTCCCTCGGCCGCGCCCGCCCAGATGACCGCGACCGAGTCGCGTTAGGAGGCCTCAAGGCATGAAGAAGATAGAAGCGTTCATACGCCACGAGGCGTTCGAGCCGATCAGGACCGAGCTGCTCGACAAAGGGTTTCCTTCCCTGTCGATCAGCGAGGCCAAGGGCTCGGGCAGGCAGAAGGGGATCATCGAGCGGTACCGCGGCTCGACCCTGACTGTCAACGTCCGGCCCAAACTGAAGCTCGAGGTCGTGGTCGAGGACAAAGACAAGTCCCTGGTCGTCGAAACCATCCTCAAACACGCCCGGACTGGCGAGGTGGGGGACGGCAAGATCTTCGTTTTGCCGGTGGAGGAGGCGATTCGCATCCGCACCGGCGAGGGCGGAGAGGCAGTGCTCCAAGCGCACCCCGAGGAGGAGATCACCGCCTAGGGCGGCGCTGGAGGAGACAAGTCACACGAGCGGGGCGGCGAGAGCCGCCCCGCTCGTGTTTGTCCCCGCTTGTCTCTAGCCTCGGCCTGAGTGCTGAGGCAAGTGTGCATATCCGACAGTTCGCGTCGCGTGCGCAGCGCGAGACTGGTGTGAGATGACGGCGGACGAGCGGATATCGCTGAGCGAGGCGGCGCGGCGCTCCGGCGTCCCGGCCAGCACGCTGAGGCGCTGGGCCGCAGAGCACGTCGTGCCGGTGCGGCGCGGCCGTTGGACGGCCGCCGCCGCCGCGCAGGCGCGGGTGGTGGGGCGGATGCGCGAGCGGGGGCACTCGCTGGAGGAACTGCGACGGGCGGGCCGCGAGGGGCGGCTCGCCTTCGGCTTCGTCGAGGACCTCTTCCCCGGCTCCGAGGAGCAGTCGACGGTCGAGGAGGTGGCGCGTGAGACCGGCCTCGAGCCGGAGCTGATCGAGCGCATCCAGGTCGTCCTCGGCACGCCGCTCGCCCGCGAGCGGCTGCTCAACCCCGACGACGTCAACGCGCTGCGGCACTGCGCCCGGGTGCTCGCCACCGGCTTTCCGCTGATCGCCTTCCTGCAGGTCGTCCGCGTCTACGTCCAGTCGCTGCGGCGGATCGCCGAGACGGAGGTGCGCCTCTTCCACCTCCACGTGCACGAACCGATGATTCGGGACGCCCTGCCCGAGCTCGAGATCGCCGAGGAGATGGGCAAGCTGGCCGCCGACCTCCTGCCACTTGCGGCGCCGCTGACCGAGTACTTGCACACCCGCTACCTGCGCTACTTCATGGAGCAGGACGTGGTCGGTCATATGGAGACCGACCTCGAGGCGCCCGTCCCCCACCTCGGCCAGGTGCCGGTCACCCTCTGCTTCATCGACCTCACCGGCTTCACCCGCTACACCGAGGAAGAGGGCGACCAGGAGGCGTTCGACGTGGTCGAGCACTTCGTCGAGACGGTCGAAGCGACGCTGCCGGCCGAGGCGACGATCGTGAAGACGATCGGCGACGAGGTGATGGTCGTCTCCCCCGACCCCGCGTCGCTGACCGAGTGGGCGGTCGCCCTGCTGGAGCGGTTCCCGCGCCGCCCGCGTCCCCGCGTCGGCGTCCACTACGCGAGCGCCGTCTACCGCGATGGCGACTACTTCGGCACCCAGGTCAACCTCGTTCACCGCGTCGTCGGCCGCGCCCAGGCGGGCGAGGTGCTGGTCACCGACCGCGTCACCCACTCCCTCGACGGCCGCGACCTCGCCTCCGAGCCGATCGGCGAGGTCCACCTGAAGGGCTTCCCGGAGGCCACCCCGCTGTTCGTCGTCCGTCGGGCAGCCACCTGATCCCCCGCACGCGTCCGCGCAACACTTATCGGATGGAGAACGAGGCGATGCTCGAGGCGGTGCGCGAGGCCGGCATGCTGCCGGCCGGGACGCCGCTGGTCGCGATGCTCTCCGGAGGGAGGGACTCGGTCTGCCTGCTCGACCTGGCGGTGCGGCTGCTGGGACGGGAGGGGGTCACGGCCCTGCACGTCAACTACGGGCTGCGCGACGACTCCGACGCCGACGAGGCCCATTGCGTGGCGCTCTGCGAGCGGCTCGGGGTGCGCCTGGAGATCGAGCGGCCGCGCCGCCCGGAGGGCCCCGGCAACCTGCAGGCCTGGGCGCGCGACGTCCGCTACGCGGCGGCGGCGCGCCTGGCGCTGGCCGACGACGGCCTGATCGCCACCGGCCACACCGCCGACGACCAGGTCGAGACGATCCTCTACCGGCTCGCCTCCTCGCCCAGCCGCCGCGCGCTGCTCGGGATGAAGCCGCGCGACGGCAAACTGGTGCGGCCGCTGCTCGGCTTCAGCCGCGAGCAGACCACCGCCTATTGCGAGGGGCGCGGGCTGCCCTGGCGCGACGACCCGAGCAACCGCGAGCCCGCCTACGCCCGCAACCGGGTGCGCCACGGGCTCGCTCGGGCGATCGCCGAGGTCCATCCGGCTGCGGCCCGCAACGTGCTGCGCACCGCGGAGCTGCTGCGCGACGAGGCCGAGGTGCTCGACGCGCTGATCGCCGCCGAGCTGGACGGCTCCAACGGCTCGCCCCGCAACACGATCGAGCTGGACCGCCTCGCCGAGCTACCAGTGGCGCTGCGCCGTCTGGTCGTCCAGCAGCTGGCCGACCGGGCCGCCGGCCGTCCGGTGGCCGGCGCTGCCCGTCACGCCGAGGAGGTCGTGGCACTGCGCCGTACCGGCACCGCGATGCTCGACCTCGGCGGCGGCGTGCGGGCGATCGCCAAGCGCGGCGTCCTCCGCGCCGAGCGCTGAGCCCGCCGATGGGCCGAAAACCCACCATATAGGGGTGGTTTTCGACCCATCGGCGGCTGTGGGAGACTGCCGCACGTGAGCGAGGCAGTCGGCGAGACCCTGGTCTCCGGCGAGGAGCTGCAGCAGCGCATCGCCGAGCTGGGCACGGAGATCAGCGAGGACTACGCTGGTCGCGACCTGTTCATGGTCGGCGTGCTGAAGGGCGCGGTGATCTTCCTCGCCGATCTGATGCGGCACCTCACGGTGCCCTGCGAGATCGACTTCATGGCCGTCTCCAGCTACGGCTCGCAGACGGACTCCTCTGGCGTCGTGCGGATCCTCAAGGACCTCGACGCCCCGATTGAGGGTCGTCACGTGCTGATCGTCGAGGACATAATCGACTCCGGCCTGACGCTGCAGTACCTGATGCGCAGCCTCAACGCCCGCGCCCCGGCCTCGCTGAAGGCCTGCGCGCTGCTGACCAAGCCGGACCGGCTGCGGGTCGACCTCGAGCCGCACTACGTCGGCTTCCGCATCCCCGACCGCTTTGCGATCGGCTACGGGCTCGACTACGCCCAGCGCTACCGCAACCTCGACTACGTCGCTGCATTGGATGACCAGGCGGCCAGGCCCTGAAACCGCCCTGGTACGCTGAATTTTGCCTGTGAGGCGTTTTTTCAAAAGCGCAGCGTTCCCAATCCTCCTGGTGGTGATCCTCGCCTTCGTCGCTCAGCGGGTGATCAGCCCCGGGCCGAGCACGGAATCGCCGTCCTACAACGAACTCGTCAAGCCGAAGACCGGTCTGATCGCCAGCGGCCAGGTCGAAGAGGTGACGATCAACACCAAGGACAACACGCTCGACGTCAAGCAGACCAGCGGCGACAGCTTCTCGACCGGCTACCCGCCGAACACCGAGCAGAGCCTGCTGAACGAGCTCGAGCAAAACGAAGTAAAGACGACCGTGCACGGGACCGGCGGCTCCAGCCTGCTCTCGCTGCTCACCTACATCCTGCCGTTCGTCCTCTTCTTCGGCTTCTGGATCTTCCTGATGAACCAGATGCAGGGCGGCGGCTCGCGGGTCATGAACTTCGGCAAGTCGAAAGCGAAGCGGATGTCGGTCGACGCGCCGAAAATCACCTTCCGCGACGTCGCCGGGGTTGACGAGGCGGTGCAGGAGCTGCAGGAGATCAAGGAATTCCTCGAGAACCCGAAGAAATTCCAGTCGCTCGGCGCCCGCATCCCGAAGGGCGTCCTGCTATACGGCCCGCCCGGCACCGGCAAGACGCTGCTCGCCCGCGCCGTCGCCGGCGAGGCCGGCGTGCCCTTCTTCTCGATCTCCGGCTCGGACTTCGTCGAGATGTTCGTCGGGGTCGGCGCCAGCCGCGTCCGCGACCTCTTCGAGCAGGCCAAGCAGAATTCCCCCTGCATCATCTTCATGGACGAGATCGACGCCGTCGGCCGCCACCGCGGCGCCGGCATGGGCGGCGGCCACGACGAGCGCGAGCAGACGCTCAACCAGCTGCTGGTCGAGATGGACGGCTTCGAGATGAAAGACAACATCATCCTGATCGCCGCCACCAACCGGCCCGACATCCTCGACCCGGCGCTGCTGCGGCCCGGCCGCTTCGACCGCCAGGTCGTCGTCGACCGCCCCGACCGCAAGGGCCGCAGGAAGATCCTCGAAGTCCACACCCGCGGCAAGCCGCTCGGCAAGCAGATCGACCTCGACGCGCTGGCCGGCCAGACGCCCGGCTTCACCGGCGCCGACCTCGCCAACCTGATCAACGAGGCGGCGCTGCTGACCGCTCGCCAGGGGCAGCGCGAGATCTCCATGCAGGAGCTGGAGGAGGGGATCATGCGGGTGATCGCCGGGCCGGAGAAGAAGACCCGCGTGATGAGCGAGAAGGAGCGGCTGATCACCGCCTACCACGAGCTCGGCCACGCGATCGTCGGCCACATGCTTCCCAACTGCGACCCGGTCCACAAGGTCTCGATCATCAGCCGCGGCCAGGCGCTCGGCTACACGATCAGCCTGCCGACCGAGGACAAGTTCCTGACCAGCCGTGCCGAGCTGACCGACACGATGGCGATGACCCTGGGCGGCCGCGCCGCCGAGGAGATCGTCTTCGGCGAGATCACCACCGGCGCCTCCAACGACCTCGAGAAGGTGACCGAGACGGCGAAGCAGATGGTGATGCGCTTTGGGATGTCCGAGCGGCTCGGGCCGCGCGTCTTCGGCCACGACCGCGGCCAGCCGTTCCTCGGCCGCGAGTTCTCGTCCGAGCCCGACTACTCCGACGAGATCGCTCGCGAGATCGACGACGAGATCCGTCGCATCGTCGAGGCGGCCCACCAAACCGCCAAGGACCTGCTCAACGAGAGGCGGGCCGAGCTCGACACGATCTCGAAGATCCTGCTCGAGCGGGAGACGATCAACGCCGAGCAGTTCGTCGCCCTGCTCGAGGGCAAGCCCGAGGACGAGGTGTTCGTCGACGAGGAGGAACCGGCGCCGCCGGTCGAGCCGGCGCCGCAGCCCGAACGGGCGGCGCGCGAGGGGGCCCGGCCGATGCCGCGGCCGCGGCCCGGCTACGCGGGCGGCGACGCAAGCTAGGGATCGGGGTTTCTGGCCGCGGGTCCTGTCGCCGGGGAGGGGGTGTCCGGGCGTTGCTGGGTTTTTCGCCAGATGCGTTGATTGCCGTCCGAGGTCGTGGTCGGGGCGAAAAAGAGGACGCCGCTGCCGCCCGGACACCCCCTCCCCGACGCCACCCGCGGGAGAAGGGCTGATACTTCGCCTATGACTCCCAGGCTGATGGGCGTGGTCAACGTCACGCCGGACTCCTTCTCGGACGGCGGGCTGTATCTCGATGCCGATGCGGCGATCGCTCACGGGAAGGAGTTGGCGCGGGATGGGGCGGAGATCCTGGATGTGGGGGGGGAGTCGACTCGGCCCGGGGCGGACGAGGTGAGCGCCGCGGAGGAGCTGGCTCGAACCGAGCCGGTCGTCGCCGGGCTGGCCGAGGCTGCGACCGTCTCCATCGACACGTCGAAGGTGGCGGTAGCGGAGGCGGCGCTGGACGCCGGGGCCTCGATCGTCAACGACGTCACCGCGCTGCGCGGCGATCCGCAGATCGGGGGGCTCTGCGCCGAGCGTGGGGTGGGGCTGGTGCTGATGCACATGCAGGGCACACCGCGGACGATGCAGGAGAACCCCGCCTACGACGACGTGGTGGATGACGTGAAGGCGTTCCTCGCCGAGCGGCTGGGGGTGGCGGTGGCTGCGGGGGTCGCCGAGGAGCGGGTCTGGCTCGACCCCGGGATCGGCTTCGGCAAGACGCTCGAGCACAACCTGGAGCTGCTGCGCCGGCTCGGCGAGCTGCGCGAGCTGGGCCGGCCGCTGGTCGTCGGCACCTCGCGCAAGAGCTTCATCGGCAAGATCGACGGCTCCGGGGTCGGCGAGCGGCTCGGCGGCACGATCGCCTCCTCCGTCCTCGCCGCGGCCGAGGGCGCCGGGGTGCTGCGCGTCCACGACCTAGCCGAGGTCGCCCAGGCGGTGAAAGTCTCCGCCGCGATCCTCGGGTAGGTTCAAGTCGAGATCTTCCGATGGACGAGCCGAAGGACAACGGGATCGAGTCGCAGGTCGAGGTCGACCTGCGCGGCCTCTCGATCTACACCCACCACGGCGTCAGCGACGCCGAGCAGGAGGTCGGGCAGCGGCTCGACTTCGACCTCTCCTTCGACGTGCCCGACTGCGACGCGGTGCTCACCGATCGGATCGAGGACACGGTCGACTACAGCGAGGTCTGCGACATCGTCGCGCTCGCCGCCACCGAGCGCAGCTACCGCACCCTGGAGCGGCTGGCGCAGGTGGTCGGCCAGCGGCTGATCGAGCGCTACGGCTGCGAGTCGGTGCGGGTGCGCGCCGCCAAGTCCGAGCCGCCGCTGCCGCTGGCGATCCAGGAGGTCGGGGTCGAGGTGACCCAGGAGCGCCACGAAGACGAGGAGGACGAGGAGAACGGTGGGGAGGCGTGAGGACCGGATACCTGGGGCTCGGCTCCAACGTAGGCGACCGCGCCGCCCACCTGCGGGCGGCGATCGAGCTGCTGAGCAAGCGCGGAGTTGAGGTCGAGGCCTTCTCCTCCGCCTATGAGACCGAGCCGGTCGGCGAGCTGCTCGATCAAACCGACTTCCTCAACGCGGCGATTCGCATCCGCACCGAGCTGGAGCCGGAAGAGCTGCTCGACGCCTGCAAGCAGATCGAGGCGGAGCGCGGCCGCGCCCCCCAGGCCCCCCGTCACAGCCCCCGCCCGCTCGACGTCGACCTGCTGCTGCTCGGCGACCTGGAGCTGTCCACCGACCGCCTCGCCCTGCCGCACCCTGAGGTCACGACCCGCCGCTTCGTGCTCGTGCCGCTCCTCGAGCTTGACCCCGACCTCGCCCTGCCCGACGGCACGCGTCTGTCCGATGCTCTCGGCGCTCTCGGGTCCGACCAGCGAGCGGAGCGGGTCGGCACCCTCGACTAAAGGCCTATCCCGCTACTGCGTACCGGGTTGGCTCCAGGCCACCCCCGGCTCCGCCTGGAAGGTCGCCTCCGATCAAAGCAGCGACGCGGCGGGCTGAGGCTTCGATTCAGCCGATTGGGACTTTTACCCCCGTTATTGGGGGTCAAAGTCCCAATCGAGCGCACGGCGATCGGGTTAGAGCTATCCCGGTACGCACTATCCCGGCAGGGGTGGAACGTCTTGTACTTTTTCTGCGGCGACGCCAGCGGACAGCCGCCAACCGTCTTCAGAACAAGTTAAGTGGAACCCCTGCCGGTGACCCACCTTCGCCGCCTTCGCTCGAGGGCGGCTGGGTGGGATAGGCCTTACGCCGCCGCGCGCGCCGAGCGCAGCGGCTGCAGCCAGGCGGGCGGCAGGATCGGCGGGAAGTCGCCGGCGATCTCAGGTCGAACGCGCTCGACCAGCCGTCCCGCGGGGCGCTCCTCGATCAACGGGCGGAGGTCCTGGAGGGTCATTGCCAGGCACAGACTGGGTGCGATCTGGAAGTCGGCTGCGTTGAGCTCCTCACCGCCGATGGTGCCGGCGGCAATCAGGTCGTCGATCCGCTGCAGGAGGCCGCCGAACGCGGCCAGCGCGACACGCACGTTCTCGTCGGTCGCCGCGTTGATCCGCTTCTCCAGGGCGATGATCGGGCCCGCGGTGCGCACCGCCAACCCGATCGGAATCCCCAACCGAGCGCCCTCCGAGTAGCTGCGCAGCGGGGCGGAATCCTGCTGGAAGGCCCACCAGACGATCTGGCGGATCGGGTGCTGCAGCTCCTCCTCGCCGAAGCGCTCGGCCTCCTCCACCGCTGCGCGCTTCTCCGGATCGGCCGGGAACAGCGGCGGCTGGGGGCGCAGCCGCTCCAGCTCGCGTGCGATCTCCCGCGATCCCTGGACGCGCCGCCCGTCGATCTTCAACGCTGGCACCGTTGGACCTGGAAAGCGGAGGGCGCGCACGACGACTCGCGAGATCGCCGGGAAGAGGTCGGTGCGCTTGAAGGCGATGCCCTTGTGCTTGAGCATCAACTGCACCGCCACTCCGGGATGGGAGCCCGGGATCGTGTAGAGCCGGACGTTCACTGAAAGGCAGATCCTATGTGGATCCCGTCCTCGGCGCCCTAGCGCAGCCGATTGCGGCGATAATCGCCGCGTGCTTCTCGCGGTCGACGTCGGCAACACCCAGACCCACCTCGGCGCCTTCGACGGCGAGCGCCTCGCCGAGCACTGGCGCTTCCAGACGCACGCCGGCGCGACCGCCGACGAACTGGCGGAGCGCGTCGACAGCCTGCTCTCGTTGCGGAATCTGGGCCTGGACGACCTCGATGCGGTCTGCGTCTCCTCGGTGGTGCCGCCGCTCGCCGCCCAGTACGAGCTGCTGCGCGACCGCTACCTGAGCGCCGGCTTCCTGACGATCGGCCCCGGCGTTCGAACCGGGATGCCGATCCGGATCGACAACCCGCTCGAGGTCGGCGCCGACCGCCTCGTCAACGCGGTCGCCGCCTACGAGCGCTTCCGCGGCGCCTGCGTCGTCGTCGACTTCGGCACCGGGATCAACTTCGACGCGGTCTCCGAGGACGGCGAATACCTCGGCGGGGCGATCGCCCCGGGCCTGGAGATCTCGCTCACCGCCCTGGTCGACCGGGCCGCGCGCATCCCCCGCATCGACCTCGAGGAGCCGGAGACGGCGATCGGCCGCTCCAGCCGCGCCGCGATCCAGTCGGGCGTGGTCTTCGGCTTCGCCGGCCTGATCGACGGCGTCCTCCGCCGCATCGAGGACGAGCTGGGGGAGGTCAGCGTGCTCGCCACCGGCGGCCTCGCCGCGTCGATCGTCCCCTTCACCGAGACGATCGACGAGGTCGACGAGATGCTGACGCTCAAGGGTCTACGGTTGATCCATGAGCGCAACGCATGAGCTGACCGAGCCCTTCGAGATCGGGGGAGTCCCGATCGCCAACCGCGTTCTGCTGGCGCCGCTGGCCGGGATCGGCAACTGGTTCGTCCGCCTGCAGGCGAAGCGGCACGGAGCGGGGCTGGCCGTCTCGGAGATGATCTCCAGCTTCGGCTTGCACCACCGCAACGAGCGAACCGTCCGCGAGCTGATGCGGATCCATCCCGACGAGCATCCCGTCTCCGTGCAGCTCTTCGGGCACGACCCCGAGGTGATGCGCTCCGGCGCGGCGATCGCCGCCGAGGCCGGCGCCGACCTGATCGACATCAACATGGGCTGCCCGGTGCGCAAGGTGCGCAAGACCGGCGCCGGCGTCGAACTGCTCGCCGACCCCGACCTCGCCTTGGCGCTGCTCCGCGGCGCCCGCGAGGGAAGCGGCCTGCCGGTCACGGTGAAGCTGCGCTCCGGCTTGCGGCCCGGCGACCGCTCGGGCTTCGACCTCGCCCTCCGCCTCGCCGGGGAGGGCGGCGCGGCGGCGATCGGCTTCCACCCGCGTCCTGCCACAACCAAGCACAAGGGCAGCCCCGACTACGCCCTCGCCCGCGAGCTGGTCGAGCGGCTCGAGGTGCCGGTGATCGTCTCCGGCGGGCTGGACAGCGCCGCGGCTGCGCGGCGCGCCTTCCGCGAGTCGGGCGCCGCCGCGGTGATGATCGCCCGCGGCTCGCTCGGCAACCCGTGGCTGTTCGAGGAGCTGACCGGCCGCCGCGTCGAGCCGCCCTCGCGCGGGGAGGTGGTCGCAGAGCTGCTCTGGACGATCGACCGCGCCGAGGAGCACCTCGGTCGCGAGCGAGCGGCCCGCTACCTGCGCAAGTTCTACCCCTGGTACGTCGACTCGCTCGGCGCTCCCGCCGAGGTCGCCGCGGAGCTCCAGCGCAGCGCCGACCTGCCCCGGGCCAGACAGCTGATCGGCGCCCTCGCCGCGCCGCAGCCGGTCTGTTGAGCGTCGCGGCGATGCGCGGAAAATGCCTTAGTGCCCGGCTCCGCGCCTCGCTATAATCCCGCGACTTCGGGCCCAGGTGTGGCGTGCGCAAGCCGTCGCATCCGGGCGTTTTTTTCGATCTGGAGCGCTGCTCCCCACCACCCAGCCAAGCAAAGCGAGGTCAGCAAAGTGACTCGGCAGGCCGTAATCACCCCGGAAGGGCTCGAGAAGCTCAAAGAGGAGATCGAGTACCTCTCTACCGCCAAGCGGCGCGAGGTGGCAGGGCGGATCAAGGAGGCGCGCGAGTTCGGTGACATCTCCGAGAACGCCGAGTACGACGACGCCAAGAACGAGCAGGCCCTGCTCGAGCAGCGGATCGCCCAGCTCGAGGAGCGGCTGCGGCGCGCCACGGTGATCGACGAGAAGGACGTCGACACCAACCGGGTCAGCTTCGGCTCGGTCGTCCACGTCAAAGACCAGAAAAGCGGCGACTCGCAGAAGTTCCAGATCGTCGGCTCGACCGAGGCCGACCCGCTCGAGCACAAGCTCTCCAACGAGTCGCCGATCGGCAAAGCGCTGCTCGGTCACAGGCGCAACGAGATCGTCACGGTCGACGTGCCGCGCGGGCCGAAGAAGAAATTGAAAATCACCAAGATCGAGTCGGCGTAGAGGCAGTCCCGGCAGGGGTTCCGCTTAACTTTTTCCGAAGACAGTTGTCAGCTGTCCGTCGGCCTCGCACCGGAAAAAGTACAAGACGCTCCACCCCTGCCGGAACTGCCTCTCAGTGCCCGATAGGCTCGCACTCGGATGACCGAGCCTGAGCAGGAAAGAGACCACCCGCTCCCCTCCGACCGCGGGAGCGACCGAGCGTCACAGTCTGATTCCCCCGAGGGAGCGGGAGCAGAGGAGAGGGGCGGAACTGATGTCCTCCGTGACAGGAGGGAGAAGCTGGAACGGATCCGGGACGCCGGGATCGACCCGTTCCCGCACGAGTTCGCGGGGCGTGAGGACATCGCCGAGGTCCGGGCGGCGCACGAGGGCCTGGCGCCGGGGGTGGAGACCGAGTCGCGTCACCGGGTGGCGGGGCGGATCGTCGCCCGCCGAGGCCACGGCAAGGCGTGCTTCCTCGACATTCGCGACGGCAGTGGGCAGATCCAGCTCCACGCTCGCGCAGACCTGCTCGGCGCGGAACCCTACGAGCTGCTCGTCCACCTCGACCTGGGCGACTTCATCGGCGTCGAGGGGACGGCCCTGGCGACCCGGCGCGGCGGCGAGCTGTCGCTGGCGATCGACCGCTGGCGCCTGCTGGCCAAGAGCCTGCGCCCCCCGCCCGGAAAGTTCCACGGCCTCGAGGACGTCGAGACCCGCTACCGGCAGCGCGAGCTGGACCTGCTCGCCAACCAGGAGAGCCGCCGGATCTTCGCGATCCGTGCCCGGATGATCTCCGAGGTGCGGCGCCAGCTCGACGAATGGGGGTTCGTCGAGGCCGAGACGCCGGTGCTCCAGCCGCTTTACGGCGGCGCCCTGGCGCGCCCCTTCGTCACCCACCACAACGCGCTCGACCGCGACTTCTACCTGCGGATCGCCACCGAGCTGTACCTGAAGCGGCTGGTGGTGGGGGGCGTCGACCGCGTCTACGAGCTGGGCAAGGACTTCCGCAACGAGGGCGTCTCCCACAAGCACAACCCGGAGTTCACGATGCTCGAGTGGTACGAGGCCTACGCCGACTACGAGAAGACCGCCCACGACCTGGAGCTGCTGGTCGCCGAGGTGGTGGAGCGGGTGCTGGGGACGACCAAGCTCGAGCGGGGCGGCGTGGAGATCGACCTGGCGCCGCCCTGGAGGCGGGTGACGTTGCGCGAGGCGATCCGCGAGCGGACCGGCGTCGACGTCGCCGAGCACCCCACTCGGGAGGCGCTCGCTGCGGCGATGGGGAGCGAGCTGGACCCGGCCGAGGGCTGGGGCAAGCTGGTCGACGGCCTGCTCTCCAGGTCGGTCGAGCCGGAGCTGGTCCAGCCGACCTTCGTCCTCGACTACCCGGTCGAGCTGTCGCCGTTCGCCAAGGCGCATCGCAGCGAGCGGGGCCTGGTCGAGCGCTGGGAGGCGTTCGTCGGCGGCATCGAGATCGCCAACTCGTTCAGCGAGCTGAACGACCCCGACGAGCAGCGGCGTCGCTTCGAGCAGCAGGCCGCCGAGCTGGCCCGCGGCGACGAAGAGGCGCAGCCCTACGACGAGGCGTTCGTCGAGGCGCTCGAGCACGGGATGCCGCCGACCGGCGGCGTCGGGCTTGGCATCGACCGCCTGGCAATGGTCTTCACGGGAGCCGATAGCCTGCGAGAAGTCGTCCTCTTTCCGGCGATGCGATCCTGAAGACCGCGAAACGACCCTCGAAAAGTCGCTATCAGCGGCAATCGGGGGACCGGAGCCAATGCGGCGCGCTCGGTATCGTGTAAAGGGCACATGGGCGCCTCCCGATACCCGAAGGGCGTCTGCGGTACTTCCGACCACCAACTGCGTTAGACCAAGAAGCGAGAGGTTGAGGAAGCCCTTTGTTCGAGAGATTCACTGAGCGAGCCCGACAGGTCGTAGTCCTGGCCCAGGAAGAGGCCCGCACGCTGAAACACAACTACATCGGCACGGAGCACATCCTGCTCGGCTTGCTGCGCGAGGAGGAGGGCCTGGCTGCCCGCGTCCTCGAGTCGCTTGACATCACCACCGAGCGCGTCCGCTCGCAGGTGGTCCGCATCGTCGGCTCGGGCGAGGAGGTCACCTCCGGCCAGATCCCGTTCACGCCGCGCGCCAAGAAGGTGCTCGAGCTGGCGCTGCGCGAGGCGCTCTCGCTCGGCCACAACTACATCGGCACCGAGCACATCCTGCTCGGCCTGGTGCGCGAGAACGAGGGCGTCGCGGCGCGGATCCTGCTCGACTTCGACGCCGACTCCGACAAGATCCGCAACGAGGTGATCCGGATGCTGTCCGGTCCCGGCGGTCGCCGCCAGGGCGGCGGCCCGGGCGGCCAGGGCGAGGCTGGCGCCGGCAAGAAGTCCTCGAAACTGCTCGACCAGTTCGGTCGCAACCTGACCAAGCTGGCCGAGGAGGGCAAGCTCGACCCGGTGATCGGCCGCGAAACGGAGATCGAGCGGATCATGCAGATCCTCTCCCGTCGCACCAAGAACAACCCGGTGCTGCTGGGCGAGCCGGGGGTCGGCAAGACCGCCGTCGTCGAGGGCCTCGCCGCACGGATCAACAAGGGCGAGGTACCCGAGCTGCTGCGCAACAAGCAGATCTACACGCTCGACCTGGCGGCGCTGGTCGCCGGCTCGAAGTACCGCGGCGAGTTCGAGGAGCGCCTCAAAAAGGTGATGAAGGAGATCACCCAGCGCGGCGACATCATCCTCTTCATCGACGAGCTCCACAACCTGGTCGGAGCCGGGGCCGCCGAGGGCGCGATCGACGCCGCCTCGATCCTCAAGCCGGCGCTGGCGCGCGGCGAGCTGCAGACGATCGGTGCGACGACGCTCGACGAGTACCGCAAATACCTGGAGCGCGACTCGGCGCTGGAGCGCCGCTTCGCCCAGATCAAAGTCGACCAGCCCTCGGTCGAGGACACCGTGAAGATCCTCGAGGGGCTGCGCGAACGCTACGAGCAGCACCACCGCGTCAACATCACCGACGACGCGCTCGCCGCCGCCGCCGAGCTGGCCGACCGCTACATCTCCGACCGCTTCCTGCCCGACAAGGCGATCGACCTGATCGACGAGGCCGCCTCGCGGATGCGGATCAAGTCGATGAGCGCGCCGCCCGTCTACCGCGACCTCGAGGAGGAAGTCGAAAAGACGCGGCGCGAAAAGGAGTCGGCGATCGAGGCCCAGGAGTTCGAGAAAGCGGCCAACCTGCGCGACACCGAGCGCCAGCTGACGACCCGCAAGCGCCAGCTGGAAGACGAGTGGTCGGAGGGCGACAGCGCCGATCGCCCCGACGTCGGCGATGAGGAGATCGCCGACATCGTCTCGATGTGGACCGGGATCCCGGTCTTCAAACTGACCGAGGCCGAGACCAAGAAGCTGATTCGCATGGAGGAGGAGCTGCATAAGCGGGTGATCGGCCAGGAGGTCGCGATAACCGCCGTCTCCAAAGCGATCCGCCGCTCCCGGGCCGGGATCAAGGACCCGAAACGGCCAGCGGGCTCGTTCATCTTCCTCGGCCCCTCCGGGGTCGGAAAGACCGAGCTGGCGCGCACCCTCGCCGAGTTCCTGTTCGGCGACGAGGAGGCGCTGGTCCGGATCGACATGTCCGAGTACATGGAGAAGCACTCGGTCAGCCGCCTGGTCGGCTCCCCGCCCGGCTACATCGGCTACGACGAGGGCGGCCAGCTGACCGAGGCCGTGCGGCGCAAGCCGTACAGCGTGCTGCTGCTCGACGAGATCGAGAAGGCCCACCCGGACGTCTTCAACATCCTGCTGCAGATCCTCGAGGACGGGCGGCTGACCGACGCCCAGGGGCGCACGGTCGACTTCCGCAACGCGATCGTGATCATGACCTCGAACATCGGCGCTTCGGAGATCGCCAAGAACACCTCGATCGGCTTCACCGTCGCCGACGAGACCGGGATGTCCTACGACGACATGAAAAACCGGATCATGGGGGACCTGAAAAAAGTCTTCCGGCCCGAGTTCCTCAACCGGATCGACGAGGTGATCGTCTTCCACAAGCTGGCCAAGGAGGAGGTCAAGGAGATCATCGACCTGATGATCAACCGGGTCCGCGTCCAGGTCGCCGAGCACGAGCTGCAGCTGGAGCTCTCCGAGGAGTCCAAGGACCTGCTGGTCGACAAGGGCTGGGACCCGTCGATGGGCGCCCGGCCGCTGCGCCGAGCGATCCAGCGCTACGTCGAGGACCCGCTCGCCGACGAAGTGCTGCGCCAAGGCGAGATGGCGCCGGGCTCGACCGTGCTGGTCGAGCGCGACCCTTCCGGCGACGAGGAGGACCGGCCGCTGAAGCTGTCGATCGTCGCGCCGAAGAGGCCGCAGCAGAAAGCCAAGCCCGAGCCCGAGAAGATCGGCGTCGGCGCGAAGAAGGACGAGGGCGAGGACGCGCCGCAGCCGGACGAACCTCCCGGCGGCGACGGTCAGGGCTGAGCACACCTGGCGCGCGGGTCCTGTCGACGCCACCCGCGCGAGTGGACGCTTATGGTTCAGGAGGTGCGCGAGCCTGGAAGAGCTGCGATCGGGACCTGGAGCGGGGGGCGGTTCATGCGTTTCGGCGAGGCGGTCGACGAGGAGCGGCTCGAAGGGTTGTTGCGGCCCGGCGACGGGATCGACACCGCCGATGTCTACGGGCAAGGGGAGGCGGACTCGCTGCTTGGGCGGGCGCTGGACGGGGCCGAACGTGATTCGCACTGCCTGATCGGGGCGGTCGGGCACGACTTCTACGAGGGGGAGCGGGACGGGCCGAAGGGGTTCCCCCGGTTCACCGACCCGCGACTGAGGGGACCGGAGGACTACGCCGGCTACCTGCGGATGGCCGCGGAGCGCAGCCTCGAGCGGCTCGGCGCCGATCGCTTCGACCTGTTGCTGCTCCACAACCCGGACCGGATCGGCTACTCGAGCGAGGCGGTCTGGGAGGGCATGGAGGCGCTGCGCGAGGCCGGGCTGACGGCGCGAATCGGCGTCGCCCCCGGCCCGGCCAACGGCTTCACCCTCGACCTGATCGATTGCCTGGAGCGCTTCGGCAAGCGGATCGACTGGGCGATGATCATCCTCAACCCGTTCGAGCCCTGGCCCGGCGAGCTTTGCCTCGAGGCTGCGGCGCGCCACGAGGTCAAGGTGCTGACCCGCGTCGTCGACTACGGCGGGATCTTCTGGGGCGACCTGCGGCCCGATGCCGAGCTGGCGCCCCACGACCACCGCGCCTTCCGGCCGCCGGGCTGGATCGAGGCCGGCCTGGAGAAGCTGGAGCGCGTGCTGCCGATCGCCGAACGGGCGCGGCTGACGCCGATCCAGCTCGCTTGCCAGTGGAACCTCGCCCACCCGGCGGTCGAGTGCGTGGCGCCGACGTTGGTCCAAGAGGCGGCCCCGGAGGCCTGCCCGATCGAGGCCAAGAAGGTGGAACTGGGGCGGATGCCGGCCGAGCAGCGGCTGAGCGAGGCGGACCTCGCCGCGATCCGCGCCGTCGGCGACAACAGCGGCTGCATGGCGCTGAAGGGCGCCAGCCCCGACCACGAGGGCGAGGAGCGCCCCGACGGCTGGGCCGTGAGCGAGGCTCTGGTCGAGGTCGGGGGGCGCTGGGGCATCGACCCCGTGCGCGACCTCGCCGCCGCAAGCGCCTGACCCGGCCCAGCCCCCGCACAGCGGGACCGTCCATCCCGGCGCCCATATGGACACCGAAGCGACGCACGTCCCTGTAGGGTCGCGGCGTGCTGGGGATCAACGAGGCGAACAGACCTTGGTGGACGCTGGCCGGGGCCTGCTTCGGCCTGTTCATCCTGATGCTCGACTCGACCGTCGTCGCGCTCGCGCTCTCCTCGATCCGCGCCGACGTCGGCGCCACCTCGGAGCAGCTGCAGTGGGTGATGAACGGCTACCTGCTGACGATCGCGGTGCTCGTCGTCACCGCCGGCCGTCTCGGCGACATGTTCGGGCGCAAGCGGGTGTTCGTCGCCGGCCTGCTGGTCTTCGGCGCCGGCTCGGTCCTCTCCGGCGCCGCCCAGGGCCCGCAGATGCTGATCGGCGGCCGCATCCTGCAGGGGGTGGGGGCGGCGCCGATGCTCACCCTCTCACTGGCGATCGTCTGCAACGTCTTCCCGAAGGCCGAGCAACCGCGGGCGCTCGGCATCTGGGCAGGGGTCTCGGCGATCGCGCTGGCGATCGGGCCGGTGGTCGGCGGCCTCCTGATCGCGATCGACTGGCGGGTGATCTTCTGGATCAACCTGCCGATCGTTGCTCTCGGGGTGGCGACCATCGTCGCGGCGGCGCCGGAGTCGACCGACCCGGGCGCCGGCACCCGGGTCGACCTGCCCGGCCTGCTCGCTCTGACGATCGGCCTCTCCGCCGTCGTCCTGGCGATGATC
>Ga0210144_1000290_pt1 | contig 28940 bp, 27 predicted proteins | sample Muzzi_PWA_D2_FD_185532 | JGI IMG/M metagenome (GOLD analysis project Ga0210144, IMG submission 185532) | Wetland microbial communities from San Francisco Bay, California, USA, that impact long-term carbon sequestration - Muzzi_PWA_D2 (SPAdes) | ecosystem: Environmental > Aquatic > Marine >...
GAGACGAGAACCGCCCCGACCGGGACCATTCCGCCCGACAGCGCCTTCGCGAGGCAGACCATGTCCGGCTCGAGCCCCCAGTGCTCGAGCGCCAGGAAGCGGCCGGTCCGCCCCAGCCCGGTCTGTACCTCGTCGACCACGAACAGGGCGCCGGCCTCGCGGCAGAGCCCCTGCGCGGCCTCGAGATAGCCGGGGGGCGGCAGGTTGACGCCCTTGCCCTGGATCGGCTCGACCACGAAGGCGGCAACGTCGCCCGCCGCCAGCTCGCGGGCGAGAGCCTGGGGATCGCCGAACGGCACCGCATCGCAGCCGGGCAACAGCGGCTCGAAACCCTCGCGGAACTCCTCGTTGCCGTTCAGCGAGAGCGCCCCCATGGTGAGTCCGTGGAAGGAGTGGCTGGCGTGCAGGACGCGCGACCGCCCGGAGGCGGCGCGGGCGAGCTTGATCGCCGCCTCGACCGCCTCGGTGCCGCTGTTGGCGGGGACCATCGCGTCGACGCTGTCCGGGGCGCGGGCGAGCAGCTCCTCTGCCAGCAAGCCGCTCAGCAGGGTCACCCCGAGCTGCGGCATGTTGGGGGTGCGGACGGCGAGGACTTCGTCGATCGCAGCCGCAACCGCGGGGTGGTTTCGGCCCACCGCGAAGACCCCGTGGCCACCGACCAGATCGAGGTAGCGCTCGCCGCGATCGTCGATCAGGTGCTCGCCCTCGCCGCCGACCCAGCGGCGGTCGAAGCCCAGGGTGCGGACGATGCGGCCCAGCTGCGGATTGAGGTGACGGTCATTGAGCGCCATCTCCTCGCCGGCGCGCTCGGCAAGCAGCTCGCGGACTTTGAGCTGGCCGCTGCCCATGCGCGTCAGCGTAGCTCCACCGACTCCCGCCCGAGGCGGAATCGGATGGCCGCCGCGCGTCAGCGCCCGGCGCGCCCGACCAGGAGCAGCGATCGACGCATGTGCTTAGTCGCCCCTGCGGAAGGCCTGACCCAGACGTTGAGCACGGTCTTGAGCCGGCCGGCCCGCGTCAGCGCTCTCCTGCCCGCTCGAGTCAGGCGCAGGACGAGCCGCCGAACCCGCGAAGTGCGCTTCACGAACATCCGCGCGAGCACCCTGTGACCGCGCTTCGCCACCGCCCTGACGCGTCCGCACGGGCCCGAGCAGCGGACGCTGCCGACCCTCACGGTGCGCCCCTTGACCTTCGCGCTCCGGTTCAGACGGAGGCGCGCCGGGGCCTGGGCTTGGGACGCCGCGCCGCAGCTCGGGTTGCCGCTGGCCTGCGGCTGGGCATTCCCGGAGTCGGGCAGGATCGTCAGCCGCAGGGTCTTCACCGCGCCTCCGCTGACCTGCTGGCTGAGTCCGACGGTGACCTTCTTCGAGGCGTCGCTGTAGGGGTTGCCGTATGAGTCGGTGTATTGGTTGATCACCGCCGCGTACTGCTCGCAGGTGGGGAACGGCGAGGGGCCGGTCCGCGCATCGCCGAAGGCGGGCTTGTTGAAGCCGTTCGGACACCAGCTCCCCTGCGCGGTCGTTATCGGGTTTGAGCAGAACGAGAGCGCGTCATTGCCGTACTTGCCGCCCCAGAGACCGGTGCTGAAGCCGGCGAGGAGATCGCGGCGGATCGCCCCTTCGAGGTTGTTGGGGGTATGGGCGCCGGTGTAGATGTCTTCGATCAGCCCGCCGCCCCCGAGCGCGATCGTCGGCGGCGCCGCACCGGGCGGGTTGCTTGTGCCCGAGAGCGCGATCGATCCGTCGGCGGCGAACGTCCCCGAGTACTTGCTCGTCGTGAACGGTGCGCCGAAGAAGGCGGTGTGGAGGACGACCGTCTTGCCGCTCATCGAGCGCACGTAGTCGCTCAGGTCCGGGTAGGCGTCCGAGTGCAGCGGCGAGATGACCCGGAGGACGTTCCCCCCGCTGTCCTTGACGGTCGCCTGCGGGCCGCCGGGGATCTGCTGCAAGGCCGCGAACACGGTATCCGAGTTGGCGTCGCCGACCGTTTCGAGGTGTTCGGAGGAGACGCCGTAGGTGTCGAGGCGCATCCCGATCCCGAACTGGTCCACGGCGGTCAGGTTCGCGACGTCGGAGGACGCCGGCGTGACGGTCAGCTCGGCCCAGTCGAACCGGATCGGAGAATTGAAGGGGACGCTCTCCTTCACGCCCGCTCCATAGGAGATGTAGATGCGGCCCGAGATCAGCTTTTCGATCGTCAGGGCCTGACCGGGGATTTCGCTCAGCTTCTTCGGTGTGTCGTTTGCCATCCCGGTGACGTCGTAGTTGCCCGGCTGACCGACGACCGTGACGTAGACGTCTTCGGGCCCCCGGCTGCCCTGGTCGACGATCCGCAGTTCGAGCGCCGACGCCCCCACCGGGAACAGCATCGCCGCCGCGGCGACCGCGGCGACGGCGGAGACGGCCGCGGCAGCGAGCCGGGCGCGATCGGCGAGCGAGACGGAACGCATCGCCGACCTATCGGCACCGGACGCGCACCGCTTGAGTGGGAGGGCCCCAATCTCGCGCTGGCGCGACCCCGCCGCAGCTCTGCCAGCCGTCTTCGTGGTACATCACCGGCGAGGTGCGCTTCACGCCGCTTCTGGCGCCGGTGTGGTCCAGCAGGAGGATCCGCGCCGCCCTTGTTGGCGAACTCCGAGCTTGAGGCAGTGAGCCTTCCGAGCAGGGTCATATCGCTCCGCAATCTATGCATCGTAGGCAGTCTCTTCGCGCTAGCCTTGGATCTCCGGAAACGCTGAAAGGAGGGTCGCCCTGCCAGCCCCCGTCAACGAGCAGGAGCTCGACGCCAAGGTCAAGGAGATGTACCGCCTGGTCGCCGAGCAGCCCGATGCCGAGTACCACTTCGAGATGGGCCGCGGGCTCGCCGAGCGTCTCGGCTACCCGGGCGAGGTTCTCGACCTCCTTCCGACCGAAGCGATCGAGTCCTTCGCCGGTGTCGGCTACTTCTTCGACCTCGCCGGCCTCAGGGAGGGGGAGAGCGTCGTCGACCTGGGAAGCGGCTCCGGAATGGACGACTTCTTCGCGGCCACGCAGGTCGGCGCGAGCGGCAGCGTGCTCGGCATCGACTTCACGACTGCCCAGCTCGACAAGGCGCGGCGACTAGCCCTCGATAACGGCTTTGAGCAGGCCGAGTTCCGCGAGGGACGGATCGAGCAGCTGCCGCTCGACAGCGAAAGCCGCGACTGCGCGATCTCCAACGGCGTCATCAACCTGGCTCCGGAGAAGGACCCGGTCTTCGCCGAAGCCGCCCGGGTCCTGCGGCCGGGGGGACGGCTGGCGATCGCCGACATCGTCACCGAGCAGCAGCTGAAGGACTCGATCGTCTGCGACGCCGACCTCTGGGCGTCCTGCATCGGCGGCGCCTCACAGCAGGATGTCTACCGTGCGGCGATCGAGTCGGCCGGCCTGCGGGTCGAGGAGTTTCGCGAGAACCCCTACGAGTTCATCTCCGAGCAGGCCATGAACGCCAGCGCGAAATACGGCGTCAAGAGCATCTCGGTCCTAGCCACCAAGCCGGCCTGAGGCCAGCTTCGAGATGACCGGCTACTGGATCGCCATCGGCGCGCTCGCGCTCCTGCTCGTCGCGCTGATCGCCGGCGCGTTCGTGGCGCTGGCGATGGGCCGGCTCCACCTCGACCTCGGCTGGGGTCGCAGCAGGCACCCGGTCGCGCTGGAGCCGCTGCGGATCGAGGCCCCGCGCGAGCTCGTCTACGAGGTCCTCAGCGCCCCCTACTTGGGACGGGCGCGCAGCGAGTCGGTCGAGGTCCTCGCCGGCGGCGAGTCCCTCGTCGTCGCCGCGCACCTCACCAAGGTTCATTTCTACGAAGCCCGCACGGTCGAGGCGGTCGAGCTCGCGCCCCCGTCGAAGATGCGCTTCCGCCACCTCACCGGCCCGGTTCCGGAGGCGACCGAGGAGTTCCGGCTCGAGGCGACCGACGGAGCGACCGTTGTGCACTACGACGGCGAGCTCGGCATCGACTACTTCCTGCTCGGCCGGCTCGCCGCGCGCCACTGGGTGGTTCCGCAGTGGAACCGAGCCGTCGCAGCGCACCTGGAGGAGGTCAGGCGGATCGCCGAGCAGCGGGCCGCGCAAGTCGAAGCCAGGTCGCGCGCCTCAGGCCCGGGCGACGGCCGCTGAACGGCGATTCGTCCGTATCACCCGGCCGAGCCAGCTGAGAGTGGCGTTGCCTCAACGCCGAATATGTCCCATTCGTCGGCGACGCCCTTGAGCCGGTGGCTGCCCCCAGGCCGAAAGTCGATTTCCGAGCCGACGGCCAGGTCGCGCACCGTCCGCGACGCGAGCACCTCGCCGGGCCCGGCGAGCGCGGCGATCCGCGCCGCGACGTGGACGGCGATGCCGCCGACGTCGTCGCCCATCAGCTCGACCTCGCCGGTGTGGAGCCCGGCTCGGATCTCGACCCCGAGGGCCGGCGTGTCGTCGGCGATCTGTCGTGCGCACTCGACCGCACGCGTCGGGCCGTCGAAAGTGGCGAGGAATCCGTCCCCGGTGGTCTTGATCTCCCGCCCGTCGAAGCGCGCCAGGCGCTCCCGCACGAGTGCCTGGTGATCCTCGAGCAGCTCGCGCCAGCGGCGGTCGCCGAGCTCCTCCGCGCGCCTGGTCGAGTCGACGATGTCGGTGAAGAGGACGGTGGCGAGGACGCGCTGCGGCGAGGGCACGGGCCGGACGCCGGTGAGGAACTCCTCGATCTCGTCCATTCCGTCACTGCCGCCCTCGCCGACCCAGGGGAAGTGGTCGACGCCGTCTAGCTCGAGGTAGGTGCTGTGCTCGATCTGCTCCGCAAGCCAGCGGCCGGCCCTGTAGTTGACCGCGTGGTCGCTGCGCCGGTGGATGACCAGGGTCGGCGTCTGAATCAGCGGCAGCGTCTCGCGGACGTCGGTGTCGAGGAACATCTCGAGCAGCCGCGCGAGGCGCATCGGGCTCGCCGACTGGCGCTCGAATCGCCCCTGCATCTCGCGCGCCCGGGGATCGTCGGCGAGGCTCGGAGAGAAGACGTCGAGCGTCGCGCCCTGGCCCCAGAGCGGCAGCATCAGCTCCTTCTCAGCTTCGAGCACGGCTTCGCGGGGAGGGGCCCAGGGATAGTCCTCCGCCCAGGTCGAGCGCGCCATCGCGCCCCAGAGGATCAGCGCCGATGTGCGCTCGGGATGCGCCGCGGCGAAGAGCATGCACATCATCGCCCCCTCCGACATCCCGAAGAGCGCCGCCCGCTTGGAGCCGGCGGCATCCATCACGGCGCGCACGTCGTCCATCCGTTCCTCGAGCGTAGGCGTCGAGTCGACCGGATCGGAGAGTCCCACGCCCCGCCGGTCGAAGGGGATCACCCGGGCGAAGCTCCCGAGCCGGCGCATAAAGCGCTTCATCGTCGGCACCTCCCAGAGCATGTCCAGGTGGGAGACGAAAGGGAAGGCGACGACCAGGTCGAGGTCGCCTTCGCCGTAGACCTGGTAGGCGATGCCAAGGTCGCCGCTGCGCGCGTATCTGGTTTCCGGCTTCATCGGGCGTCACATTACGCCGCCCGGGGCGTTTGACCGGACTGAGCTTGGAGCCGCCGTTAGCCAACCGCCCGCGCAACGGCGACGACGATCAGCACGAGCGCGACCGCTCCCAGCCCCCTGCGAAAGCCGTTGACGCCGTTCGCCGCCTCCTCGTAGGCCCAAATCGTCAAGGCGACGTAGAGGACCGCGCGAGCGACGTCGTTGACGGCGCTGGTCGCATCGCTGAGCAGCACTACCAGCAACGCAGCCAGCGCGACCCAGACGGGAGGGTTGGGAAATTGGCCGACGGTGTAACCGCGGATCTTCAGGTCGCGTTGCACTGCCCAAGCCTAAGAGGCGGAGAGGGCGAACGGGCTTCCCTCCGAGTCGCGGCAAACTGCCCAGCGCTCGCCGGGGTGGACGACCGAGCCACCCAGCTCGTGGACCCGCTCGAGCGCGGTGGCCATGTCGTCGACCGTGAAGTAGGGAAGCGAGCCGGTGTCGCCGGGGCCCGTGCCGCGCTCGTGCACGCCGAGGCGCAGGCCGCCCCTCTCGGCCTCCCAGCCCTCCCCGGCGTCGGCCGCCCGAGGCGACAGCTCAACGCCGAGCAGTCCGCGCCAGAAGCGCAGGGCACGATCGGGGTCGTCGGCGGGAAACTCGATCAGCGGCGTCGGCATCGTGGCTCAGCCCGCGGCTCGAAGGAAAGCGGGTACCAGAGTTGGTACCAGGCCACCAGGATGCGCGTCGAGCAGTCCCCTGCTCCATCCGCGCGGGCTTCGAGCACGACTGGCGGAGGAGACAACGAAGACGAGCAGGGCGATCAAGCTCGGCGTGCGCGCTAGGGAAGCGACCGAAGCACTGGCTTCAGCCGCACCAACGTCCGGCCTATACCTCGCAGACGGGGATGGTCGACCTACACCTGCCGCCGTTCGCGGTCGCGGCTGAGCCGGTCGGGCGCGACCACCTCATCCGCAGGCGCGCCGAGGACGCGGTCGAGGAACTGGTTCGCGAACACGCGGCCCGGGTCGATCTTCTCGCGCAGGGCGACGAAGCGATCGGCCATGGGGTACAGCGAGCCGATCTCGGGAGCGCGGTGATCGAGCTCCTTGCCCCAGTGCGGGCGGGCGCCGAGGGGCCGCATCTCGCGCCAGAACTCATCGAAGTACGCGCGCCGATGCCCGCGTAGGCCGGTGTAGGCGCCAAGTTGAACGACGTCTCCCCCAAACGCAGGGCTCATCCAGCCCCCGTCGCCCCTGACGTACCGCAACTCGACGGGGAAGTTCACGCGCAATCCGACCCGGTCGATGAGCTTCACCGTCCGCTCGAATGCCTCCCCGCCGGCGGCGAGCGGGACCGCCGCCTCGGTCTCGTAATGAGGGCCCGGGTCGACGGTGGTCAGCATCAGCCAGCTCGGTCCGACCCGTCGCGGCTTCGCGAGCGTCCGGGCAAGGACCTTGTTGCAAAGCGGGACAGCTCCGGGGCGGCGGCGCTGCACGGCGATCAGCGGGGGAAGCAGACCACGGTGCACGAGCCAGTTCTCGACGAACCGCTCGGTGGCCGGCGAGGGCCGACGCGTCATCGGCTCGGTGGTCCGTTCGTAGCGAATCACCAGCGCATTCGGCGTGTGCGGGACCCACCACACCTTCACGTACTCGGCGCTGCGGCCGATCTCCTCGACGCAGGCAGCGATGCGCTCCACCCCTACCTGCTCGGTCGTCTCAGCCAGGCTGAACGCGGGGACGGTCCGCAGCGCCACCTCGGTGATCGCGCCGAGCGCCCCGAGATGCACCCGAAACGCGTCGAGGCGCTCGTCGCCCGCGTCGATCGCCAATGTCGACCCGTCTCCGGTGATCGCGCGCGCCGCGAGGACGAGGCTGGAGAGGTTGCCGTGCACGAGACTGGAGCCGTGGGTACCGGTGCCGATGACGCCGGCGACCGACTGCTGTGAGATCGATCCGAGGATCGGGAGCGCGCGCCCGTGCTCGGCCAGGGCAAGGTTGAGATCACGCAGACGGGTCCCGGCCTTCACCCGGATGCACCCTTCGTCGTACGCGACCACACCGCTCAGACGGTCCAAGGTGACCGCGACATCCTCAGGGGCGGCGATTTCGCTAAACGAATGGCCCGCGCCGACCACACGGATACGACCTCCCGACTCCGCCGTCTTCGCGACGCATGCACCAAGCTCCACCTCGCTCAGCGGCGCCAGCCACCTTGTCGGCGCCGTCCTGACCGTCCTCGCGAAGTTGACGAAATCGCCCCGGGGGTCGCGCGGTGACCGCAGCCCGGGTACCGCCCGCTCCAAGATTGAGCGCCGCCCCGAATCCGAGTTACTGGGCACTTGCATTGCGCAGGGCATCGATAGGCCGGCCCGCACCGCCGGGAACCTCCTTAAGCACGGGGACTGGTCTGGTCAAGTCTGCTCCTTTTGCGGCTCCGACGCAAGGGCGCTCTCTGCGCCGATCACCAGCGGCGGCAGCGTCGGGAGCTGGTTAAACCCGACGCTTGACAAAGGTCCAACGGGCACCGCTCGACCGTGGCCATGTGCGGATGCACGCTTAAGCCGCCCGGCCGCTGCGATGGCGGCGGCCGGACGTTTACGTCTGGTTGCGGCTGCCTACGTTGCGGCCGTCTCCGGGTCTGGCCTGACGACAATCGTGTCGGCAACCGATATGACCTCGTCGACAGGCAGATCGGCTCGCTGGGCGTGCTCGCGGATGGCATCCTCGTCGACAGCCTGATAGATGCAAACCGTGCCCACGGAACCGTCCTCCTCCTGGAGCGCATAGCTGCGGATCCAGCGCACCCGGTCAGCCATTTCTTGATCGCCAACCTGGCTCGAGCGCTCACCCGCCTCCTTGAGATCCTCGGGAGACCGCCAACCTCGCCGCCGCAGAATCGCATAGGTGTTCATGGGCTCTCCTTCCGTGCGGGTGCCTTTCACAGCACCGTAGCGCGGTTCGGAGCGAGTCGTCTCCCACGGCCAGCGTAGTCGCCGTCTCTGTCCTTCCGGGCCGTCAACCGATCCAAAGGGGCGGAAGTTGAAAGTCCGGGTTAAACCCGACGTTTAACAAAGGTCAGACTGTGGCCGCGACCCTAAGCGAGGGTGGCCGCAAGCCCGCCAGCGAGGCTCGGCACGGGCGGGTTACGACCAGAACTCGTCCCAGGCGTAGAGGTCGTAATAGTGCTCCCGACCGTCAATCAGACGGCCGTCCTTGAGTTCGAAGACGATGCAGCAGTCAACGTCCAGGTGCTTGCCCTCTCGCTCCGCACTGTTGTGATGAAAGCCGACCACGCGGCCCTCGTCATCTTCAAATAGGTGCCGCAATTCGGCCTGGAAGGTCCCTCCCGTGTCGCCCCCATACCGACCGAATTGGGTAAAGCACGCCTCGCGGCCCTCGTAGTCGCCGGCGATGGGGCTTCGCCCCGGCGTGTCCTTCTCGCTATTTCCGAAGCAGAGCTACGACGATACATTCGCGGCGCTTTTCCGTGCGATAGATCCCCCGCCACCTCAGGCCCGTCGCAGCGTGACCGGCACAATCGCAGCGGGGCTAGGGCTCCGCTGTGAAGGGCGGCAGAGCGCCCTCACCTGGGGTCGATCGACATGTCGATCCGCAGCGGCGGCAGCACCGGGAGCTGCGGCCGATGCGGATCGCCAGCTCAAGACCCTGTTCGCTACGCAATCCGGCCGCGTAGGCGGTAATGCCCTCCCCCAGCGACGCGCCAGCTCCGGCGCTCCGCGCCGGTCAGCTCTCGACCGGGGTGTCCGGCAGGCTCCCCCACTCGGACCATGAGCCGTAGTAGACGGCGACCCTCCGGTATCCCAGTTGCTCCTTCAGCGCGAACGCGACCAGGCTAGCCCGGTTCCCGATGGTGCAGTAGGTGACCACCCTCTGGCCGGGCCCCAAACCCAGGTCCTCACAGGCCCGCAGCAGTTCCTCGCCGTCCGCCAAAGAGCAGTCCTCGCGCCGTGCCAAGTCGACGGGAACGTGAACGGCGCCCGGGATGTGGCCCGGGCGCCCGGCCCCCTCGGTGGCACCAGAGGGCCAAAACCGCTCGCCGTTGAACTCCTCCTTCGAGCGCACGTCCAAAATCACCGTCCCCCGATCCCCGATCATCTCCTGCACCTCCTGCCGCCAGACCATCAGCTCAGGCTTCTCGCCCAGGCGCTCATAGGAGGACGATTCCGGCTCCGGGGCCTCGGTGCTCCAGGAGTAGCCGGCGCTTTCCCACCTCTCGCGCGGGCCGTCCATCAACCGGATCCGCTCGTGGCCATGGCGGTCCATCAGCCAGAAGCCGAGATACGGGGCATAGCCGTAGAAGACGACGGTGCTCTCAGGCGTTATCCCCGATCTCGACAGAACCGCGTCGAACTCATCCGGATCGATCGGCGTGTAGTCGGGATGGCGCAGATCCCGGTAGGCGTCCCAGAGGACCGCGCCAGGGATGTGTCCCTCGTCGTAGGCGCCGGCGCTCACATCCACCTCCACCACCCGCACCGCCGGATCGTCGAGGTGTCCGGCAATCCAGTTCGGATCGACCTGTACGCCCGGCTTCATCGGTTTCAATATCTCACACCGAGCCGCTCCCACTCTGCGCGAAAATCGGTGCCCTCGAAGTCGGATGCAAAGCTCGCGGCAGATCTGCCGCGAGCGCTCAAGCGCCTCTAGCGTCGCTCTCCAGCTGATCGCCCGGTCCGCCATGCCGATGCTCTCGCGAATCAATCCGGAACGCCTGAGTAGACTTGGGCCTCTCCGCCTACAGCCGCAGGATCCGGCGGAGCGTGGCGGCCTGCGCGTGGGTCAGTCGTTTCGCCTCGCCCCACAGCCGCGGCGCGAGGCTGCGGGCCGGGTCGTGGGCACGTTCGGCCTGCAGGTCGCGGATGCCTCGCCGTACTGCGGCTTGCACCGCGTCGCGCAGCGCATTCGCGGCGCTCGTATCCTCCCAGGAGGAACCGAACGGGCGATTGCGAATGGGCACCGGCGTCATCTCGGCTCGTGCCAGTCTAGCCGTGCGGTTGCGAATCAGGGGCCCGATTCGCCTCGCCACGACGCCCGTCGCATCCGCGGGATCGTCCGCTCTGGAGTACGCTTTTGGCCACCACCCAGAGTCCGGGCGGATTGACCATGGAAGAGCGAGAGCAGGCGCAGACGGGTTCGGACCAGGGGGCAGGGAATCAGCCCCCGGACGGCGGGCTCCGCGACCGAGCAGGCGTGAGCGTCATCTGGAAGGGGCCTTTCTACTCGGGCGGGCAAATCGACGCCACCCTGGAGCTTCACGGCGAGCGCCTGAGTGTCGCGGTCGAGCCGCAGGAGCTCGGCCCCTTCAAGCGCGGGGCCGTGAAGCGTCTTTTCGGCGAAGCTGCCCCCGATGAGCTCAAGGCCGGTCGCCCGGTTGAGCTCGAATTCGAAGTTGCCGAAGCGAAGATCTCGTTTCCGCGCAAGTCGGGGATCCTGTTCGAGCTGCCACGCAAGCCGAAGTTTGGGGCGAGCTTCTTTCAGTGGTCCGATCAGGCCGAGTCCGGCTTACCGACCGCTGCCACAATAGAGGCGGGCAAGGCCGTCTTCGGCAAGGGTGGTCGCAGGGCCCGTGAGACGCGCGAGTTGTGGCGCGAGGCGCTCGAACGCGCCGGCGCCCGCGGTTAGGTGATCAATCACCCGCCGCCGAGGCGTACGAGAACGCGAAAGCCCTCCCCGCGCGCGGTCGACCACATCACCAGTCCTGAGGCTCGCTCGACCGCCTAGAGCGAGATCACGTGGGCCGCATCGGGGCTGACGCCGCCGTCGAGCACCTCCAAGTAGGCGTCCCGAAGCGCCTCGAAGCCCTCCCCGCGGAGGACGTTCAGCCACTCCCCGGTCCACTCGCAAAACGGCTGCCAGGCGCCGGCGACGCGGGCCTCGAGCTCGGCACGACCCCAGTCCTCGCTGCGCTTGGCGACCCGGTCGGGCGCGAAGAAGAGGCTGGGCTCTGGGCCCGGCAGCTCCCCGCCGCCGCCGAACTGCCGCCAGTGCGTCAGCCCCACCGTCACGCTCTTCGCCAGCCGCTCGCCGTAGTGGGCGTGCACCGCGGCCCGGATCTCGGCATCGCCGGCGAAGTCGACGAAGCTCGCCGGCCCGGCCTCGAGCGAGTCGATCGCGTCGTAGGCGACGACCCGATCGTAGATCCCGAGCCCCCCGACGAAGCCGGTGCGCCCCGGCGATGTGAGTCCGACCAGCTCGACGCCTGCGCGTCGGTGCAGCAGGAAGGCCGCGGCGATCGCCGTCTTGCTCGATGCGCTCGAGATCACGATCGGCCCGCCCCCGGTCAGACCCTCCTCGGCGAGCTGGTCGTCGATCAGAAAGGAGGTGAAGAAGAGCGGGCGCAGCAGCATCTGCACCTCCTCCGTGTCGGCGCGATAGAAGGGGTCAGCGCCGGTGGCGAGGTAGCGGTGATAGGCGGCAGGCAGCGAGGCGCGGTGCGGCGAGCCATCGACGAACGCCGCCTCCCCGACCGCGACCGGCGTGACGAGGAGCTGTGAGGACGGCGGCAGGTACCCGTAGAGGCGGAGCCCCGGCTCGACACCCTCGGCCTCGCTGGCCTCGACCTCGGCGAAACCCCACATCGGAATGCGGCCCCAGCCCTCCTCCGCGGGGAAGAAGTCCCAGTAGGACATCGCCTCCCCCATGACGGCGTAGGTGATGTTGTTCGCGGTCAGCCCGAAGCTGTCGACGCGCAGCAGCGCCTGCCCGGGCCGGGGCGCCGGCAACGAGGACTCGGCGATGCGGCACTCGTGCAGGTCGTGGCGCCTGACGAGGAAGTCAGTCACTCGGGCGCCCGCCCTCCTCAGGCCGCCGCCGCTGCGGAGGGGCCAGGCTTGATGACGACCACCGGGATCGGCCGCTTCGTCTTCTGCTGGTAGGCGGTGTAGCGACCGGAGTTGTTCTCGTTGACGATCTTCCAGAGGCGCTGGTAGTCGGGGTCCGATGCCTCGACAACGCGGCAGGTTGCCTTCTGCCGCTCGCGGCCGATCTGGATCCCGACCGCCGGGTTCGCCTTCAGGTTGAACAGCCAGCCCGGATCCTCATCCGCCCCGCCCTTCGAGGCGACGACAAGGTAGTCGTCGCCGTCGCGGGCATAGACCAAGCCGTTCGTCCGCGTCTCGCCGGTGCGGCGCCCCTTCGTCCGCAGCAGCAGCGTCGGCACCCCGATCATCCGGTGCCCGATCCGCCCGTCGGTCGCCTTGTAGAGCTCCTCGTGAACGCGGAGGACGTAGCTCAGGAGACTCATCGCGAGATCAGCCTACCGGGACGCGCGGGAAAATCCAGGCAGCGACCCCCGGAAAGCGCCCTCGAGGGCCGAGCGCTCCCGCGCAACTTGCAGCTCTGCGGGCAGCTTCTATCCTGTAGGGGCAAGGGCGCCATGACCGGACTCCAAAGGGCAGGCTGAAAAAGGAGAGATACGGAAATGCGTAAAAAATTGCTCGTGGCGCTCGCACTGAGCGCGGTGTTCGCCCTAGGGGTCACGGCGGTCGCGACCGCGAAGTTCGACACCTTTCGGACGGGCAACCTGATCATGAAAGTTGACGCCGGGGTGAAGCCGAAGGCGCTCCCGAAGAACAAGCGGGCGCCGATCACGCTGTTCATCAAGGCCCAGTCCTCGACCTCAGACGGCACCCACCCGCCGGCGTTCAGGGAAACCACGATCGACTTCGACAAGAACGGCACGATCAACAGCAAGGGCCTGCCGACCTGCAAGGGCGGACAGCTCGAGTCGCGGGACACCAAGGCGGCGAAGAAGGCCTGCGGCAGCGCGACCGTCGGCTCGGGCAAGTCGAAGATCGAGATCGCCTTCCCCGAACAGCGGCCGATCACCGTCAATTCCCCGATAACCGTCTTCAACGGCGGCACCAAGGGCGGCAAGACGACGTTGTTCATCCACACGTTCATCACCGTGCCGGTGCCGGCCGCGGTCGTCACCACGGTGACCGTCAAGAAGATCCACAAGGGCCGCTTCGGCCTACGCGCGGTCGCCAAGATTCCGGTGATCGCCGGCGGCAGCGGCTCGGTGATCGGATTCGAAATCAGCTTCGTTAGGAAGTACACCTACAAGGGTAAGAAGATGAGCTACTTCTCGGCCAAGTGCCCCGACGGCCGCTTCAACGCCGACGTGAAAAGCGCCATCTTCATCAACGAAGCCGGCGGCCCGCGCACCAAGAAGACGCTCAAAGGCACGTTGGCCCGTTCCTGCACGCCGAAGGGCTAGCTACACGACACGGTGGGAGGAGCAACCCCAGAAGCGCCTCGCCCTCCCAGGGCGGGGCGTCTTCTGTTGGGAAGGGCTCCAGCAAGCCAAATTCAGGGGGTCTCGGAACCGCCCCTTCTCAGCCCGGCGGCCGATCGGACCTCAGGGCCCCGAGCCAGTGCTTCGTTCTCGACCATCATCGCTTCGATCTCCCCGCTGGTGGCGCCTGCCACCTGGCGCTTCTGTCGCGACGCCTGCCGCGGCTTCGACCGGATCGTCCGGTAGCAGCTCCGCTCCGACCGCCGCCGCGAGGTCGTCCCGCGCGCCGGCACCCCCGAGAAGCAGGCGCGTACTCCGCGCGAGCCGCGTCAAGGGTTCGCGAAGCGAGTTCAGCCCCTCGGGCGTCAGAGCGATCAGGACCACCAGAGCCGGGGAAAGCTGCTCGCTTACCGCAGCGAGCGTATCGACCGGCGTGTCGGCACCAAGGTACGTGATTCGCCAGCCGTGCTGGCGGAGCAAGAGCCCGAACACGATCAGCCCGAGCTCGTGCCGCTCACCCGGCGTGCATGCGAGCAGCGCGCGGGGTCCAATGCCGCGGTCCCAGCCCCGCGCAAGCCCCAGAAGGCGGGCTCGGAGCACGATGCTGGCGAAGTGCTCCTGGGCTACGGACACCTCCCCTCGCTGCCAGCGCTCCCCGAGCTCGCGCAGGTAGGGAAGGATCACCTTCCGGGCGGCGGCCTCGAAGTTGAGCGTCGCGATCAGCCGGTCGAGTATCGCCTGGGTCCCAGCCTCGTCGAAGCGATCGAGCGCCCCGCGCAGCTCGGCGGACAAGCCGGGAAGCCAAGGGCTCTCGATGTCCGGCTGCTCGCGTCCCTTGAGAACGAGCCGCGCTGCCTCTGCGGCCGACACGCCGGCCTCGAGGTGCCGCACCATCGCCTGCACGCGGTCCTCGTCGATCGACGAGAAGAGGCGATAGCCCCCGTCGGAACGCTCCGGTTCGAGCAGCCCGTAGCGACGCTCCCAGGCACGCAGGACGTCGGGGGTCACGTGCGTTCTGCGGGCAAGCTCACCGATGCGCAGTCGACGGTCCATGCGCACCACTATACGGAACCCTGGACAAGGAATCAACAAACTCTTGACAGACCCGGCCCCGTCCGCTACGTTGTCCAGAACTTGTTCATAGTTTGTCTAACTGGAAGGGTGAATCTCAATGAATTCGATCAAGCCGCTCAAGTCCCGCCTCGCGATCGCACTTGCGCTCGCGGCACTTGCCGCCTCCGTGGTGGCTGGCGCGGCCGTGGCTGGAAGCCGTAGCGGGCCCGAGCCTCGGGGCCAGGGCAAGAACATCGTCGAGACGGCGGTCGCTGCCGGCAGCTTCAAGACGCTGGTCTCGCTCGTCAAGCAGGCGGGTCTCGCCGACACGCTGGCGACCGGTGGAAGGTTCACCGTCTTCGCGCCGACCGATGCCGCGTTTGCGAAGGTCCCGAAGAAGACGCTCGCCGCGCTCGGCGCAAACCCCGCCAAGCTCAGGGCGGTGCTCCTCTACCACGTCGCCAGGGGCGAGCTTCCGGCTCGGAAGGTGGTCAAGCGCAACTCGATCAAAACGCTCAATGGCGCGTCCCTGAGGGTCAAGGTGAGGGGCAAGTCAGTGAAGATCGACAAGGCGAAGGTCCTGAAAGCGGACGTGGACGCCTCCAACGGCGTGATCCACGTCATCAACCGGGTCCTGATCCCGCCCGCGCGCTGAGAGTTACCCCTGCGCCGTTAGCGGGACTGGCTGACGCAGCGTCAGCCAAATAATTGCCTGTGCCCCAGAAGCGCCTCGCCTTCCCAGGGCGGGGCGTCTTCTGTTGGGAAGGGCTCTAGCAAGCCAAATTTAGCGGGTCTCGGAACCGAGATGCCCGCTGATCGGGCGCCGCCTCTCCCGAAGCTCGGCGCGATTCTATGAGCCGCGCAGGTGGGTATCGAAGAAGGCAACGATCCGCAGCCGCGCGTCGCGCGCCGAGGCCTCGTGGTAGCCGCCGCTGACGCTGCGGTTGAGGCAGCGGAAGATGAGCGGCACCGCGTCGTCATCGTGGTCATTGAGGAAAGCGTGGCCGGCGTCGGGGTAGACCTTGACGTCGTGGGCGACGCCGTTGCGCTCGAGCGCCCGCTCCAGCCGCGGCCCCTCGTCTTTGAGGCTGCGGTCGTGCGCGCCGTAGCTGGCGACGACAGGACAGGCGCCCGCCAGGAGCCGCTCGGCGTCCTTCGGGACACCGCCGTAGTTGACGCTGGAGGCGGCGTAGCCGTGACCGGGCGCCAGCATCAATGCGAAACCGCCGCCGAGGCAGAACCCGATCACGCCGACGGTGCCAGTGCAGTCCTCGCGGTCGGCGAGCCACGCGCGCACCGCCGCCAGGTCGTCGAAGGCCCGGCCCTTCCCCCGCACCGCGGCCCGCATCGTCGCCAACAGGCAGCGGGCAGGGCCCCCGTAGTGGAAGAGATCCGGGGCCACGGCAAGGAAGCCATCGCGGGCAAGCCAGCCGGCCTGGCGCCTCAGGTCGTTGCTCATCCCCAGCGCGTCGTGCACCACGACCAGGCCGGGCCAGGGACCGTCGCCCTCCGGCTGGGCCAGGTAGCCCGGGATGCCGGTGTCGCCGAGGACGCCAATGTCCGTCCCGGCCTTGTAGGTGGCCATTGCCGCCACTCTAGACGGCGCCAACGGCGCGACGTCAAGGAGTCGATCCTGATGGCGGACGAGAGGACCTCTTCAAGTTGGCAAACAACTTCGCCATCCGCCACAACAACCGCGAGCAGCGGGGTGACTACGACCGAAACCCAGGCTCTCGACTGCGCGAGGCGGCGGAAGTTCGGCTAGTGAGTTGGACTCGGTACCAAGACCGGTACCACGCTGCTGGCAGGTGGCTTGTGGCTGATCGCTCATGGTGTGCTTCCAACCTAGACGTGTCCGCGACGGAAAGGGCGACAAATACCAAGCCGGCCGGTTCTCGGGAAGCCCAGGTCCTCGGGCCCGAGGACCTGGACGGTGCTTGCGGATTGCGATCCTGAGGCGAACCCGCGGAGATCCGACCAGCCGGAGTTGTCGAGGCCGACCGTTGAACAGACCGTGTGGGCGGACCCCGGTAGGATCCGACGGCAGATAGGGGAGTTCACCGCCGTCCCGCGGAAGGGTAGGCACATGGACCCCTCGCAAGAAACCGGTTGAAAAACGAATGTCGGGTGCGTTATGTCGGATCTTTGGAGAATCTTGGGCTGCTTGTCGCCGGAGGACTCGAGCGGGGTTCCTCCTGCCGCTGAAACCCAATTCCCAGTAACGGGACTAGTCGACTGATGCGGATCGTCGCAGTTCGAGAGCGACCGGTACCGATCGCCTCTCAAATCGCCAACGCCTACATCGACTTTGCGCAGATGAACGTCTCGGTCGTCGCGATCGAAACCGACGTGATTCGGGACGGCCGGCCGCTAACAGGCTACGGGTTCAACTCGAACGGTCGCTACGCCCAGAGTGGACTTCTGCGAGAGCGCTTCATCCCCCGTCTGCTGGCCGCCCAACCGGATGAGCTGCTGGACGGCGGCGGCGATAACTTCGATCCAGAGCGGGTTTGGTCGGTGCTGATGCGGAACGAGAAGCCCGGCGGGCACGGCGAGCGCTCCGTCGCGGTCGGGGTGCTCGACATGGCGATCTGGGACCTGGTCGCGAAGCTGGCCGAGCAGCCCCTCTACCGGCTCGTTGCCGAGCGTTTCAACGAAGGTGCGGCTGATGAGACAGTCGCTGTTTACGCAGCAGGGGGCTACTACTTGCCGGGGAAGGGCGAGAAGGCGCTTGTCGAGGAGCTCAAGGGCTACCTGGATCTCGGCTACAGAGCGACGAAGATCAAGATCGGTGCTGCGCCGCTGGCGGAGGACCTGCGTCGGATCGAGGCCGCACTCGACCTGCTGGGCGGCGACGGGTCACGCTTGGCGGTCGACGCCAACGGCCGCTTCGACCTCGACGCGGCGATCGACTGCGGGAACGCGATAACCCCCTATCGGCTGCGATGGTACGAGGAGCCGGGCGACCCGCTGGACTACGCGCTGAACGCGGCGCTGGCCAATAGCTACGAGTTGCCCCTGGCGACGGGCGAGAACCTGTTCTCTATGCAGGACAGCCGGAACCTCCTGCGCTTCGGCGGGATGCGCCCCGACCGAGACGTGCTGCAGATGGACCCGGCGCTGAGCTATGGGCTCACTGAATACCTACGAACACTGGCCGCGATCGAGGAGCGGGGATGGAGTCGCCGAAGCATTGTTCCCCACGGCGGGCATCAGTTCGGCCTTTCGATCGCGGCGGGCCTCGGGCTTGGCGGAAATGAGTCCTACCCAGGCGTATTCCAACCGTTTGGACGCTTTGCCGACGAGCTCGACGTCCACGATGGCAGAGTCGGACTGCCCTCTATTCCCGGCATTGGCTTCGAGGCGAACTCAGACCTACTCGCAGTGATGCACGCCACCTAGGCAGGGGGCGAGATTTCGCAGTTCGTCCTGGGCGAACCGCCCCAAGGACACACGCGCGCTCAACCACCTCTTAGGTGACGGCGATGGGCCTAACCCACGATCCCGTAGCACCTGCGATTTTCAGAGGAAGACAGAGGAAGGCGAACTCCGAGACCGCGTCTCGGCCAAGCTCCTCGAGGTAGGCCATCTCCATGATGTACACCCCACGGTTGATCAGCGCCTCAAGGTGAACGGGATGCGGACTCTCGGGGTCGAGTGACGGAAGAACCTCGAAGGACTCGGTATCGCTACCGAGGACGACCGCCCCCGCGTCCATCAGGTATTCCGCGCCTTCCAGGGTGACCCCCGCGTCGGCGAGCTTCGACAGCTTCTCGGTATCGGGCCACGCCGACAAATATCCGGTCCTGATGAGCACAACATCCCCGGGCTTCAGTTTCACCTGCTGACGCATGAGGGTGCTCTCGATCTCCTCTACGCCGATCGGCGTGCTGGCCGGGAGCGCCTTCATCTCCATCGCCGATGCGACGTCAAGCAGCACTCCGCGCGCAAAGATCGGCGGGATCGCAGCTGCATCATGGGTCTGCGGACCAAAATCGCCCAGGTGCTGGGCGGCATTATCACCGCCGAACCAATGGTCATCCGCGCCACAAGTGGCATGACAGAGTGCGTCAATGTGCGTGCCGGTATGGGCGCTGCCAGTTAGGAGCTCGCTATGGATTCCGAATTCCACTGAGTTCTTACCCAGCCAATCCCAGTCCTTTTCGACGCGAACACCCCGGGGCGTCCGGTAGGCCAGCACCTGGAAAGGCGCGTGCCCCGGCCACTGTGGCATGTGAGTCCAACGCCCACAATCGAGATCGTAAATCTTTCCGCTATCGATCAAGCGGCTCGCCGCAAGCACAGCAGCCGGGCCGGCGTCAAGCAGGGGTGGATGCTTTTCTGGGGGACTTTCGTCATGGGCTCGGCTCTTCATCTGTCACTCTCCTCGAATTCCTTCCTATATATCCGCGCTTGCTCTGTATAGCGTCGGCAAATCGAGCGGGCCATGTTCTCGGGCGCCTCCCCCGCGACTCTTGCCGGGATACCCACCGCGAGGGTGCCAGGCGGGATTTCCGTACCCTCAAGAACTACGCTTCCAGCACCAATTATAGATCCGTACCCCACACGCGCTCGAGAAAGGATCGTCGCGCCCATCCCAACGACTGCTTCGGTCTCGATCGTGCAACCATGGACGACTGCAGCGTGACCTACCGCGACGTCGGCCGCCAAGTCGAGCGGCGCGCCCGAGTCGGTGTGAAGGATTACGCCATCTTGGACACTGCATCGAGGCCCGATCGAGATCGGCTCGATGTCGCCGCGAGCAACCACGCCAAACCAGAGATTCGCCTCCGCGGCTACGGACACCGCACCACTGAGGATTACGCCGGGCGCCAGCCACGCCTCGGAGGCGACCGTCGGAGCAACCCCTTGCAGCGAGATCAGCCGCGGCTCACTTTCCGTCATGAACGCTCTTTCGTTGGATGGGCCCCGACAGCGGTATCGGAGAGGCCCATCCCGAGTAGCGCGATGGGCGCCATCTCCGATACCGCCTCAAGCAACCTGTCGACTTGCTCACCAGTAGTCTCCGAGCAGGTGCTGAAACGTCCCTCCGGGCCGATCAAGATGTTGCGCTCCAGCAACAGGCGGTGGAGGTCAACTCGAGACGGAAGGTCGCTCGCCTCGCGAGCGTTCCGTGGCGGGCGACGACCGAAGTGGATGCGTCCGATGCTCCCGTAGTTCGAAGCGGTCAAAGGCAGGTCGAGCTCGTTGCCGATCTTGACGATCCCTTCGGTGATCCTGTCACCCAGCTGCGACATCTTCTGGACGGTCGCGGGATCGAGTATCTCGAGAACCGTCCGGCCAGCAACCATGGTCACAGGATGGGCGTTGAACGTTCCGGCGTGCCGCACGAATCCGGCTTGCCGTGGGTCGAACACAGCCATTACCTCCTCGCGCCCGGAAAAAGCGCCGATCGCGAAGCCGCCGCCCAGCGCCTTGCCCAAGCAGAGGAGGTCAGGTGAGATCCCGTAGTCGCTTACGGCGCCCGCGAAGCTCGTTCGCCAGGTCGCAACCTCATCGACGATGAGAAGCACGTCGTTATCAACGCACCAACTCTGCAGACCCCGAAGGTAGTCCGGATCGCCCGGAATTGACCCGCCTGAGTTGAGGAAGACCTCGATGATGATCGCGGCCAGATCATCCGCGTGTGGTTGCAGGCGCTCCAGCGCTCCATCGAGGTCGTTGTAGGGAAACACCGTAACGCTCTTGAGTATGTCGTCGCCCATGCCAGGGCTCTCAGGAATTCCTAAGCAGGAGGACTCGCCGAACTTCGTGACGCTCACGTCGACGAGATCGAAACCGCCGTGATAGCCGCCCTCAGCCTTGGCGATCCTCGACTTCCCAGTGAACGCCCGCGCGCCTCTGATCGCCTGCCAGGTCGCCTCGGACCCTGAGCTCGTGAAGCGAACCCGATCGACGCCGAAGCGCTCGGTGATCTGCAACGCAAGTGCGATCTCGCTATCGCTGGGGACGCCAAACGGGCTCCCCAGCGATAGCGCCTCGTCGATCGCCTCGCCCACCTTGGGATGGCCGTGGCCGACCGCTGAGGCGGTGTAATTGAGTAAGAAGTCGTCAACTACAGCGCCATCGACTAGTTCGATCTGGCTTCCCTGTGCGGTGGCGCCGTAGACGGGGAACGGGGCGACGTAGAGCTGCGTACGGGTGTTGCCGCCGGGCATGACCCTGGTGGCACGCTCGAAGGACTCGCGCGCTCGCGGCCACAGCGCGGCGTAGCGTCGTTCACTCAGGCTGCGCGGTGCGGGCGAAATGGGGGATCCCCCTTGCTCGCTTCCCATCACCCTTTCACCTCCGTTACAGCCTGCTCAAGCCCCGAGGTCTGGTCGCGGCCCGCGATACCTCCTCGCACCTTCGGCCGAACGACCAAACCGCACCGTCTACGCCCACGGCAAGCGTAACTACTCGTGGCGTAGTCCCACCCTTGTTGTTTGGCTGTTCCGTACATACTGCTGCCTCCGATCCCCGCAGCCCTTACGGACCGCGAAGTTACGGTCCTGCCCTTTCCCCACCAGCGACGATTGATTCGCGGCCAGGTAGAAACGTACTGGCGCCCTCAATCGCCCGGACCTCGCCGTGCGCGATCCACTCCGCTGCCATCCGACCCACGATTGGCGACACTTGGATCCCATAGCCCCCGACACCACACGCGCCGATGATGGTCTCGTCCTCTGGGTAGGGCCCGACCTGCGGCTTCCCGTCGGGACTAACGGGGTACAGTCCGGCCCAGCCCTTCCCGATCCCGGCGTCCGCGAACGTCGGCAAACGCCGCGGCATGATCTCACTGAAGTGCTCTACAAAGTCCTGTTTGACGCCCTCGAAATAGTCGTTCGGGTCGACTACGCTGCCTACCACCTCCTCGCTGTGAAGGCCCCCTAGGAGCTGGTCGCCGGTCTCATACCGAAAGTAAAGTCCGTCCTGCCCATCGGAGGGCGAATAATCCATGACCTCTGGCATCACGTAACCCAGTGGCTTGGGAAGATGGATGCTGACGACCTCGTGGCGTTGGGGCAGGATCGGAGTCGCGACACCCAGTAAGCCGCCCACCTCGCCAGCCCAGGCGCCGGCCGCGTTGACGACGAACTCGCTGACGACATCACCTTTTGATGTCGAAAGGCGATGACGCCCACCGGACACCACTTCATGCGCCTCGACGGCGGCGGTCTGGACGATACGCACACCGGCCGCTGTCGCCAACTCCCCGACGAGCGAGCAGTACAGGTGGCCATCGACGATCCCGTCGCTGGCGCCATAGAGTCCAGCGACTAGGTCCTCTACGTAGATGTCTGGAAACCGCTCGGAGATCGCGGCAGGATCAAGGACGCAAGCGTCGTCAATTCCAAGTCCCTTCTGTATCTTCACACTGCGTTCGAACGCCCTCGCAGCCTCATCGCTGTGGCCCAGACGTAGATAGCCGATCCGGTTGAATCTTAGGTCGTGATCGCGCTCCAGTTCGAGAAATTTAGCCTTGCTCTTGACACGCAGCTCGATATCTAGCGGCATCATGTACTGGGTCTCAACCGCGCCCACCGAGCGGCTCGACGAACCACTCCCGACGTAGGACCGGTCGACGACAGTTACGTCCGTGATCCCGAGCTCGGTTAGCTCGAGGGCCGTGCACAGGCCGCTAACTCCTGCACCAATAATTGCGACTGAGGGTCGTGAGGTCATTTCGTGTACGCCTCCGGTCGATTCGCTCTACCCGACATAGGTGCGGCTTTGCTCGCGCATGTACTGCTGGAGGTAATGAACACCACCCGCCCCGCGAGAAGTTGACCCCGATCCCTTCCAGCCTCCAAAGGGTTGGACTCCAGGCCAGGCGCCGGTCGTGGCGCCGGCGCTCCGGTTGACATAGATCACTCCAGCCTGAACATCGTTGGCGAATCGCTCGATCTCAGCCTGGTCCTCTGAGTAGAGCCCTGCTGTTAAGCCGAAGACGAGTGCGTTCGCCTGCGAAAGCGCTTCCGGGAACGAAGAGACCGGATGCACGGCAACAAACGGCGTGAAAAGCTCGTCGCGCAGGAGGTGGGACTCTGTAGGAATCTCGGCGCTCGTCGGTTCGACGTAGTTCCCGTACTCGAAGTCTCCCTCGAGAAGGCGGTTTCCACCGTTCAGCGGCCAACCAGCTTCGCGACACTCCAACGCCGCATCGAGCAGCCTCTGGGCGGATTCCGGTGACACCACCGGCCCAAGCTGCGCGGTGGGATCCAAGGGACTCGCCACTCGGACTCGACAGCGAGCCGCCTCGAGCAGCTCCATAAACTCCTCCTTCACGGAGTCCTCGATGAGGACGCGCGAACATCCCGAACACCTCTGGCCGCTGAAACCGAAGGCCGAGCGGCTGACACCAAGGGCAGCCTTCTCGAGGTCCGCTTTGCCAGTCACGATTGCAGGGTTTTTGCCACCCATCTCGCAGATTGCGGGGCGCGGATAATCGCCAGTAAAGCCACGATAGATCCGCATCCCTACGTCATAGGAGCCCGTAAACGTCAGACCATCGATGGTGTCGTTGTTGTAGAGCCAGTCGCCGAGGTCGTTATCGGGGATCGTGAGCAGGTGGAGGGCCTCCCCCGGAACACCCGCATCCCGAAAGAGATCGTAGACCGACACTCCGCTCAGATAGCCGTGTGGGGATGGCTTTGCGATTACGGTATTTCCAGCAATCAGCGCCGCCGCGATCGGCCCCAACAACAGCGCCATCGCAAAGTTGAAGGGCCCGATGACCTCCCAGACTCCGTAGGGACGCATCACGCTGACGGCCTTCTCACCATGGCTCGAACCCATCAGGGCCTCGAAACCGGAGTTCTTTCGCATCTGCTCACAGTAGTACTCGATCAGTACTACACACTCATCGACCTCGCCCAGCGCCTCCAGAATCGGCTTGCCGACCTCGTAGGCAAGGATGGCCGCTAGCTCGTAGCGTTGGGCGCGCACGCCGTCAGCTACGCGGCCAACGATCTCTACCCGATCGTTCCAATCGGCGCCGGACCACTCCGGGAGGAAGCGCCGAGCCGCCGCAACCGCGTCGTCGAAGTCCTCACGCTCAGCGTTCCCGAAGCGGCCGACAATGATTCGCGAGTCTGCCGGAGACCGCTCTTCTTCCGAGCCCCTCCCCTCCCGCTCTTCGCCGGAAACGTAGAAGGGGTGGTCTTTGCCAAGCTCTCCTTTGACCCGCTCGATAGCGACGGCGAAAGCCTCCGCCTGGTCTCCGGTGGCAGAGAAGGTCTCGTAGTCAACCTGGCTTTGGTTCCAATTCATACTTCCCTTGCTAACGCCTTTGGTCCTCGCAGACGGGTGGGAATCTAGACGGGCTGCAACCGGGGGGCAATGGACACCCAGTGCAGGTCTCAACCCCTAGGTGCACAACATGGATCGGCTCGACGAGCGAGACCTCACGTCTAGCCCGTGCGGCTGCGAGCATCGTGCTCGACGATGGGGCCGAGCGAGGCCGCCTCATAGACCATCCGCTTCTGAGCGACCATCTAGCGGCACCTTGAGGCACGACGGCTCAGCCGGTAACCCGCTCGCGCTGGATCATCACCACCGCCACGATCAGCACGACGCCGATGATGATGTCGCGCGTCGATGGTGGCAGGGTGGTAGCGGCGAGAATCGTCCCTATAGCCGTGAAGAGTGCTGCCCCGCCTGCGGTGCCCACGACGTTTCCACGACCACCGAGTATCGACGTACCGCCGAGGACGACTGCGGCAATGGACGGGAAGAGAAAGGGGTCGCCCATCAGTGGGGACGCATTCCGGTTCCAGCCACTTAGCATCACCCCGGCCAACCCGTAGCTGAAGCTCGCAAGCGCGTAGACAGCGATGGTGACACCGCGAGTGCGGATCCCCGACAGGTAGGAGACGTCGGGACTGTTCCCGATTGCGTAAATGCGACGGCCGAAGGTCGTTCGCAGGAGCAATAAGGTTGCCACAATGGTGAATATGATCCCCATAAAGAGTACATTGCTGAACGGCCCGACTGAACCTGTCATGAAGTCGATCAGTGGTTGAGGCGCGGACCCGATCGGCTTGCCTTGGCTGTACGCTAGGACGACACCGGTGAGGATGATGTTGGTCCCCAGGGTAGCGATAAGAGGTGACACCTTGAGGTATGCCACCCAGACGCCGTTCCACACTCCGATTGCGGTAGCGAAAGCGAGAGCGCCGACGATCCCCAAGATGCCGTGGCTGCCAGAACTCGAAGCGAGCTCCGTCATAAAGATGCCCGCGGAGGTTATCGTGAGCGGGACCGAGAGGTCGATCCCGCCCGAAAGGATGACCACGTTCTGGCCGAAAGCGACCACTAGGGCGAAGACCGCAAGCACGAGGGCGGTTTCGACCTGGCTGAGGTGAGTCACCCAACCCAGTGCAGCCCCGAGAGCGAAGACTGCCAGGAAAACGAGCCAGACCGTGAGGACCGCACGCAGATTCGGGTAACGGCTCAAGGCCTCCCGCCACCGCGCGACCAGCTTTGTGAAGGTTGCGGATGCCGTGACGTCCGCCGGATGAGCGCCACCGACTTCCATCAGCCCTCACCCCCCGCGCTCGCGGCAGTGTGCCGTGGTCGTACAAGGATGCGCCGCGCGAACCTATTAGCGTCGCTGCCGATCGCGCTGGGTAGGACGACAGCGAGCAGAACGGCACCGAAGACGATCGGGGTGTAGTAGGACGCAACGCCCACCGAAAACAGGATCGACTCGAGCAGGATCAGGCACAGCGCGCCGACGATGCTGCCAATGGCGCCACCGCGTCCGCCTCCGAACGCAGTACCCCCGATGACAACCGCGGCGAACAGCTGGACGAGCAGGACAAAGTTGATCCGCGGATCGCCGCTGGCGGTAGCGGCGGTGTAGTTGAGCGCCGCGACTCCATAGAACAACCCTGCAAACGCGTAGGTTGCGACGAGCGTGCCGCGCACAGGCACTCCTCTGGCAAAGGCTGCCGCGGCGTTACTTCCGACCGCATAGAGGTGGCGCCCGAATCTCAGGTTCTTGAGCAGGATCCAGAGCAAGCCCACGATCGCGATCACTCCAGCCGAGGCAGGAATGGGGCCCCATTCCCCGGACAGCGCGAGCGAAAAGTTCGTGGGCACGCTCCCACCCGGCTGGTCGAGGAGAGCCAGAGCGCCGCCCGAGAGTACGAAGAACATCGAGATCGTCGCAATGATCGACTGGATTCGTAGGAAGCCAACCAGAATCCCGTTGATCGCGCCGATCGCGGCGCCGATCGCGACCACGACGATTGCGGTGAGGACGTAGGAGCCGCCCAGGTGCTCTGCCTGAGTGACGAGAAAGACGTTCAGGAATGCAAGCACCGCAACCGGCGAGAAGTCGAACCCACCGGAGATCACCACCACGGTTTGCCCGACCGCAAGGATCGCCAGCGTTGCGGTAGCGGTTGCAACCTCCTGCAACGTGAAATTCGAGAACGCCTCTTCCTTGACGGAGCCGTATAGCAGCAGCAGGACCGCGAGAACCACGAGGCTGCCGAGGATCGCCGGCGGGTTTCCGCCACGGACGCGAGCGGCGACCCCCTTGACCAAGGGAGTCATGCCGCCACCTCCTTGGGCAGCTGGCCACCAAGCATCTCCGTCAGCAGTGCCTGGTTGGTGAGATTTTCAGCGCCTATCGGCGCTCCGAGTGCGCCGCGGTAGCAGACCTGAGCTCGATGACAGAGATTGATAATCTCGTCGAGATCGGTGGAGTACAGAAGGACCGACGTACCACCGGCGGCAAGCTCTGCGATCAGGCGGTAGATCTCCGACTTCGTGCGGATGTCGACCCCGCGGGTGGGGTCGTACAGCAACATCACTCGCGCTTCCGCGATCAACCACTTGCCGATGATGATCTTCTGCTGGTTGCCCCCGCTGAGGGCCTCGACCGGCTCCCAGAGGGCCCTCTCGGCGATATCGAGAGCGCGCAGCGCCTCCAGAGCGGCGGCTTCCTCCCGGCGCCGGTTGATCCAGCCGAAGCGGGCGAACCGGTCGAGCGTGGGCAGGGTGAGGTTCGCCCTGCCCGACATCGTCGGCAAGGCTCCCTCGGTCGCCCGCTCCTCGGGAACGAGGCTAATGCCGATCCCAGCTCGGATCGCGCTGCGTGGAGAGCGGAACCTCACCGCCCTACCGTCGAGCTCAATGTGCCCCGAGTCGACGCGGTCGGCACCGAAGAGGGCGCGGAAGAGCTGACGTTGGCCGTGATCCTGAAGACCGGCGATACCGAGAATCTCCCCCTTGCGCAGCTCCAACGACGCCGACTCGAGCCGCCCCGATGCTATCTGGCGGGCGGTGAGAACAGGGGATCCCGTGGGCTCCGGCGAGCGCTCCGGGAAGACCTGGGCGAGGGACTCGCCAATCATCATGTTGATAATTCGCTCTTCGTCGATGTGGCTGCTATCCGACGATCCGGCCCGTCGGCCGTTGCGCATGACGGTCATGGAGTCGCACAGCTCGCGCACCTCTGAGAGCCGGTGTGAAACGAAGAGGACGGTGCACCCGCCGCTCGCGCGCAGCCGGCCGACCTGCCGGAACAGCCATTCGACCTCGGTCCGTCCCAGTGCAGCGGTCGGCTCATCGAGAATCAGCAGGCGCGGTTCCTGAGCAAGGGCCCCCACAATCTCTACCTGCTGTTTGGCAGAAAGCGAAAGCCCACCGACCCGGGCAAGCGGATCGATGTGGCCGGCCTCCCACCGTTCCAACGCTTCGCGCGTGGCCGACCTCGACGCGCGTCCGGAGACGATGCCAAATCGATTTCGCGGGGGGCTTGGCAGTGAGAGGTTTTCGGCTACGGTGAGATCGGGCGCGAGGCTGAGTTCCTGGAAAGCCGTTGCGACGCCTGCCTGCTGGGCGTGGTGGGGGCTACCGAGATCGACAGCGGCGCCGCCGATCTCAGCAGTGCCCTCGTCGGGGACGACGAGTCCGGCGAGGACCTTAACCAAGGTCGACTTGCCGGCTCCGTTCTCCCCGATCACGGCGTGGACCGCTCCGGCCTGGGCGTCCAGATCCGCACCGTCGAGGGCGTGCGTAGAGCCATAGGCTTTGCGCAGCCCGCGGATCCGGACGTCCGGGGCGGAGGTCAGGGGAGCAGACAATTGCTCCCTTCTTCCGCGACGCCGTCGATCTTGTCGTCGCCGCTGACTCCTTCAGGTTCGGTCGGCTTGCTGATCTGGTCCGAGACACCCTTCAGCGACGCTTCAAGTCCCTGACCCACCAGGGGGCTATAGAAATCGGCAAGGAATTCCGGGTTGATTTCGGGCTTGTATTCGGGACCGTAGACATTTCCGGCCTTCTTTTCGTCTTCGCCGAGGGAAACAGTTGCATTCGAGACATGGCTGGGCTCGATGATCGTCTCGTGACACCGCTGTTCCACCGCTTCTTCCCCACCCACGAGCATGTTGTACGCCTGCAGGAAGGCGAGAGCACCCGTGAACGTAGACTCCGAGGAGCCGTAGCTCTGCAGCCCAATCGCTTCCGGGATTTCGCCTTTCGGAAGCATCATCCTCAGGTGGCCGGTTGCCATGTCGCCGCCACATGGAAGCGGTTCATGACCAAGGTCTTGGAGCTTCTGGGTCCCGCCCCAACACCCGAGCTGGGCAACGTAGCCTTCGATATCCGGGTGGGCGGTGATGAGCTTCGCGATCGCTTCACGGGCTCCAGACTCAGCCCATTCTCCGTTCGCGCGGGCCACCAATTCCATTTCCGGGTACTTCTTCAGGACTTCTTCGACTGCTTCTTCGTGGACGGTGTTGAACGTGGTTCCCGGAACGCCACTGATTTCCGCGATCTTGCCCTTCCCATTCAAGGCTTCAGCCACAAATTCTGCGCGTTCGGCTCCCATCTTCTGGATGTCGGCGTGGATGTTGTAAGAGCAGGGCTCTTCGGTCCAGCTGTCGTAGTTGACGACTATGACGTTCTGTTCGCATGCTTTCCGTATAGCGGTGTTGATCGCCGTTGGTGAGATCGGATAGACGATCAGCGCGTCGGCACCCGCGCTCACCTCATCGGTAATGATTTTGGACTGCTTCTGTGGATCCGTACCAGCGATTTGGTGATCGAATTCGACCTTTTCCGACCAGGGGGCGGTCTTGCTTAGCCCTATGATCAGGTTGGTCGACGCGTTCTGCCATT
>Ga0210144_1000291_pt1 | contig 28937 bp, 28 predicted proteins | sample Muzzi_PWA_D2_FD_185532 | JGI IMG/M metagenome (GOLD analysis project Ga0210144, IMG submission 185532) | Wetland microbial communities from San Francisco Bay, California, USA, that impact long-term carbon sequestration - Muzzi_PWA_D2 (SPAdes) | ecosystem: Environmental > Aquatic > Marine >...
AGCTCGTTCAGGCCGACGATTTCCTCGGCCGCCAGCAGCCGGAATCGATCCTGCGCTTTGCCGATCGTGCGCAGGGGGTTGACGAGGAGGATCTCGACCTCGCCGACCGGGTGTGGGCCGATCTCGCCATGCCGACCCCCGAATACGTCGCCCGCCGGCTGAACGAGCCGACCGACCGCCTGCCCTTTCTCGAGCCGGCGCTGCGTCGCTTCATCGAGGAGCTGCCGGCGCGAAACGGCCTCTCCCGCACCGAGGCGACCGCCCTTGCCGCGATTGCGGCGGGAGCCACCGCACCGTCGCGCCTCTTCGGGCTGGTCCTGTCGAAGGAGGAAGCCGCCTTCATGGGCGACCTCAGCTTCTTCGCCCTGCTTGTCGACCTGGCCTTCGCCGAAACGCCGCTCATCGAAAGTCCGGCTTCCGTCGGGGAAATCGACGACCGCTTCGCATGGCTGCAGTCCGCCCGGCTCGCGCTGACCGAGGCCGGCGAGGCAGTGCTTGCCGGCGACGAGGATCACGTGGCGCTCAACGGCATCGACCGCTGGTGGGCCGGCACCCGCCTCAACGGCCGCAATGTCTGGCGCTACGACCGGGTGAAGATGAGCCTTGTGCCGCCACGGGCGAGCGCGGCATAGAGGCGCCCATGGCCAGAAGAAGACCCCAGCTCGGGCGTCCGGTCCCGATCCCGGCGAGCCCCGACGAAGCCCAGCTCGACCGCGTGCGGAACCCGCGCGCCGACACCCGCTACCTCGCCCGCTTCACCTTCCCGGAGTTCACCTCGATCTGTCCGGTCACCGGCCAGCCCGATTTCGGCATCCTGATGATCGACTACGTTCCCGACCGCTGGCTGCTCGAATCGAAGTCGCTGAAGCTTTACCTCCAGTCCTTCCGCAACCACGGCGCCTTTCATGAGGACTGCACGGTGTCGATCGGCACGCGCATCGCCGAGCTGCTCAAGCCGCACTGGCTGCGCATCGGCGGCTACTTCAACCCGCGCGGCGGCATGCCCATCGACGTGTTCTGGCAGACCGGCGCACCGCCGGAGGGCGTGTGGTTGCCCGACCAGGGGATCCCGCCCTATCGCGGCCGAGGGTGATCAGAGATGCACAAGGGGCGGCTCGAGGCGTTCAGCGACGGCGTCATCGCCATCATCATCACCATCATGGTTCTTGAGATGAAGGTACCGCACGGCGAGGAATGGTCGGCGCTGACGCCTCTCATCCCGGTGTTCTTCAGCTACGTCCTCAGCTTCGCTCTCGTCGGCATATACTGGAACAACCATCACCACATGCTGCACGCCGCCAGGCACGTCGGCGGGCGCGTGCTGTGGGCCAACCTCCACCTTCTGTTCTGGCTGTCGCTGATGCCGTTCACCACCGGCTGGATGGGAGAGAACCACTTCGCCGCCGTGCCGGTCGCCCTCTACGGCTTCGACCTCTTCATGGCCGCGGTCGCCTACTACATCCTCGCCCGGTCGCTGGTCGCTGTGAACGGCCCCGATTCGCCGATCGCCACGGCCCTCGGCCGCGACTTCAAGGGCAAGATCTCGGTGGTCATCTACGTTGCCGCTATCGCCGCCTCGTTTGTCTACCCGCCGCTGTCGATGGCCCTCTATGTCGGCGTCGCCATCATGTGGTTTGTGCCCGACCGCCGCATGGAGCATGTGGTCAGGGATTGATGCCCGTGCGGCAGGCTACCGCCGTTCGACGACAGGGTGATCGATGACCACGATCCTGATCGTCCCCGGTCTCAACGGTTCCGGCCCAGCGCATTGGCAGACGCATTGGCAGGGGCTGATGCCCAACGCGGTGCGGGTCGAGCAGGACGATTGGGCGCACCCGCGGAAGAAGCCGTGGATGGAGACGCTGGTCGCCGCCGTCAGCGACCATCCCGATAGCATCCTCGTCGCCCACAGCCTCGGCTGCGCGCTGGTCGCCACCACGGTCAAGGAGCATCCCGATCTGCCGATCCGCTCGGCGATGGTCGTCGCTCCGGCCGATCCGGACGATCTCGACATGATCGAGGATCCGCTCCGCGATTTCGCGCCGATGCCGCGCCTGCATTTCCCCTTCCGCACCATCGTCGTCGCCAGCGAGGACGATCCCTATGTGACGATCACCCGGGCCCGCTTCTTCGCCACCCGCTGGGGCGCGGAGTTCGTCGACGTCGGACGGAAGGGGCATATCAATGCCGATTCCGCTCTTGGTGACTGGCCGGAGGGTCAGGCCATCCTCAAGCGGCTGACGGGGTAGCCACTGCGCCCAAATCAGGCTCGCTTGGCGATCCGGTCGAGCGCCATCAGCGTTTCGAGCAGCGCCGGAAGCGCGTCGATCGGCACCATGTTGGGACCGTCGGAAGGCGCGTTGTCCGGGTCCTGGTGGGTCTCGATGAAGACGCCGGCGACGCCGACCGCCACGGCTGCTCGCGCCAGCACGGGAACCATGCGCCGGTCGCCGCCGGTCGAGGCCCCCTGCCCGCCCGGTTGCTGGACAGAATGGGTGGCGTCGAAGATCACCGGCGCCCCGGTCTCGGCCATGATCGGCAGCGCCCGCATGTCCGAGACCAGCGTGTTGTAGCCGAAGCTCGCGCCGCGCTCGGTGAGGAGCACGTTCGGGTTGCCGCTGTCGACGATCTTGGCGACGACGTTCTTCATGTCCCACGGTGCCAGGAACTGTCCCTTCTTGACGTTAACCGGCTTACCGGTCTGGGCCGCGGCGACCAGAAGGTCGGTTTGCCGGCAAAGGAACGCGGGGATCTGCAGCACGTCGACACATCCGGCGACGCGGGCGCATTGCTGGCGTTCGTGCACGTCCGTCAGGATCGGCACGCCGAGCTCGACACGCAGGTCGGCGAAGATCGGCAGCGCCTCCTCCAGCCCTACCCCCCGCTTGCCAGCGAGGCTGGTGCGGTTGGCCTTGTCGAAGGAGGTCTTGTAGACGAAGCTGATCCCGAGCCCGTCGGTCATCTCCTTCAGCCGCCCCGCCATGTCGAAGGCATGGCCGCGCGATTCGAGCTGGCACGGCCCGGCGATCAGGCTGAGCGGCAGGTCGTTGCCGAAGGTGGCGTCGCCGACGGTGACGTGCGGGTTGGGCTCGGTCATGGCGCGGCGATCATACGGAACGGCACGGAAAGGGGAAGCGGGTTGCGCCTCAAAGAGAGTAGAAACAACTGCATCCTGTGGTTGCCGGCTTCGGCACCGCCCTGTACCACTTTGAGCGGGAGTGACGCGACGCCGATTCGCCTGCCGCAGAGGGCTTTGCCATGAGGAAGGTTCCGGTCTTCGAGGTCATCCGCTTCGCCTGGCGCTTCCTGTTCCACGAGTTCGGGACGATCGTCCGCCTCATCTGGTTCCCGTTGCTCATCGTGGCGGTCGTGCAATATGCGGCGGCCTACCTGAACATCGAGGGCCAGGTGGAGGCCGGGCGGTTCGATCGACCTGCCGAAGGTTCGTTCCTTCGTGACCTCGCCAGCATGGCCGTTTCTGTGGTCGGCTATTCGATGGCCCTTGTCGCCATCCACCGGATCATCCTTTTCGACGACCGGCGGCCGGGCACGTTTCTCCTCTTCTCGTTCGCGCGTGCCGAGCGCGTGTTCATGGGGTTTGCGCTCATCATCGTCCTCGTCGTGTTCGTCGGAAGCGCCATCCTCGGCGGATTCGGCGTGGCAACCGGCATGATCGCGTCGGCGCCCGGGCTGTTCGTCGCCATAGCCGCGCTGTTGGTGGTCGTCGGCGTCTACTTCTTCACGCGCCTCCTGCCGCTCTACCCGGTGATGGTGGTGGAAAAGCGCCTGAATTTCCGGGCCGCGTTCGCCCTGTCACGGGGAAATTTCTGGCGGCTTTTCTGGGTGACCGGACTCGGGATGCTCCCGGTCATTGTCGTGTGGGGCGTCGCCGCCGGCATCTATGCCTCAGTGTCGGTCGGCGGGATCAAGGCGCTGGTGCAGGCATCGGACAATCCGGTGCGTGCGGCCGGCGACGCAATCCAGTCCTATCTGCTCGGCATGTCCATCGGCGGCTATATCTTCTCGATCATCCAGGTCGGGCTCGGCGTGCCGCTGATCTGCTATTCCTACAAGGCGCTCCGCAACATCGGCCCGTTCGAGTATCTCGACGAGCGGGCCAATTCCGCTCAAGCCTGATCCGCCGCCGAGAACGCCAGCGCGACGCCGCACGCTTCGCCAGCGGGCACGACCAGCCGCCCCAAGAGCGACCGGAAGCCGACTCCGTTCGCCTCCAGCACGGCCCGCGTCAGATCGAGATCGGCGACGGCGATCCGCATCGCGACGAAGCGGGGCTTCGGGTCCGCTTCGATGGTCTCGCCGAACAGGCCCTTCACCGCCACCGGCGAGAGGATCTCGATCTCGCCGCCGCCGGTATCGAGGGTGACGCCGAGGCTGTCGGAGCGCATGTCGTGCTGCCCGGTGAAATAGAAGAAGAATTCGTGGAAGTCGGCCGGATCGCGGGCGACCATCACGACTGACGCGATCCCGAGCGCGCCGTTGGCGTGGCGCTGGTATTCCGCCCGCCAGAAGCTCTCGGGCCGCTCGTGGTGGCAGGTGAAGAAGCCGGCGTCGGGCATGCGGGCATCGCCGGTGAAGGTCAGCGAAAAGGCGAGCGGGCGCTCGGCGCCGTCCGGTCCTTTCGCCGTCCGTTCGAAGCGAAACGGCGCGTAGAGCGGCAGTCCCCGCGCCTCGAAGTCGGCGCGGTCCGCGGCCGGGTTCGCGCTTTTCAGCGCCAGCATCGACACCCCTTCCCGCTGCCTGAGGAATTCGCGATTGAAGGTGCCGAATGGAAAGGCGCCGTCCCCGCCCGGCGGGATCGCTGCCGGCTCGTCGATGCCGAGCAGTTCGAGATAGCCCCCTTCAAGCTGCACCAGCGAATTGGCGGTGCCGAACGGATGCCGGGCGACCGGTGTCAGGGTGAAGCCGAGGCGGCCGTAAGCCGTTCGCGCCGCGTCGAGGTCGTGGACAGCAATGACGAGATGGTCGATCGGGCGCACCGCTTGAGGCCCGATGACGGCGTGGACCATGGCACTCATGCGACTTGAACGCTCCCCGACGTGAGCCCTCAAGTCGGCGACCTGAACTCGACCCAGAGAGGGTTGTGATCTGATATGCGCGGGGCAAAGCTTCGTTTGCTGAGGTTCAGGTCCTCAAGCAGGCGCCCCCAGATTTCGATAATGTCTCCGCCGGCCAGGTCGAGGTCAACCAGTTTGGCGTTGCCCTTCGAGAACCAGGCAATCTGGTCGTGATAACTCGACTCGGTCGGATTGGTCAGCGAGCTGTAGATCGTCCTCGGCTTGCTGCTCAGCACAAACGGCACCTCCAGCCCGGTTCCGACGAACGCCTCATACAACTCGTTTCCCTGCCGATCGAGGTTGAAGTCCCCAAGCACCAGCAGGTTGTGGTGCCAGCGGTTCTCGTTGGCTGCCCAGTGCCGCATCCATTGGGCAATGCCGCGAAGCTCCGGCAAGCGTTCCATGGTGGGATCGCCGAAGTCGATGTGCGCGGTGACCAGAATGAAGGTCGTGTCGGGGGTCTTGAAGCTCACCGCATAAGGGTTGCGGGCGAACTGCCGTTTGAAGGCTCCCTCGTCGAAGCCGAATTCGGCTGCCTCGTCCGGAACGACGAGTTCGCCGGCAAGGCCGGACAGCGACACGCGGCTCGTATCGAACAGGAAGGCCATCCGCTCGTTGTTGCCCCCCTGTCCGGCGGCAACGTCGGTCATCAGGAAGCTCCAGTTGGGCCCGAGCAGCTTCATGGCGTAGCGCAGCGCGCGAAGGTCTCCCCCGACCTCTTGCAGCGCGATCACGTCGAATCGTGAGATGATTTCGGTCATCGCCCACAGGCAACGGTAGTCGCGCTTCGGGCTGAGTTTCGATTTGGCCGGAACGATCCACCGCCTGGTCAGCGAATTGAAGTGGCAGACGTTCCAGGTGGCGATCAGCAGGTTGCGGTCGACCGCCCGCTTGGGCGGCACGTGGTCGTCGAGATACGCCGTCAGACCGGCGATGTCGTCGGGAACGACCTGCGGCACCGGCCCGTCAGGCGGGCGGTTCTCCTCGTCGACAAACAAGATATCGAGCGGCGTCCCCATGCCGGATCACGCGCCTCCCGGCAGCACATCTACTCGCGGTTGCTATCACGCTGCGACATGGAATCCAATTGCATCGGCGGATGGTGATCCTGGGCTTGCCCGTGACGAAATCGTCAAGCAGGGCGGCGCATGTCACAAGAGCATCGACAGGCGGACGTCAGCGCAACCAAATCCGATGTCGCAGTACCGACATTGCGCGCCCTGCTCGGCGAAGGCTGCAATTGCCTCACAGACGTCGGTGGCACCATGCAAGACACCGCCAGCGATGTCGGAATTGAACGCGAAACCGGACACGCCTCGCCGCCGTCCCCATGGGAGTTGCTGACCCGACGCGGACTCCAGTCGGGCCCGGCTGCTGCAGCGTAGCACGGTTCTGATAATTCTGGTGCTATCGGCAGGGATGGACCGGAGAGCCGAGTTCCTTCCTTGGAGACCGGCTCTCGCTATTTAAGCGGTTCCTATGAGGTGACTGGAGCCGGGGCAAATTTGATGGCCGTCAAGAAAAAGCTATTCTGCTCTCAGTCTTGCGCGCTGCCTAATACCGACAAATGTTCGTGGCAGTGGAATAATCGTGCACTCAAGGCCATCGGTAGGTACCGCCCCTGCGCTGCGTGTCCATTGGTTATAATTTGAATTGGAGGGTTGTATTTTGCATGCTTATCGACCCTGGCATCGGAAATTTATCTGAGCTCGACGCTGAAAATATTAGAGCTTATATTCGCCGCATAATATTAACAGTGCGCTAGTGACACCAACTGTCGTCATGTTGGCCCGAAGGAGCTGGGGGAAGACGAAATGTCCGGAGGCATAGATAGAAGGCGGTTCCTGGTTGCCGGTGCGCTGGCATCAAGCGGCATAGGTCTCCAGCTTGCGACCTTTCCGACCAAAGCGAACGCCCAGTCGGCGGAACCTATCGAAGTAGATTTCTGCGTTGTCGGTGCGGGCTATGCAGGTCTGACCGCCGCGCTTCGACTGCAGCAAGCCGGGCGCTCGGTAGGTGTTCTTGAGGCGCGCGATCGGGTCGGTGGACGCATCTGGTCAGCGCTGCTGTCGGATGGGACGCCGATAGATTTAGGCGGTCAGTGGGTGGGACCTAGCCAGCGTCGTATCCTTGCGCTAGCCGAGGAAATGAAGGTTCCAATATTCCAGTCGTATACGAAGGGAGGCACGGTCTACATGACCCCAGCGGGGAAGGTCATCAAAGACTTACCCTCGCGGGTTGAGAACCAGAAGGACGAGGCGATCAGGAAGCTCGATGCGATGGCGTCCGAGGTTCCGCTCGACACGCCTTGGCTTGCTGCTCGAGCCGCAGAATGGGATATTCGAACCATTGGCGGCTGGATGGCGGACAACGTCAGCGATCCATATGCTCGCGGTTTGACCATGGTCGAGGCATTGGGTTCGATCGGGCCTGTCGCACCTGGGCAATCGCTTTTGTGGGTGCTCGCCGCCATTCGCGGTGCGGGTGGCATTGCCACGATGCTGCGAGACGCGGAAGCTCAGGCGATCGAAGGTGGCGCCCAGGCCGTCGCGCTGCGGATCTCCGCGCACCTCGGCGACATTATCCATTTAAGGTCACCCGTTTATCAGATTACCCAAGACGCAACCTCCGTCGAAGTTGTGTCCGATGAGATCAAGGTCCGTGCTCGGCGTGTGATCGTGACAGTGCCGCGCACCTTGGCAGCCGGCATCCAGTTCGATCCGATCCTGCCGGCGGATGCAGCGCAGCTCATCCAGCGAATGCCTATGGGCTCTGTCATCAAAGCTACGCTAGTCTATGATGAGGCATTTTGGCGACAAGACGGGCTCAGTGGCGCTTCCCTCAATCCTTCCTCTCCGGTCTCAGCAACGTCGGACGGAGGATTTGGGCCTGGACACGATCGCCCGGGGTTGATGGTCGCCTTTGTTGGCGGTGAGAGCGCGCGTGTTCTCGGCCGGATGACGCCGGCGCGGCGGCAAGACATCATCGTCGGGGAGCTCGTCAAATTGTTCGGACCGAAGGCGGCCCAGCTTTCCAAGAATGTCGTATATCAGCCCACGGGCCTTCCCTATATCGACCACAATTGGTCGGAGGAGGAGTGGACGCGTGGGGCCTACGCTGCTTACCTGCCGCCTGGCGTTCTCACCGGTTATGGTGCCGAGATACGGAAGCCTTTCGGACGCATTCACTGGGCGGGGACGGAAACGGCAACCGAATGGAATATCTACATGGATGGAGCCGTGCAATCTGGTGAGCGCGCAGCCGCGGAAGTATTGGCCGCCAATTAAGAAATGTGGTTCGCCCTATTCCAGACGCATGCTGGCGCGCCTGGCGGAGAGCGAAAACCGGAGTGACTGGCTCGATCAACAGCCGGACCTCTTTCAACGACGGTCGCACCTGTCTGGTCGAACATCCAGACGAATAGCTCAAACAATGCTTGGCCCGACTCCGGGCCAAGCTGGTCGAAAACGCGGCGTTGCTCATCAGCGGGTAGCCGATTGAGGCTATAGATCTTTGCAAGGTCGAAGTTTGGATCAATGACGTGGTTCCACAGAAGTAATCGGCGACCAACTAAGCCGCGAGGAACGGACCGACGGCACCGAAGAAAGCAATCCCCCCAGCTCTTCTTCAAGCTGCCGACAAAGTCGTCGATCCTCTCTTCAAAACCCAACGCGAACATGATCATGATGATGCCGAGCGTACTTGCCAATGCAGCGCGTCCGCTGGCTTACGCCGGCGAGGATATTGCTGCGACGATCGCCCTGATGGATCGCGCCTTGGCGCTCAACCCGAACTCCGCCCGTGGCTGGTATATCAGGGCTTTTCTGAAATACTGGGCCGGCGATCCCGAAGTTGCCATCGAGGAGGTCGAGAGGGCCCAGCGGCTCAGCCCGCGCGCCCGCTTCGGCACCGCGCCTACCGTGATCGGCAATGCGCTGGTGTTCGGCGCGCGCTTCGATGAGGCAGTTCCGAAGATCCAGCTTGCGATTCAGGAGGATCCGAGCTTTCCGCCGAACTACCGCCTGCTCGCGACTTGCCACGCCCATCTCGGCCGGCTCGACGAAGCGCGGGCGGCGCTCGCCCGGCTGCCAAAAGCCGCGCCTTTGATCATGCCCAAGGTGGAGCGGTCATATCGCGCCATGTTCCGCAATCCCGAGCAACGGGAGCTGGCATTGTGGGGCGTCCGACGAGCAGCCGGAGAGTAGGCCGCCAAGGTCGAAAGGCACTCGCCAAAAGGGACAGGAACGCCCGGCGCGAGGTGGCTTAGCCGAAAAATTTTTCGGCTCATCGCTGGTCACCAGAATGGCAGTTCTTGGCGCATTTGCGACATGAGCGGCCGGCGGACCGATGTCCGAGGAGGCACCGGACCCGGACATCGGCCCATCGCCGTTTGTGAGGACACCCCTGGCGCTTCCGGTCCTTCTTACGGAGCTATTCTACCCTAGCCTTGGTGTCCGCGTGTGTTGAAGGCAAAGTCCTCCAAATCTACTCGTTCACCGAGTTCGCCGTCTCCGCGGTGCGGACGAGCTGGACGAACTCGGCCCGGATGCCGAAGGGGTCCTCGCCGCGGGCGGTCTGCGCCAGCGCCGCGATGTCCTTCCAGCCGAAGTCGTTCGACATCCACGGGTCGCCGCGCAGCCGCTGGCCGTAGGCGGCGACCGCCAGTGCCCAGCGGGTCGCCTCCGGCGCTTGCGCCAGCGCGTCGGGGCGCTCGGCGTCGCCGACTGGCTGCGCGATCAGCTTCGAGGTCGCTTCGCCGGGAAGCTTGTAGCGGATCTTCACATAGGCGAGCTCGCCGGTCCGATCCTCGGGCGTCGCCTTGACCTGGTAGCGGAGCGGATCGACCGAGAGCCGGCCGCCCACCGGCGTGATCTCGTAGAGCGCGGTCACCGAGGCTCCGGCGCCGATCTCGCCGGCGTCGACCTGGTCGTTGTTGAAGTCCTCGCGGTTGAGGAGCCGGGTCTCGTAACCGATCAGCCGGTACTCGGCGACGCGGCCGGGATTGAACTCGACCTGGATCTTGACGTCGTCGGCGATCGGGAAGAGCGAGCCGGAGAAGTCGTCGCGGAAGAGTTTTCGGGCCTCCTGCAGCGTATCGACATAGGCGGCGATGCCGTTGCCGGTCTGCGACAGGGTCTGCATCATCACGTCGTTGTAGTTGCCGCGGCCGAAGCCGTAGACCGACAGGTAGACGCCGGTCTTGCGCTTCTCGGCGACAAAGTCCTCGAGCTTCGCGGGGTCGGCGATGCCGACGTTGAAATCGCCGTCGGTCATCAGGATGACGCGGTTGACGGCGTCCTTGTCGAAGGACTGCTCGGCCATGGCATAGGCGAGCGCCAGCCCCTCGCCGCCAGCCGTCGAGCCGCCGGCATGCATGGCGTCGACCGCGCAGCGGATCTTGAGCTTCTGGGTGCCCGGCGTCGGCTCCAGCACCGCGCCGGCCGCCCCGGCATAGACGGCGATCGACACCTTGTCCTCGGGCCGCAGCTCGTCGATCAGGAGGTTCAGGGCCTTCTGGACCAGCGGCAGCTTGGTCGGCTCGTCCATCGATCCCGACACGTCCATCAGGAAGACGAGGTTGAGCGGCGGGCGCTCTGAGGCCCGGAGGTCATAGCCCTGCAGGCCGATATGGATGATCTCCTTGCCCTCCGCCCACGGCGACGGGACGACGGTTGCGTGAACCGCGAAGGGGATGTCACGATTGTCGGGCGGTGCGTAGCCGTAGTCGAAATAGTTGATCAGCTCCTCGACCCGCACCGCGTCGCGCGGGGGCAGGTGGCCATCGTTGAGGAAGCGGCGGACATTGGAATAAGAGGCGGTGTCGACGTCGATCGAGAAGGTGGAGACCGGGTCGTCGGCGACCTGCTTCACCGGGTTCGGCGTCGCGTCCGGGTAGCGCTCGGTGTCGACGTACTGATCCTGGGCGACGACACCGGCGACCACGCCGCCGACCATCGGTGCCGGCGACGGCGGCGGGGCGGCCTCCATGGCCATCGTCGGGTTGTTCAGCCGCTGCGCGCGTTTCACGAAGAACGATTGGGGCCGCCCAGCTGCGCCACCCGCGGCGCCGTCCTCATCGGCCCGCTGTTGCGGGAAGCCGAGGTTGGCGCAAGCGGTGGCGGTCGGCAGGCCGTCGACGACATCGCTTGTCGCGGCGGCCGCCATCCTGACGGCAGTGAGCGCGGTTGCAGAAAGAAGCAGGGAAACGAAAAGAACGGACTTCACGGGCACTGGGGGGTAGCGGTGCATCGCGGATCCTCCGACAGCGCCCCCCAACGCGAGGCGGGACGCTGCCAGCGCTTTCCGGCGGGAACGGGGCCGGAAGATGAACGGCGAAAATCGTTCCCGCCCTGTGTCGACTGGGTCACAGTCTGGACACCCCGCACCGTCTTGCGCGACAGTCCCGTCATGATCCGATTCATCGCCGTCCTGGCGTATTTCATCGTCTGTCTGAGCCCGTCAGGATGGTGTTTCGAGCGCTTCGGCATCGTCCTTTTGCACGGCAAGACGGGCATGCCGAGCCAGTTCACCCTCCTCGCGGCCGACCTCAGCGACCTCGGCTATCTTGTTGAAATTCCAGAGATGTGCTGGTCGGCCCGGCGCATCTTCGACCGCTCCTTCTCCGGCTGCCTCGACGACGTCGACGCCGCCGTGGCGCGGCTCAAGGCCGATGGTGCGGAAGGAATTATCGTTGCAGGTCATAGCCTTGGCGGAGTCGGCGCACTTCTTTACGGCGCCACCCGCGATGGCCTCGCCGGCATCATCGCGCTTGCCCCCGACGGCGACCCGGTCAGTTTCGGCAGGATCCCGGTGATCGCCAAAAGCCTCGGTCAGGCGCGGGCGGCGGTGAAGGCCGGCAAGGGCGAAATCGTCTCTACGTTCAATGACTTCGTGCTCGGCAGGGCGCTGCCGGTGAAAGCGAAAGCGACCGACTTCCTGACCTTCTACGGTGCCGACAGCCCGGCCGTCACGACCAGGACCATCCCGCAGCTGAATGCGCCGCTGCTTTGGGTCGCCGGCACCAAGGACGCGAGCCAGCGAAACGCCGAGACATTGTTCAAGAAGGCCCCGAAACGGCCCGAAAACACCTTCGTCAAGGTCGATGCCGGCCATCTCGGCACGCCGGGCGCTGCCTTCGACCCGATATTGGACTGGCTTGACAAGCTCGAAGATAACTAACGCCGAGAGGCCGGCCCTGTTTGACGTCCGTCCGGGTCCACCGGCGGCTCAAGTCACTGCGCGGTCTGTTTCGCCGAGTAGCCGCCGGCCATGCCGAAGGTTTGCCACGGCCATTCGTGCAGGCGGCCGGTCCGCTCACCGAGCGCCTCGACGAACTCGACCGTGATGTGATCGAGCTCCGCGATCGGTCGCGGCTGCTTCAGAAAGAGCTCAGCGCAAGAGTCGCCGAGCAGACCAACCGAAACCTCCGTTTGCTTTCGCTCGTGACCGCGCTGTTCCTGCCGCCGGCGCTGATCGCCGGCCTTTTCGGCATGAACGTGGACGGGCTGCCCTTTGCCGGCTCGCCGGCCGGCTTCTGGCTGTCCATGCTGATCAGCGTGCTGTCCTCTGCAGTTGCGCCTCTTGGGCTCAAACTGGGGTGCTGAGATAGGGGCGACCGCTGGAGAGCAGCGCGCTGATCGCCCGGCGGCCCGACGGGCCGGCGCTCGGCGAACGAGGCTGGCGCCGTCAGATCGTGCGCATCGCCGCCAGCGGCACTACTCCGCCACGCGGACGGCGCGAACCAGGTTGTAGATCCGGATCACGTCTCCTTGCGGACCGTGGCCGTGGGGATAGGCGGTGCCGTCGTCGAACTTCGGATCGCTGCGCTGTGCGCCGGCGCCGTAGACGTCGAGAAGAGCGTATGCCTGCGTGCCCCGGTCCTGCATCCAGCCGAGCGCTTCGCCGAAACAGATATAGGCGGCATGCAGCGCAGGAACGGGGCCAACGCTCAGATGGGTAGTGCTCGACCAATACTGGCCGTAGTTCGGCGCGCCAGCCTCGTTCCGTCACGGCCGTGCTCGCGAACAGCGGATCGATGGCCGGCGAGTCGATGGTTGCCGGGGAGCGGCTGTAGTCGACAATGCTCTGCAGTTCCTTCGCGGTCGGCAGCCGCCACTCGTCATGGCCGGCGAGTTCCAGGCCGTCGGCATAGGCAAGCGCACCCTCCCAGTCGAAGGGGTCGCCGCTGTCGGCCTGCTGCCACATCAGCCCGGTGGCGCGGTCGGTGATCGTGCCCTTGATCCGGCCGTCGGCGAAATTGACGCCGAACACGGTGTGGTCGCCATGCATGGTGGTGCTGACATATTCAGTGCTCGACCAATACTGGGCGTCGATCGTGCGTTCGCCCGCGGTGGTGTCGCCGTAGCCAAAGCCGAAATACGCGGAGTCGATGAACGGCGTGACGGAGTCCGGCAGCACCGTGTTTTCCGGCCCGCTGACATCGACGCCGTCGAAATCGATCAGCGAATAGAGTTCCTTGATGCTGGGCAGGCGCCAGTCGGCATAGCCGCCATATTTCATCGCGTTGAGCTTGTCGGCAAACGCCTTGGCGTCGGTCCAGGATAACTTGTCGGACGCGGTGATCGCACCGTCGCCGTTCCAGTCGGCCGTCTGCGTCCACGTTAGCCCGGTGACGTTGTCGGAGACGGTCAGGCCGTCGATGCTGGTCGTGTAGCTCAGGGGGTGGCGGCTGGCCTGCGCATCCTGGCCGTAGAAGGGCGAGCCAGGCGCCGGACAAGTGATTTCCTTCCGATTGTCGTAGCAGGCGGTCTGTCCGGTGTCCGGCAGAACGAATCCGGTGACCGAGCCGGCTCTGGCGGCTCCCGTCGCTAGGGCTAGGGCAGCGCCGACACAGAAGATGGCATTTGCGAATATATTGGCCTCCGCATCAACAGAACCGACGCAACACACGCCAAACTGGGGATGATAAGATCGAGGCCGCCGAGGCTCCAGGTTGATCCGTTTGCGCAGCAAGCAATTCGTGGCGGATTGATCGGCTGAGCTCGGATCGCCCGGTCCGCTTCACTTCACCGCCGAGAAGGCGGTCGGCTGCAGGATGGTGCTCTTCACATTGGTGAGGATCGGCCCGTCCTTCTCGCTGTCGGCGCGGGCGGCCTGCCATTCCGGGTCGGCGGCGAAGGCGGACCATTTGCGCTCGCGATCGGCGAGTGATTCCCAGGCGATGAGGTAGTGCAGGTCGTTGCTACCGTCGCCGATCATCACCGTCCAGAAGCCGGCCTGTTTGATGCCGTGCTTCTCCCAGATACGTAGCGTGTGGTCCTGGAACCGCTTTAATAACGCCGGCATCCGGCCGGGCAAACAGGAATAGATGCGTTGCTCGTAGATCACGGCGATCCTCCCAGATCGATCGGTTTGAATGGGGACCGGGACGCAAAGGCGCCCAGAACGGGTCAGACCAGCCGGCTTTGTACCATCGCCGCCTCGATGAATGAGGCAAACAGCGGATGCGGCGCGAAGGGCCGCGACTTCAGCTCGGGGTGATACTGGACCCCGATGAACCAGGGATGATCCACGTATTCGACCGTCTCCGGCAGCAGCCCGTCGGGTGAGAGGCCAGCAAAGCGCAGGCCGTGCTGCTCAAGCCGGCCGCGGTAGTTGATGTTGATCTCGTAACGGTGGCGGTGGCGCTCCGAAATCTCGGTGGCTCCGTAGATTCCGGCGATCTTGCTGCCTTTCTCGAGGATCGCCGGGTAGGCGCCGAGGCGCATGGTGCCGCCAAGGTCGCTCTCCCGGCCGCGCTTCTCGAGCACGTTGCCGCGCATCCATTCGGTCATCAGGCCGACGATCGGCTCGGGAGTCGGCCCGAACTCGGTCGAGCTCGCCTCGCTGATCCCCGCGACGTTGCGTGCCGCCTCCACCATGGCGAGCTGCATGCCGAAGCAGATGCCAAAGAACGGCAGCTTCCGCTGGCGGGCAAAACCGGCGGCAGCGATCATGCCCTCCGAGCCACGCTTGCCGAACCCGCCGGGGACGAGAACAGCGTCGACCGCGTCGAGGCGCTGGAGCATCTTGCCGTTCTCTTCCAGCGTCTCCGACTCGATCCAGTCGATATTGACCTTCACAGTGTTGGCGATGCCGCCATGGTGGAGGGCCTGGACCAGCGATTTGTAGGCGTCCTGCAGCCCGGTGTACTTGCCGACGACGGCGACCGTCACCTCGCCTTCATGATCGCGGATGGCGTGGCCGATCTCGTGCCAGCGGGCAAGGTCGGGCATTGGGGCGTCGGCGATGCCGAAGGCAGCCAGCACCTCGTCATCCAGCCCTTCCGAATGGTAGGCGATCGGGACATCGTAGATGTTGTCCACGTCGAGTGCCTGGATCACCGCGCTCGGACGCACGTTGCAGAACAGCGAGAGCTTGCGCCGTTCCTCGCTGGGGATCGGCCGGTCGGCGCGCGCCAGTAGGATGTCCGGCTGGATGCCGATTTCCCGTAGCTCACGCACCGAGTGCTGCGTGGGCTTGGTCTTCAACTCGCCGGCAGAGGCGATCCACGGCATCAGGGTGAGGTGGATATAGACGGCGTGACGGCGCGGCAGGTCGTTGCCGAGCTGGCGAATTGCCTCGAAAAACGGCAGGCCCTCAATGTCGCCGACGGTGCCGCCGATCTCGCACAGGACGAAATCGAAAGCCTCGTTGCCGTCGAGGATGAACTGCTTGATGGCGTCGGTGACGTGCGGGATGACCTGCACCGTGGCGCCCAGATAGTCGCCGCGGCGCTCCTTGGTGATGATCTCTTGGTAGATGCGCCCCGTGGTGATGTTGTCGTGCCGGTTGGCGGACCGCCCGGTGAAGCGCTCGTAGTGGCCGAGGTCGAGGTCGGTCTCGGCCCCGTCGTCGGTGACGAACACCTCGCCGTGCTGATACGGGCTCATGGTTCCCGGATCGACGTTGAGATAGGGGTCGAGCTTCCTCAACCGCACGCTGTAGCCGCGTGCCTGGAGGAGCGCCGCCAAGGCCGCTGAAGCGATGCCTTTTCCGAGGGAGGAAACCACGCCGCCGGTGATGAAGACGTACCGCGCCATGGGCCTAAACAATATTACGGCAATGATTGATTCGGGGAGTCATATTTCCGCAGCCCTCTCGTCGCGCTTCTGCGATGGCGCTCAATGCGCCTTTCCACGGCCCAGATATAGGAATCCGACTGGCTCTTGAAGGTGGACGGTCGCGACGCCCGCGACAGCGTCTTGCCGGTTGGCGGATCAAGGGCTCGCGTCGTCAAGGAGGCGAAGGAGGACTTCCGCCTGATTTCGCCCATTGTGCCGCGACGACATCGTCCCCAATGATGATGCTGACCGCAGCGATCCGCTCTACCCCGGCCGCCGTGTCATCGGTGATCGGCAGAAACGCGGCGGGAATATCAAATTTCGGTCATCCGTTGCCGCCAAGAAGACGCTCCCTGCGGCTTCGGTTCACTTACTGGGTCGGCGGGGTCTGGGGAGCCGGCTGGTTGCCCGTCGTTTGCGGCTGACCGGTTTGTGTGTCCGGCGTGGCACCAGGAACCGGTGTGATCTTCTGTAGTTCGTCGAGGATACCCGGTCCGTTGCTTGCCGTCCCCGCTGTGCCCTGGTCGCCAGCGGTGCCACCAGCAGCCGCACCGGCGCTGCCGGCGGCGGCGCCATCGGTGCCGATTGGCGCGGGGGTGGACGGGACGTTGTCGAGGATCGATGCCGGATTCCCCTCGAACCGGGAAAGCAGAGTGAGCGCGATCGACGTAGCGAAGAACGCCGCCGCCAGAATTGCCGTGGTCCGGGTCAGGACATTGGTCTGGCCGCGGCTCGACATGAAGTTGCCGCCGCCGCCGATGCCAAGCGCGCCGCCTTCCGACCGCTGCATCAACACGACTGCAATGAGCGCCACGATCACCATCAGGTGGATGACGATGATTACGGTTTCCATGGATCAAGCTGTCCCTGAAGTCGGCGCCTTGTACACGATCGGGTTCGGCGTTGCCAGCCGCAGATGGGATTACCGGGCGGCACCCACGATAACCAGGAAATCGGCAGCTTTGAGGCTGGCTCCGCCGACCAGGGCGCCGTCGACGTCCGGCAGAACCAGTATCTCGCCAGCATTGGCCGGCTTCACCGACCCGCCATAGAGGATGCGTGTTTCGGCTGCGCCATCGCCAAGCAGCTTGACTATTTCTTCCCGTATATGGGCATGGGCCGCCTGGATGTCACCGTTTGAGGGCGTGAGACCGGTTCCGATCGCCCAGACCGGTTCGTAGGCGATCACCAGTCTGTTCGGTGTCGCCCCGTCGGGGACCGAGCCGGCCAGCTGCCGATCAAGGACGGCAAAGGTCTCCCCGGCGCGGCGCTCGGCCTCGGTTTCGCCGATGCACAGAATCACCAGAAGCCCTGCCCGCCAGCCGGCTTCCGCCTTTGCTCTGACCAGCGCGTCCGGCTCGCCATGATCGGCCCGGCGCTCGGAATGGCCGACGATCACGAGCTTTCCGCCCGCATCGGCGATCATCTCGGCCGAAATGTCGCCGGTATGGGCTCCGCTTGCCGCCGGATGGCAATCCTGGCCGCCGATGAGGAGGGACGAACCGCCGGCACGCTGTGCGGCAGCCGCAATCAGAGTCGCCGGGGGACAGATGGCGACATCGCACACCGCGCCGCCGATGCCAGTTTTCACGGCGTCGATTTCGGCGAGGTTCGCCGTCAGACCGTTCATCTTCCAGTTGCCTGCGACTAGCTGCCTGATCGACGCCATTCTGCGGTTGTCCCTTCCAGGCCGGACGACCAGCGCGGCCCGGCGCGCGACGGGGTAACAAATCCTTCAGGTAAATCAAGGTGCGTCGATGCTGACAGGACTTTCGCTCCGACTGCGATGTGTGCGATCAAGCTTCAGCCTTGCCGAAACGAGGATCGGAATCGCCGAATGATCGCTCGAGACATCATGACCCGCGACGTCGTTTCAATAGCCCCGAACACGCCCGTCCCGCATATCGCAAGACTGCTTGTTGACCACGAAATCAGCGCGGTACCGGTCGTCGACGAGACCGGAGCGCCGGTGGGCGTCGTCAGCGAGGGCGACCTGATCGGCCGACGCGAACCGGATGCCCGTCGCGACTGGTGGCTGGCCCTGCTTGCGGAGGGAGAAAAACCCGGCCCGGACCTCGTGGAGAAGGTGGAGGAGCCGAAGTTCATTGCCCGCGACGTGATGTCGACCCCGGTTGTGATGGTGTCCGAGGAGACCGATGCCAACGAGATCGTCCGCTTGTTGTCATCTTACCGGATCAAGCGGGTGCCGGTGGTGCGCGACCGACGCCTGGTGGGCATTGTCAGCCGCGCCGACATTCTCCGCGGGATTAGTGACGGGCATCCGGTCGATAGCAAGCCGGCGGCAGCGCCACATCACCACGGCTTCGTGCAATGGGTCGACGAGCACTTCGAGCGTGGGCTCCGCGAGCATGCCCAAGCGCGCGAGACAGCCGAGACCAAACCCGCCGCAGGCCAGCCCCAGCCCGGCCACATCACGGCAAAGGACTTCCGACACCTCGTCGCCGACTTCCACACCAGCGAATACGTGAAGGCTCAGAAGCAGCGCGAGGCTGTGGCAAGCGCCCGCAAGGAGAAGGTGAAGAAACTGGTCGACACGCACATCTCCGATGTCGACTGGAAGGAGATGGTCCACAAGGCGCGTGTGGCCGCTGAGCGCGGCGACACGGAGTTCCTCCTGCTCCGCTTCCCCAGCCAGACCTGTACCGACGGTGGTCGTGCGATCAACGCGGCCGAGCACGGATGGGCGACCACCCTCCAAGGCGAACCGGCGGAAATCTACCTTCGCTGGGAGCGTGATCTGCGGCCGGGCGGCTTCCGGATCGCGGCCCGCGTGATCGATTTTCCGGATGGGATTCCCGGTGACATCGGCCTTTTTCTCGTGTGGGGCGGTTAGGAACCGGCCCGACGCCACACAAACTGCTTCAACGGCAAGCTTCACATCGCTTGCGGGGCCGCCGTCACGTCCCTATTATCCGCCGAAAATAAAGGGGGCGGCGCGCGGGAACGCGTGCCGCTGAATTGTAAGGACGTTTGATGCTCGACATGCTTCGCAAAGGCGCTGGCGGATGGCTGGCGCAACTGTTCATAGCTCTCCTTGTGGTGAGCTTTGCGGTGTGGGGCGTATCGGACATCTTTAACGGTTTCCGGTCAGACACGGTCGCCACCGTCGGCGGGACCGACATCACCATTCAGCAGTTCAATCGGGAGTACGAACTGGCCAAACGCCGGCTCAGCCAGCAGCTTCGCCAGCCGATCACCGAGGAGCAGGCACGGCTTTTCGGCCTTCCCAGCCAGGTCCTCGGCCGCCTGGTCGGCGATGCGACCCTCAACGATGAGGCGGACACGCTCGGCCTTGGCGTCTCGAGCGACATGCTCGCCAAGCAAATTGCCGACGACCCGGCCTTCAAGGGCGCGAATGGGTCGTTCGATCATGGCGTGTTCCTTCAGGTGATCAACGCCAATGGCATGACCGAGGACCAGTTCGTCGAGAATCTCAGAGAAAGCTACATCCGCCAACAGCTCGTCTCGGCGCTCGTCGGCGGCATCGAGCTTCCCGATTCCTACATGCGAGCATTCCACGACTACCAGAGCGAGCAACGCGACATCAGCTACCTTGTCCTGTCCGCCTCGCTTGCCGGCGACATTCCCGACCCGACGGACGCCGAGCTCTCAACCTTCTTCGAAGCCCACAAGAGCGACTACCGGGCGCCGGAGTTGCGAGCCGCCGAGGTCATGGCCATGACCCCGGCGGACATGGCCAACGTCGGGGATATCACCGACGAAGAGGCGCGGAAGATCTATGACCAACAGCTGGAAAGTCGCTTCACAACCCCGGAGCGCCGCCAGGTCGAGCAGATCGTCTTCAAGGACTCGGCCGAGGCGAGCGCCGCCGCCACAGCCCTTGCCAACGGCAAGACGTTCGACGATCTGCTTGCCGAGCGGGGGCTGAAGCCGGCTGACGTCGATCTCGGCCTCATCACCCGCGACAAGCTCGTCGATCCCAAGGTGGCGGAGGCTGCCTTCTCCCTGGCGCCCAACGGCGTCAGCGAGGTGGTCGAAGGCCGGTTCGGCCCGGTCATCGTCAGGGTGACGAAAGTCGAGCCGAAGGTCGTCAAGACCTTCGACGAGGTCAAGGACCAGATCAAGAAGGAACTGGCCGACGCGAAGGCCGCACAGGAGATCGCCGACCAGCTCAATGTCATCGAGGACGCCCGGGCCGGCGGCGCGACGCTCCAGGAGGTGGCGAAGAACTACGGCCTCAAGGTCATCACCTATCCGGCCATCGACAGCTCGGGCAACGATGCCAACGGCGATCCGATCCCCAACCTTCCCGGTGGCCAGGAACTGGTCCAGGCCATGTTCAACACCGACGTCGGGCTTGAGAACAATCCGATCCAGTTCGATCATGGATATGTCTGGTATTCGGTGACGTCGGTCAGCGCGGCGCGCGACCGCCAACTGTCGGAGGTACGCGACAAGGTCGCCGCCGCCTACAAGAAGGCCGAGGTGGACAAGAAGCTGACAACCATTGCCAACGATCTGCGTGACCGCCTCGCCAACGGCGAAGCCATCGACATGATCGCCAAGGACAAGGGTCTGGACGTCAAGACCGCAAAGGCGATAACGCGCTCGACCAAGCCCGAGAACGGCTTGACAGGGGCAGCGATCCAGGCGGCGTTCGACGGCCCCAAGGGCCACGCCGCCGTGGCCCAGGGCGATGGCCAGGACCAGATCGTGCTGACCGTGACCGACGTGACCATGCCGCCTTATTTCTCCGGGGCGCCCGACCTGAAGCAGATGCAGGACCGCCTGACGTCGGGCATCTCCAGCGATCTCCTCCAGGAATACGTGGCGCAGCTGCAGCAGCGGCTTGGCGTCGCCGTCAACCAGGTGGCGCTGCAGCAGGTGATCGGCGGAACGCCGGGCGGCTAAGCGCCGGCGGAATGGACGCTTGATGCTGGTCGAACCTGCCGAAGCCGATTTTGCGCGCGCCTACGAAACGGGCAAACCGCAGGTCTGCTGGGCGCGGCTGGTCGCCGACCTCGAGACGCCGGTCTCGGCGATGCTCAAGCTGTCGGCCGGCCGCGCGAACTGCTTCCTTCTCGAATCAGTGGAAGGCGGCGCAGTCCGGGGCCGATATTCGATCATCGGGATCGAGCCCGATCTGATTTTCCGGGCTCTCGGTGCGAAGGCCGCAGTAAACCGGAACCCGAAGGGCGCCCCCGACGCCTTCGAGCCAATGGCCGAGCCTTCGCTTGCCGCCTTGCGGACCCTGATCGGGGAGTCGCGGATCGACCTGCCGCCGTCCCTCCCCCCGATGGCTGCCGGCATCTACGGCTATCTCGGCTATGACATGGTGCGTCAGATGGAGGAGCTGGCGGCGCCCAACCCCGACCCGCTCGGCTTTCCCGACGCGATCCTGATCCGGCCGACCGTCATCGTGGTCTTCGATTCGGTGCGGGACGAGATCACCGTCGTCACGCCGGTGCGCCCGGACACGGGAATCACGGCAGCGCAGGCCTATGGCCGCGCGGTCAACCGGCTGACCGAGGTCGTCGAGGCGCTCGACACCGCCCTCGACAAGTCGGTGAAAAGCGTCGACATCGATCTCGAAATGCCGGTCGTCTCCAACACGCCGCGCGAGCACTATCTCGACATGGTCAAGAGGGCCAAGGAGTACATCGCGGCGGGGGATGTCTTCCAGGTGGTCCTGTCGCAGCGCTTCGAGGCGCCGTTCGCGCTGCCGCCCTTCGCGCTCTACCGGGCGCTCCGCCGCGTCAACCCCTCCCCCTACCTCTACTATCTCGATTTCGGCGGCTTCGCGGTTGCCGGATCGAGCCCGGAAATTCTGGTTCGGGTCCGCGACGGCGAGGTGACGATCCGGCCGATCGCCGGCACCCGACCGCGCGGTGGCAGTCCCGAGGAGGACAAAGCGCTGGAGGCGGAGCTCCTCGCCGACCCCAAGGAGCGCGCCGAGCATCTGATGCTCCTCGACCTCGGCCGGAACGACGTCGGCCGGGTCGCCGAGATCGGCACCGTCAAGGTAACCGACCAGTTCTTCCCCGAATACTACAGCCACGTCATGCACATCGTTTCGAACGTGGTGGGGAGGTTGTCGGCCGACCATGACGCCCTTTCGGCGCTTGCCGCCGGTTTCCCGGCCGGCACCGTCTCCGGCGCGCCGAAGGTGCGGGCGATGGAGATCATCGACGAGCTGGAACTGGAAAAGCGCGGCATTTACGCCGGCTGCGTCGGCTATTTCACGGCCAATGGCGACATGGACTCCTGCATCATCCTCAGGACCTCGATCATCAAGGACGGCAAGATGTACGTGCAAGCCGGAGCGGGCATCGTCGCGGACTCCGTGCCGGAAAAAGAACATGAGGAGTGCGTCGCCAAATCGCGCGCCCTTTTCCGCGCGGCCGAAGAAGCGGTAAGGTTCGCCTCCGGCGTCGGGCGGGGACAGTAGCTATTGCGCGCCGGCCTCTTTCGGGTCGCAGACCGAAGGTGTTACAGCCGAGTGATAGGATGCTCAGTTTCAACTCCGTTCTTCGGAATGAGGGCGTCGAGCCGGCCCTCGTCAAATTGGTTCGGCATCGCGACACTCGGAACACTGGACGTCCAACACCCTATCAGCTGTGGCTTGCCAACGATGGACGCCTTGAGCTTTACCAGCGGATCCAAAAGCGTGACGTCTTTTCTGGCGCGAAATTGATCGCTTCGTTTGTTGTCACGCCGTTGGATGAGACTCTTTTCGTCGGTCTTTTTTCAGTCGACGAGAGGACCGAGAAAGCGGCATCTGGATTGATCGACCCGGTTTCAGGCGAACATGTCGGCGGGCTCAATCTCTACGGCTTGTCGCTTGCCGATGCACTTGCGAACTATCGTGGGCGTCTCGTCATCGAGTGGGGGCCGGGCTACCGAAGTTGGGTCCAGGTTGCCAAAAAACAAGAGAAGATGGTCCTTGAACTTCGCCGCTCGACCGGCGAACCGCCATTCCCTGGCTTCCTCAGTTTTTGCGAGAGGCTCAGTCAATTGGTGGCCGTCCCGTCGTCGTGGAGGACAGCGCTCTCATCAGTCTCGGGGGTGTATCTCTTGACCTCGCCGGAGACAGGAAGACAATACGTCGGGTCCGCGCAAGGAGCCGGAGGATTCTGGGGGCGGTGGGAAGAATATGTAGCTTCTGGGCACGGGGGAAATCGGCGCATGCAAGGTATCCCTGCTGCGGACTATCGGGTGACAATCCTGGAAGTGGCGTCATCCTCTGCCGGTCCCGAGGCACTGGCTGCGATGGAGAGCCGCTGGAAAAGGAAGCTTCTTAGCCGGGTCTTTGGGCTGAACGCCAACTGAACCAAGCGGAAGATTCCTCGATCCCGGAAAAGCAAAGCGATGCGGCCAGAATCCGTGCCTGTCGGGAGGCTTGCGAGTCTGCGCCAACTTGGCCTATCCGTGTGTGCAGATCGGATAAGGCCCCATGACCATCCTCGTCATCGATAACTACGACAGCTTCACCTACAACCTCGTCCATTTCCTCGGCGAGCTGGGGGCGAAGCTTGCCGTCTACCGCAACGACAAGCTCGGCGTCGACGATGTGGTTGCGATGGACCCCGAGGCAATCGTCATCTCGCCTGGCCCGTGCACGCCGAACGAGGCCGGCATCTGCCTGTCGATGATCGAGCGGGTCGGCGCCGACATCCCCATCTTCGGAGTCTGTCTCGGTCACCAAGCGATTGGCCAGGCCTATGGCGGCAGGGTGGTGCGGGCGCCGACCCTGATGCACGGCAAGGTCAGCACGGTCCACCACACCGGCCGTTCGGTGTTCCGGGGAATCAACGGCGACTTCCAGGCGACCCGCTATCACTCGCTGACCATCGAGCCCGAAAGCCTGCCCGAGGTGATCGAGGTGACCGCGACCAGCGACGACGGCGTGATCATGGGCGCCATGCACAAGAGCCATCCCGTGCACGGCGTCCAGTTTCACCCGGAATCGATCGCCTCCGAGCACGGCCACCGGGTTCTCCAGAATTTTCTCGACATCGCCGCGGCGTGGAACGCCAAGCACCGGGTCGAGCGGTCCGTGGCTTAAAGGAGCGACAATGGCGGATCTGAAAGCGACGATCGGCAAGGTCGCCGCCGGCGAAAAGCTCAGCCGCGACGAGGCCGAGCAGGCCTTCAACGTCATCATGTCCGGCGAGGCGACACCGGTGCAGATCGGCGCCTTCCTGACCGCGCTCCGGCTTCGCGGCGAAACCGTCGACGAGATCAGCGGCGCCGTGGCGACCATGCGGGCCAAGATGACCCCGGTCGAGGCCCCCGCCGACGCCATCGACGTTGTGGGCACCGGCGGCGACGCCTCTGGCAGCTACAACATCTCCACTGCTTCGGCCTTCGTCGTCGCCGGCGCCGGCGTGCCGGTCGCCAAGCATGGCAACCGGGCGCTGTCGTCGAAATCCGGCGCCGCCGACACGCTGAAGGCGCTCGGCGTCAACATCGAGCTGCCGCCTGATCGGATCGCGCTTTGCATCCGCGACGCCGGCATCGGCTTCATGTTTGCGCCCCTGCACCACGCCGCCATGAAGCATGTGGGACCGGCTCGGGCCGAGCTCGGGTTCCGCACCGTCTTCAACCTGATCGGACCGCTTTCCAACCCGGCGGGCGTCAAGCGCTATCTGCTTGGCGTGTTCTCGCCCGACTGGGTGGAGCCGCTGGCGAATGTGCTCGCTGGACTGGGCGCCGAGCGCGCCTGGGTGGTCCACGGCGCCGGCGGTCTCGACGAAATCTCTCCGGCCGGCGAGACAAAAGTCGCCGCGCTCGACAACGGGACGGTGACGCTGTTCACCATCACGCCGGGCGACGCCGGGCTCACTCCCTCCCCCGCCGAGGCGATCAGGGGGGGCGATGCCGCCCACAACGCCGAGGCGCTGCGGGGCGTTCTGGAAGGCGCCACGGGCGCGTATCGTGATACAGTGCTTCTCAACGCCGGCGCCGCGCTTGTCGTCGCCGGCCTTGCGCGCGACCTCGCCGAGGGCGTGGCGCTCGCGGCGGAAACGATCGATAGGGGCAAGGCACGCGAGCGGCTCGACAGGCTCGTCGCGGTGTCCAACGGCTAGGGCGATGAGCGACATCCTTCGCAAGATTGAAGCGAACAAGCGAGCGGAGATCGCGGCGGCGAAGGCTGCGGTCACGCCGCAGGAGATGGAGCGGCGTGCTGCTGACGCCCCGCCGCCGCGGGGCTTCGTCAAGGCATTGAGGGCGACAATCGCGGCGGGCCGACCGGCGCTCGTCGCCGAGATCAAGAAGGCTAGCCCTTCCAGGGGCCTGATCCGCGCCGACTTCGATCCGCCGACGCTTGCCCGGGCCTATCAGTCGGGCGGAGCGTCCTGCCTCTCGGTGTTGACCGACGAACCGTTCTTCCAGGGGGCCCCGGCGTTCCTCATCGCTGCGCGCGAGGCGGTGGGCCTGCCGGCGCTTCGCAAGGACTTCATCTACGAGCCCTACCAGGTCTTCGAATCCCGGGCGATGGGCGCCGACTGCATTCTCATCATCATGGCGACGGTCAACGACGCGGACGCCGCGGCGATCGAGGCGACGGCTCGCGAGCTGGACATGGACGTGCTGGTCGAGGTCCACAACGGGGCCGAGCTGGATCGGGCGTTGGCTCTTTCCTCTCCATTGGTCGGCATCAACAATCGGGATCTGCGGACCTTCGAGACGTCGCTTGCGGTGAGCGAGCGCCTGGCTCCTCGGGTGCCGGCCGACCGGCTGGTGATCGCCGAGAGCGGCATCTTCGTCCCCGAAGACATTGCCAGGTTGTCGGCCGCCGGGATCAATACCTTCCTCGTCGGCGAGAGCCTCATGCGGCAGCCTGACGTAGCCGCCGCAACAGCAGCACTGCTCGGAGCAGCCGTCGATGCCTGAGACCATGGAATACACGATCCGTCCGGCCCAGTTCGACGAATACGATCTCCTCGGCGACATCGAGCGGAGCGCCAGCCGGCGCTTCATCGATGTTGGCCTGGTTGAGATTGCCGATGCGGAGCCGCTCGACCCTGAATTCATCGGCGCCGTAGGTGCGTTCGGCGGCGTCTTTGTCGCTGCCGATGACAGCAACACGCCGGTCGGCTTCATCCTCGTCGGAATGCTGGATCGGGCCGCGCACATTTATGAGCTGTCGGTCGCCGAGGAGCATGGCCGGCGGGGGCTCGGCCGGCGACTGATCGAGGAGGCCTGCCGCTTCGCCGGCGCCGAAGGCGTCTCCGCCGTCACCTTGTCGACCTTCCGCGACATCCCGTGGAACGGCCCGCTCTACGAGCGGCTGGGCTTCGAGTATCTCGAACGGAGCCAGTGGACCCCCGCCCTCTACATCCTCCACGACCTTGAGCTCCGCAAGGGGTTGCCGGTCGAGCGGCGCGCCTTCATGCGGTGGGAAGGGGAATGACGAAACGGGCGCTGACCCACCTCGACAAGGCGGGGGCGGCCAACATGGTGGATGTCTCGGCCAAGCCCGTCACCAAGCGGCGCGCCGTCGCCGAAGGCGCCGTTGTCATGCACCCCGCCACGCTGGACCTGATCCGCTCTGGTGACGCGAAGAAGGGCGACGTGATCGGCACTGCCCGGATCGCGGGTATCATGGCGGCAAAGAGGACCCACGAACTCATTCCGCTGTGCCATCCGATCGGCCTTAGCCGGGTTGCAATCGATATCGACCCGGATGAGTCCCTTCCGGGCCTCCGCGTTCGCGCCACGACCGAAGTTGCCGAACGTACCGGCGTCGAGATGGAGGCATTGACAGCCGTGTCGGTGGCCTGCCTGACGGTCTACGACATGGCGAAGGCGGTCGACCGCGGCATGTCCATCACCGACATCCGGCTGGTCGAAAAACGCGGCGGACGGTCAGGGACCTGGCGGGCCAAGGCGAGATGAGCCTCCTGCCCGTCGAAGAGGCCGTCGGCCGCATCCTCGCCGACGTGTCACCGCTGTCGACCGAAACCGTCGACGTTAGAGAGGCTTATGGCCGCTTTCTGGCGGAGGATCTCGCTGCGAGGCGCTCCCAGCCGCCTTTTCCGGCCTCGGCCATGGACGGCTACGCCGTTCGCGCCGAGGACGCACGGGAAGGCGCCCGCCTCAAGGTCATCGGCACGGCAGCGGCTGGCCATGGCTTTGCCGGCGGGCTTTCTGCCGGTGAAGCGGTGCGGATTTTCACCGGGGCACCGGTTCCCCAGGGCGCCGACGCGATCCTCATCCAGGAAAACGCCGAAGTGGTCGATGCGACGACCGTCGCCGTGCTGCAGACAGTCGAGCCGGGACGTCATGTCCGGCCCACGGGGCTGGATTTCCGGGCCGGAGGCGTGCTCGTCAAGGCGGGACGTCGGTTCGGCCCGCGCGAACTGTCGCTTGCCGCGGCCATGGGATATGGCGCGGTCCCGGTCCGCCAGCGGCCCCGTGTTGCGATCATTGCGACGGGCGACGAACTCGTACCGCCAGGGACCGAGCCCGGACCGAACCAGATCGTCGCTTCGAATGCGGTCGGCATTGCCGGGCTGGTCCGCGCCGCCGGCGGCGACCCACACGACCTCGGTATCGTCGAAGACCGCCGGGACGCGATTGCGGCGGCGATCGTCGAGGCAAAGGACCTGCCGGCCGACATCATCGTCACGCTCGGCGGAGCGTCAGTCGGCGACCATGACCTTGTGCGGGAAGCGCTGGAAGCCAGCGGCGTGACTCTCGATTTCTGGCGGATCGCCATGCGGCCCGGCAAGCCGCTGATGTTCGGCCGGCTTGCCGGGCAGCGGGTGCTGGGCCTGCCCGGCAACCCGGTTTCGGCCATGGTCTGCGGGCTCCTCTTCCTCCGGCCGCTTGTCGCCGCCTTCCTTGGCCAGGATGCCGTCGATTCCAGCGAAGCTGCCGTCCTCGCCGCGGACGTGCCGGCAAATGAAGCACGGCAGGACTATGTTCGGGCCACGCTGATCGAGACCGGGGCCGGACTGCCGCGAGTTGCCCCGTTTCCGCTCCAGGACAGCTCGATGCTCTCGACCTTGGGCGCTGCGGACTGCCTGTTGATCCGCCCCCCCAACGCGCCCGCCGCCAAGGCAGGCGATCAGTGCCGTATCGTCCGCCTTCCCTGACCCGGCGCCCGTCTTCTGCGCTATCTGCCTGATCCTTTACGGAAAATTCAGTCTTGCGGAACACATATAGAACAAGGTAGTTTGTTCGTGCTTTGTACCAGATTCGCCAACCGTCAACCCTGCGGAACGACCGATGCTTACGCAAAAGCAGCACGAACTCCTGATGTTCATCCACGAGCGGCTGACGGAGGCCGGCGTTCCCCCCTCGTTCGACGAGATGAAGGACGCGCTCGACCTGCGCTCGAAGTCCGGCATTCATCGCCTCATCCGCGCCCTCGAAGAGCGCGGCTTTATCAAGCGCCTGCCCAATCGGGCGCGCGCCATCGAGGTCGTGCGCATGCCTGAATCGACGACGCCGGCGGCGCAGCGTACCCGGGGCTTCTCGCCGAGCGTCATCGAGGGCAGCCTCGGCCGCGTGAAGCCGGTGTCTGCCGACCATGCCATACTCGAGCCGGTCATGATCCCGGTGATGGGGCGGATCGCCGCCGGCACGCCAATCGAGGCGATCCAGAACCACAGCCATTCGATCGGCGTTCCGCCAGACCTCCTCTCCCCCGGCGAGCATTTCGCCCTGGAGGTCAGAGGCGATTCGATGATCGAGGCCGGCATTCTCGAGGGCGATACGGTGCTCATCCGCAAGACCGACACCGCCGATACCGGTGACATCGTGGTGGCGCTGGTCGACCAGGAGGAAGCCACGCTCAAGCGACTGC
>Ga0210144_1000293_pt1 | contig 28753 bp, 26 predicted proteins | sample Muzzi_PWA_D2_FD_185532 | JGI IMG/M metagenome (GOLD analysis project Ga0210144, IMG submission 185532) | Wetland microbial communities from San Francisco Bay, California, USA, that impact long-term carbon sequestration - Muzzi_PWA_D2 (SPAdes) | ecosystem: Environmental > Aquatic > Marine >...
CCGCCGCTGGGGCCGCCGCCGCAAGAGCGTCCGGGTCCACGACCTGCTGCTGCCGCCGGTGCCGGGGCGCCGGGCGATCGTCTACGCCGAGAGCCGCGAGGGCTGCACCGCACTGCTGCGCGAGCTGGCCGCCGATCTGGCCGGCGCTTCGAAGGGTCCCGACCCGATCGCCCTGCTGGTCGATCCGAGCCCCGAGGAGCTGGCCGACTGGAAGCGCGACGCCCCGCGGGCGGAGATCGTCTCCGCCGGGCAGGCGCGCCACGCCGACGACGCCCTCGCCCAGGCGGCGCGGCGGGCTGAGGGCGGCGAGGACGTGATCGTCCTGATCGACTCCCTGACGCGCTTCGCGGAGTCCTTCGCCGGTCGCGACGAGGCCCGCGAGCTGTTCGACGCCGGCCTCGGCGCCGCCAACGGCACGCTCACCGTGGTGGCCGCGGTCGAGCGGCCCAGCTAGGGAACCCCGGCGCGGCCCTAGCGCCGGTAGGCGATGCGGCGCCAGGAGGGCTCGCGGGAGAGCTCGATCAGCTCGTTGCTGCGCTCCGGCTGGACGTAGCCGAAGGTCTGGCTGCGCTCGTCGAAGACGACGTCCAGCTCGCCCTCTTTGACCCGCTGGTCCAGCCAGGCGCCGCGGAAGACGAGGCGGCGCAGCCAGTGGACGAGGCTGCGGTTGGCGGGGCCGACCAGGTCCTCCCAGTTCTCGTTGATGTGGACGCCGAGGCTCGAGCAGGGCTCGGCGATCTCGCCGTTCACGGCCAGGTCGAGCAGGTCGTCCAGCTCTCCGCGGCTCAGCCCCTGCTGGACGAAGCCGAGCTTGACCGCGGCCTGCTCGACGCGCTGGCCGAAGTCGCCCTCGTTGAAGGCGAAGCGAAGCTCGCCGTACTCGAGCACGTAGTCGGAGCCCGACTCGTAGTTGCCTCTGCGGGTCGTCTTCTTATTCACGTTGAAGCCCAATCTGCCCCCGCAAGCCCGGCAGGAGCAGCTGCTGGATCATGCCTGTCATCGTAGCTGCGTGCCCCTGTGCGGCGACGCCTGAAATAGGTTTTGCGCTTGGTCGACCTGCACTGCCACATCCTCCCCGGAGTCGACGACGGGGCTCTGGACCTGCGTGACAGCGCCGGTATGGCGCGCCAGGCCGCGGGGGACGGGATCGAGGCGGTCTGCGCGACGCCCCACATCCGCCACGACCACGACGTCCGCATCGAGGAGGTCGCCGGACGGGTCGCCGCGCTCAACGCGCACCTGCGCGAGGAGCGCGTTCCGATCTCGGTCCTTCAGGGCGGCGAGGTCGCCGAGACCGCGGTCGAGGCGCTCAGCGAGGAGGAGCTGGCGCGGATCTCGCTCGGCTCGGGGCGCTGGGTGCTGCTCGAGCCGGCGCCCGGCCCGCTCGGCGACAGCCTCGAGCGCCGCGTCGAGCAGCTGGCCGAGCGCGGTCACCGCTCGCTGATCGCCCACCCCGAGCGCCACGTCTCGTCCGACATGTTCGAGCGGATGGCGCGGCTGGTCGAGGCCGGCGCGCTGATCCAGGCGACCGCCGACTTCTTCCTCCGCGAGGCCACCGCCGAGGGCATGCTGGCCCTCGCCGAGCGGGGCCTCGTCCACGTCCTCAGCAGCGACGCCCACTCCTCGCACGGCGGCCGGCCCGTCCACCTGGCGGCCGCCTTCGAGAAGCTGCGCGCGGCCGGGGCGATTGCCCCGCACGTCGACTGGGTCGTGGAGACCGCCCCCCGCGCCATCGTCGAGGGCGGCGAGCTGGACGTGCCGTTCTAGTCCAGCCGGTGCAGCTCGACCCGCGGGGCCAGCTCCTCGACCACCGTCCGCGAGGCGCTGCCCAGTCCGTGGCGGAGGAAGTTGGCGGCGCCCGCCGCGGCGCCGATCCGCAGCGTCTCCTCCCAGTCGCGGCCGGCCGCCATGCAGGCAGCGAGGGCGCCCGTCATCGAGTCGCCGCAGCCCTCGCGGGCGCCGCGCTCGAAGCGCGGCGGAACCAGCTCCCAGGTTGCGTCCCCGCGCACCACCAGGGCGGGCTGCGCGGCGCGGGTGACGATCGCGGCCGTCGCCCCTTTCTCCAGCAGGCGCTCGGTCGCCGCCCGCATCCTGGCCTCGGTGTCGACCGGCGCTTCGACGAACTGGGCCAGCTCCCAGTCATTGATCTTGACCAGCTCGGGCCTGCCCTCCAGAGCGCTGTCGAGCCGCGGGGCCGACAGGTCGATGACGGCCGGCGTGCCGTTGTCGCGGGCGTCCGCGACCAGGCTGCCGTAGATCTCAAGCGGCAGCGCCTCCCCCGGATAGGCGTTGCAGACCGCGAGCACGTCGGCGTCGAGCGCCGCCGCGCAGGCGATCGAGAAGAGGTCGTCGACCTCGTGGCGGGAGGGCGGCATCGCGGCGCTCTGCGCGACCGGCACCCGCTCGCCGCTGCGGCGGTCGTGGACGTAGGCGCCGCTCGACTCGGCGGTCTCGATCGGCCGCAGATCGAACGGGAACCGCTCCAGCAGCGGCCGCAGCACATTTCCGATCTCGCCCCCGACGAATCCGCAGAGCGTCGCCTCGGCACCCAGCTCGGCCGCCATCCGCGCCACCCAGACGCCCTGGCCGGCCGCGTGGGCGTGGATGTCGTCGCCGCCGTCCGCGGTCAGCGCCTCGATCGTGATCGAGAGCATCGGGTGGGGGCCGAAGACCGCGACCCTGCCGCCGCGGGGGGGAGAAACGGACGGGCTGCGCACTTGACACATCATGACCTGCCGCCGGCTGCGCCGTCTCCCGTCCACGACGGTCCTCGGCCGCCGCGTGCGCCTTGCCGCCGGCCTCAGCACCCGCCTGCTCGGCCTCTCGCGCCTCGACCGCGAACAGGCCGGCACCGGGTTGCTGATCCCGCGCTGCTCCAGCGTCCACACCTTTGGCATGCGCTTCGCGCTCGACCTCGCCTTTCTCGACCGGCGCGGCAGGGTGCTCGCCTACCGCCGCCGCGTTCCCCCGCGGCGCGTTGTCTTTCACCGCGGCGCCGCTGCGGTGCTCGAGCTTCCGTCAGCTACTCTCTTCGGCACGGAGAGTTGCTCGTCGGCGAGCGCGGGAGATTCGGAACAAACGACCATGGGCGCAAGGGACCTAAAGGCTCCACCAGTCGCAAGGGAGGTGGACGTCCCGCCCCTCTCGCTCGAGCGGATGCGCGGGCTGATCGACGACGAGGACTGGAGCGAGCTCGAAGCCGGGCTGGGCCGTGCCGGGGAGATGCTGACCGGGCGCGAAGTCTGGAACGTCAACTCGACCTCGGCCGGCGGCGGCGTCGCCGAGATGCTCTGGTCGTGGGTGGGGCTCGCCCGCGGCGTCGGCGTCGGGATGCGCTGGCTGACGATCGACGGCAACCCGGACTTCTTCACCCTCACCAAGCGACTGCACAACCTCCTGCATGGCGAGCTGGGCGACGGTGGCGAGCTGGGTGAGGAGGAGCGAGCCGTCTACGAGCGGGTGAGCCGGGCCAACGCGGAGGCGGTGCTGGAGCGCTTCGCCCAGCGCGACGTAGTCTTCCTGCACGATCCGCAGACCGCCGGACTCATCCCCCACATCATCGAGTCGGATCGAACCGTGATCTGGCGCTGTCACATCGGCGCCGACGACGGCAACGGGTACAGCGCCGCCGCCTGGGACTTCCTCGAGCCCTACGTCAGGCAGGCCGATGCCTGCGTGTTCTCGCGCGACGCCTACGTCCCCGACTACTGCCGCGAGATGGTGACCGCGGTCGTCCCACCCTCGATCAACGCGATGTCGCCCAAGAACCAGGAGATGGAGCCCGGGCAGGTGCGGGCGATCCTGCGCCACGTCGGGCTGCTCGCCGGCGGCGAGGAGGGCGGAGAGCCCGTCTTCGAAGCGGCGGATGGGACGCCCCAGCGGGTCGAGCGGAGGTGCGAGGTGGTCAGCCTCGGCCAGCTCCCCGACGCCGACACGCCGCTCGTCGTGCAGGTGTCGCGCTGGGACCGGCTCAAGGACCCGGTGGGGGTGCTGCGCGGCTTCGCGGAGATCGCGTCGAGCCGCAGCGACGCCCACCTGATCCTCGCCGGCCCCAGCCTCAACTCGGTCGCCGACGACCCCGACAGCGCCGACGTGCTCACCGAAGTCGAAGCCGAGTGGCGCCGGCTCCCGGACGAGCTGCGGTCCCGGGTTCACCTGGCCTGCCTGCCGATGCAGGATCTGGACGAGAACGCGGCGGTCGTCAACGCCCTGCAGCGCCAGGCCTCGGTGATTGTGCAGAAGAGCCTCAAGGAGGGGTTCGGGCTGACCGTGACCGAGGCGATGTGGAAGGGGCGTCCGGTGGTGGCGAGTGCCACCGGGGGGATCCTCGATCAGATCGAGGACGGCGTCACCGGCCTGCTGCTGTCCAACCCGCTCGACCTGAAGGCGTTCGGTACGGCGATTCTGGAGATGCTCGACGCCCCGGAGCGGGCGCAGCAGATCGGCCTCGCCGCGCACGAGAGGGTGCGCAAGGCGTTCCTCGAGAACCGCCACACCCTGCAGTACGTGGACCTGCTCGGACGGGTACTTCGCTGAGCGGCCCCCGAACCGGCAGAATCCCCCCAATGGCGGCCGCTCAAACGAAGTACGTGTACCGGTTCGCCGAGGGGTCGAAGGAGATGCGCGACCTGCTCGGGGGCAAGGGCGCCAACATCGCCGAGATGGCGCGGCTCGGGCCACCGATCCGGGTGCCCGCCGGCTTCACGGTTACGACCGAGGCCTGCGTCGCCTTCCTCGCGGCGGGCGGCGACTTCCCGCCGGGGCTCGAGGGGCAGCTCGATGCGGCGCTGGCAAAGCTGGAGGAGGAGACCGGCAAGCGGCTGGGCGACCCCGCCGACCCGCTGCTCGTCTCGGTCCGCTCGGGCGCGCGCGAGTCGATGCCGGGGATGATGGACACGGTGCTCAACCTCGGCCTCGGCGACGAGGCGGTCGGCGGCTTGGTCGAGCGAACCGCGAACGAGCGCTTCGCCTGGGACTCCTACCGCCGCTTCGTGCAGATGTTCGGCAACGTCGTCGCCGGGATCGACGGGATGCTGTTCGAGCGGGCAATCCGCGCGGTCAAGTCCGAGCGCGGCGTCACCCTCGACACCGACCTGCGGGCGGAGGACCTGCGCCGGCTGGTCGGGGACTTCAAGCGGATCTTCGCCGAGCAGACGGGGCGCGAGTTCCCGCAGGCGCCGCGCGACCAGCTGAGCGAGGCGGTCGCCGCGGTCTTCCGCTCCTGGAACGGGGCGCGGGCGATCGAGTACCGCCGCCTCAACGGCATCCCCGACGACTGGGGCACCGCGGTCAATGTGCAGCAGATGGTCTTCGGGAACAAGGGCCTCGAATCGGGCTCCGGTGTCGCCTTCAGCCGCGACGAGATCACCGGCGAGCCCTATCCGTCCGGCGACTTCCTGCTCGACGCCCAGGGCGAGGACGTGGTCTCCGGCACCCGCGATACCGCCGACCTCGACGAGATGGCGCGGATCCTGCCCGAGGCCCACCGGCAGCTGGTCGAGATCGTCGAGGCGCTGGAGCGCCACTTCCGCGACATGCAGGACGTCGAGTTCACGGTCGAGGAGGGGACGCTGTTCATGCTGCAGACGCGGAACGCGAAGCGGCCGCCGCAGGCCACGGTGCGGGTCGCCGTCGACATGGTCGGCGAGCGCACCCTGACTCGTGAGGAGGCGATCGCGAAGCTCGACGCCTCGAAGCTGGAGGCGCTCCTGCACCCGGCCTTCGACCCCAACTTCGAGGTGGCGCCGCTGGCACACGGCGTTCCGGCTTCCCCCGGCGCCGCCAAGGGCGAGGTGGCGTTCGCCTCCGAGCGCGCCGTGGAACGGGCCGGGGAAGGCGCCGCGGTGATCCTCGTGCGGCCCTTCACCGAGGCCGACGACGTCGCCGGCTTCCACGCCGCCCGCGGCATCCTCACCTCGGAGGGGGGCAAGGCTTCGCACGCGGCCCTGGTGGCGCGCGGCATGGGCCGACCCTGCGTCTGCGGGGCCTCCGCCCTGGACATCGACCTCGAGGCGCGCGAGATGCGGGTCGATGGCCGCCTCCTGCGCGAGGGGGAGTCGATCGCTATCGACGGCAGCAGTGGCATCGTCACGACCCAGGACGTGCCGCTGGTCGAAGCCGAGCTGGACGAGCGCTTCCGCACCGTGTTGGAGTGGGCCGACGAGTTGCGCCGGCTCGGTGTGCGGGCCAACGCCGACCAGCCCGAGGACGCGGCGAAAGCGCGCCGCCTGGGCGCCGAGGGAATCGGCCTCTGCCGTACCGAGCACATGTTCCTCGGCGAGCGCCAGCCGGCGATGAAGCGGATGATCCTGGCCGAGGACGAGGAGCGCCGCCGCGCCGCCCTGGCCGAGCTGGAGCCCCTGCAGCGGGCCGACTTCGAAGGGCTTTTCGCGGAGATGGCCGGTCTGCCGGTGACGATCCGGCTGCTCGACCCGCCGCTGCACGAGTTCCTGCCCCGGGTCGAGGAGCTGGTGGCGGAGATCGAGCGGCAGCTGGCGACCGGGCGCGGGCCCGAGGTCGCCCGCCTCGAGCACGAACTGCACCGGGTCCGCCAGCTCGAGGAGACGAACCCGATGCTGGGCACGCGCGGCTGCCGGCTCGGCATCGAGTTCCCCGAGGTCTACGAGATGCAGGTGCGGGCGATCGTCGCCGCCGCGACGGTGCTGCGCGACCGCGAGGGCAGCGCCCCGGAGCTGGAGATCATGATCCCGCTGGTCGACTACGAGGGTGAGCTGGCGGCGATGCGCGAGCTGGTCGAGCGCACCGCGGCGGAGACTGCCGAGCGGGCCGGGGGGGAGCCGGTTCCCTTCAAGGTCGGCACGATGATCGAGCTGCCCCGCGCCTGCCTGATCGCCGGCCGGCTCGCCGAGCGGGCCGAGTTCTTCAGCTTCGGCACCAACGACCTCACCCAGACCGCCCTCGGCCTCTCCCGCGACGACTCGGAGGGAAGGTTCCTCAGCGAGTACCTGCAGCGCAAGATCGTCAGCCGCAGCCCCTTCGAGACGATCGACGTCGACGGGGTCGGGGAGCTGGTCGAGACCGCGGTGGAGCGCGGCCGCGCCGCCCGCCCAGAGCTCGGCCTCGGCATCTGCGGCGAGCACGGCGGCGACCCCGACAGCGTCGCCTTCTTCCACCGGGCCGGCCTCGACTACGTCAGCTGCTCTCCCTTCCGGGTGCCGATCGCCCGCGTCGCCGCCGCCCAGGCCGCGGTCGCCGCGAAGTAGTCGGCCCGGCAGGGGGGAGAGTTTCCGTCGCTGCGCCCTTGGTAGAGGGTGCTTCCCCAGAGACGCGAGATCGCCAGCGTCGTCGTCTGCGAGGACGACACCGCCACCCTGGAGCTGCTCTGCGGCCACCTGGTCGCCGACCGCTTCGAGGCGTTGCCGGCGCCCAGCGCCTCCGACGCGCTGCGACTCTGCCGCTACAAGCAGCCGGACCTGATGCTGCTCGACCTGGCGCTCCCCGACGCCTCGGGCCTCGACGTGTTGCAGGAGATACGCGAGGCCGACGGGATCGCCTCGCGCTTCGACCCGGGCCTGCCGGTGATCGTGCTCAGCGGCCGCGGCGCCGAGCACGACCGGGTGCGCGGGCTCGAGTTCGGGGCGGACGACTACCTGGTGAAGCCGTTCCACTACCCGGAGCTGCGGGCGCGAATCGGGGCGGTGCTGCGGCGCCGGACGGAGCGTCGCGACGGGCCGCTGCGGGTCGGCGAGCTGGTCGTCGACCCGGCGCGGCGCCGGGCTTGGGTCGGGCAGCGCCCGGTCAAGCTCTCCAACAAAGAGTTCTCGCTGCTGCGGGCGCTCGCCGCCGATCCCCAACGCGTCTTCTCGAAGCGCGAGCTGCTCGGCGAGGTCTGGGGCTACCGTACGTCGGCCAAGACGCGGACGCTCGATTCGCATGCGAGCCGGCTGCGGCGCAAAATCGACCCCGAGCACGGGCGCTTCGTCGTCAACTGCTGGGGCGTCGGCTACCGGCTGGTCGACGGGTGATCGAGCTGCTGGAGATCGTCGTTGGCTGGCCGCTCGCCGCCTCGTTTGCCGCGGCGGTGACCGCGCGGGGGCTGCGCGCCGGCCGCCGCCGAGCCGCGCTCAACGAGGCGCTGCACGAGCTGCGCCGCCCGCTGCAGGCGCTCGCCCTGGCGGGCGGGCGGGAGGTTGCGTCGCCACGCGCGGTCGAGAGCTCGGTGCAGCTGGCGGCGGCGGCGCTGAAGCGGCTCGAACGCGAGGTAAACGGCGGCGCTGCGCTGGGCGGGCCACGGGAGGAGGTCCGGGTGCGCCCGCTGGTTGCCGCGGCGGTCGGGCGCTGGAGGGCGCGGGCGAGCGTCGCCGGGGGCTCGCTTGCGCTGGGGTGGTGGGGCGGCGAGGCGGTGGTCGCCGGAGACCGTGTGGCGCTCTCGCAGGCGCTCGACAACCTGATCGTCAATGCGATCGAGCACGGCGGGCCGACCGTCACGGTCGAGGCGCGCCGGCAAGGCGAGCGGCTGCGGATCGTCGTCGCCGACTCCGGCCGCGCATCGCGGCCCGACTCGCGGCGCGACACGCCGGCCGAGGTGATCGCCCGCCTTTCCGGCAGGCGGCGGCACGGGCACGGGCTGGCCGTGGTGAGACGGGTCGCGGCGGCACACCGGGGCCGCTTCGCGCTGCGGCGCTCCGACTGCGGCTCGTTCGCCGTGTTCGAGCTGCCGCTGGTGGACCGGCCCGGGGAGCTGGCTACATGAGCCGCCGTGGCCGCGCCGTCGCCTTCGGGCTGCTCGCGCTGGTCGCTGCCGCAGCGGCGGCGGCGATCGCCGACCGCTACGGCGCCAGAATCGCCCGCGGCTACGGCCCGCTGCGGCCGGTCGTCGTCCTCGACTCACGCCTCCCGGCCGGTCGCAAGATCGGACCGCGCGAGGTCGGAAGGGCGCTGGCGACGCGGCGCGTCCCCGCGCGGTTCGTTCCACCGGGCGCCCTCGCCGCCCCGGCCGAAGCGCTGGGGCTCGCGCCGCGGGCGACGCTGCCGAGCGGCTCCTACCTGCTCGCCGCACAGCTCGGAGCGGCGCGCCGGGGCGAGGGGCGCCGGCGCCGCCTGGGCGGCGGCCGCCGCCCGGTCGAGATCGCGGTCAGCGGGGCCGGCGCGCTGCTCGGCGCCGGCCCGATCGCCTCCGGGGAGAAGGTCGACGTGGTGGTGACCGGCGAACCGAGCGCCGCCGGTGCGGCGCGCACCTACATCGCTGCGCCGGCGGTGCCGCTGCTGGCGCTGAGGCCCGGCTCTGAAGACGCCGAGTCGGGCAACGTCGCCGAGGCGACGCTGGGGTTGACCAGGCGGCAGGCGCTGCGGCTGATCGCCGCCGAGAGCTTCGCGCGCCGGATCACCCTGCTGCCCAGGGGGTAGGCGGGGCGTGGCGCGGCGGCGGCACCTCGAGGAGCTGTCGGTAGAGCTGCGCGAGCGGCTGATCGAGCGCCGCCGCGCCGGCGCCGCGGCAGGCGCCCAGCCGAGCGGCGGGTTCGGCGAGGAGGTGCGCGAGCTGGTCGACGAGGAGGCGGCGCTGCTCGGTGCGGAGGATCGCGACGCCGTCGTCGGGCGGATCCTGCGCGACACGGTCGGGCTCGGGCCGCTGGAGGATCTGCTCGCCGACCCTGACGTGGAGGAGGTGATGGTCAACGGTCCGGACCGGGTCTTCGTCGAGCGGGGAGGGCGGATCGAGCCGGCCGGCGTCGCCTTTGCCGACGAGGAGGAGCTGCGCAATGCGGTCGAGCGGATCCTCGCCCCGCTGGGACGACGGGTCGACGAGCTGAGCCCGATGGTCGACGCGCGGCTCGCCGACGGCTCGCGGGTCAACGTGGTGATCCCGCCGCTGGCGATCGACGGCCCGGCGCTCTCGATCCGCCGCTTCGGGGCGCGGCGACCGGGACCGCGCGAGCTGCTCGAGCTCGGCACGCTCGACGGGGAGCAGCTTGGGCTGCTGCGGCGGGCGGTCGCGGGGCGGCGCAGCATTCTGGTCAGCGGCGGCACCGGCTCGGGCAAGACGACCCTGCTCAACGCCCTCTCTGGCTTCATCGGTGCCGGCGAGCGGGTGGTGACGATCGAGGACGCGGCGGAGCTGAGGCTGCGCCAGCGGCACGTGGTGCGGCTGGAGAGCCGCCCACCGAGCGTCGAGGGCAGGGGGGAGGTGACGATCCGCGACCTGCTGCGCAACGCCCTGCGGATGCGGCCGGACCGGATCGTGATCGGCGAGGTGCGCGGCGCCGAGGCGCTCGATCTGCTTACCGCGCTCAACACGGGGCACGACGGGGCGCTCTCCACCGTGCACGCCAACTCGCCGGCCGACGCGCTGCGCAGGTTGGAGACGCTAGCCCTGATGGCGGGGCTCGGCCTGCCGCACGAGGCGATCGCCGGCCAGGTGCGTAGGGGCGTCGACCTGGTGGTCCAGCTGGAGCGCCGCCCCGACGGCGCACGCCGCGTCGCCGAGATCGCCGAGGTCCAGTGATCCACCCGGCAAATCCCGGCACCCATCTGGCGGCTGCAAACCTTCGCCCGCCTTTGTCCTCGGTCGGCCGCATAGTGCTCACTATTCGGCCTCCCTGCGTCCGCGGCGTGCTCGATTTTCGCTCGCCAGATAGGCCCCGGACCTACCGGATGGACCACTCATGCTGATCCTGGCGGGCGCAGCAGCCGGCGGTCTGGCCGCCCTCGCCGCGCGCGAGGCGGTGCTGGCGAGCCCGGCCGCGGTCCACTGGCTGCGGCTGGCGCTTGAGCCGCTGCGCCGTGCGGGGCGGGAGGGCTACGCGCCATCGAGCGTCGAGCGTCGCCGCCTCGCTGCGGTCGGGGCGGGCGCCGCGCTGCTCGGCGGCTGGTTCCTCGCCGGGTCGTCGGTCGCGCTGCCGCTCGGGATCGCCGGCCCCGGCCTGGCGGCCTGGGCGATCTCGAGCCGCCGCCGGCGCTACCGCAGGGCGGTCGAGCGGGCCCTCCCCGAAGTGGCCGCCGCGATCGCCGACTCGCTCTCGGCGGGCCGCTCTCTGCGCGCCTCGCTGCCCGCCGCCGCGGCCTCGCTCGACGGCCCGGCTGCAGTCGAGCTGGTGCGGCTCGGGGCCGAGCTCGAGATCGGGGCGCCGACCGGCGAGGCGGTCGCGGGTTGGCGGCGGCGGATGCGTTCGGCCAGGGTCGACGCCTTCGCCGCCGCTCTGCTCAGCCAGCGGCTGGCCGGCGGCGACCTCGCCGGCCTCTTGCGCCGCTTCGCCGCCGGCGCGGCGGAGCGCGACCGGGCGGCGGACGACGCCCGGTCTGCGACCGCCCAGGCCCGCTTCACCGGCCTGCTGGTCGTCGCGATGCCGAGCGGCGGCGCCCTCTTCGCCGAGCTGATCCAGCCGGGCTTCCTCGCCGGGGTGCTGGGGTCCCCGGCGTCCGCGGTGCTGGTCGGCCTCGCCGCCGCCCTGCAGCTCGCCGGCTTCGTGGCGATCCGCCGCCTCTCGCGGGTCGTCGAGTGAGCATCCCCGGCCTGCTCGCCGCGGCCGCCGCGCTGCTCGCCTGCGCGGCGCTGCGCGAGCTGCGGCCGGTGCGCCGCGTGGCTGGCTCCTCACCGCTCAACCTGCTGACGCGCGGGCGCTCGGCGAGCGCGGCGCTGCGGTTGGGACTGCCCGGCCGCCTCTCGCGCGCCGGCCTCGACTCGCGCGTCTCGATCGGCGCGGTGCTGCTGGCGAAGCTGGCCGCCACCGCCGCGGGGGGCATCGCGGCGGCGGCCGCGGCTCCGGCCGCGCCAGGGCGGATCGCGATCCTGGTCGCGGTGGGGATGCCGGCCGCCGGTTTCGTGCTCCCCGACGCACTGCTGGAGCGCGAGGCGCGCCGCCGCCGGCGCCGCCTGCTCGGCGCACTTCCCGACGCGCTCGACCTGCTCGCCGTCGCCACAGCCTCGGGGCGCAGCCCGGCGGCCGGCTTCGAGGAGATCGCCCGAGCGGGTAAGGGCCCGCTCGCCGAGGAGCTGCGGATCGCCGTCGCCGAGCTTTCCTGCGGGCGGCCGCTGCCGGAGGCGCTGCGGGCCCTGCGGACGCGCGTGCCCGGCGGCGAGGTCGCCACCCTCTGTGCCTCGATCGAGCGCTCGCGCCGCCTCGGCTCGCCGCTCGCGGATCAGCTGCGCCGTCAGGCGGCGGCTCTGCGCCGCGACCAGCGCCGCGCGGTGGAGGAGCGAGCCGCCCGCGCGGCTCCGAAGATCCAGCTCGTGGTGGCGCTGATCCTGGTCCCCTCCGTGCTGCTGATGATCGCCGCAGGGCTGATCGCCAACGCAGACGTCCTGCTCGGTGGGTTTTGAGCCACCCGGCGCCCGCCTCTGGGGGATGTCACTAGGCGCAGAACTCGTCGTAGGCGAGGAACCGCTTCTTGCCGGTCACCAGCATCACGATCCGCCCGTGGCGGGTCTCGGCGAGCAGGCCGCGGCTTCCCCGCGCGAAGCTGAACCGCTCGAAGCCCGGGTAGCCGGGCCGGCGCAGCCGGTGCGTGTGCGGGAAGAGGCGCCGCATGCGTCCGATGCGGTCACCCACTCGCAGGCCGCGGGGGCCTGCGACGGCGCGCGATTCGGTGAACAAGACGTCCAGCCCGGCACGGCCGTCCAGCCCGAACACGAAGGTCAGGTCGGGCGTTCCGGCGGTGGCGCGAGCGCAAACGCAGCGACCCCCGAGGTGAAAGCAGGTGAGCGGGTCGCCGAGCTTTGCTCGCACGGTGCGCGGCGGGCTGCCGAGCTGGATAGCGCCGTAGCCGTTGAGGCCGAGGTGCGGAGTGCGCCCCGCCGTTCCGGCAGCGGCCGGAACCGCTGCGGCAATCGCCAGTGCAGCGCTCGCGAGCACCGCGATAGCGGCGGTCGGTGGTCCTCGTTCGCTCACCGGACTCCAGCCTAGCGCCTGCAACCGAGCTTGCGCTTGGCGCGGACGTTTGGGTTTGTGTTGCAAAGTGGGGTGAAGTGGGGTATGGTGGCGCTCGAGTTGAAGCCCAGGACCGGGGTGGTGAGGCTCCTCCCACCTCATTACTCCGGTCCTAACTCTTCTCCTTCCAGGTCAGAAAGGACGCCACGGGGATGGCATTTCGGGGTCTCTACGAGCACAGCCTCGATTCCAAGGATCGGCTCACGGTCCCCTCGCGGTTCCGCGCCCCGCTCTCCGACGGGATTGTTCTCTCCAAGGGTTTCGACCCCTGCGTCTGGGTGCATACGACCGCTGAGTTCGAGCAGCTCTCCGATCGTTTCCTGGCGCCGCACAGCCCGTTCGGCAGCGATGCGCGCCGCCTGCGCCGCCGCTTCCACGGCGGCTCCTTCGACGAGAAGCTCGACTCGGCCGGCCGCATCCGCATCCCCAGGCCGCTGATCGAGCACGCCAGCCTCTCCGGCCCCTGTGTGGTGATCGGCGCCGGCGAGTACCTGGAGATCTGGAACGCCGAGGCGTGGGCCAAACAGGAGGAGGAGCTGGACGCCTCCGCCCCGGAGATCGCCGAGGGTCTGGCCGGCACAGAGACTCCCGACCGGGGAACATCCGGGGTCGGTTAGGACGTTCGAGTCAAATGCGAGCCTATGCGGAGCGAACGTCCATATCTGATTTCCGTGAGCGGAGCATGGGCGAAGCCATTGTGACGATGCACGAACCAGTCCTTGCCGCAGAGCTGACCTCCCTGCTCGCCCCCGAGCCGGGCCAGACGGCGGTCGACTGCACCTTCGGCGGCGGCGGTCACGCGCGGCAGATCGCCCCGGCGATCGGACCGCAGGGGACCCTGTTCTGCATCGACCGCGACCCGGCGGCCGAGGCCCGCTTCGAGTGCTTCGCCGCCGAGGCGCCCTGCCGCACCGGCTTCCTCGGATCCGACTACGCGGCAGGGCTTCGTGCATTGCGCGGCGAAGGCATCCGCCCAGACATGGTCTACCTGGACCTCGGAATGTCCTCGATGCAGGTCGACGCCAGGGAGCGGGGCTTCTCCTACTCCTACGAGGCGCCGCTCGACATGCGGATGGACACCCGACAGCAGCTCAGCGCCGCCGACCTGCTCAACGAGTGGCCGGAGTCGCGGATCGCCCAGGCCCTGCGCCGCTTCGGCGAGGAGCGCTACGCAAGCGGGATCGCCCGCGAGATCGTCCGCCGCCGCCCGCTGCGCACCACCTCGGAGCTGGTCGCCGCGGTCAAGGCCGGGATCCCGGCGTCGGCGCGGTTCGGCGGCGGCCACCCGGCCAAGCGCACCTTCCAGGCGGTGCGGATCGCGGTCAACGGCGAGCTCGACTCGCTCGACGACGCCTTGCCGACAGCCTGGGGGATGCTGCCGATCGGCGGCCGCCTCGCTGCGATCTCCTTCCACTCGCTGGAGGACCGCCGGGTGAAGCGCTTCCTCGCCGACCGGGCCCGTGGCTGCATCTGCCCGCCCGAGCTGCCGGTCTGCGCCTGCGGCCGCGAGCCCGAAGCGGAGCTGCTGACCCGCCGTCCGGTCTCACCGCAGGCCGGCGAGGTCGCCGCCAACCCACGCTCCAAGTCCGCCCACCTGCGCGCCGGCGTGAAGGTCGCCGCCGCCCAGTCCGCCGGGAGCGCCGCCTGATGGCGGCCGCCGCGACCGCCCGGAGGGCCGCCCCGGCGCGCGCTCCGCGTCGCAGGGCACCCGCCCGCCGCCCCGCCGGCCAGCTGATCCCGATCGCGGCGGGCGCCGCGACCGCGGTCCGCAACCTTCCCGACTCCGGCCTGATGGTGCGGATGACCCGGGGCCGCGCCTGGATCGCGGTGCTCGGCGTGCTGCTCGCCGGGATCGTCGCGCTCAACGTGGTCACCCTCAGCCTCGCCGCCGGCGCCGGCCACGTCGGCCAGAACATCCAAGCGCTCGAAGAGGAGAACTCGATCCTCCGCAGCCGCGACGCGCAGCGCTCCGGCGCGGCGCGCGTCCGCCACGACGCCGCCGCGCTCGGGCTGAGCGCGGCGCCCGCCGACCAGATCGGCTACGTGCGGGCGAGCCCGCGCGACGTCGAGATCGCCGCGCGCCGCCTGGCCGCCGCCGGACCGGCCTACTGAGGGCTCGATGCGGACGATCGAGCGACGGATCGGGCTTCTCTTCGCCGGATTCCTCCTCTGCTTCCTGGCGATCGCCGCGCGCGCCTTCTGGCTGCAGGGGGTACAGGGCGCGAAGCTCGCCTCCGAGGCGACCTACCAGCAGACCGATGCGGTCCCGGTTCCGGGGTTGCGCGGCAGCGTTCTCGACCGCTACGGCAACCCGCTCGCCGTCTCCGAAGACGCGAAGACGATCTACGCGACGCCCTACCAGGTCGAGCACCCGCGCCGGGACGCGGCCAAGCTCGCCTCGATCCTCGGCCTGAAGACGGGCGAGGTGCTGAAAAGCCTCACCGAGGAATCCGGCTTCGCCTACGTCGCCCGCAGAGTCGACCTGCCGACCGCGGCGCGGGTCGCCCGGCTCGAACTGGCCGGGATCGGCGAGCTGCCCGACAGCCGGCGAACCTATCCGCAGGGCGACCTGGCTGCGCAGACGATCGGCGCGGTCGGCTCGGAAGGCGAGGGGCTGAGCGGGCTCGAGGCCGATGAGGAATCGGTGCTGCACGGCGAAGACGGCGAACGGCGGGTCGTCAAGGACGCGCTGGGCGAACCGATCCGGCTGGAAACCATCAAGGAAGCGGAGGACGGCGAAAGCCTGCGGCTGACGCTCGACCCGGCGATCGAGAAGAAGGCCGAGCAGGTGCTGGGGGAAATCGGCGAAACCTTCGCTCCGAAGGGCGCCACGGCGGTCGTTATGGACCCCCGCAACTCGCAGCTGCTGGCGATGGCCAACTGGCCGCCGATCGACCCGGCCGATCTCGAAGGCGCCAGCCCAGAAGACCTGCTCAACCGCGCCACCGGCTTCACCTACGAGCCCGGCTCGACCTTCAAGGCGTTCACCGTCTCGGCGGCGCTGGAGGAAGGGCAGGTGACGCCGGAAACCGCCTTCACCCTGCCGCCGGAACTCCATGTCGCCGACCGGACGATCACCGACGCCGAGCCGCGCCCGACCGTCACCCTCAGCGTCGCCCAGATCCTCGCCCAGTCCTCCAACATCGGCGCGGTGACGGTCGGCTTAGGGCTGGGCAGCGAGAAGTTCAGCCGCTGGATCGACCGGTTCGGCTTCGGCCGACCGACCGGCGTTCAGTACCCGGCCGAGGAGCAGGGGATCGTCCCGAAGCTCGACGAATACTCGGGCTCGACGATGGGCAACCTGCCGATGGGCCAAGGGCTGGCGGTCACGCCGATGCAGATGGTCGCCGCCTACGCGACGATCGCCGACGGCGGCGTGCTGCGGCGGCCGCAGCTGATCGAGCGGGTCGGAGAACACCCTGTGCACGAGCCGCGCGGCCGGCGGGTGATCTCCGCCGCGGTCGCCAAGCAGGTGCGGACGATGCTCGAGGGCGTGCTCGAAGCGGGGGGAACCGCTTCGTCGGTCAGCGTGCCCGGCTACACCCTGGCGGGGAAGACCGGCACCGCGCAGGTGGCCGAAAACGGCACCTACTCGGAAACAAAGTACGTCGCCTCGTTCATCGGCTTCGCCCCGGCCGAGAATCCGCGTCTGCTGGTCGCGGTGATTGTCGACCAGCCGCAGGGGGACATCTACGGCGGGTCGGTGGCGGCGCCAGCGTTCGGCAAGATCGCGGCGTTCGCCCTTCCCTATCTCGGGGTGCCCCCGGCCTAGAATCGGCGCCGTGAGATTGGATGAGCTGGCCGCGGTAGCTGAGGACGCTCGGATCGTCGGGGACGGGTCGGTCGAGATTGGCGACCTGGCCTACGACAGTCGCGAGGTCGGGCCGGGGACGCTGTTCTTCTGCGTGCCCGGGGAGAAGTCCGACGGCCACGACTTCGCCCCGGCTGCGGTCGAGGCCGGGGCAGCGGGGCTGATCGTCGAGCGTGAGCTGCCGCCGGAGGTGCCCCAGGTGGTCGTCGGGGACGCGCGGGCAGCTATGGCGCCGATCGCGGCTCGCTTCTACGCGGACCCGACGGCGGAGCTGCGAATCGTCGGCGTCACCGGGACGAACGGGAAGACGACCACCGCGTTCCTGATTCGGGAGATCCTCGAGGCGGCGGGAGTGCGGTGCGGGCTGCTGGGGACGGTGAAGCAGGTGGTCGGCGGGGCGGAGGAGGAGGTCGAGAGAACCACGCCGGAGGCAGTCGACCTGCAGTCGACCTTTCGGCGGATGCTGGAGAGCGGCGACCGGGCCTGCGCGATGGAGGTGTCCTCGCATGCGCTCGCCCTGCACCGCAGCGACGCGATCCACTTCGAGGTCGCCCTGTTCACCAACCTGACCCAGGACCATCTCGACTTCCATGCCGACATGGAGGATTACTTCCGCTCGAAGCGGCTCTTGTTCGAAAGCGGGCCGACGGCGGCGATCGTCAACCTCGACGACGAATACGGGCGCCGGCTCGCCGGGGAACTCGACTGCGTCACCTTCTCTGCCGAGGGTCGCGACGCCGACTTCACCGCCCGCGGGGTCTCCTTCGACGCCGGCGGCGCCACCTTCACGGTCGGGGAGTGGGAGGTGCGGACGGGTCTGCCCGGGGAGTTCAACGTCGCCAACGCGCTTGCCGCCTTTGCCGCGGCGGTCTCGCTCGGGATCGAGCCCAGGGCGGCGGCCGCCGCCCTGGAGGGCGCCCCGCCGCCGCCCGGACGCTTCGAGCCGGTCGACGAAGGGCAGCCGTTCGCGGTGTTCGTCGACTACGCTCACACGCCCGACTCGCTGCGCAGCGTGCTGCGGGCCGCGCGGGGCGTTACAACCGGCCGACTCGCCGCCGTCGTCGGCGCGGGGGGCGATCGGGACCGTGGCAAGCGGCCGAAGATGGGCCAGGCAGCCGCAGAAGGGGCGGACCTCGTGGTGATCACCTCGGACAATCCGCGCTCCGAGGACCCGAACGCGATCGTCGGGGAAGTGGCGGACGGGGCGCGGGGGCCCAACGAGGCATCGGCCGAGGTTCGGCTCGAGGTCGATCGTCGCGCGGCGATCGCACTGGCGCTGAGGGAGGCGCGGCCGGGGGATGTGGTCGTGATCGCCGGCAAGGGCCACGAGCGGGGCCAGGAGTTCGAGGCGGGGCGCAAGGTCGCTTTCGACGATCGCGAGGTGGCCCGCGAGGAGCTGAGGAAGCTGCCGGGGGTCGCCGGCCCGGCCGCGGCGGACGCAGGATGAACCTCGCGCCGGAGCAGATCGCGGTAGCGATCGGCGCGGAGATCCTGGTCGAGGGGGGGGCCGGGGGTCCGGACCGTGCGGCCATCGCCTCCGGCGAGGTCGCGCCCGGCGATCTCTTCTTTGGCTTGCGCGGCGAGAGGCGCGACGGCGGCGAGTTCGCGGGGGCGGCAATCGAAGCCGGCGCTTGGGGCGCCGTCGTCGGCCCCGCGTGGAGGTCGCACTTCCTCCCGGATAGCGAGAAGACGTACGACCGGAACGGGTGGGTCTTCGTGGTCGACGATCCACTCGCGGCGCTGCAGGCGCTCGCCCGGACCCGGCGCCGCCAGCTTGGGGCGCGGGTGGTCGGCGTCACCGGCTCGGTCGGCAAGACCTCGGTCAAGGACATCGCCCGGGCGCTGCTGCCGGGCCGGGTGCACGCCAACCGCGAGAACCTCAACACCGAGATCGGATTGCCGCTGACGATCCTCGAAGCCCCCGACGACGCCGACTCGCTGGTGCTGGAGATGGCGATGCGGGGCACCGGTCAGATCGCCGAGCTGGCGGCGATCGCCGAGCCGGAGGTGGCGGTGATCACCAACGTCGGTCCCGTCCACGTCGAGCTGCTCGGCTCGGTGGAGGCGATCGCCGCGGCGAAGGCGGAGGCGATCGCAGCGCTGCCCTCCGGTGGCACCGCGGTCGTCCCGGTCGAAGCCGGCGAGCTGGAGCCCTTCCTCGGGGACGCTCCCCGCCTGCTCCGCTTCGGCGCCGGGGGGGACGTCGACGCGGTCGAGGCGCGGGTCGAGGACGGGATCACCGAGGCGCTGATCTGCACCCCGGCCGGGTCCGCGCGCTTCCACTTCCCGTTCGCCGAGCGCCACAATTTGGCCAACGCCCTGGCGGCGATCGCCGCCGGCGTGGCGCTCGGCGCGCCGCTCGAGGAGATGGCCGACCGCGCTGCGAGCATAGGCTTCTCTCGCTTCCGGGGCGAGCGCCTCGAGCTCGGAGACGGAATCGTTCTGGTGAACGACTGCTACAACGCCAACCCGGTGTCGATGCGCGCGGCGCTCGACCACCTCGCCTCGCTGCACGGCGAGCGCCGGATCGCGGTGCTCGGTGAGATGGCCGAGCTGGGGCCCGGCGCCCCCGGTTTCCACCGCGAGGTCGGCACCCACGCTCGCGCCGAGGGCATCGACCTGCTGATCGGCGTAGGGGAGCCGGCACGCGACTACGAGCCCGACGAGCTGGTCGGCGCGCCCGAGGAGGCCGCCGAGCTGCTCGCCTCCCAGCTTGCGCCGGGCGACGCGGTTCTCGTCAAGGGCTCCCGCTCGGCCGGCCTCGAGGCGGTGGCCGAGGCTCTGAAAGAGCTTGTCTGATGGGCGAGGTCCTGATTGCCGGGATGGCGGCGATGCTGATCTGCATCTTCCTCGGCCCGAAGTTCATCGAGTACCTGCGGGTGAAGGAGTTCGGGCAGCACATCCGCGAGGACGGACCGCAGGAGCACAAGACCAAGGCCGGCACGCCGACGATGGGCGGCCTGATCGTCTTCGCGGCTATCTGCGTCCCCTACCTGGTCCTCTCCGACCGCGACGCGCAGAGCCTCGCCGTGTTCGGGGTCGCGCTCGGCTGCGCGGCGCTCGGCTTCGCCGACGACTTCATCAAGATCGTCAAACGCCGCTCGCTCGGCCTCTCGGCCCGCTGGAAGCTGGGCGGGCAGCTGCTCCTCGCGCTCGGCCTCTGGTGGGTGGCGCGCCACGAGGTGGGCCTCGAGCCGATCCTCTACCTGCGGATCGGCGACGCCAGCATCGACCTCGGTCCGGTTCTCTACTTCGTCCTCGTCTTCCTGGTGATCGCCGGCACTTCGAACGGCGTCAACCTCACCGACGGCCTCGACGGTCTCGCCGCCGGCTCCTGCGCGATCGTCCTGCTCGCCTACACCGCGATCGCCTTCGTCACCAATGAGCAGCAGAACCTGGCGCTGCTCGCGGCCTGCCTGGTAGGCGCCAGCATCGGATTCCTCTGGTTCAACGCCTTCCCGGCCTCGATCTTCATGGGGGACACCGGCTCGCTCGGCCTCGGCGGGGCGATCGGCGCCCTCGCCGTGATGACCCAGACCGAGGTGCTGCTGATCATCATCGGCGGCATCTTCGTGATCGAGGCGCTCTCGGTGGCGGTCCAGGTCTTCGCTTTCAAGGCCTTCCGGCGCCGCGTCCTGCTGATGGCGCCGCTTCACCACCACTTCGAGATGATGGCCTGGTCGGAGACCAAGGTCATGCTCCGCTTCTGGATCATCGCCGCGGTCTGCTCGGGGATCGGGTTCACGCTGTACCAGCAGAGCATCGGGCGGTAGGCGAGGGGGAGGGCGGCCCACCTTCCCTTGACGTACAGGGTCAGCCGGTTGGAGCGCGAACCTGTCTCTGATGACCGCGCCGCCCCCCAGGAAGCCGCGCCCCGAGCTGCCGCGGGGACCGTTCCTGGTCGTCGGGCTGGCGCGGGCCGGGCAGGCGGCGGCGCGGATGCTGGCCTCCCGCGGGGAGGTCGTCCGGGGGGTGGATTCCTCGCATCCCGACAAGGCGGCAGGGCTGGAGGGGGCCGGCGTCGAAGTTGCTCTGGATACGGATGGACTCGCTCATCTCGAGGGGACGCGGACCGTCGTCAAGAGCCCCGGCGTGCCCCGGGAGGCAGCGGTGATCGCAGCGGCGCTGGAGCGCGGCGTCGAGGTCGTCGGCGAGCTCGAGGTCGCCTGGCGGGCGATCCCCAACCGCTTCGTCGCGGTGACCGGGACGAACGGCAAGACGACGACGGTCGAGCTGCTCGGCCACCTCTACCGCAGCGCGGCGGAGCCGGTCGCCGTCGCCGGCAACGTTGGCACGCCGCTCTCCTCGGTGGCGGGCGAGGTCGAGCCCGGCGCGACCGTGGTCTGCGAGGCGTCCAGCTTCCAGCTCGAGGACGCGATCGCCTTCGCCCCCGAGTGCGCCGTCTTCCTCAACCTGGCGCCCGACCACCTCGACCGCCACGCCGACCTCGACTCCTACCTGGCGGCGAAGCTGAAGATGTTCGCCAACCAGGGCAACGACGACGTCGCCGTCTACAACGCCGACGAGCCGGCGCTGGCCGGGGTCGACCTCGGCGGCTGCGCGCGACGCCTGTCGTTCTGTCGAGGCGCCGGTCCCGACTGCGAGGTGGCCCTGGCCGAGGGGACGATCTTCCACGGCGGCGCGCCGCTGATCGCGGTCGACGAGCTGGGCCTGTTCGGCGAGCACAACGTCGCCAACGCGATGGCCGCCGCCGCCGCGGCGCTCTCGATGGGGCTCGACCGCGACGCGGTCCGCGCCGGGCTGCGCAGCTTCGCCGGCGTCCCGCACCGGCTCGAGACCGTCGCCGAGATCGGCGGCGTCCGCTTCGTCAATGACTCGAAGGCGACCAACGTCGCCTCCGCGACGGTCGGCCTGCGCGCATTCGGGGGCGGCGTCCACGCGATCCTCGGCGGCAGCGAGAAGGATGAGCCGTTCGCACCGCTCGCCGGAACGGTCGAGGAGCGCTGCGCCGCCTGCTACCTGATCGGCGCCTCCGGCGACCGGCTAGCCGCCGAGCTTGCGCCGGTCCTCGAGCGGGAGGTCGCGCTGCACCGTTGCGCCGATCTCGAGGACGCGGTGCGCCGCGCCGCCGCCGCCGCCCGCCCCGGCGAGGTCGTCCTGCTCTCGCCCGCCTGCGCCAGCTTCGACGCCTTCGAGAACTTCGAAGCGCGCGGCGAGCGCTTCCGGCAAGTCGTCGAGTCGCTGCGATGAAGCTGCGCAGGAGCGCGAAGGGCGGAGTGGCAGCAAAGCGGCGTTCGGGCGCCGCCAGACTGCCGGCCGAGTACAACATCCTGCTCACCGCGACACTCTGCCTGCTCGCCTTCGGCGCGGTGATGGTCTTCTCGGCCAGCTCGACCACCCGCGTGCTCAGCGACGGCGGCCTCTCCGACAGCGCTTTCTACCTGAAGCGGACGCTGGTCTTCGGCGCCGTCGGGCTGCTGATCATGCACCTGACCGCTCGGCACGGGCTCGAGCCGATCCGTCGCTTCACGCCGACGATCCTCGGCGTCTCGCTGTTCCTGCTGCTCGCCGTGCTCGTCGCCGGCAGCACGGTCAACGGCTCCAGCCGCTGGATCGGGCCCGGCTTCGTCCAGCTCCAGCCCTCCGAGCTGGCCAAGGTGGCGCTGGTCCTCTACGGCGCCGACCTGCTGGCCCGCAAGCCGAAACGGGCGCGGACGATCGAAGGGCTGATGCCGTTCCTGCTGATCGTCGGGCTCGCCTCGCTGCTGATCGTCGCCGAGCCCGACCTGGGGACAGCGCTGGTGATCGCCTTCGCCGTCGCCGCGACCCTGATCGCCGCCGGCATGCGGCTCCGCGACCTCGCCCTGATCGGGGTCGTGCTCGCCTTCTTCGCGCTGTTGATGACCGTGATCGAGCCCTACCGGATGGCCCGGCTAACCGGCTTCCTCAACCCAGGATTGGACGCCAGCGGCAGCGGCTTCCAGGCGGCGCAGGCGAAGATCGCGCTCGGCTCGGGTGGGCTGTTCGGGGTCGGGATCGGCAACGGCGTGCAGAAGGCCTTCTATCTGCCGGAGGCACACACCGACATGATCTCGGCGGTGATCGGCGAGGAGCTGGGGCTGGTCGGGATCCTCGGCGTCGTCGGCCTCTTCTCGCTTTTCGGCTACGCCGGGCTGCAGGTCGCCAAGAAGGCCAAGGACAACTACGGCAAGCTGCTGGTTGCGGGTCTCACCTCGCTGGTCCTCGTGCAGGCGACGATCAACCTGTTCGCGGTGATGGGCCTAGCGCCGCTGACCGGCGTGCCGCTGCCCTTTGTCTCCTACGGCAACAGCAGCCTGTTGGCGACGCTGTTCGCGGTGGGGCTGATCCTCAACGTTGCCCGCGGGGGGACCGCCCGCGCTGGCAAACTGCGCATCGTCCAGGGTGGGCGGTCGCCCGCGCGAAGAAGGAGCCGATCGAGCAGTGCCAGGAGCAGCAAGAGTGGTGGTGGCGGCCGGCGGAACGGCCGGTCACGTCGTGCCGGCCATGGCGGTCGCCGCCGAGCTGCGGGCTAGCGGCGCCGAGGTCTCCTTCCTCGGCACCCGCGAGCGGATCGAGGCCGACCTCGTGCCGGCGGCCGGCTACGAGATCGACTTCCTCAGGGTGCGGGGCCTCGACCGCGGCAGGCCGCTGCGCGCCGCCGCCGCTGCGGTCGAGGCGCTGGGCGCGGTTCCGGCGGCGCAGCGGGCGATCCGGCGCCGTCGGGCCGACGTGGTGATGGGCGGCGGCGGCTTCGTCGCCGGCCCGGCCGGGCTGGCTGCGGTCCTGCGCCGCACTCCGCTCGTCCTCACCGAGGCCGACAGCCACCTCGGCCTCGCCAACCGCCTGCTCGCCGGCCGGGCGCAGCGCGTTTGCCTCGCCTTCCCGATCGCCGGTCGCGAAGGCGAGCGCTACGAGCTGACCGGCCGGCCGGTGCCGGCGGCGGTGCTGACCGCCGACCGCGGCGCCGCCCGCCAGCGCTTCGGGGTCGCGACCGGCGATCGCTGCCTGCTGGTGATGGGGGGCAGCCAGGGGGCGCGCTCGATCAACGAGTGCGCGATCGAGGCGCTGGCCGGGCGGCCGGGGCGCGACTTCCACGTCGTCCACGTCTGCGGGCGCCGCGACTTCAATCGGCTGGAGGACCGCCTCGCCGCGGCCCAGCATCGCGAGCGCTACACGCTGCTCGCCTACGAGCCCGACCTCGGCGACTGCCTGGCCGCGTGCGACCTGGTGCTCGGCCGCGCCGGCGGTTCGATCTTCGAGCTGGCGGCGGCCGGGCGCCCCGCGATCCTGGTTCCCTACCCGCATGCGGCGGCCGGCCACCAGAGCGCCAACGCCGCCTGGATGGCGGGGGCGGGGGCGGCGACGGTGATCCGCGACGCCGAGCTGAGCCGCGGGCGGCTGGCGGCCGAGCTGGGCGATCTGTTCAACGACGAGGCCAGGCTGGCGGCGATGGCTGCCGCCGCGGCGAAGCTGGCGATGCCCGACGCGGCGCGACGGATCGCCGACGCGGTCCTGGAGGCGGCGCGGTGAACGGCGGCTGGTCGTCTCGCCGTCTGCACTTCGTCGGCATCGGCGGCGCCGGGATGAGCGGCCTGGCCCTGGTCTGCCACGTGCTGGGCGCGGAGGTGACCGGCAGCGATCGCTCCGACTCCTCCTACATGGAGCGCCTGCGCGCCGCCGGCCTCGAGCCGGCTGTCGGCCACGACGCCGCCCACCTGCCGCAGGACGCCGAGGTGGTCGTCTCCAGCGCGATCGGCGAGGACAACCCGGAGCTGTCGGCGGCTCGCGAGCGCGGCCTCGCCGTCCTGCACCGCGGCGAGCTGCTCGCCCGGCTCTGCGCCGAGAAGCGGCTGATCGCGGTCGCCGGCACCCACGGCAAGACGACGACCGCCGCGATGCTCGCCTGGGCGCTGCGCGCGCTGGGCGCCGATCCCGCCTTCTTCGTCGGCGGCGAGGTGCCGGGCCTCGGCCCGGACGGCACCGTGGCCAACGCCGGCTGGGGGGCGGGGGAGTGGGCCGTCGCCGAGGCCGACGAGAGCGACGCCAGCTTCCTCGAGCTGGAGCCGGAGATCGCCGTGGTGACCAACGTCGAGATGGACCACCACGCGCGCTGGGGATCGGTGGCGGAGCTGCGCGCCGCCTTCGAGCGGTTCGCGGCGAAGGCGAAGGCGGTGGCCGAGCCGGCCGGAGACCTCGGGCCGGACCTCGCGGTCCCGGGCCGTCACAACGTCCTCAACGCCAGGGCGGCGCTCGCCGCAATCGAGCTTGCCGGCTTCGACGTGGAGGCCGCCGCCGAGGCGCTCGCCGAGTTCCCCGGCGTGCGCCGCCGCCTCGAGCTGAAGGGCGAGCGCGACGGCGCCCGCATATACGACGACTACGCCCACCACCCGACCGAGGTCAGGGCGGCGCTGACGGCGCTGCGCGAGCTGGGGCCCGGGCGGCTCATCGCCGCCTTCCAGCCGCACCTCTACTCGCGGACGAGGGCCTTCGCCGAGCAGTTCGGCGCCGCGCTGGCGCTGGCCGACGAGGTCGCGGTGCTCGACGTCTACCCCGCCCGCGAGGAGCCGGTCGGCGAGTTGGCCGGGGTGAGCGGCCTCGACGTCGCCCGCGCCGCGGCCGACCGGATGGGAGGGAGACCGGTGCTGTGGACGCCGACGCTCGCGGGGGCGGCGGAGGCGCTCGCCCGGCGCCTCGCTCCCGGCGACGTGGTGGCGACGATCGGCGCGGGCGACGTCTCCCGGGTCGCCGAGGCGCTTGCCGGCGAAGGGGGAGCGGGATGAGCGTTCCGCCCTCCGGCGTCGAGCCCGACTTCCCGCTTGCCCGGCTGACCACGGTTCGCACCGGCGGCGCCGCCGACTGGTTCGCGCGGCCGCCCGACCGGGAACGGCTGGCCGCGCTGCTCGCCTGGGCCGGGGAGGAGGGGCTGGAGATCGGCGTGGTCGGCTCGGGCTCGAACCTGCTGGTCGCCGACGAGGGGTTCCGCGGCCTGGTGCTGAAGCTCGACGGCGACCTGGCCACGGTGGTCCGCGACGGCGAGCGGCTGCTCTGCGGCGGCGGCGCCCGCTTGCCTTCGGCCGCCGCCAGGGCGGCCGGATGGGGCCTCTCGGGGCTCGAGTTCGGGGTCAACATCCCGGGCACGGTCGGCGGAGCGGTGAAGATGAACGCCAACGCCTACGGTGGCCAGCTGGCCCGGGTGCTCGAGTGGGTCGACGTGGTGACTGCGGCGGGCAGCGACCGCCGCGCCCCGGAGCAGCTCGGCTTCGCCTACCGCAGCTCCAACCTCGGCCCGCACGAGGTCGTCGCTCGGGCCTGCTTCGCCCTCGACGCTGCCGACCCCGAGCGGGTCAAGGCGACGATGGCGGCGATGCGCGAGCGCCGCCACGAGGCGCAGCCCTCGGGGATCAAGACCTTCGGCTCGACCTTCAAGAACCCCGACGACGAGCGCGCCGAGGGCCGTACCGCGGGGCAGCTGCTCGAGGCCGCGGGCTGCCGCGGGCTGCAGGTCGGCGGCGCCCGGTTCTCGGACAAGCACGCGAACTTCGTCGAGAACGCCGGCGAGGCGACGACCGCCGAGGTGCTTGAGCTGATGGCCGAGGGCCGCCACCGCGTGCACGAGCGCTTCGGCGTCGAGCTGGAGCCCGAGGTGCAGCTGCTGGGTGACGTGCGCTGGCCGAACGGTTGGGAGTTGTGACGCGCCGCCTGCTCGCGGTCGCGCTGGTCCTCGCCGCGGCCGCGGCCATGTACTGGTTCGCCCTGCGCGACAAGACGATCGAATCGCACCTCGTCCTGCCGCGCGCCACGGCGACGATCGGCAGCGGCTCCAGCGCGATCGCGGTCGGCCCCGACGGCCAGGTACTCGCCTGGCTGCCGCTGCCGGAAGCTGCGCAGCTGCCGCAGCTGCCGTTGTCCGAACCGCCGCAGGGGGGCCGCCTCGCCGGTCCGGTGCTGCAGCAGGCCCGCGTGCTCGGCGCCGCGCCGGCCACCCTGCGCCCCTACGTCGCGAGCAGCTCCTACGGCAAAAGCGGGGTCGACGTCGAGCTGCGCTCGGGGATCGAACTGCGCTTCGGCGACGCCACCCGAGCGGCGGAGAAGTGGCGCGCGGCGGCCAGCGTCCTCGCCGACCCCTCCGTCACCGCGCTCGATTATGTCGACCTGCACGCCCCAGGCCGCCCGGCGATCGGCGGCTCTGGGCATGCCCTTCCGCCCCCTCCCTGAACCCTCGACCACAGGGTTAGGTTGGCAAAACTCTCAAGTAATAGTCGAGACTTGGGCCCTGCACGATGCCTCTCGCGCGTTTGACAGGGCCCGGTCAATACCCTACGTTGAGCGCAATTTCCGCCGTTTCGGCGTACTCTTGAACTCTCAAGCATCACAAGAGAATCGGACGGAACAAAGGCTCAACTCATATCCAGTCCTCGCGGACTGGGCAGAATCCAGCCCGACGGGGCTGGGCTTGGAGAAAATCGGGAGATGGAATCCACTTACCTGGCCGTGATCAAGGTCGTCGGAGCGGGCGGCGGGGGCACCAATGCCGTCAGCCGCATGGTCGACGCCGGGATCCGCGGCGTCGAGTTCGTCGCGATCAACACCGACGCCCAGGCTTTGCAGGCCTGCGACGCCGACATCAAGCTCTCGATCGGCCAGGAGCTGACCCGCGGGCTGGGCGCCGGTGGCAACCCGGAGATCGGGGCGGGCGCCGCGGCGGAGAGCCGCGACGAGATCAAGGAGGCGCTGAAGGGCGCCGACATGGTCTTCGTCACGGCCGGCGAGGGCGGCGGCACGGGTACGGGCGCGGCGCCGATCATCGCCGAGATCGCCAAGGAGGAGATCGGCGCGCTGACCGTCGGCGCCGTCACCAAGCCGTTCGAGTTCGAGGGCAAACGGCGGATGCAGCAGGCGCTCGAGGGGATCGAGAAGCTGCGCAACAACGTCGACACCCTGATCATCGTCCCCAACGAGAAGCTGCTGCAGGCGGTCGAGCGGCGGACCAGCGTGCTGGAGGCGTTCCGCCAGGCCGACGACATCTTGCGCCAGGGCGTGCAGGGAATCACCGACCTGATCACGATCCCCGGCCTGATCAACCTCGACTTCGCCGACGTGCGCACGATCATGCGCGACGCCGGCTCGGCGCTGATGGGCGTCGGTGGCGCCTCCGGCGAGTCGCGCGCCGTCGATGCCGCGAAGGCGGCGGTCACCTCGCCGCTGATCGAGGAGTCGATCAAGGGCGCGACCGGGATGCTGCTCAACATCACCGGCCCTGAGGACCTCGGCCTGTTCGAGGTCAACGAGGCGGCCCAGCTGGTCCAGGCCGAGGCCGACGACAACGCCAACATCATCTTCGGCTCGGTGGTCGATCAGTCGATGCGCGACGAGGTCCGAGTCACCGTGATCGCCACCGGCTTCGAGGGATTCGAGCTGCTGGCCCGCTCGCCGCAGCGGGTGCGCCGCCGCTACGAGAGCCGCCCGCGGATCTCCGCCGAGGACACCGACATCCGCAAACTGCGCGTGTCGGACGACGACATCGACGTCCCCGGCTTCCTCAAGGAATAGGCGCGGTGGAGCGCAGGTAGCCTGCCGCTCCGTGGACGACCTGCACCGCACGCCCCTCTACGAGTGCCACGCCAAGCTCGGCGCCAAGCTCGCCCCCTTCGCCGGCTGGGAGATGCCGGTCACCTACGAGGGGGTGCGCGAGGAGCACTCGGCGGTGCGCACCCACGCCGGGATGTTCGACGTCTCGCACATGGGCCAGGTCGAGGCCGAGGGACCGGGGGCGCTCGCCTTCCTGCAGCGCGTCCTCTCCAACGACGTCGCCGCGATCGACCTCGGCGGCGCCCAGTACTCGTGCCTCTGTGCCGAGGACGGCGGCGTGCTCGACGACCTCTTCGCCTACCGGTTGGGCGGCGACCGCTACCTGCTGGTCACCAACGCGGCCAACCACGGGTCCGACCTAGCCTGGCTCGGCCGCTGGAGCCGTGACGCCGACGTCTCGGTCCGCGACGTCGCCGATCGCTACGCGATGCTCGCCGTTCAGGGCCCGCACGCCAGGGCGATCGTCTCGCGGGCGCTCAGGATCGAG
>Ga0210144_1000294_pt1 | contig 28751 bp, 32 predicted proteins | sample Muzzi_PWA_D2_FD_185532 | JGI IMG/M metagenome (GOLD analysis project Ga0210144, IMG submission 185532) | Wetland microbial communities from San Francisco Bay, California, USA, that impact long-term carbon sequestration - Muzzi_PWA_D2 (SPAdes) | ecosystem: Environmental > Aquatic > Marine >...
CGGCCGCGGAAGACCCCGAGGCGCGTGCCGAGGCCCAGCGTCTCATCGCCGACGGCGAAACGGCGATCGCGGCCGTCGACGGCGACGCGATGCGCGCCGCGATCGACAAGCTCGACAAGCTCCGCGCCGATCTCCTGCAGACCTACACGCTCACCATCGTCTCCCGCGAGGGCGAGGATACCGGCGTCTACCGCATTCCCGACATCAACGAGGGGGCCCGCAACTACTACATCATCGTCGAGGCGATCACTCCCGGCGGCAAGAAGCTGTCGCTGCCGATCCGCAACGAGGAAACCGGCCAGACCGAGACCGTCTCGAAATGGGGGGTGCGGGTGCCGGCATCGACCTACGAGGCGGTGCGCGCCGACAAGCAGGATGACGGTATCGTCGAGAACAACATCCTCGGCGAGAAGAAGCGCGGCACCCTCAAGGTCGATTACCTGATGGATGTCGAGGGCGGAGCGATTACCGACTGGTGACCAGATGATCTCCGCAAGCAAGGCGCTTTCATCCATCGAGCAGGCCATCCTCGGCGTGCGCCGCGACGAGGACCGGCTGACCAAGATGCTCGCCTCGGCGACCGACGACGCCGCCCGCCTCAGGGGCGAGCAGGCCGAGGCCTACAAGGCGCTCGCCCGGCTGAAACTCGACGCGCTCGCCCGCGACACCGTCGTCGGCGAGCTCGATTCGGCGGAACGCGCCGCGGTCGAGGCGCTGGAACGGCGCAAGGCGGCGCTTGCCGAGCTGACCGACAAGCGGGCGGCGCTGACCGCCAGCATGGTGACGGCCGAGAAGACGCGGGATGCGGCGGCCGAGCGGCAGGAAGCCGCCGTCGACGCCGTCGAGACGCTTACCGAGCACACCAGAAAGCGGCTTGCCGATGACGCAGCCTGGATCGACGCGTCTCAACGGGTGAAATCGGCCGAGGCCACCGCCGCCGCCGCCGCGGAAAAGGCGACCCAGGCCGAGACCGACCGCGACGAGAAGCGCAAGCCCTATGACGCCGATCCGCTGTTTTCCTACCTTTGGGAGCGGGGCTATGGCACCTCCGCCTATCGCGCGGGGCCGCTGGTGCGATACTTCGACGCCAAGGTCGCCCGCCTTGTCGACTATGATGCGGCGCGGCCGAACTACTACATGCTGAACGAGATTCCGCTGAGGCTTCGCGAGCACGCCAACCGGCTCGAGCAGGCCGCGGCGGACGCGCGCGCCGAGCGCGAGGCGCTGGAACGGCGAGCCCTCGAAGCGGACGGCATCGACAAGCTCGAATCGGACGTCGCGGCCGCCAACGCAGCGCATCAAAAGGCCGATGCCGACGTCGAAGAACTGGAAGGCAGGCTCGCCGCCCTCGACGAGCAGCACGCGACCCTGCTCGACGGTTCGAAGGATCCTTCACTCACCACGGCGATCGACGGCCTTGCCGCGGCGATCGCCCGCGAGGGTCTGGCGACGCTCTACAAGGAGGCGATGGCGACCCCGACGCCCGAGGACGAGCAGATCGTCAAGAAGCTGCGCGACATCGAACCGACGCTGGCGCGGCGCGAGGCGGAGGCGGAAGAAGTCCGCAAGGCAGCAGTCGAACTGGCGCGTAAGCGGGCCGAGCTGGAGCGCTCGCGGGACGATTTCTACCGCTCCGGCTACGATCATCCGCGAGGCGAATTCAGTGACGGCGTTCTGATCGGCAGCATCATTCAGGGGGTGCTGCAGGGCGTCATGTCGTCGAGAAACCTCCACGACGCCTTCGGCAAGGGATTCAGCATTCGCCATCCGCCGCGCGGCGGTAGCAGCTTCGGCGGCGGGCTCAGGTTCCCGAGCCGGCCGTCGCGGCCGTCAATGCCACGCCGCCGCGGCGGCTTCCGCACCGGCGGCCGTTTCTGAGCCCATGGAATTTCCGGCGCCTATTCAGCCAGCCACGCCTTCGCCGCTTCGACGGCACCGACCGGAAACACCCTCAGTGAGGCCGGGATCAGTCCGTCCATGGCGCCCGCCGCACGGCGATACGGGCCGTCCTCGGCAAGAAAGGCGATCTTCTCGAAGTCGCGGAAGTGGCGGGTGCCGAACACCGCGTCGTCAAACAGCGTGTTGGGGTCGTAACCGGCAAAGTCGGCGTCGACCAGATAGAGAAGCCGCACCGGGCGACCGGACTCGAGCGCCGTCTCGATCCTCGGCTCAAGCACCGCCGTCCGGTCCTGCCGGGTGATCCGCCCGTTGGCGCGGAAGCCGATGGCGCCGGCCTGCAGATCCTCGATTTGCGTGAACATCATTCCCTCCATCTCTCCCAGCGAGGGCAATCGTGGAGGAAGGCGACGGTGGTTTGATGACAGGCGTGCGGCTTCTTCGTTGCAGAATTCGGGCGTTCCGGTGACAGCTTATTCGGCTAACCAGGCCTTCGCCTCCTCGGCCTCCTTGACGGGGAACACCCTCACCATCGCCGGCATCAGAAAGCCGAAGCTGCGCACCATGGTCCCGTAGGTCTCATTGTCGGTGAGGCAGGCGATCTTCTCGAAGTCGAAGAAATGCCTGAGGCCGAAGGCCGCATCGTCCCACATGGCGCCGAGCGCGTAGCCCTGAAACTTGGGGCCCATCACCACCAGCAGGCGCAGCTTGTGGCCGGCCTTGAGCGCGCTGGCGATCGCCGGGATAAGAACCTTCTCATAGTCCTCGGCGCTCACCATGCCCTCGAGCGAGAAGCCGATCACACCGGCGGGCATGTCGGTCAGTTCGATAATCATGCCGTTCTCCTGTCTGGCGGTCCTCAGGGAACAAGAACCGCGGCGCCTTGAATGTCTCCGCTGCGTAGCCGGTCGAGGGCCTCGTTGGCCTCGTCGAGCGGCATTGTGGTGACGCTCGTCTTGATCGGCACCTCGCTGGCGATCCGCATGAAGTCCTCGCCGTCGGCGCGGGTGAGGTTGGCGACAGAGCGCACCATCCGCTCGCCCCACAGGATCGAGTAGGGAAAGGCGGGGACCTCGCTCATGTGGATGCCGGCGGCGATGACCCGGCCGCCCTTGCGGACCGCGCGGAGCGCGGCGGGGATCAACGGGCCCACCGGAGCGAAGATGATCGCGGCGTCGAGCAGCTCCGGCGGCTTCTGGTCGGAGTCGCCGGCCCATTCGGCGCCGAGTTCCGTGGCGAAATTCTGCGCGTCGCGGTCGCCCGGCCGGGTGAAGGCATAGATCTGCTGCCCCTGGAAGCGGGCGACCTGGGCAAGGATGTGCGCGGCAGCGCCGAAGCCGTAGATGCCGAGCCGCTCGGCGGCGCCGGCCATCCGGTGCGCCCGGTGGCCGATCAGACCGGCGCACAGAAGCGGTGCGGCCTCGGCGTCTTCATAGTCGCCGGGTAGCCGGAAGCAGTAGCGGTAGTCGGCGAGGGTATAGTCCTGATAGCCGCCGTCGACGTGGCAGCCGGTGAAGCGGGCCCTGTCGCACAGGTTCTCCTGGCCGGAGAGGCAGAAGGTGCAATGGCCGCAGGTCGAGGCCAGCCAAGGGACCCCGACCCGTTCGCCGATACCGAAGCCCGACGCGCCGGGGCCGAGCTTGGCGACTTCGCCGACGATCTCGTGGCCGGGCACGACCGGGTACCGGCACTGGGGAAGCTCGCCATCGACGACGTGCAGGTCGGTGCGGCAGACCCCGCAGGCCCGCACGCGGATAAGAACCTGGTTCCGGCCGGGCTCGGGGATTTCGCGCTGCTCCAGGCGAAGGCGCTCGCCCGGCCGGGCGATCGACATGCTGCGCATGGCGCCATTGTGGCATTGGTCGCCGGCGCACCCAAGCCCGTCAATTGCCACCGCGGCGATTAGCCTTGCCGACGCCGCGTTCTCGCTGATAATCGGCGGACAGGGCGACCGGGGCAACGCCTGGTTAACCGTTCGTTGACGGCGGCGGGAGACCATGGCGCAGACACGAGCGATGGAGCAGCCATGCGTCGCATGATCACGGCCGGACTGGCCCTGACCGCCGCGGGTATCTTGGCCGTCGGCGGGGCGGCCGCGCAGGACTCCGTCCCGGCCAAAGTGCTCTTCGGGCGCATGATGGCGCCCGCCGATCTCGATTCGCGCAGCATCGGATTCTATTCGCGCGGCTGCCTCGCCGGCGCCCAGGCCCTTCCCATTACCGGGCCGGCGTGGCAGGTGATGCGGCTGTCGCGCAACCGCAACTGGGGCATGCCGGAGCTTGTCGACTACATCGAGAAGCTCGCCCGCGACGCGCAGAAGCTCGACGGCTGGCCCGGCCTTCTCATCGGCGACATGTCGCAACCACGCGGCGGCCCGATGCTGTCCGGCCATGCCAGCCATCAGGTCGGCCTCGACGTCGACATCTGGCTGGATCCGATGCCCGATCACACGCTGACTCCCGAGGAGCGCGAAACGATCAGCGCCACCTCCTACATCAAGCCCGGCACCCATGTTGAGCTCGACAAGGCCAAGTGGACCGACGCGCGGTCGCGGCTGATCCACCAGGCGGCAAGCTATGACGAGGTCGAACGCATCTTCGTCAATCCCGGGATCAAGAAAGAGCTTTGCGAAACGGCCGGTTCCGACCGGGCGTGGCTCCGCAAGATCCGGCCCTGGTACCTGCACGACGATCACTTCCACGTCCGCCTCGTCTGCCCGCCCGGCATGGCGGGCTGCAAGCCGCAGGACCCGCCGCCCGCCGGCGACGGCTGTGGCGCGAACCTGGCCTGGTGGTTGAGCCCCGCCCCCTACAAGCCGCCGCCGAAGCCGGTCAAGCCGGTCAAGCCACCGCCGCCGCTCACCCTCGCCGGGCTGCCGTCCGCATGCCGCGACGTGCTCAACGCGCCGGCGCCGGGATCGACCGGGGCGGAGGTCAACATCCCGCTGCCGACGGCAAGGCCCGCCATCAACTGAGCGGCTGGGCGCGCCGGGACGCCGTCCGCGACCGCGTCGAAGACTGCCGGCGCGTCGCCAGTCTGCTCGACGGCACCTCGATCGCAAAGGAGCGTGTGAGGACTTCGCTGGCGCCACGACGCCCATCGCAAGGGCGAGGGCGGCGAACCTCACCGCGAACGCCAGAGGCGGAGTGAAAGCGCCGCAGCCAGGCAGGCAGTGCTAGAATGCACGCGCCAGCAAGGGAGGCCTCCGCCATGTCCGGGTCAGCGCTCTATCACGACGGCAACCGACGCCTGCAGCAGGAATTCGACAGCGGCCGGATCGCCGACCGGCTCGAGTCGGTAACGCTGCGGTCCGCCTTCACCGAATCGGACAAGGCGTTCGTCGAGCGGGCAATCTTCTTCTTCCTCGCCACGGCAGATGGGGACGGGCGCCCGGATGTTTCCCACAAGGGCGGCCCGCCCGGCTTCGTGCGGGTGACGGGGCCGGCGGAGCTGGCTTTTCCCGACTATGACGGCAACGGGATGTTCAAGAGCCTCGGCAATGTCTGCGTCAACCCCAACGTGGCGTTGCTCTTCATCGACTTCGAGCGGCCGCGGCGCCTGAGGGTCAACGGCGCGGCTACGATTGATCGCGACGATCCCCTGATGGCAACGACGGTTGGCGCCCAGATGATCGTGCGCGTCACGGCGCGGGCGATTTTTCCCAACTGTCCGCGCTATATCCCGACGATGAAGCTGGTCGAGCCGTCCGTCTATGCGCCCCGACCCGGGGAGACGCCGGTTGAACCGGCGTGGAAATCCGCGCCCGAATTCGCCGACGCCGTGCATCCGCGGCAGCCGACCGCCCGCGGTCGGAACGCAGGCTAGACGGTGTCCCCCGCCCGTCGGCCGAACCGGCGCCAGTGCCGCTGGTCTATACCCGACCGCTGAGATGGCGCGCCCGGCGCAACGCGGGGAACCACGTCGTCCACAGGATCGCCACTGCCATCGTGCCGATGCCGCCGATGACCACCGCCGGCACCACGCCGATCAGCGCGGCCACCGAACCGGCGCGAAACTCGCCGAGCTCATTGGAGGCTCCGACGAACACCATGTTGACCGCGTTCACCCGGCCGCGCACCGCGTCCGGGGTCCACAGCTGGATCAGCGTCTCGCGCACGTAGACGCTCACCATGTCGGCGGCACCGGCCAGCCCCAGCGCCAGGATCGACACCCAGACGATCGTCGAGACGCCGAAGATCAAGGTGAAAAGGCCGAACAGGCCGACACAGGCAAACATGATCAGGCCAGCGTGGTCGCGGATGGGCCGGGCCGCCAGGTAGACAGCGACGATGATCGCCCCGATCCCCGGCGCAGAGCGCAAGAGCCCGAGCCCCCACGGACCGACCTCGAGAATGTCGCGGGCGTAGGCGGGGAGAAGCGCCACTGCGCCGCCGAGGAGGACGGCAAAGAGGTCGAGCGAAATCGCCCCGAGGACGATCTTCTCGTGCCAGACATAGCGGAACCCGGCGACGACCGTCGCCCATGTGGCCGGCTCGTGGACCGTCTTTTGCAGCGGCTTGGGCACCAGCGCGATCAGGATCGCCGCCACGGCGAACAGCAGCAGCGCTGCCGTATAGGCGACGCCCGAACCGATGCCGTAGAGAAGCCCCCCGGCGACCGGGCCGAGGATGGTAGCGATCTGCCACGAGGACGAACTGAGCGCGATGGCGCTCGCCAGAACCTCGGCCGGCACCAGGTTGGGGACGAGCGACGACTGAGCCGGGTTCATGAAGGCGCGCGCCACGCCGAAGACCGCGAGAGTGGCGAAGATCGCGGTGGCGGCGACGGCGCCCGAAGCGCTGAGGGCGAGAAGGAAGCCGGCGCAGGCGGCCTCCGCCGACTGGCAGATGGCGACGATCATCCGCCGGTTGAAACGATCGGAGACCGCCCCGGTGACCAGCACCAGAAGCAACGCCGGCGCAAACTGGACGAGGCCGACCAGACCGAGGTCGAAGGGGTCGCGGGTCAGGTCATAGATTTGCCAGCCGACCGCGACGCTGACGATCTGGGTGGCGAAGGTGGTCGAGAATCGCGACGCCCAGAACAGCGCGAAGCCGCGGTGGCGGAGGGCGCCCCAGGCGGATTGGGGCGACGAGGCATCGACGGATGTCATGGATTGGATCGGCGGATTCGCGAGCGAAACCAGGCAGAACGCCTGCTTGGTCCGAGACTATCGGCTCCGGCACCGAAAGTCATCAGACCGTCGGTTGAACGGCCGGCCTCCCTTCCTGTAGAGAAATCATGCGCTCCATGGGCCTCGCATCCTGATGGCCCGCACGCGGGCGGCTGACCGGCAGGGGCTCGACATCGAGCCGGGAACGGTGGGAGGAGTCTCTTCTCGTGTCCAATCCGATCCATGACGCCTTGATCGCGCCGCATGGCGGCCGCAGCGACCCGTTCCTCCATCTGCCCGGTGGACGGGTCCGGACTTATGCCGACTTTGTCGGCCTGGTGGCGCGGATCGCGGCGCTGATCCGCGTCCACGGCGTCGAGCCCGGCGACCGTGTCGTCGTCCAGGCACCGAAGACGCCGGAAACACTCGCCCTCTTCTTCGGATGCGTCCAGGCGGGCGGCGTTCTGCTCCCGCTCAACACGGCCTACACCGCCGACGAAGTCGCCTACTTTGTCGCCGATGCCGAACCGGCGCTCTGCGTCTGTGCGCCCGAAGCCGAACCCGCATTCGTCGGGGCCCTCGCCGGACGCCCTGTCCCGGTGCTGACGGTTTCGCCCGACAGCACCGGGAGCTTTGCCGACGCGATCGCGGCTGCCGCTCCGTCAGATCACGCCACCGCCCGCGACACGGACGACCTCGCCGCGCTTCTCTACACCTCCGGCACCACCGGCCGCTCCAAGGGGGCGATGCTGACCCAGGGCAATCTCCTTTCCAACACCCTGGTGCTGAAGGAGGCATGGCGCTTCAGCCGCGACGACGTGCTGGTCCACGCCCTGCCGATCTTCCACACCCACGGGCTGTTCGTCGCCACCAACGTGCTCTTGGCCGCCGGCGGCAGCCTGATCTTCCATCCAGGCTTCAAGGTCGCCGCCGTGCTCGACGACCTGCCGCGGGCGACGGCGCTGATGGGGGTGCCCACCTTCTACACCCGCCTCCTCGCCTCCGACCGCCTGACCCGTGACCTCGTGCGGCATATGCGCCTTTTCACTTCGGGCAGCGCGCCGCTCCTCGCCGAGACCCATGCGGCTTTCGCCGAACGGACCGGCCATCGCATCCTTGAGCGCTACGGCATGACCGAGACGGGGATGAACACCTCCAACCCCTATGACGGTGAGCGGCGGCCGGGGACCGTCGGCTTCCCGCTCCCCGGAACCGAGATCCGCGTGGCCGACGACACCGGCAACCCGCTCCCGGCGGGCGAGATCGGCGGCATCGAGGTGCGCGGACCCAACGTCTTCAAGGGCTACTGGCGCCTGCCCGAGAAGACCGCCGCCGAGTTCCGCCCCGACGGCTTCTTCATCACCGGCGATGTCGGGCGCTTCGATGCGGACGGCTATCTCCACCTGGTCGGCCGCTCCAAGGACCTCATCATCTCCGGTGGCCTGAACGTCTATCCCAAGGAAGTCGAGACCGTGATCGATGCTGTGGACGGCGTGATCGAGAGCGCCGTGATCGGCGTGCCGCATCCCGACTTCGGCGAGGCGGCGGTGGCGGTAGTGGTCGGCGACCAGGCGTCGCGCCCGACGATCGAATCGGCCGTCGCAACCACGCTCGCCCGCTTCAAGCACCCCAAGGCCATCGTCTTTGTGCCGGAACTGCCGCGCAACACCATGGGCAAGGTGCAGAAGGCCGCGCTTCGCCAATCCTATGGCAGGCTGTTTTCGGGAGAGGCGGTCGGCGGCGCCTGATCCGGCCCGCACCGACCTGCCGCAAGCGGCCTTTGAGGCAGGTCAACCCGGGTTGCGCCCGGCCGGCTTAGGATATTGTCTTCAGCGGAGAGCGCGACGGCTAGGCATCGGAGGACGATCGGTGACCGTTTCAAGCGGGAGCGGCGGACCATGATTGCTTCAGGCGAGGTCGTTGCCGTTCACGGCTCGGTGGTCGACCTGAGATTTCCCGCCGGGGCGCTGCCGGCGATCGCCGAAGCCATCGCCATCGATTGGGACGTCGGGCCGCGTCTCGTGGCAGAGGTCCAGATGCACCTCGACGCGACGACGGTGCGGGCGGTGGCGCTTGCCTCGACAGCCGGTCTGAAGCGTGGCGTCGCGGCCAACGCCACCGGCGGTCCGATCACCGTGCCGGTCGGGGAACCGGTTCTCGGTCGGCTGCTCAACGTCCTCGGCGATCCGGTTGATCGCGGCGATCCACTGCCCGACGATGTCGAGCGGCGGCCGATCCATGCGCCGGCGCCGCCGCTTCGCAGCCAGGGCGGCTCGCTGCAGGTATTCCATACCGGCATCAAGGTGATCGACCTGCTGGCGCCGCTGGTCACCGGCGGCAAGGCCGCCATGTTCGGCGGCGCCGGCGTCGGCAAGACGGTGCTGATCATGGAGCTGATCCACACGATGGTGGAACGCTATTCCGGGATATCGGTGTTTGCCGGCATCGGCGAGCGCTCGCGCGAGGGGCATGAGCTCTTGCTCGAGCTCCGCGACTCCGATGTGCTCGGCCGCACCGCGCTGGTGTTCGGCCAGATGAACGAGCCGCCCGGCGCCCGCTGGCGAGCCGGGTTGACGGCGCTCGCCATCGCCGAGCACTTCCGCGATCAGGCGCACGAAAGCGTGCTTCTCCTCATCGACAACGTCTATCGCTTCGTCCAGGCCGGCGGCGAGGTCTCCGGCCTGCTCGGCCGCCTGCCGTCGCGGGTCGGCTACCAGCCGACGCTGGCGAGCGAGATCGCCGAATTCGAGGAGCGGGTGGCCTCGGTGGCGGGCGCCGCCATTACCTCCATCCAGGCGGTCTATGTGCCGGCCGACGATTTCACCGATCCGGCGGTCGCCGAGATCTTCAGCCATCTCGACTCGTCGATCGTCCTGTCCCGCGACATGGCGAGCGAAGGGATGTATCCGGCGGTCGATCCGCTCGCCTCCTCCTCGCTTCTCCTCGATCCGCGGCTGGTTGGCGAAGGCCACTACCGGACGGCGCAGGACGTCCGCAAGACGATCGCCACCTATCGGGAGCTTCAGGAGATCATCGCGCTGCTTGGCATGGAGGAGTTGAGCGCCGCTGACCGCATTGTGGTGCGCCGGGCCCGGCGGCTGATGCGGTTCCTCACCCAGCCGTTCCTGGTGACGGTCGGGTTCACCGGCGCCGCCGGCCGGTCGGTGCCGCTCGAGGCGACGCTCGCCGGCTGCGCGGCAATCCTTAACGGCGAAACCGACGACTGGGCCGAATCGTCGCTCTACATGGTCGGCAATCTCGACGAAGCGCGCGCCAAGGAAGCGCGGTCAGCGGAAGGCGCACGATGAAGCTCACCGTCACCACCCCGCTCGCCATTGTCGTCGAGACCGACGATGCCGCGCATCTGCGCGCCGAGGATCCGACCGGCGCCTTCGGCATCCTGCCCGGCCATGCCGATTTCCTCACCGCGCTGTCGGTGTCGGTGGCAAGCTGGCGCGACGGCGCCGGCAAGGAGCACCACATCGCGCTGCGCGGCGGCATGCTCGAGGTGCGCGGCGGCAATGCCATCGCCGTTGCCAGCCGCGAGGCGGTCGCCGACGACGATCTCGTCCACCTCGAAACGGAAGTGATCACCCGTTTCAAGCGCCAGCTCGCCGAGGATCGCGACGCCCGCGCCGAGGCCGAACGGCTCTACCTCGCCGCCATCCGCCAGATCAGCCGCTTCCTGCGGCCCGAGCGCTACCCGGCGTGGGCCGCCGATCGTTCGCCATTCGGGGAGTATGATCGATGACGCCCTCCTCCGAGCACCCGGAACGGCTGGACGAGGCGGTGAAGGCCCGCCGCGAGCGGCGGGAACGGTGGCTGCGTTTCGGAGAGCGCTCCCTCGGTCGCAACCTCGCCATGATCGGCGTCCTCGGCTGGACGGTGATGATCCCCACCCTGATCGGCATTTTCGTCGGCCGCTGGCTGGATCGGAGCTTCCACACGGGGATTTTCTGGACGCTGGGCTTGCTGGTCGCCGGACTGGCGATCGGCTGTTTTCTTGGCTGGAGGATGATGTTTCGCGATGACTGACCAACTGACCGTCTCGCTCAATCCGCTCACCGTCGTCGTGATGTTGCTCATCGGCATCGGTCTCGGCTTTGCCTATTTCGCCCTGATGCGACGCTCGACCGAGTCCTACCTCGCCGGACGAGGATGGGTCGCGCCCCTGGCGTTGACCGCGGCGCGCCTTGCCGGGGCGGTCGTCGTCCTCGCGGTGGCAGCGCACCTTGGTTCTGCGCCGCTGCTTGCCGCGTTTGGCGGGTTTCTGATCGCCCGCGCCATCGTCCTTCGCCGCGTCCGCAGGGAAAGCACCGGCTGATGGATTCGACGCCGCTCTCCAATCCGGCCCTGTTTCACCTCGGCCCCGTCGGCATCACCCGGCCGGTGGTCACCACCTGGGTGATCATGCTGGTGCTGGCGGCCGGATCGTGGCTGCTGACCCGCAACCTCCAGATCAGGCCGGACCGCCGGCAGGCCATCCTCGAGGTTATCGTCACCGGAATCATCGACCAGATCGGCGACGTCATCCGCAAGGAGGCCCGGCCGCTACTGCCGCTGATCGGGACGCTGTTCATTTTCCTTGCCGTCGCCAACCTCTCCGGGGTGCTGCCCGGCGTCGAGGCGCCGACCGCCAAGCTGGAGACACCGGCGGCGCTGGCCTTCATCGTCTTCGTCTCGGTGCATTTCTTCGGCGTCCGCTCGCGCGGCGCGCTCGGCTATCTCGCCCATTTCGCCGAGCCGAAGCTGATCATGCTGCCGCTCAACGTCCTGTCGGAGATCACGCGCACCTTCTCGCTGATGATCCGCCTGTTCGGCAACGTGATGAGCGGCGAGTTCATTATTGCCCTCGTTCTGTCGCTGGCCGGCCTGTTCGTCCCCATCCCGTTCATGGCCCTCGAGATCCTGCTCGGGCTGGTCCAGGCCTACATCTTCACCGTGCTCGCAACCGTGTTCATTGGCGCCGCAGTCGGCGACGCCGTTGCCGACAAGGAGCCCCCCGGGGAGACACCATGACCATCGAGATGATCAGCATTCTTGCCGCCGCCTTCGCCGTTTCCTTCGGGGCGATCGGCCCGGCGCTCGCCGAAGGGCGGTCCGTCGCTTCGGCGGTCGATGCCATCGCCCGCCAGCCGGAATCGGCCGGGACCATCTCCCGGACGCTGTTCGTCGGCCTCGCCATGATCGAGACCACCGCCATCTACTGCCTCGTCATCGCGCTGCTTCTCCTGTTCGCCAATCCGTATGTCGGTTAGCCATGCAGTTCGACTGGTGGACCTTCGCGCTCCAGACGATCAATTTCGCCATCCTGGTATGGCTGCTCCACCGTTTCCTCTACAGGCCGGTGCTCGCCGCGGTCGACGCCCGTCGCGTCGAGATCGACGCGGCCTACACGGAAGCAGAGCGGGCGCGGGTGGAAGCGGAGGAGCAACTTGCAGCGGTCAAAGGTGAGCGCGCCCATATCGCCGAAGAGCGCGAGGCGGCGCTGAAGTCCGCCGCGGCGGAGGCCGAACAGGCGGCGGCGGCCCGCCGGGCGCAAGCGGAACGGGAAGCCGCCGCCGTGGTGGCGGAAGGTGAGAAGGCCATTGCCGGCGAGCGACGCGACGCCCTGGTCGCGCTGCAGCACGCCTCGATGGAATTCGGCACCAGGGTCGCCCGCCTCCTGCTGGAGGAGATTCCGGCCAACTACCGGGCCGATGCGTGGCTGGACCGGCTGAGCAGCCACATCGCCGGCCTGAGCGCGGAGGAACGCGAGCACATGGTTGCCGGCGTCAGTGAGGCCATGCCGCTCCGCGTCGTCACCGCCGCGCCCCTGCCCCCGCCAACGGCCGACAAATGGCGCGACCGGCTGAGGGCGGAACTGGGTGACAACTACCTCGCCATCGTCTTCGACGTCGACGCCGAGCTGATCGCCGGGGTCGAGCTGCACTTCCCAAATTCCATTGTGAGGCTCTCCTGGCAGAGCCAGCTGGAGGCGCTGCGCGCCAAGATCGAGGCCCCGTGAGACCCCGATGAACACCCTCGGCAAGCAGCTGCGCGACTGGATCGAGGAAAGCGGCAAGCACGTCGAGTCGCTGTCGATGGAGCCGCAGCTCGAGCGCATCGGCCGGGTCGAGCGGATCGGCGACGGCATCGCGACGGTAAGCGGACTGCCGGATGCACGGCTCGACGAGCTCCTGGTTTTCGAGAGCGGCACGCGCGGTCTCGCCGTCGATCTCGGCGAGGATGTGATCGGCTGCGTGCTGCTTGGCGAGGCGGGCGACACCGCGTCGGGCAGCATCGTGCACGGCACCGGCGAGGTGGCCCGGGTGCCGGTCGGCGACGAATTGCTCGGCCGCGTCGTCGATTCTCTCGGCGTGCCGCTCGACGGCGGCTCGCGGCTGGCCGGCAAGGTGACGAGGCCGGTCGAGTCTCCGGCCCCCGCGATTGTCGACCGGGCACTGGTCACCCGGCCGCTCGCCACCGGCCTGCTCGTCGTCGATGCGATGATCCCGCTCGGGCGCGGCCAGCGCCAGCTGATCATCGGCGACCGCGGCGTCGGCAAGACGGCGATCGCCGTCGACACCATCATCAACCAGCGCTCGACTGGGGTGATCTGCCTCTACGTCGCCGTCGGCCAGAAGGAGTCGTCGGTGGCGCAGGTGATCGATTCGGTCCGCCGTTTCGGGGCGTTGGAGCGCTCGATCTTCGTCGTCGGCGAGGCGGATGCCCCGCCAGGACTCCAGTGGCTCGCGCCCTATGCCGCCTTCACCATGGCCGAGGAGTTCATGATACGCGGCCAGGACGTGGTGGTCGTCATCGACGACCTCACCAAGCACGCCGCGGTCTATCGGCAGATCTCGCTGCTGCTTCGCCGGCCGCCCGGGCGCGAGGCCTATCCCGGCGACATCTTCTACATCCATTCCCGTCTGCTTGAACGCTCGGCCCACCTTTCGCCGGAGCTCGGCGGCGGCTCGCTGACCGCGCTGCCGATCGCCGAAACCCAGGCCGGCAACATCAGTGCCTTCATCCCGACCAATCTGATCTCGATCACCGACGGCCAGATCTATCTCGACCCGCGCCTGTTCTACGAGGACCAGAAGCCGGCCGTCGATGTCGGCAAAAGCGTGTCGCGCGTCGGCGGCAAGACCCAGGCCCCCGTCCTCAAGGCAGCGGCGGAGAGCCTGCGGCTCGAATACGCCCAATTCCTCGAGCTCGAGGTGTTCACGCGCTTCGGCACCATCGCCGACGAGCGGACGCCGAAGGTGATCGAGCACGGTCGCAGGATCCGGGCGATCCTCGGCCAGCGGCAATTCGCACCGCTCAGTCTCGGCGAGCAGGTGGCGCTGCTGGCGGCGGTTGCCGAGCGCGTTCTCGACGACGTGCCGCTCGACCTCATCGGTGACTTCCGCGCCGCCCTCAATCCGTGGCTCCGCGAGCACCTGCCGGAAATCCTCGCGCTCGACGATCAGGCCCCGCAGCTTTCCGAGGAACTCGCCCGGCGTCTCAAGTCCGTGCTCACGGCACTGATCGAGAATGTGCGCGGTCCGGCGGCCAGCACCGACCTTCCTTCGCCATGACCCGGCTTGCCGAGACCGAGGCCCATATCGCCAGCATGACCGGACTGCTCGACATCGTCGGCGCGACCCGCTCGCTCGCCGGCATGCGCATGCAGGAATCGCTCCGCATGCTGCCGGGCATCCGCCGATATGCCGACGTGATGGCGGCGGCGGTGGCCGACACCCTCCTGCTCATGGAAGAGCCGGTCGAGCCGCCAAGGTCGGCCCCCGAGCGGCGGGCGCTGGTCCTTTGCGCCTCGCAGCACGGTTTCGTCGGCGCTTTCAACGAGCACCTGCTCGACGCCGCCATGCCAGTGCTCGACGGCGTGGCGGTCTTCTTCGTCCTCGGCGTCCGCGGCGCCGCCAGCGCGGTCGAACGCAAGCGGCGTCCGGACTGGGTGCACGCCATGGCGACCCGCTCGGCCGGCGCCCCGGAGGTGATCAACGAGTTGCTCAGCGAGCTTTATCGCCGCATCGCCCTCGGCGAGATCACCCGCGTCGACGTCATGTACGCCCGCGAGCGCCGCGGCACCGCCCGCACGATCGAGTCGCGCCAGCTGCTGCCGCTCGATCGGGCGTCGCTGGGCAGGATGGCGCCGCGCCAGCCGCCGCTTTGCAATCTGGCGCCGGCAATCCTCCACGAAAGCCTGCTCGAAGAGTACGTGTTCGCCATGTTGACCGAAGCGGCGGTAGAGTCGATCGTCGCCGAGAATTCGGCGCGCTTCGCTGCCATGGAGGCGGCCCGCGAGAACGTCTCGAAGAAGCTCGACAACCTCCGTCTCGAAGCGCACCGGCAGCGGCAGGAGGAGATCACGACCGAGCTCCTCGACCTCGTCACCGGCGCCGAGGCGCTGACAGAGGCGGGCGAATCGCGCGAAAAATGAGGTTGGCAGGTCACGAGACGCAAGACCCGCGCCCTCCGCTTTCCACCCTTGAGTCTCCTCCGGGGCGCTGAGCGGACGGGCCACGGGTCCGCGTCGCACGGGTCGCTGGCAGACCGGTTCATCGCAGACGGCCGGATCCACGCCCGTAGACGCTTCACCGCCGCGCTTCGCCGGTCTTGCCTCGCCGTGCCGGCATAATCATCCTGGACCTCTGAACGGGCTGGCGCGTTGATCTTTGTCAAAGGACCGGCAAAGAATTCGGGCGTAATGGGGCCCGAAGCACCAATTTTGTGCTTTGGAGCGCTGCGGCACCATCAACTCGGGAGAATCCGGATGACGAAGACCAGGAGCGACATTGAGCCCGGTGATATCCCGCTGACGATCTCGCCGGACAAGGTCTGTTTCATCATCGTCAAGGCGCGCGAGTTCGATGCCAAGGACGAGGTGAGCGAGCCGGATCCGGGATCGAACCCGACCGACGATCAGGACTATTCGGTGCTGGAGGACCATCCCGACGACCCGGTCGTCCAGGAGATCACTGCCGCCGTCGATGGGCTAAGCATCGACGAGCAGATCGACCTGGTCGCCCTCGCCTGGCTTGGTCGCGGCGATTACTCGGCCGACGACTGGGACGCCGTGCGCGAGGACGCCGCGAACCAGCACAACGAAAATACCGCCGGCTACCTCCTCGGCATGCCGCTGCTTCCCGATTTTCTCGAGGAAGGCCTGTCACTGGTCGGCTACTCCTGCGAGGACTTCGAGCTCGGCCACCTCTAGGCGCTGGTCTTCCCCTCAACCTTTCGAGGGCTCGGAGCGCGCGGCGGCCTCGGCGAGGAACGCGATCACTTCCTCGTCGCTCACCTGGCTGAAATCCGCATAGAAGGCGCCGATGGCGCCGAAGAAACGCGGCGTCTCAAGGCAGACGATGTCGTCCGCCTCGTCCTGCAGCTCGTCGATCGTTTCCGGCGGCGCCACCGGCGCCGCTAGCACCAGCTTCTTCGGCTTTCGCTTGCGGGTCGCCTGAAGGCCGGCGCGGATGGTGGCGCCGGTGGCGATCCCGTCGTCGACGACGATCGCCACCCGGTCCTTGACCTCGAGCGGCGGTCGGCCGGCGAGGTAGCGCTGCCGCCGTCGTTCGATCTCGGCGAGCTCGCTTTGGCACACCGCGTCGAACGTGGCCGCATCGATGCGGAGCAGCCTGATCACGTCGTCATTGCGAACGATGATCGGCTCGGCCCCGTCGACCACCGCCCCCATCGCCAGCTCCGGCTGCATCGGCGCGCCGATCTTTCTCACCAGCAAAAGGTCGAGGGGCGCGTCCAGCGCCGCCGCGATCTCGGCGCCGATCGGCACGCCGCCCCGCGGCAAGGCGAGGATGATCGGTTTCTGGTCGCGGTACGACGACAGCGCCTCCGCTAAAACCTTGCCCGCTTCCGTCCGGTCTCTGAACGGCATGGCTCGATCCGTTGCCCCGTTGTGCGATCCGACGATAACTGTGGCAAAAAGCGGAGCAGGTCCGTTTGATCGTTGTCAACGTCGCCGGCGCCGGCATCCGCAATTTTCTTGCATCCCGGCGACGCGGGAAAAGGGGGCCAGTCAGCATGAACATCGTTCTGGCAGGATCGCTGGCGAGCCTCGCCGCCGGGGCGATGACCGCGGTCGGGGCGATTCCGGTCCTGTTCGGGCGCAGCGTCTCGATACGCGCCCAGGACCTGCTCCTTGGCTTCGCGGCCGGCGTCATGCTCGCCGCCTCATTCTTCTCCTTGATCATTCCGGCGATTGCCGCCGCGGAAACCCTCTATGGCGGCGCGGTCGCGGCGGCGGCTGTCGCCGCGGCCGGCGTCAGCCTGGGCGTCCTCGCGTTGGCCGGCGCCAACCGCTGGATCCCCCACTACCACGTGGTGCAGGGGCGTCAGGGTCCGGAAAGCCGCGGCCTCGCCAAGGTGTGGCTCTTCGTCGGCGCGATCACCATCCATAACTTCCCCGAGGGGATGGCGGTCGGCGTCGGCTTTGGCGGCGGCGATTTCGCCAATGCCACGGCGCTCGCAGTCGGCATCGGCCTGCAGAACGCGCCGGAGGGCCTGGCGGTCGCCGTCGCGCTGCTTGCCGAGGGCTACAACAAGTGGTGGGCGTTCCTGGTGGCCGGCCTGACCGCCATCGTCGAGCCGATCGGCGGCTTCCTTGGCTCGGGCGCGGTCGCGCTGTTCGCCCCCTTGCTTCCGTGGGCGCTGGCCTTCGCCGCCGGCGCCATGATCTATGTGATCAGCCACGAAATCATTCCCGAGACCCACAGCCGCGGCTTTCAGAACGAAGCGACGGCCGGTCTGGCCGTCGGCCTGGTGCTGATGATGTTCCTCGACGTGGCGCTGGGATAGGCGGCTCGCCTTGACCTTGCGCAAGGCTTCTGGTCCACCTGACGGGTGTGGATGCGGCCTCGAACGGTCGCGTCGCCGCCATGCTCGGCCGGAATCGCGCGTGAAAAAGGGGGAGGCGCTCGATGGAGCTGACGACCAGCCCGCTGGTCACTGACCTCTATCAGCTCAACATGATGGAGGCCTACCTCGCCAACGGCGAGACGCGGCCGGCGGTGTTCGAGTTCTTCTTCCGCCGCCTGCCGCCGGAACGCCGCTTCCTCGTCGCCGCCGGCCTCGAGCAAGCTTTCGATTTCCTTGAGGAATTGCGCTTCACCGCCGAAGAGATCGACTGGCTCGCCGGCACGGGACGCTTCACCCCCCGGCTGATCGACTATCTGAGATCGCTTCGTTTCAGCGGCGACGTCCACGCCGTGCCGGAGGGCACGCCGGTTTTCGGCGACGAGCCGATCCTGCGCGTCACCGCGCCGCTGCCGGAGGCGCAGCTCGTCGAAACGCGGCTGATCAATCTCCTTCATTTCGAGACCCTCATCGCCTCCAAGGCGGCGCGCGTGGTGCTTGCCGCCGAGGGCAGATCGCTGGTCGACTTCGGGCTCCGCCGGGCGCACGGGGCAGAGGCCGGCATGCTGGCTGCGCGGGCGAGCTACATTGCCGGCTTCGCCGGCACCGCCACGGTGCCGGCCGAGAAGCTCTTCGGTATCCCCATCTTCGGCACCATGGCCCATTCCTTCGTCGAGGCGCATGACGACGAGACGGCCGCGTTCGAGGAGTTCGCCCGCGCCCGCCCGGATGGGCTGACGCTCCTCATCGACACCTATGATACGGAGACGGCGGCGCGGAAGGTCGTGGCGCTGGCGCCGCGGCTCAAGGCAGACGGCATCACCATTCGCGCCGTGCGTCTCGACAGCGGCGATCTTGACGCGCTGTCAAAGAGCGTCCGCCGTATCCTCGACGACGGCGGGCTTCGGGAGGTGACGATCTTCGCCAGCGGCAGCCTCGACGAGTATGCCATCGCGGCGCTTCTGAGAGCGGGGGCGCCGATCGACGGGTTCGGCGTGGGGACCAGCCTCACCACCTCCTCCGACCTGCCGGCGCTCGACTGCGCCTACAAGCTCCAGGAATATGCCGGCCTGCCGCGGCGCAAGCAGTCGTCCGGCAAGGCGACCTGGCCGGGGCGCAAGCAGGTGTGGCGCCAGTATGGGGTGGACGGGCGCATGACCGGCGACGTGCTGTCGGTCGAAACCGACAGCCATCCGGGCGAACCCCTCGTTCGTCAGGTGATGGCCGGAGGCCGGCGAATCGGGCCGAAACCGACGCTGGCCGACATCCGGGACCATGCCGGGCGCGAGCTCGCACGCCTGCCCGAGTCGCTCCGGCGCCTGGAACCGGAGCCCGCATACCCCGTTCACGTGGCAGACGAACTGCAGCGCCTTGCAGAGGAAACGGACCGGAGGCTGGACCTGCAGGAAGGAGCAAAATCATGACGGACGGATTTGCACCCGGCGAGCACGATGTCCTTCTGGTCGTCGATATCCAGAACGACTTCTGCCCGGACGGCGCGCTCGCCGTTCCACGCGGCGACGAGGTGGTGGCGCCCATCAACGACCTGGCGCGCCGCTTCGCCCACGTCGTCCTCACGCAGGACTGGCATCCCGCCGGCCATCGCTCGTTCGCGTCGAGCTATCCGGGCAAGCAGCCCTACGACACCGTTACGCTCTCCTACGGCGAACAGATTCTGTGGCCGGACCACTGCGTCCAGGCGACCCCCGGCGCCGCGTTCCGCGACGACCTCGACATCCCGCATGCCGAGCTGATCATCCGCAAGGGCTATCACCGCGACATCGATTCCTACTCCGCCTTTTTCGAGAACGACCAGACGACCCCGACCGGGCTGGTCGGCTATCTGCGCGAGCGCGGCCTCACCCGCGTCTTCCTGGCCGGCCTCGCTTTCGACTTCTGCGTCCGCTACTCGGCCGAGGATGCCCATCGTTCCGGGTTCGGCGTTGTCGTTGTCGAAGACGCCTGCCGCGGCATCGACGTCCAGGGCTCGGTCGACGAAACCCGGCATCTGCTTGCCGATCTGGGGATTCCGACGATCGCCGCAAGCGATATCGGCTGACCGGACCCGTGCCCGTCAGAGGTTGACTCAAGTCAAGGCGAGGGGCGGACGGCCCGGCAAGGCTAAACGATCGAAACAGGATTGGATCATGGAAACACCTCCGCAGATCGATTTCCAGGGGATGCCGCCGCTTCCCGCCATGTACGAAGCGGTGGCGGCCCATGTTGCAGCGCTCGAGAAGCGGTTCGGCCGCATCACCACCTGTCGCGTCGTCGTCAAGGGGCCGACCGAGCATCACCGCTCGGGGGCCGCCTATGAGATCCACATCCGCCTCGGCCTCCCCGACGGACGCGAGGTCAACGTATCGCGCACCCCGGGCGCCGACGAGCGCCACGCCGATCCCGCCTTCGCGATCAACGACGCGTTCAAGCGGGCGCGGCGGCGGCTGCAGGACCGCGTCCGCAAGATGCAGGGCAAGATCAAGGAGCACGAGGGGCCGCCGACCGGCACCGTGACCAGCATCGACGAAGACGGCGGGTTCGGCTTCATCGCCACCGCCGACGGCCGCGAGATCTACTTCCATCAAAACAGCGTGCTCAACGACGGCTTCAAGAAGCTGGAGGTCGGCAGCCGCGTCAGCTTCGCCGAGGAGGTCGGCGACAAAGGCCCGCAGGCGAGCACCGTCCATCCCCTCGGCAAGCACGGGATGCGCTAGGCACCCGACGATTTCACTTTGCGAAGGAGCCGACGGGCCAGCGGTCCGACGGCTTTGCCGTTGCCAATCGCGGCGCGGGGCCTGCCTCAGCCGCGCCAGGCGGCTAGCACCTGGGCGGTGTCCTCGAAATGGCGGAGGCGGGTAATCCTGCCGTCCTTGACCGTCCACCAGTGCAGTTGCTCCTGCTCGACGCGCTTGCCGCTGCGGTTGACCGTGAAGGCGATGCGGATATGGGCGACGACCTCGTCGCCGGAGGCTATGAACTGATCCGGCTCGAAGGCCTCGATGGCGACATTCGCCATCAGCGCGCCGAGGAGGCCGGGCACCTCGCCCGCGCCATTGGCCGGCGCATGCCACGGCACATCGCTGTCCCGGACATTGAAATCCCAGCGGGCGTCGGGCGCGAGGTTGGCGAGGATGAAGGGCATGTCGCCGCGGCCGAAGGCGGAATAGATATCTTCGATCTGCTTCACATTGGCGTCCGAAGTCGCTGCGGTGATCGCGTTCATGGCACCCTCCTTGGGTCTGGCGTTCCGGCAGACTTGCCGGCCTCGCCGATGCCGATCTATACCGGTGAGAGCGGTGGCTGGAAGGCGCATTTGCAACACTGGAGGGGTGAATTTCTGCAACGATGCGGGACTGGGACAATCTTCGTTTCCTGCTCGCCGTCCACAAGGGCGGCTCGGCCAGCGCCGCCGCGCGGGCGCTCCGTGTCGACAAGGCGACCGTGTCGCGCCGCGTTGCAGCGCTCGAGAGGGAGGTCGGGTCGCGCCTCCTCGACAGGCGCGCAAGCGGCTGGACGCTGACCGAGGCCGGACGCCGGGTGCTCGCCGCCGCTGACGCGGTCGACGTCCGCCTCAGAGCGCTTACCGCCGACCTCGGCGCCGGCGCCGCGGCGCGCGTCCGGGTCCGCTTCACCGCCCCGCAGTGGTTCTGCACCGAGGTGCTGCTCCCCGAACTCGGCTCCCTGCAGGCCTCGGCCCCGTGGCTCGACCTCGATCTCACCGCCAGCTCCCGCATGGTCAATCTCGCCGAGCGGGAAACCGAGGTGGCGCTGCGCAACATCCGGCCGGCGCGCGGCGAGTTTGTCATCCGCCGGGCCGGCGACCTCGGCTCGGCACTCTATGCGTCGCAATCCTACTTGGCGCGAAATGCGTCGCCCGCCAGTCGCGACGATGTCGCCGGGCATCCGGTCATTGGCTACCACGACAAGCTCGCCTATGCGGTGGCCTTCCAGTGGCTGAACGCGATGGCCGACCGGCTCGGGCCGGTGCTTCGCGTCGACGATGCCCAGGCAATCACCGCGGCGATCCGGGCCGGGCTCGGCCTCGGCGTCCTCCCCTGCCTGCTCGGCGACCGCGAGCCTGGTCTTGTCCGCGTCCTCGATGATCACTCACTGGAACCGATCTGGCTGGTGGCGCCGATCGAGCTAGCGCGGACGAAGGCGGTGCGCGCTGTGATCGGCTTTGTCGCCGGGCTGTTCCGGAGGAATGCCGCGGCGCTCATTGGCGACGGTCGCTAGATCAGGTCACGCACCGGGGGGATTTGGCGATTCTATTAGGCCAGCCTCGCCTCCACCGCGTCCCAGATCAGCGCGGCGATGTCGGCACCGCCGAAACGCTTCACCTCACGGATGCCAGTCGGCGAGGTGACGTTGATCTCGGTCAGATAGTTGCCGATCACGTCGATGCCGACAAAGATCAGGCCACGTTCCTTCAGCGTCGGTCCGATCGCCTCGCAGATCTCGCGGTCGCGGGCGGTCATCTCGGCCGGCTCGGCGCGGCCGCCGACATGCATGTTGGATCGCGCCTCGCCCGCCGCCGGCACCCGGTTGATGATGCCGACCGCCTCGCCGTCAACGAGGATGATGCGCTTGTCGCCCTGCCTCACCTCGGGCAGGTAGCGCTGGACGATGAACGGCTCGCGATAGACGTCCTCGAAGATCTCGAGCAGCGCCGCCAGGTTCTCGTCGCCGCCGGCGATACGGAAGACGCCCGCCCCGCCGTTGCCGTAGAGCGGCTTGATGATGACGTCGCCATGCTCCTCGCGGAAGGCGATGATCTCGCGGCGGTCGCGGGTGATCAGGGTCGGCGGCGTCAGCTCGGTGAACTCGGTGACGAACAGCTTCTCCGGCGCGTTGCGGACGTGAGTCGGGTCGTTGACCACCAGCGCGTCGGGCTGGATGCGGTCGAGAAGGTGGGTGGTGGTGATGTAGCCCATGTCGAAGGGCGGATCCTGGCGGAGCATCACCACGTCGAAGCTGGAGAGGTCGGCGGTCTCACCGTCGCCGAGGGCGAAATGGTTGCCCTCCTCCTCCCGCACCGACACCGGCTCGACCCGCGCCTCGACCTTGCCGTTCCGCATCGCCAGCCGGTCGGGCGTGTAGTGGTAGAGCGTGTGGCCGCGGCGCTCTGCTTCCAGCATCAGGGCGAAGGTCGAATCGCCGCGGATGACGAGCTTCGACACGTGGTCCATCTGAAAGGCGACGGTGAGCGCCATGGCATTTTGCTCCAGGTATTGCAGTCCACATCGACCGCTTTCTCGAATTCAGGCACGCATTGACCCTCACCTGCTCGCCCGGCTCTTCGCCCGGCTCGCGACCTCCCCCTTGCAAGGGGCGGAGGAGGAAGCGGCGTCACAGGCTTGCCTCCCCTTGAAAAGGGGAGGTCGATCCGGCGGAGCAATGCGACGGCGGATCGGGTGGGGATCAAAACCGCTCGATTCAACCGTGCCCTTATCGTTGCCGGGCGAACGGAACGCAATGGGCCATCACCAGCTCCGCCCCTCGCTGTCGAACACAGAGACCAGGTGGCGCGGCCAGCGGCCGGGCACCGCCACCACCACGTCGAAACGGCGGTCGAGGCCGGCGAGCGCCGGGTGCTTGCCGATCCACAACTCGGCAGCGCGGGTGATCCGCCTGCGGGCCGCCGGCTTCACCGCGACGATCCCCTCCGCCTCGCTCGCCCGCTGCTTGACCTCGACGAAGACGAGGGTGCGGCCGCGCCGCACAATCAGGTCGATCTCGCCGGCACCGCTCCGGAAGCGGCGGGCGAGCACGCGGTAGAGCTTCAGCCGGAGCCACCAGGCGGCGATGGTCTCGGCGCGCCGTCCCCGGGTTTCCGCCTCCTGCCGGCGGAGGTCCGGCGCCGGCCTGCCCTTCATCGCCGGCGCTCCTTCAGCGCCAGCGCCCGTCGATAGAGGTCGCGGCGCGCCAGCCCGGTCAGCGCCGCCGCCTCGTCGGCGGCCGAGCGCACCGTGCCGGTTGCGAGCAGTCCCTCGAGCAACTCGTCGACGTCAGCCGCCTCGGGAGCCGACGCGAGCGGCGGCCCGACCACCACGACAATCTCCCCCCTGGGCGGCTCCTCGGCGGCGAATTCCGCCGCGAGGGCCGCGAGCGTTCCCCGCCGGAGCGTCTCGAAGGCTTTGGTCAGTTCGCGGGCGACGGCTGCCGGCCGCTCGCCACCGAGCGTATCCGCCATGTCGGCCAGCGCCGCGGCAAGGCGCCGAGGCGACTCGTAAAAGACGAGGCTCCCCGGTACGTTCGCCAGCGCCGTCAGCCGCTTCTGCCGCGCGACCTGCTTCGGCGGCAGGAAGCCGGCGAAGAAGAACGCGTCGGTCGGCAGCCCCGAAGCGACCAGCGCCGCGAGCAGCGCCGAGGCGCCCGGCACCGGGATCACGGCATGTCCGGCGGCGATCGCCTCGGCGACCAGTCGGTAGCCGGGATCGGACAGGAGCGGCGTTCCGGCGTCGCTGACCAGCGCCACTGCCTTGCCGTCGGCCAGCGCGGCGAGGATCTTCGGCCGCTGTTCGGCCGCATTGTGCTCGTGATAGGCGATCAGCGGACGCGTGATGGCGTATCGGTTGAGCAGAACCCACGTCACCCGCGTGTCCTCGCAGGCAATCAGATCGGCGCCCGCCAGCGTCGAAAGGCCGCGCAGCGTCACGTCGCCGAGATTGCCGATCGGCGTCGCGACGATGTGGAGACCAGGGGCCGCCGGCCGCGCCGCAAGGGGCTGGCCGTCGATGGCAAAACCCGCCGCGACCGTCCCGGTGGATGGTAGTCGCTCGCTCATTCCGCCGCCCGGATCGCCTCCCCGCCCCGACCTTCGACTTGACAATCTCGTCGCATCGCTTTTGACAACGTATGGATTGATCTTATGATTTTGCCACTGTTACCGGGTCTGAGGGGAACGGGGGAGGGTCTTTTGTCCCGCCTGGCAGGGATTTTGAGCGGTGGCGCCGGGCGCTGCGCCGCGGCGGTGCTCGGCGTTCTCCTTGCCGCCTGCTCGCCCTCGGGGCTGCTCAACGGACCGGGTGCCGGGGCGCCCACCGGGCCCGTCGCCGGCGAGGTGCTGGGGACCGGTTCGGTGAAGGTGGGGATGCTTCTGCCGCTGTCGGCGACCGGCAATGCCGGGCAGCTCGCCAAGGACATGCGCAATTCCGCCGAGCTGGCGCTCCGCGAGTTCCAGACCGCCAACATCCAGATCCTGGTCAAGGACGACCGCGGCACCCCGGACGGCGCCCGCGTGGCGGCCAGCGCTGCGATCAAGGAGGGCGCCCAGATCATCCTCGGTCCGGTCTTCGCCCAGTCGGTGACGGCGGCGGCCTCGGTCGCCAAGCCCGCCAGGGTTCCGATCGTCGCCTTCTCCACCGACACCTCCGCCGCCTCGCGCGGCGTCTATCTGATCAGCTTCCTGCCGCAGAGCGACGTCGACCGCATCGTCCGCTATTCGGCGAGCCAGGGGAAGCGCTCCTACGCGGCGCTCTTGCCGGCCAATGCCTACGGCACCCTCGTCGAAGCCGCCCTGCAGCGCGCGGTCGCCAATGCCGGCGGCCGGGTGGTGGCGCTGCAGAAATACAATCTCGACCGCACCTCGATGCAGGAGAAGGCGACCGCCATCGCCAACATCGTCAAGCAGGGCACGGTCAACGCCGTCTTCATTCCCGAAGGCGGCGACGCGGCGCCGTTCCTGGCGCAGATCCTCGCCGCCAACGGCGTCAGCGCGCAGACGGTCAAGTATCTCGGCAGCGGCCAGTGGAACGATTCCCGCGTGGTCAAGGAATCGAACCTCAACGGCGCCTGGTTCCCCGGCCCGGACATGACCGGCTTCCAGAACTTCGCGGCCCGCTACAAGGCCGCCTACGGCAAGGACCCGCTCCGCAACGCTTCGCTCGCCTATGACGCGACGAGCCTGGCGGCCGGGCTCTCCAGCCGCTTCGGCGCCCAGGCCTTCACCGACAAGGTGCTGACCACGCCGGCCGGCTTCATCGGCGTCGACGGCGCCTTCCGCTTCTTGTCCGACGGCACCAACCAGCGGGCGCTCGCCGTCTACCAGATCGAGCGCGGCCAGCTCGGCGTGCTTGCCCCGGCCCCGAAGAATTTCTCGGCGGGATTCTGAGCCCGGTCGATCCTGGCAAATCCCAAACCTCGTCATCCTGAGGTGCGCGTCGCAGAGCGACGCGCCTCGAAGGACGCACAACGAACTCTGACCCCCGGCGATCGGAACCGATCCGCCTCACGCCGCCAGATCGGCCACCACCGCGTCGAGCACGAAGAAGCCTTCCCGCGTCGCCCGCACCCGGCCGTCCACGGTCCGCTCGACCATGCCGTGGGCGACGAGGTCGGCGAGCTGCTCCGGATCGAGCTCGCGGCCGGCCAGCGCCTCGTAGCGGGCGACGTCGATCCCTTCCTCCAGCCGCAGTCCCATGAGCAGCAGCTCGTCGCCCTCCTCCTCCGGCGTCAGGATGTCATCGACGGTCAGCCCGTCGCCGCGCTCCTCGACCCGCGCCAGCCACGCCTCCGGCACGCGCTCGGTCGCCGTCGCATGGCGGCCGTCGCGAAGCTTGAGCCGGCCATGGGCGCCGGGGCCGATGCCGGCATATTCGCCGTAGCGCCAGTAGACGAGGTTGTGCCGGCATTCGGCGCCCGGCCGCGCGTGGTTGGAAATCTCGTAGGCCGGCATCCCGGCCGCCGCGCAGGTCTCGCGCGTCACCGCGTAGAGCTCCGCCGCCGTCTCCTCGTCGGGAATCCGCAGCTTGCCGGCCTTGCGAAGCGCGGCGAACGGCGTGTCGTCCTCGATGGTGAGCTGGTAGAGCGACAGATGGTCCGCCGCCAGCTCCAGCGCCGCGCCGAGCTCGCGCGCCCAGGCATCGGAAGTCTGGCCGGGGCGGGCGTAGATCAGGTCGAAGGAGATCCGCGGGAAGGTCGCGCGCGCGATGTCGATCGCCTTCCGCGCCTCGGCGACGTCGTGCAAACGGCCGAGGAAGCGAAGGTCGACGTCGTTCAGCGCCTGCACGCCGAGCGACACGCGGTTGACGCCGGCAGCGCGATAGCCGCGGAAGCGCTCCGCCTCGACGCTGGAGGGGTTGGCCTCCATGGTGATCTCGGCATCGGGGGCGACGTTCCAGTGCCCGGCGACGGCATCGAGAATGGCGCCCACCGTCGCCGGCTCCATCAGCGACGGCGTGCCGCCGCCGAGGAAGATGCTCGACACGGTCCGTCCCGGCGTGCGGTCGGCGGTCTGCGCGACCTCGCGGGCGAAGGCACGGGCGTAGCGCGCCTGATCCGGCGGATCGTGACGAACGTGCGAGTTGAAATCGCAATAGGGGCACTTGGCCGCGCAGAACGGCCAGTGGGCATAGACGGCAAAGCCGGGCTCGGCGCCGCTCATCCGTTCAGCCTCGCTTCGGCGAAGCGGGCGAAGGCGCGGGCGCGGTGGGAGATACCGGCCTTCACTTTTGCCGGCAGTTCGCCGAATGTCTGGTCATGGCCATTCGGCACGAACATCGGATCGTAGCCGAACCCGCCCGTACCGCGCGGCGGCCACACCAGCGTTCCCTCCACCTCGCCCCGGTACAGCTCGCTCGACCCGTCGGGGAAGGCGAGGCAGAGCGCCGCCACGAAACGGGCCGTGCGCCGGTCGGGGGTCGTCGCGCCGAGCGCCTGGAGCCTGTCCTCGACCAGGCGCATGGCTATGGCGAAATCCTTGTCCGGGCCCGCCCAGCGTGCCGAATAGACGCCGGGCGCGCCGCCGAGCGCGTCGACCGCAAGGCCCGAATCGTCGGCGAGCGCCGGCCGGCCGCCGGCGCCCGCCGCCGCGACAGCCTTCAGTGTGGCGTTTTCCTCGAAGGTTGATCCGGTCTCCTCCGGCTCGTCGAGGCCAAGCTCCCCGGCGGTGACCACGCTCACGCCGAACGGCCGCACCAGTTCCGCGATCTCGCGGACCTTGCCGGGGTTGTGGCTCGCCACCACAAGCCGTTCGCCGAGCGTTGGTAGTCGAGCGGAAGCGGGAGCGTTCATAGAATCGCGAGCTTCTGGAGCTCGACGAGTTGGGCGATGCCGGTGCGGGCGAGCGCCATCAGCGCGCCGAACTCCGCTTCGCTGAACGGAGCGCCTTCGGCGGTTCCCTGGATCTCGACGATGCCGCCCGACCCGGTCATGACGAAATTGGCGTCGGTGTGGGCTTCGCTGTCCTCGGCATAGTCGAGGTCAAGAACGGGTGTGCCGCGGAAGATGCCGGCGGAGATGGCGGCGACATGATCGCCGAGCGGCGACTTCTGAATGATCTGGCGGGCGAGCATCCACTCGATGCAGTCGCGGAGCGCCACCCAGCCGCCGGTGATCGCTGCGGTGCGGGTGCCGCCATCGGCCTGGATGACGTCGCAATCGACGACGATCTGCCGCTCGCCGAGAACCTGAAGGTCGACGACGGCTCGCAGCGACCGCCCGATCAGACGCTGGATTTCCAGCGTGCGGCCGGACTGCTTGCCGGCGGCCGCCTCGCGCCGCGTGCGTTCGTTGGTGGCGCGCGGCAGCATGCCGTATTCGGCGGTTACCCAGCCCTTGCCCGAGCCCCGCAGCCACGGCGGCACCCCGGTGTCGAGGCTCGCCGTGCAGAACACGTGGGTGTCGCCGAAACGCACCAGGCAAGAGCCTTCGGCATGCTTGGAGACCCCCCGCTCGAGGCGCACCCGGCGCATGTCGTCAGGCGCGCGCTTCGACGGTCGGCTGGGGGTCTGGGGAGTCGCTTCCATGTCGCTTCTTAGCCGTGCCCGTGCGCCAAGGTAAAGCGCCGCTTGAATCCTTGGTGAAAACCGACACTTAATATGGTGAAAGCGTGGACCGGACACGATGACCAGCCAGCCACCCCCAACGTTCCATATCGGCTCGG
>Ga0210144_1000295_pt1 | contig 28732 bp, 24 predicted proteins | sample Muzzi_PWA_D2_FD_185532 | JGI IMG/M metagenome (GOLD analysis project Ga0210144, IMG submission 185532) | Wetland microbial communities from San Francisco Bay, California, USA, that impact long-term carbon sequestration - Muzzi_PWA_D2 (SPAdes) | ecosystem: Environmental > Aquatic > Marine >...
CGCCCGCCAGCAGGCTGGCGATGCGGATGCAATGAAAGTGGCTGGTGCAGCAAAGGATGACCGGACGCCGCTTGTTGAGCCGCCGGTATTCATAGCACAGCATATCCGCCGGCAGATTCAGCGCGCCGGGCATGGTGTCACGTTCGGACTCATCGGGTAAACGGACATCCAGCAACTGCCCGCCGACTGCGAGCAGCCGCGTGGCATCTGTGCGTGACAGGGTTTCCTCGCTGACGAGGCGCAGCCCTGGCATCTCCGGGTTCATGAGGAGATATGGGAGATATGGGGACATTCTGGTTTTTCAGCCGCGCTGCATAAGAAACGGGTGTGTTATCAATAATCCAGAATGTCCCCATTTCCCCCCCATTTCCCCTCTCGGACATTCAGCCGATTTAACTGCTACGCTTGTCCACAACCTAGAGCGGTCATACTCATAAGGGTAAACTGGCGCCATGCGGAACACAGCAACACACCTTGTCTATTGGTCAGATCAGCGGATCGCACAGGGAATGCTCCCGATCCTGGTACCGAGGCTGATCTACGCCACAACACAGGCCAAAGCGCTCGCCATGCCAGGTGGTGAATCCGCGAACGTACCCGGATGGGATGGAATCGTGAGTGTAGCGGTTGGCAATGCATGGGTGCCGGACGGGTTCAGCTACTGGGAGTTGGCACGTCGGCGGATCCCGCCAGCAAATCAAGAGGCGATTTTCAAAAGCGCATAGATGAGCTATCCACCGAGGAGGCAGCGCAGGCAACCTTCGTCTTTGTAATTTCCAGGCGGTGGCGAGGAAAGGCGACATGGCAAGCGGAGGCACGAAACCAGAAAGTCCGGGCTGACGTTTTGGTCTGGGATGCGGATGACCTAGAGGCCTGGCTGGAAACATCGGCAACGACCTCTCTGTGGATGGTATCTCAGGTCGGCATCGCGGGCCCAGGAATTGACTCCATAGAAACCTATTGTGATCACTGGCACCGGCAATCCAATCCTGTCTTAACGTCAACGGCTTTGCCGGTTGGACGAGATCAAGCACGCGATGAGCTGCTAAAGCGTATCGGTCTGCGCGAAGGTTTAATTGCTGTTATGGCTGATAGCCAGTCCGAAGCTGTCGGTTTCAAATGCGCACAATTGATCGATAATGGCCATTCCCAACGGGCTGTTTGTGTGACATCAGGCGATGGGTGGCAGTTTGTCGACGCCAATCCTGTTGTAGAACTGGTCGTCGTTGCCAATAATCAGCTTGCACTTCACCGCGCTCCACGCGAGAGAATGAGCTTGATCATTCCACTAGCGGCTGGAGACGAGGCCTTCAATCTCATGGGTGCGGCGGCAGAAGCAGCCGATCAGGAAGTTGTCGAGTTGAGCCGGCCCATTCCTGACGATTTGAGCAGGCGCTGTCGACGCTTGGGGTCGCGTCTTCTGACGCGCTCGATATACCCAGACTCTGGGGAGATCATGGACGGTTTTTCGTCGTTGGTACGCGCTGAATCCCGCTGTTAGAAAACCTGCGTTGATGGATGCGCCCAATGCTACCAGTCTCCACATACGAACACTGGTTGGCGCATGGAACGGTGCATCGCAGGGAAACAGGGCCTGCATAGAACAGGTTGCCAACAGGTCCTATGAAGACATTGAGACCGAGCTCTTGGAGCTTGCATCACACGATGACGCCCCGGCACTGAAAATCGGGGCTCTCTGGAAGGCCAAGGCGTCTCTGGAACTGTTGAACCATAACAGGACTCCGCCCGGCACGGCTGCTGAAATCCGCCAGCCGATTGATATCAGTCGCGGCGCCTGTAATGTCAGACCGTTCAGGCCGGTGCCGGCTTAACACGCCGCCTGCGCGGCTTCCCCGATCAGTGCGCGTAGTTCCGGCACGCAGGACCCGCAATTGGTGCCGGCCTGCAGATGCTGTCCGATCTCTTCCGGCGAGCGCAGGCCTAAATCCCGGATCGCCGTGCACAGGGTGTTCACGCCCACGCCGAAACAGGAACAGACAATGCGCCCGGCATCCTCCTGCCCGGCCGCCGGCGTGCCTGCCAGCACGCGCAAGCGCTCGCGGGCGTCGACCGCATCGCGCGCGAACAGTTCGATCAGCCAGTCACGCGGCGGCAGGCGGTGATCCGGACCGATGAATACGCAGCTGTCGAGACGGCCGGCAACGAAGCGGGCACCCCGGTAGCATTGCTGTGCCGGGTCGAACATTTCGCTCCACTGGGCGCCGTCCGCATCGGCCTGCAGCATGCCGCGTGCACAGACGGCCCAGTCGCCGGCCAGCTCCTCGCCCGCCAGTTCGTAGTGCCACAGACACTGACGTCGACTGCGCACCCAGTAGGACGCGGCCCCGGTATCCACGGCGTGCCGGGACAGGACGAAGCCATACCAGGCGGCGCGATAAGGCGCCACCTCTACCGCGGTGTGCTTGAACTCCGGCTGTCCCGACAGCGGATCCCGGAACGGGTTCACCACGCCGTCCACTCGTGCCGCACCCGCAAACTGGTCGTTCCAGTGCATGGGCGCGAACACGCTGCCGCGGCGCTGCGTCTCCCCGACCCGGGCGCGCAACAGCACCTCACCCCACCGGCTGCTCACCCGCACCAGTTCGTCGTCCGCGACGCCGCGCAGTTGCGCGTCGAACGGGTGCAGTTCCGCATAGGGCTCCACCACATGTCCGGAAAGCCGCGGCGACTTCCCGGTGCGTGTCATGGTGTGCCACTGATCCCGCACCCGCCCGGTATTGAGTATCAACGGATACTCGCTCGACGTGCCCCTGCCGGGCGGGCGCGGTGTGACGGCGATGAAACGCGCGCGACGGCCCGGCGTGAAGAATCTGCCATCGCCGAACAGGCGGGTGCGGCCACTTGCCTCACCCGGGGTTACGGGCCACTGCACGGGCGCCAGCGCGTCATACTCCGCTGCGGAAAGCGAGGCGAGTCCGGACAGGTCGAAATCCCGGTCACCGTTATTTTCGAAAGCCGAGAGCTGCGCATGCTCGATGAACACCTCGTGGGCGCTGCGATAGTCGAAACCGGCGTAGCCCAGGCGTTGCGCGAAAGCACTCAGAATCCACCAGTCGGGCCTGGCTTCTCCTGGGGCATCGAGGAACACCCGCTGCCGCGAGATGCGGCGCTCGGAATTGGTCGCCGTGCCTTCCTTCTCGCCCCAGGCTAGCGCCGGCAGCAGGACATCCGCGTGCACCGAGGTGTCGGTCTGCGCCATGCAGTCGGATACCACCAGAAACTCGCACGCGGCCAACGCCCGCCGTACCTGGTTCGCATCGGGCATGCTGACCGCCGGGTTGGTTGCAATGATCCACAGCGCCTTGACGTCGCCCCGCTCAACAGCCTGGAACAGGTCAACCGCTTTCAGGCCGGGACCGCTGGCCATGCGCGCAGCGTTCCAGAAACGGGCCACCCGGTCGAGATGCCCGGGATTGTCGAGCTCCATGTGCGCTGCCAGCTGGTTGGCCAGCGCGCCCACCTCGCGCCCCCCCATGGCGTTGGGCTGCCCGGTAACGGAAAACGGACCCATCCCCGGTCGGCCGATACGCCCCGTCAACAGATGGCAGTTGATGATGACGTTGACCTTGTCCGTGCCGCTCGATGACTGGTTGATGCCCTGCGAGTACACGGTGACGGTCCGTTCGGTGCGCGCGAAAAGCCGGAAGAATGTCTCGACATCGGCCACATCCAGTCCGCAATGCTGCGCCACGGCGGCCGGCGTCGACGCATACCAGGCCGCGAGTTCCTGCGCTTCTTGCAGTCCTTCGGTGTGCTCTGCCACGAAACGCTCGTCGCCATGGCCCTGCCGGTACAACCACGCGAACAGACCACTGAACAGGATCGCGTCCGTGCCCGGCTTGAGTGACAGGTGGAGGTCGGCGATGTCGCAGGTCGCCGTGCGTCGCGGGTCGATCACCACCACCCGCATCGAGGGCCGCGACTGCTTTGCCGCATATGCTCGTTGATACAGCACCGGGTGGCACCAGGCCGTGTTCGATCCCGTGAGGACGAGCAGTTCCGCCTGTTCCCAGTCTTCGTAACAGCCGGGGACGGTATCCGAGCCGAAAGCGCGCTTGTGACCCGCGACGGACGAGGCCATGCACAGGCGGGAGTTGGTGTCGATGTTGGCGGAACCGATGAAACCCTTCATCAGCTTGTTGGCGACGTAATAGTCTTCCGTGAGCAGTTGTCCGGAGACGTAGAAGGCCACCGCGTCCGGCCCGTGCCGTTCGATGATTTCGGCAAACCGCCCGGCAACGTTATCGAGGGCCTGTTCCCAGCCCGCCCGTTGCCCTGCGATCAGGGGATGCAGGAGGCGCCCCTCCATATCGAGCGTCTCGCCCAGCGCGGAACCCTTGGAACACAGGCGTCCGAGGTTTGCCGGGTGCGACTTGTCGCCCAGCAGCCTGAGCGCCCCGCCGGGTTCCTGCACGACCTCGATACCGCAGCCCACGCCGCAGTACGGGCATGTCGTGCTGGTTATTTCCGATGCCATGCGCCCGTTTCGCGATCCCGGGCGACGGAGTCCGGCAGGTATCCGGGCTGGTCCGTCCCGATCCGGCATCGCCTTAATTCAATGGACATCAGGCCACCGCTTCCCCGGCATTGAAGGCGAGGTAGACCACGCCATCCTCAACTTTCACCACATAGCCGTGCGCGCAGCCCTCGTCCGGCCCCTGGGCTTCACCGCTGGCCAGGTCGATTCTCCAGTTGTGCAGCGGACAGGTAACGGTGCCGCCATGCACTATGCCCTGGGACAACGGCCCGCCCTTGTGCGGACAGCGGTCCCTGAGCGCAAACACCTGGTCCGTGGCGGTGCGGAAGATGGCGATGTCCATGGTGTCGGTCCTGAGTACCCGCGCGCCGAGGCGGGGAATCTCATCGAGTCTGGCGATTTCGGTCCATATGTTCATAGATCCAAACCTCTGCGGTATACGATGGTGTTGACGACGATCAGCTCACGGCAGTCAGCTGCAGCGGCATGAATTCGTGTGCATCGGCGCCCCGGGCGCGCTCGGTCCAGGGATCGATTTGGACAAACTGCTGCGAGTGCTTGAAGCGCGCGTACAGGGCCTTGCGGTTTTCCGCATCGTCGACGACGCGCTGCTTTATCGAGTTCAGGCCGACCCGTTCGACCCAGGGTGCGGTGCGTTCGAGGTAGTGCGCCTCTTCCCGGTACAACTGGGTGAAGGCGCCGCAGTACTCGAGCACCTCCGCCTCGGTGGCGACCTTGCACAGCAAATCCGTGATGCGCACCTTGATGCCGCCGTTGCCGCCGACGTGCAGCTCGTAGCCGGAGTCCACGCACACCACGCCGAAGTCCTTGATGGTCGCCTCGGCACAGTTGCGCGGACAGCCCGACACCGCCAGCTTGAACTTGTGCGGCATCCAGGAGCCCCAGGTAAGGTGTTCGAGCTGGACGCCGAGACCGGTCGAGTCCTGGGTGCCGAAACGGCACCACTGGGCGCCGACACAGGTCTTCACGGTACGCAGCGCCTTGCCGTAGGCATGCCCGGATATCAGCCCGGCGGCACTGAGATCGGCCCATACCGCCGGCAGGTCCTCCTTCCTGATGCCGAACAGATCGATACGCTGGCCGCCGGTGACTTTCATCTCCGGAACCCGGAACTTCTCCGCGACATCGGCGATGGCGCGCAGTTCGGCCGGCTTGCACAGGCCGCCGAACATGCGCGGCACCACGGAATAGGTGCCGTCCTTCTGGATATTGCCGTGGGCGCGCTCGTTGATGAAACGCGACTGCGTGTCATCGACGTACTCGCCCGGCCAGGCCGCCAGCAGGTAATAATTGAGTGCGGGCCGGCAGACGTGGCAGCCGTCGGGCGTCTTCCAGTTGAGAAAGTCGAACACGGTGCGCATGTCCTTGAGCCGCTCGCTGCGGATCGCATGGATGACCTCGTCGTGACTGTGCCCGGTGCAGCCGCACAACGGCTTCTTGCTCGGCGCGGCGGAATAGCCCTCGCCCACGGTGTTGGCCAGCAGCGCCTCCACCAGTCCGGTGCAGGAGCCGCACGAGCTGGATGCCTTTGTATGGGTGCGCACCTCTTCCAGTGTAAACAGGCCCTGCTTCACGATCGCGTCCGTGATCTCGCCCTTGCACACCCCGTTACAGCCGCAGACCTCGGCGGAATCGGGCAGTGCCAGGACCTTGCTGTCACCGTGTCCCGCGTCACCCAGGTCGTGCTGTCCGAAAAGCACCGTGTTGCGGAAGGCCGATATGTCAGTGCCCTCGCGCAGCAGCTGGAAGTACCAGCTGCCGTCCATGGTGTCGCCATACAGCACCGCGCCCTTCACCCGGTTGTCGCGAATGACGAGCTTCTTGTAGATACCCTGGCCCGGGTCCTGCAGCACCAGGGTCTCGTCGCCCTTACCCTCGGTGAATTCCCCGGCCGAGAACAGGTCGATGCCGGTCACCTTGAGCTTGGTGGAGGTAACCGAACCCTCGTAGCGGGCGATGCCCATGTGCGCCAGGTGATTCGCGCAGACCCTGGCCTGCTCGAACAGCGGCGCCACCAGACCGTAGCAGGCGCCCCGGTGCTGCACGCATTCGCCCACCGCGTAGATGCGCGGATCGAAGGTCTGCAGAGTGTCGCTGACCAGTATGCCGCGTTCGCAGTGAATGCCGGCGCTCTGCGCGAGCGCGATGTTCGGTCGGATACCCACCGCCATCACCACCAGATCGGCGGCGACTTCCAGGCCGTCGGCGAATTGCACCGCGGTCACGCGTTCGTCGCCGAGGATGGCGGCGGTCTGGGCCTCCATGAGGAAGTTCAGGCCGCGCTCCTCGAGTGCGGTCTTGAGCAGACCCGCCGCGGCCTTGTCGAGCTGGCGCTCCATCAGCGTGTCGAGCAGGTGCACGACCGTCACCTCCATGCCGTTCTTCAGCAGACCGTTGGCCGCCTCCAGGCCGAGCAGGCCGCCGCCGATCACCACGGCTTTCCCGTGGCTGCGCGCCGCAGCCAGCATGGTCTCGACATCGGCGATGTCGCGGAAACCGATTACGCCCCGCTTGTCCGACCCCGGCAAGGGGATGATGAAGGGATTGGAGCCGGTGGCGAGCAGCAGTCGATCGTATGGCCTGGTGATGCCGGCCGTGGTCCTGACCTCGTGCCTTACCCGGTCGATCGCGACGACGGGGTCTCCCGTCACCAGTTCGATTCCGTGCCCGGCATACCACTCGCGCGTGTTGAGCACGATGTCATCGATGGTCTTCTCCCCGGCGAGCACCGGTGACAGCATGATGCGGTTGTAATTGGGGTGCGGCTCGGCGCCGAATACCGTGATGTCATAAAGCTCGGAGTCAATCTTCAGCAGCTCCTCCAGCGTCCGCATCCCGGCCATGCCGTTGCCTACCAGCACAAGTTTCTGTTTCATTTCGTCTGCCTCTTGACGGTTAGGTGGCACGAGGTGTCCCTGAATCTCGCCGCCCTGACACTTCAGATTGCGGTTTCCACGCAGTCAGGCGACCTGACCAGAGCGGTTGCATCCGCGCTGCAAACCCCTCCCGGAAACCGGCGGATTGCGAAGCCCTTTACATAGTCCCGGAACCCGGCGGGCTCGAAGCGACGCCCGTCCATGAAGAGGTCGGGTCCCATCGCAAGCGTTTCCCCGCCGTGCATCAGCGTCCAGCCGCTCTCATGCAGGCCCTCGATCTTGTAATCCGATTCCGGGCAAGGGAGGCTCAGTGCGACGGCCGCGGCGCGGAACACCTCCGGACGGTAGACCGCATTTGCGATGGCTTCGGGCTTGATCGCTTCGTCCAGCTGCCCCCAGCGGACCATCTGCGACAGGAACCACAGGGCGTGCGAACGCCAGGGAAAGTTGGCTGCGTAGCGATGAAAGACGTTGTAATCCGGCGCCGCGCGCGGCTGCTCGTCGGAGGAAAACTGCAGGGTACCCATGAGCGACTTCTCCAGACTATCCACCGGTGCGTTGACATAACGTCCCTGGCTCAGCAGTTCGCAGGTTTCACGCCGGTTCGCCGGATCGTCGAGCCAGACGCAGGCCTCGAGCAGTGCGGTCACGACGGCCTGATGGGTATTCGGATTGCTTTGCGCCCACATCCGGGTGACCGCGAAAACTTTTTCCGGATGGTTGTTCCAGATGTCATGGCTGGTGATCAGGGTACGACCAAGACCCTGGGAGACCGCATGGGTGTTCCAGGGTTCGCCCACGCAATAGCCCGCAATCAATCCGGCCCGCAGGTAATGCCCGACCTGTGGTGGCGGGACGACGATCAGCCGTACGTCTTCATCCGGATCGATGCCGGCATCGGCCATCCAGTAGCGAAGCAGGTAGTTGTGGGATGACTCGGGATAGACCACGCCGAAGGTCAGTTTCGGACGGTTTGCCGCGCGGTCCTGCTCGATGACCCGCCTGAGCGCCTGCGCCGATCCGCGCGCCGTATTGAGCTCGCCCGAACCGGTGGCGAGCAGTCGGCCGTACAGCTCCTTGGAGACGGTAATCGCGTTGCCGTTGAGGTCCAGGCTCAACGCTGTGACCATGGGCTGGCAATGGAGATTGTCCACGGCACTTGCGAGCGGCATAGCCGCCAGCATCTGGGCGCCATCCAGCATGCCGGTGCACACCTTGTCGCGGATGTTGGCCCAGGAGGACTCGCGTGAAAGCTCGACGGTAAGGCCGTGCCTTGCAAAAAAGCCCTTCTCACCGGCGATTATCAGGGGGGCGCAGTCCGTCAGCGGAATGAAACCCAGCGCAAGCCGCGGTTTCTCAATGTACCGGGCGGGCGTCTCCGCCGTGGAGACCTTGTGCTCGGGAAGGTAGTAGACCCTGGCGCGGGCCGCCGATGCCGCCGCGTCGGGCTCTTTTTCCAGGGACTTCGCCGGATTCCGGTGGCGCTCGTGCAGGAACTTAACCACCTCGGCGCGATAGTGGTTGTAGGCCGGGTCCTCGGCAAGCGCCAGCCGGTCGCGGGGACGTTCCAGATTGACTTCCAGAATCTGCCCGACAGTGGCCGATGGCCCGTTGGTCATCATGACGATCCGGTCCGACAGCAGCACCGCCTCGTCCACGTCATGGGTGATCATGATCACGGTATTGTTGAGCCGGCCGTGGATCTCCATCAGGGAATCCTGCATGTGTGTCCGGGTGAGGGAGTCGAGCGCACCGAACGGCTCGTCCATTAACAGGACCTTGGGCTCCATGGCGAGCGCGCGGGCGATACCGACGCGCTGCTTCATGCCGCCCGAGATCTCGTCCGGTTTACGGTCCAGCGCGTGCGACATGTGCACCAGCTCGAGATTATGGCGCGTCCATTCGTCGCGCTCACGCCTGGACTTCGTCTTCCTGAAAACCTGGTTGACCGCCAGACGCACGTTGTCATAGACGCTCAGCCAGGGAAGCAGCGAGTGATTCTGGAACACCACGGCCCGATTGGGACCCGGATCGGTGACTTCCCTGCCTTCCAGCACCACGCCACCCTCGGTCGACTCCAGCAGGCCGGCGACGATGTTAAGTACCGTCGACTTACCGCAACCGGAGTGACCGATCAGGGAGATGAACTCGCCCTGCTGGACCGCCAGGTTGACGCCGTCGAGGACATTCAGCGGTCCCTTGTCCGTGGGGAAGGTGATACTGACGTGGTCGATGTTCAGATAGGCATTCATGATGAGATCTCCTGTCGCACGATCAACGCAGCACCGCATGCTTGTCCCAACTCACCGCACGCTGCAGCATCAGCATGCCGCGGTCGAGTATGAAGCCGATCGAACCGATCACCAGTACGGCGACCATGATCCGGGCCAGCGAGTTGGAACTGCCGTTCTGGAATTCGTCCCATACGAACTTTCCGAGCCCCGGGTTCTGCGCCAGCATCTCGGCGGCGATCAGCACCATCCAGCCGATGCTGAGCGACAGCCGCAGCCCGGTGAAGATCATCGGGATCGCCGAGGGCAGCACAATCCTGACGGTCTTGGTGAACCAGTTCAGACGCAGCACACGACTCACGTTGAGCAAGTCCTTGCTCACGCTCGATACGCCGACCGTGGTGTTGATGACCGTCGGCCACAGGCAGCACAGGGTCACCGTAATGGCCGAGGTCAGAAACGATTTGTCGAACAACGGGTCGCTGCTCACGTAAAGCGCCGACACCACCATGGTGACCAGCGGCAGCCAGGCAAGGGGCGAGACCGGCCTCAACACCTGGATGATGGGATTGAGTGCCTGGTACAGGGTCGGACTCATGCCGCACACGATGCCGATCGGGATGGCGATGATCGAACCCAGCAGAAACCCGGTGGCGACCGTCACGAGGCTGGTATGGATCTGATCCAGGAAGGTCGGCACACCCGTGTAGCTGCGAGCCTCGATCCTGTCGAGATCATCCTGTGACTTGCCGGCGGCTATCGCCTTGTCCAGGCGTTTCTGCATGCGTTCGTTGAAGGCCTCCTCCCTGACGCGTTCCTCGCGGTGCTCTTGATACAGGTTCACGGCTTGCTCCCAGACCTTCGCCGGACCCGGCAGCTGTCCCAGTGAGGTTTCCACGTGCCTCGCACCGATGGACCACAACATCAGGAACACCATGAATGCGACTCCGGGAATGATCACACCCCTGGCGAGCCTGCCGAATGGCGCGTTCACCGGGTTGCCGGCGAAGTATTCCAGAACGCGGCCCCGGACACTGGGGTAGAAAGTTGTTGGGGATGCCGATTTCATGACAGGGTTCTCCTTGCCTGGGGTCTATTCAGATCTGGTCCTTGCCTTTCAGGCCGATCGGGAACTGCTCCAGGTACGCGTTGGGTTTGGTGCCGTCATAGGTGATCCCGTCGATGAACTGCGTCTGCGGCGGACGAAATCCCGTTTCGGTAGCGAAGCCCGGGAAATCGTCGGGCTTCATCCTGCCTTCGGCGATCAGCGCCTCGGCCGCCTTGCGGTAGATGTCCGGCCGGTAGACCTTTTTGGCTGTCTCGGCATACCAGGCGTCGGTCTTCTGCTCGGGGATCTGGCCCCAACGACGCATCTGCGTCAGATACCAAACCGCATCCGAGTAGTACGGGTAGGTCGCGTTGTAGCGGAAGAACACGTTGAAATCAGGCACCGAGCGCTTGTCGCCCTTCTCGTATTCAAAGGTGCCGGTCATGGAGTTGGCGATCACCTCGTAATCGGCGCCGACATAGTTGGGCCTGGAGAGGATCTTTACTGCCTCCGGACGATTGGCGTTGTTGTCGTCGTCGAGCCACTTGCCCGCGCGTATCAGCGCCTTGACGATGCGTATCGTGGTGTTGGGGTACTTCTCTGTGAATTCCCTGGTCAGCCCGAACACCTTCTCCGGATTGTCCTTCCAGATCTCGTAGTCGGTGATCACTGGCACGCCGATACCCTTGAACACCGCCTGCTGATTCCAGGGCTCGCCGACGCAATAACCGTAAATGGTTCCGGCCTCGAGGGTGGCGGGCATCTGAGGCGGCGGGGTGACGGACAGCAGGGCGTCCGCATCGATGGTACCGGTGATGTCGCCCTTGTTCGGCGCGTAATAGCCGGGATGTATGCCACCGGCCGCAAGCCAGTAACGCAGCTCGTAATTATGCGTGGACACCGGGAAGACCATGCCCATCTTGAAGGGCTTGCCCTGCGCCCTGAACTCTTCCACCACCGGCTTGAGGTAGTCGGCCTTGATCGGATGCCGGGGACGACCGTCCTTCGCTTTCGGCACGTGCGCCTTCATCATCTGCCAGACTTCGTTGGAGACCGTGATGCCGTTGCCGTTCAGATCCATGGAAAACGGCGTCACGATATGCGCTTCGGTGCCGAATCCGATCGTCGCGGCCAATGGCTGGCCGGCAAGCATGTGGGCGCCATCCAGCTGCCCGTCGATGACGCCGTCGAGCAGCACCTTCCAGTTTGCCTGTGCCTCGAGCTGCACGTAGAGCCCTTCGTCCTCGAAGAAACCCTTTTCGTAGGCGATCGCGAGTGGCGCCATATCGGTCAGCTTGATGAAGCCGAATTTCAGGTCCTCTTTTTCCGGCGCGTCCGTCCCGGCGATAGCCGTGGAGGTTGTCAGCGCCAGTCCCACCAGCGCGAGGCTGAGCGCCTTGAAGAACGTTCTGCGTTCCCTCAGGAAAACCGGATGTGTATTGATCATATGGGCAACCCCGTCACTCTCGTTGATCCAAAAAAAAGCGTCCGCCCGGATCGGGTAAATACCCGATCCGAACGGACGCCGTTGTCCGTATTTGCAGCCTGCGGTGGCTGCGAAGCTTAGTTGAAACCCGCCCCGTACCGGCTCGTCGTTAAGCCTGTGCTGCGGTGGATAACGGGGGCTATGTCCGAAACAGAAGGCAGGGATCGTGCCAGTTCAGGCCGATCACAAGAAATACAGGCACATAGCATTTCCGGTCTGGCCGTCGGCGCAACCAGGAAGCAGAATCACGCACTAAATTGCGCCAGGTTTCGTGCGCTTTGGAGGCAGGTGCACCCTAAGTGCGCAGGCGCGATACCGAAAATGCCGAGGGATCGCGGCAACACCGCCTGCACGACCAAGGATTTGGGAATACGGTATACGGGATGGTAAATCCGGTGTTTCAACCGCGGCCGGCGAGAAGCTCCTCAGCGGCGATGATGCTCTCGGCGATGTCCACCAGGCGGCGATTCTGATCCATCGCTGCCTTGCGCATCAGGCGGTAGGCCGCGGGTTCGATAATACCGCGCTGGGTCATGATGATCCCCTTGGCGCGCTCGATCTTCTTGCGGTCCACCAGTTCGGAGCGTGTGCGGTCGAGTTCACCCTGAAGCCGCCGGTACTCGTCGAACGTGGCAATGGCTGCGTCCAGCACGGAACGCACCCGATTGGCCTGCAACCCGTCGACCACGTAGGCGCTGACGCCCGCCTGTACCGCCCGGCGAATGGTATCACCGTTGTCGTCCTGGCTGAACATAACCATGGGCCTGGGGTTGGCCGCCTGGACGATACGCAGACCTTCGAGAATATCCCGACCCGGCAGGTCGATGTCGATGATGACGACGTCAGGCCGATAGCGGGCTACCTGTCGCAACAGGTCTTCTTCCGGCGAGAAGCAGGCAACCACGTCGCATTGAACGGCCGTTAACAGGTCCGCTGTCGCCGCGCTGCGCTCTTGCGACTCATCGATCAGCATCACCCGCAGTTTGGCCAAGGCTGATACACCCTCGTAAGAATTGAAACGACATTGGCAAACAGTATGCCAGACAACCGGGGGACCCAGGCAGCCTCGATCGGATATATGAAGAATTTCAGGAACTGCGGGCGCTTGCCGGCCTGACAAACACGGGTACCCTTTATGAGCCGGGTTCTGGAGTCAGCTGCCTGAAGATTGCTTCGTCACCCTGATCCTCGCAATGACGGCACGGCTGAATCCGCGTCCTGCCTCTGGCTATCCACCCTGCACGCCTTAACCGGCGGCATCAATGCCGGGACAGGTGGTAGATGTCGGAGAACCCTTCGCTCGCCAGCAGGCTGGCGATGCGGTTACAGTGAAAATGGCTGGTGCAGTACAGAATGACCGGACGCCGCTTGTTGAGCCGCCGGTATGCATAGCAGAGCGCATCCGCCGGCAGGTTCAGCGCGCCGGGCATGGCGTCACGGCCGCGCTCTTCGGGTAAACGAACATCCAGCAACTGCCCGCCACCCGCGAGCAGGCGCGAGGCATCTGCGCGTGACAGGGTTTCCTCGCTGACGAGGCGCAGCCCCGGCATCTCCGGGTTCATGAGCGGCATGGCCAGTCTCCCCGCTCGCCGCATTTCTCCAGCTTCCGGCAAAGCGAGCCGCACACCCGCGCCAGCAGGCTAACCACTACCACGACCAGTGCTATGAGCAATACGACTGCAACGGTCACCATCCAGCCCTCGATATGCATGTGATACCTCCACTAATCCGGCCTAGAGCCTGAAGGCATATTACAATATTATTAATTACATAACAATCTTTATAATCAGTGGCTTATGGTGTTCACGTCCTTTATGACGAGCCTGACACCGGGCATTGATTCCTCAGCGAAAAGTCTCCCGGATAGCTGGCACGAAGGTGGCGGCCGGTAAGGAATACGTTCAGTTACCCACAAGGATCAGCCCGAAAAATTGGAATCTGAAGCCCACTCCTGCAGGAGATAACGAGGTGCGCGTTGCTTCCGGGTTGATCTCTCACCGTCCTGACGGTGTGAGGCCACCGTGCGAGCTACCCCTGCCGCAGGGATTCGCAATAGCCGACGAAACCCGTCGGCACCTCGGCCGGGCAGTTGCCGCACAATTCGTTCGCCGGCACCGCCAGATCCATGCGCTTGGGGTAAGGCAGCTCCAGGCTGTCCATGAGGTTTACAAAGTCCTCCAGCGGGCGGTTGCCGCCGAGGCGCGGATTGCGGTTACGTTCCTGGCGGATGGTGGACACGCAACGGCCCTCGTAGTCGTGTCCCGGATATACCAGCGTGTCCTCCGGCAGGGTGAACAGCCGCTCGTGGACGGAACGATAAAGCGCCGCGGCATCGCCGCTCTGGAAATCGGTGCGCCCGCAGCCGTCGATTAGCAAGACATCGCCGGTGAACACCCGCGCGACATCCCCCTGCTGCTGCAGGTAGCAGTAATGCGTGGCGGTGTGCCCGGGCGTGAACAGCGGCAGCAGGCTGACGGCGCCGAGCTGGAAGGGCACGCCGTCCTCCACCCACACGTCCCGGCAATGCAGCCGGTCATGCGCCGGCCCGGCAATGCGCGAGCCGGTCAGTTCCTTGAGCCGGTAGGCGGCTGTGAGGTGATCGGCATGCACATGGGTCTCCAGGGTGCAGGCCAGCGTCAGCCCCAGTTCCTTTACCAGTGCAATATCCCGGGCGGCGGTCTCGATCACCGGATCGATGAGCAGCGCCTGCCCGCTTGCCGGGTCACCGAGCAGGTAGGTATAGGTACTGGACTGCGGTTCGAACAGTTGACGAAAGATCATGGACACCCCTCGCTTTGGCTCTCGTTGAAATCCCGGTCTGATCACCGCCTTGCGTTACGCCCGCTGGCGGCGACCCCGGGTAATGGTGTTGCACTCGCCAGCGTCTGGCAACACCATTTATAGTTCCTTCTGACCGATTGTTGCTGGTTTCCCGCATTCTGCGGTGACTGCGATAACGCCACCAACGTTCAGGTCGTCAGCCGCCCAGGGCAGCGCCGCGGCTTTATCCCGGGCCATGCGACCCGGCCGGTGGACCGTGAACACACCCCGGCGTTCCAGCTTGCGTCCGGCGCCGAAGTCGAGCATCTCATTGAATTTATTCCGTGTGTTTCCGTGGCGATTTTGCATAGGTCAATACAAATCACTGATGTCATCAATAATGTATAGCCCGGCTATACGAAAACCTTCGACCCCTTGACGGTTGTTCACCCCATCAGGGTATCGCGGACCCATTTCGCGGCCGCCTGACCGTACTCGAACATCAGCAGGCCGGAGAGGATGGCCGCGGTGCCGAGCACGACCTCGGGTTGCAGGGCCTCGCCGTTCAGCAGGTGCCCCAGCATCAGCGCCAGCACCGGCGTGACCAGCGTGATCAATGCGACACGGGTCGCCTCCACGTGCCGCAGCACGTAATAGTAGAGGGCGAAGCCCAGCACCGAGCCGACCAGGCCGAGGTAGACAATCGACAGCAGCGCCCGCGTCGGCACCGCCGCCGGCAGCGACTCTCCGTTGAGGAGGTACAGCGTCACCAGCAGCGGCACCGCGACCATCAGTCCGCCGATGGTGGTGGCCAGCGCCGGAACGTCCGCGCCGATACGCTTGACGGCCACGGCGCTTGCCGAATAGGTGGTCACCGAAAACACCATGCCGGCGATCCCCCACACCGCATGCGGCCCGAGACGCTGCGAACCGAGCAGCATGATCGCCAGCCCCGCGAGACCGAGGAGCATGCCGGCAAGTCGCGCGGCATCCAGTGCCCGCTCGGCAAGCAGGAAGGTCGCCAGCAGGCCGGTTACGATGGGCGCGAGACCGAACAGCACCGAAATCCAGCCGGAAGGAATGAACTGCGAGGACCAGTACACCGAGGTCATGGCGAAGAAGATACCCAGACCGGCGGCCAGGTAGGTGCGGCGCGCACCGGCATGCCAGGGCAGCGGGATACTGAACAGGCCGGCGACCATCAGGCCAACCAGCATGCCCAGGATCATGCGACTGGTGATGCCGAACAGATAGCCGACACCGGCGCCGCTCCACTGGATGGCAAGCGGTGTGGTTGACCAGATAAGGATGACGCCAACATAGGCTATGGGTATGGACACCCGGGTTACCTCACTTTGCTGAACATTGGACGCTGTTGACATGCCCCTGCCCCGTACTCGAACCACGAAAACGAAAAAGGCCGCAGGTTCGGAACCGTGCGGCCTTTGAAGATCGGGTTACTGAACCGGCTACCGGACGGATAATCCCTTCAAGGCGCCACACGGGCACGACGCGACCGGCCACCTGGGCAGTCGGCGCATACGGGCGATCGTGTGGTTGAGTGATCCGGTAAACATGGCCCCGAGTTTTTCAGACGGGGAGATGCCTGTCAAGCCAAAAAGGAGCCGGTTACATTTCCCGGAAAACGGGTTCTGCCCCTCTCATGTCACGCCTTGCCATGAGAGAGATCGATGATACTCGCCAGGACCAGCTGCCGGCCATGGTCTGTGTAGGGCGTCAGGCCGATTTCGACAGGAAATGTCGTGCCGTCTTTTCTGACGGCTTCCAGTTGACGTCCCACACCCATCTTGCGGGCTTCCGGTGCCTGCATATAGCGTTCACGCCGACGCGCGTGCTCCTGTTGCAGGCCAGCCGGTAACAGCGTGTCCACCAGGAGCCCTTCGAGCTCTCCCTTTTCATAGCCCAGCATCCGCTCTGCGGCGGGATTGGTAATTTCAATGCTGCCCTTGCTGTCAACGACCAGTTGACCAATATTGCTGGCATCAACCAGGCGATGGAAACGCTCCTCGAGTTCCTTCATCCGTTCCAGGTTTGACGCGCGTGCCAGCGCATAGGCAGCATCCGCCTCGGCACGCCGCGCACGGGCATGACTGCCCAAATAGAAAAGCAGGGTAAGACCATAAACCGACAGGCCAAAAACCACGGCCAGCGATATCAGTATACGATTCTCGCGGCGCAGGTCCGCCAATGCACCGGGGGGGCGATGCGTTACCAGCTTCAACGAGAAGTCGTCCGTGATCAACTGGTCGAAAGGAATCATGAATTGCGGGAACACCTTGCCCAGGTTTTTGAAGGTATCAACAGGCGATAGCGCTTTCCAGCTCCATAACCCGTCATCAAGTTCCAGGCTTCCGGAGTCTCCCGCCGCAACTCTTTTCCAGACTTCCGGGTGCAGCAGGAAAAATCTCACGCGCTGGTTCTGCTCCTCGATGGCCTGTAAGTTATCGATCTCGCCGTTTAAAAGAACCCCCTGCTTGTTGACCAGAAAGTACTCTATAGCCGGGTCCGACTGCCCCGGTGCACGCACGAGATTAAACAGGTATTTCATCTCAATGTTGACAATGACAATCCCGCGGCGCTTCCGGTTGCTGTCCTCAAGGGGTGTGGCGATACGGATCATCGGACTCGGGGGCATCACGACCTGTCCGTGCTCTTCATTCAGGTCAATGCGGGAGATATACAGTTCACCCGGCAGGAGCGCATCCGCATCTGCGAAGTAATAGCGGCTGCTCTTGTCCTGAAGATCCCGCGGGGCCTCCACGTAAGGCGCCCCCTGATCACGCGATATCCTTACCTTTTCATGTCCGGACTCATCAATCCAGCGAACCTGCTGATACTGCGGGTTGCGGCGTGCGAGCGTCAGGAAAGAGGACTCCAGTGAACGCAGGTTTCCCGGTGAGGGCGAATCCAGGGCTCTCAGGGTAGTCGCTTCAACAGAAAGGGAGCGCAGATGTTGCAGTGAATCCAGCACTTCGGCGCCGACAAACCCGCTTATCAGATAGAGCCTGCTGCTGTCACGATCAATCAGATTCTTGATCTGTGTTTCCGAACGCAAGGATGCGAAGGAAACACCCAGCGCCACCACGACGGCCGCCACCGGCAGGAAAAGGGCAAGAAACAGATACCTGTTAATGCGGCTGCCCTGGCGGCCAGCGGTTGAGTCATTTATTGGCATCTTGTCCATGATAAAAAAGTGACGGGGACATTCCGATCTATCGTTCTCAACCCGGTGCGGACCGGTCTGGTGGCATCCCGGCGATCACCCCTGGTCCAGTTCTCAGGTAATGCAGTGAACGAAACCGGTGGCCTCATCACCGTCGCATGTTGCTGTCAACGGTTGGTAGCAAACGATGCAGAGCGCAGAGTGGCCTGTATGCGCTTTTTCATGACGCGCCCGATCAGTCACTGATCGGGCGTATACGGTACATCATGGACAAGGGTCTGCCAACCGGCAACGACCGATTGAGGCGGGAGCCCGAACAGGTTCTCGCTGTCAACCCGGCGAACAACCCGCGTGGCAGGCCCGGGAAAGGGCAGATTTAAAATGTATCCGGTCCATACAGCAAGGGGCTCGCCGCAACCGGGTGGCCGGGAAACCGGGAGCAGAAAAAGTTTAGCGGCGTATTGAATCCCGATATAAGGAGTAAATACGCCCCGACACACCTCAGACCTGATCGAGCGCCTGGCTCACATCCTCAATGATGTCATCGATATTCTCGATTCCCACGGATATGCGCACCAGGTCGGCACTGACGCCGGCGGTTTTCAGCTCGGCATCATTCAATTGCCGGTGCGTGGTAGAAGCCGGATGACAGGCCAGTGACTTGGCGTCGCCGATATTCACCAGTCGCAATATCATCTGCAGGGCATCGATAAACCGTCCACCCGCCTCGATGCCGCCCCTGATGCCAAAACTCAGAATCCCCGAAGCCTTGCCGCCGGTAATCTTCCGGCAGGTCTGGTAAAAAGGGCTGTCCGGCAACGCCGCATAGTTTACCCAGCTGATCTTGTCATGGTTACTGAGATAGACGGCAAGTTTTTCGGCATTTTCGCAATGCCGCTCCATCCTCAGACCCAGCGTCTCCAGGCCCTGCAGGATAAGAAACGCATTCATCGGCGAAAGCGCGGCGCCGGTATTCCTGAGCGGCACTACCCGGCAACGTCCGATGTAGGCCGCCGGACCGAGCGCCTCCGTATAGACTACGCCATGATAGGAAGGATCGGGCTCGTTCAGCATGGGAAACTTTTCCTTGTTGGCCACCCAGTCGAAGGCGCCGGAATCGATAATCACACCGCCGATCGAATTCCCGTGACCGCCGATGTATTTGGTCAGGGAATGGATAACGATAGCCGCGCCCAGTTCGATCGGTCGGCACAGATAGGGCGTCGCAACCGTGTTGTCCACCATCAGTGGAATGCCGTGCCGCCCGGCAATTTCCGCCAGCCGGGCGATATCAACGATATTGCCCGCGGGGTTGCCAATGGACTCGCAGAAAATCGCCCGGGTGTTTTCATCAATCGCCTGCTCGAATCCGTCAAAGTCATCTGCCGAAACCATGCGTACTTCAATGCCCTGCCTCGGCAGGGTGTGCGCAAACAGATTGTAGCTGCCACCGTATAACTGGCTGGTGCTGACGATATTGGATCCGACGCTGCAAATACACTGAATGGCATAGGTTATCGCCGCCATCCCGGAGGCCACCGCCAGCCCGGCGATGCCGCCTTCCATGGCGGCCAGCCGCTGCTCCAGCACATCGGTGGTCGGGTTCATGATCCGGGTATAGATATTTCCCTTGACCTTCAGGTCAAACAGATCGGCGCCGTGCCGGGTGTTATCGAAGGTATAGGAAGTCGTTTGATAGATCGGTACAGCAGCCGCCTTTGTCGTTGCCTCGGACTCATAGCCGCAATGCAGGGCCAGGGATTCCAGCTTCATAATTGCTCCTCATAAAACGAAACGGGTGCCAGTGCACAATGATCGGCAATATGCGCCCTGACGCCTTGATACCTATTGAAGAAATGACTCGGGCCGGAAGGGCACTTACTTGAGTCGAAGTCGTTGCAAACAGCCACGGAATCCACGGATGACACAGTATTTTTCTGTGAATAGTCCGTGTTTTCCGTGTACTTTCGTGGCCATTGGTTCTTCGATACAAGAACGATAACCCTCAGGCAATCTCCATTCGGCTCAGACCGTATGAACTTTCCCGGCGAGCTCAGTCAGCATTCCCAGGCAACTCTCCCCACTTAACAGCCTCGGCTCAAAGTTCTGCGAGACGGCATACTTCAACAGCGTCGGTTGGGTGACAGAGGATTCCGGCACATACCCCATTGACCATTTTGTAAACAACCGCGTGGACAGAACACGATAATCAACGATCATGGGATTCTGATGCCGCTTGTCCCGGACAATCCTCGCGTAGGTTTTATTTACGGCTTCACGCGACCCTTCCAGGCACTGAACAAAGTTGTTATTGCAGAACAACAGGACGCCGGTGATGCCGTCTCTTTCATTATTGACACGCGACGCCTCAAGAATATCCATGAAATCCGTACTAACGGTCATTTCACTCGTGTAGGTCAGGCTCACCAGAAACATATCAACACCCATGACGAGAATATCTTTCAAGGCTCACCGGTAACAACAGGGGCAGACCCGCAGGGCCGCTGCGCAAAGAGTAATGCGACAGGAAACAATGTACAAACCATGAATGGTTTCAGGACAAGGCTCCTAGTGCTTCAGAATAGTTTTTTTACGTCGCGCGCAGCATACCGTGAAATGATACAGACAAGCAAAAATCCGCATATCCCGGCGCGTTGGGTAGCGTACGTGGTGTACCGCTGTCTGTCAGGTTCGCAATGAGCACGGACAGGAAAGGGATACCGGCCCATTTAATACCATTAATCAGGGCAGCGGAATAAATTCCTCCATATCCCCGGGCACTTTCGGGAAGCGGCCCTCCTGCCAGTCCCGGCGCGCCTGCTCGATGCGTGCCTTGCGGCTGGAGACGAAGTTCCAGTCGATATGACGCTCACCCGGATGTGCCCCGCCGATGATCGCAATGCGCGTGGCGGACCCGGCTTTGAGCATTATGCCCACGCGTGCAGCGAATACCGCCATGGCGTGTTCCGGGATGGCCGTGCCCGCCGCCGCAATACCGCCATGCACCACGTACACCGCACGCTCCTCCGCGTCCGGCAGCGCGATGGACTGGCCGGCCTGCAGGTGCGCCTCGGCGTACAGGGTATCGGCGAAGGTTTTCACCGGCGAGGTGACGCCAAAGGCCGTTCCGACCAGCACCCGTACGGCGACCCCGGCAACCGTCACAGCAGGCATGTCCGTGGCGGGATAGTGGTAAAACGCCGGGTCGGTTTCCTCGTCCGCCTCCGGCAGGGCAAGCCACAACTGCAGGCCGTGCTGGCGGTGAGGCATGGCGCGCAGCGCTTCGCGCTCGCGCTCCGAATGCACGATGCCGCGCCCCGCCACCATCAGGTTGATGTCGCCGGGGCGGATCGCCTGCAGGCTGCCGAGCGAATCGCGGTGCAGGATCTCACCCTCGAACAGGTAGGTCACCGTCGCCAGGTTCACATGGGGATGCGGGCGCACGTCGATGCCCTGTCCGGCCGGGAAGTCCGCCGGCCCCATCTCGTCGAAGAATATCCACGGCCCGACCATGTGGCGTCGCGCATTCGGCAAGGCACGGCGCACCGAAAAACCGCCGAGGTCGGTCTCCTTCGGCTCGATCAGCTGCTCGATTGCGCCGCACGGCTGGCCGGTCGCGCACTCCAGTTCAACGTTCGTGAATAGATTGCTCATCGGTCAACTCCCGTAAATGGCGTCAGCACCCTTCCCGTTTTGCAGCGGGCTACCTGAGCTTTGAACCCTCGCCAGCCTCTCTGCATTATCCGTTAACGCATCAGCGGCACAATCCCTGCACGCCAGCATCGGGATAATCCCTGTAAGTGACCGGATACATTTTTTCCCGCTAGCGAAGTGTCTTGAAAGCATGGCAAGAAAATGTGTCCGGCCCGAATGGCGCTTACTCAAGAGATATCGTTCTTATATTAAAGAACCAATGGCCACGGAAGCACACGGAACATACGGAATATCCACAGATAACTTCTGTGTCTTCCGTGGATTCCGTGGATTCCGTGGCTATTTATCACGATTTCGCCTTAAGTACGCGCCATTCGTAACCGGCCCCTTAAACGCCATTAATTACCCCAATGATTATGGGCTGCAAAGCACAACCGCCTGTGGGAAACTGTGCGCCTGACGAATCGATCGGGTCTCCCCCTGCTGATTCCGCTTCATCCGATCCAGCCATGAAACCGATCCCCTTCAACAACACCTACGTCAACCTGGGCAATGACTTTTACGTCAGAACCGCGCCCTCCCCGGTTTCGAATCCGGCACTGATTGTTTTCAATCAGGCGCTCGGCGATGAACTCGGGCTGTCGGACACCTGTCTGAACTCACCCGGGGCCGCCGCCATTCTGGCCGGCAATCGAACCCCCGAGGGCGCCGAACCGCTGGCCATGGCGTATGCCGGCCACCAGTTCGGAAACTTCGTTCCGCAACTGGGGGATGGCCGCGCCATCCTGCTCGGCCAGGTTGCCGGCCCGGATGGCGTTCAGCACGACATTCATCTGAAAGGATCCGGTCGCACGGCCTATTCGCGTGGCGGTGACGGACGTGCCGCGCTGGGACCGGTGCTGCGCGAATACCTGGTCAGCGAGGCCATGGCAAAACTCGGCGTGCCCACCACGCGCGCCCTGGCCGCCGTGACCACGGGCGAGCAGGTCGCCAGGCAGGAACTGCTGCCCGGCGGCGTCATTACCCGCACCGCCCTAAGCTTTGTGCGCGTCGGCACCTTCGAGTTCTTCGCCTCGAGAAACAACCCGGCCGCCGTGACCCGGCTCGCCGATTACGTCATCGAACAGCACTATCCCGGGTGCCGTGATGAACCGAATCCCTATGTTGCCCTGTTAGAGGCCATTATCGACCGGCAGGCCGCGCTGATCGCGCAGTGGATGCAGTTCGGTTTTATCCATGGCGTGATGAACACCGACAACATGTCGATTGCGGGCGAGACCATCGACTACGGTCCCTGCGCGTTCATGGATCATTATGCCCATGACCAGGTGTACAGCTCGATCGATCGCTTCGGACGCTATGCCTATAACAACCAGCCGAACATCGGAGTGTGGAACCTGACGCGGCTGGCGGAAACGCTCCTGCCCCTGCTGGCGGACGGGCCCGAGGCCGCCGTCGAGGCCGCACAGGCGGCATTGCAGGCGTATGCCCCGTCATACGCGCGTTACTGGCTTGACGGGATGCGCGTTAAAACCGGCCTGCGAACCCCCGACGACCACGACAAGGCACTGATCAACGAGCTGCTGGAAATCATGCACGCCAACCGGGCGGACTTCACCCTCACGTTCCATTACCTGTCGACACTGGAAGTCGACTCACCGGATCAGGACGGCAACGCGCGGGCCCTGTTCGGCGACCCGGCGGCATTCGATCACTGGGCCCGGCAATGGCGCGCACGCCTGCGCCGGGAAGGCAGCGACGATGCGACACGCCGGGCGCGGATGCAGGCGGTCAACCCCGTGTATATACCGAGAAACCACCGGATAGAAGCCGCCATCCGCGCGGCGGAAGATCATGACGATTTTTCGGCGTTCCACGCTCTCCATGCCGTGCTGCAAAATCCTTACAGGCTACAGCCGGGGAAGGATGCCTACCTGCTGCCACCGCAACCGGACGAGGTCGTGCAACAGACATTCTGCGGAACGTAAAACGGGCCGGATACCCTTGAACAGGGTATCCGGCCCCCGCATTCACGCGGCGTATTTCTCCTTCGCCTCGCGGGCGCGCTGCGCCTCGTCCGGGTCGTAGGCCTTGCCCGACCAGAGCATTTCGTAGGCAATTTCCTCGTTGCCGTTCTCGCACAGGGCCAGCACCTCGCGAAACAGCGGCTGGAAAGTCTCGCTGCGATGGGAACGCTCGTGGTCCTCGAAAGAACGCCAGAACGTCACGATCAGCGCCTCGCGGTCCTTCAGCGGGCTGGTGACCGCCTGGCCGATGGTCGAGCCTTCATTGGAGATCTCACCGCTGTTCAGAACCACGAAGCCGCCCACGAAACCGGTGTCGGAATGGTAGGTCTTCACGTTCTCGCACAGCATGGCGACCCGCTCCTGAAGGTCGTCGACCGTGTACCCGTCCTTGAGAAGCACCCGGTTCACGGTCACGACGCCGTCGGCGGGAAAGTCAGGAATCAGATTACGCATGACAACCTCCTATATCGGTAATTTAGCGTGTTTTAATATTATGAAACCCGACTGTTTTAGTCAAGTATTACGAACGGCATACCCCCGTTGCCCCCCGCCCGGGTGGCATGGAATTCCTTTTACGAATAAGGGACCCGGAACCTCACCAACACAGGGCTGAAGACATTTTCTGACCCGGGCAAACACCCCGCCGGAGGAATGAATCCGGTCATATCACGGGCGGCGCAGATTCCCGTCACCTGTGCTATGAGTACACTATGCTTCCCGACCGGGTTTTACATCGCTACCTGATCGCCAGCGTGTTCGCCGCTGTCGCGGTGGCCATCGCAGGCAGTCAACCGGAGTCTGTATCCATGTCCGAACCGCGCATCCAAACCGCTGCCCGGCTGATGGATGAGTTCGCCGCGCATACCCGGGCGGATGCCGGCCAGCCTCCGCGGCGCTATCTGTGGACCGATGGGTTTGCGGTGTGCAACTACCTCGGCCTGGCGCGTGCGACTGGCAACCCGGTCTGGCGCCAGCGCGCGCTGGCGCTGGTCGAAGAGGTGCACCACACGCTCGGTCGGCATCGTGCCGATGATCACCGCCACGGCTGGATCAGTGGACTGGGCGAAGCCGAAGGTGAAGCCCACCCCACCGCCGGCGGGCTGCGTATCGGCAAACCCCTGCCGGAGCGGACGCCCGGCGAGCCGCTTGACGAACGCCGCGAGTGGGATCGCGACGGCCAGTACTTCCACTACCTGACCCGCTGGATGCACGCCCTCGACCAGCTCGCGCGCGCCACCCGTGAGGCGCATTACAACCAGTGGGCACGCGAACTCGATGCAACCGCATTCCGCGCCTTCAGCTACATCCCCGCGCCACCGCTGCCGACGCGTCGCATGCACTGGAAAATGAGTATCGACCTGTCACGCCCGCTGCTCGCCTCCATGGGCCAGCACGACCCGCTGGATGGGTACCTCACCACCCTGGAGCTGCGCGTCACGGCCGCCTCGCTGGCGCAGGCACAGGCGCAACCGGACCTGGCGGAAGAGCGCCGTGAATACGCGGCGATGGTGCGTCGCGGCGACTGGGCCACAGACGACCCGCTGGGAATCGGCGGGCTGCTGGTCGACGCCTGGCGGGTGCAGCAACTCTCGCAGCAGGGCGCCGACATCGAGCCGAACCTGTTCGAGCGCCTGCTCGATGCCGCGCACAGTGGACTGGCCATCTACGTCCGGGGTGGCGATCTGCAACTGCCGGCCCGCTACCGGCTGGCGTTTCGCGAGCTCGGACTGGCAATCGGTCTGCACGCCGTGGAACGCATGCAGGCCGCCGACCCGGGTCAGCGAGCGCAGCTGGAGGGGCTCGTGCAGTACCTGCCGCTGGCTGGCGACATCGAGGCGTTCTGGCTCGACCCGGCTCAGCAGCGTTCGGCCACATGGATCGAACACCAGGACATCAACACGGTGATGCTGGCGACCAGCCTGGTGCCGAACGGCTACCTCGACCTGCGCTAGGAGCCTGTCGGGTTTGGGTGATCGTAGCGAGCATGGTGGGAGAGCGAGCACAGAGGTTCACGATATCGAGGCGCATAGTGGTTCTATGCAACGAAATATCGGGGAACTATGGGCCGCTCTCCCGCCTGCGCAGCAGATCAATCCTGAATCCGACAGGCTCCTAGTCAGCACATAACGGGGCCGGATACATTACCCGGGCAATGTGTATCCGACCACGTCAAGGACTGGGATTGGGATGCGCCTCGTGGATCGCCTGTATCCCCTCCAGCACCTCTGTGGACAATTCCAGGTCGATGCTGGCGATGTTGCTGCGCAGCTGCTCCATGGTCGTGGCACCGATGATGGTACTGGTCAGAAACGGCCGGCTGCTGGCAAAGGCGATCGCCATCTGCGCACAGTCCAGGCCGTGGGCGCGCGCCAGTTCGGCATACGCCGCGGTGGCCTTTTCAGCGGCCGCACTGCTGTAGCGCGTGTAGTCCGGGAACAGGGTCAGCCGCGCCCCCGGCGGACGCTCGCCGTTCAGGTACTTGCCGGAGAGCACGCCGAAACCGAGCGGGGAATAGGCCAGCAGACCGCAGCGTTCGCGCCATGACACCTCGGCGGCGCCGACTTCATAGGAACGGTTCAGCAGGCTGTAGGGGTTCTGCACCGTCACCACGCGCGGCAGGTCCAGCTGTTCGGCAACCTGCAGGAAGCGCATGATGCCCCACGGGGTCTCGTTGGACAGGCCGACATGGCGGATCTTGCCGGCCTGCACGAAATCCTGCAGCACCGCCAGCGTCTCGGCAACAGGGGTCAGGTCGTCCTCGTCTCCGGGTTCGAAGCCCAGCCTGCCGAAGAAATTCGTGTTGCGTTCCGGCCAGTGCAGCTGATACAGGTCGATGCAGTCGACCTGCAGACGCCGCAGGCTGCCCTCCAGCGCCGCCTGCAGGTTTGCCCGGTTGAAACGCGTCCGGCCCTTGCGGATATGGTCGATCCAGCCCTCCCCGGGACCTGCGATCTTGCTGGCCAGCACGATACGTTCGCGGTTGCCGGTTTTCTTCAGCCACTCGCCAATGATCGCCTCGGTCTGTCCGTAGGTGTCCGAACGCGGCGGGATCGGGTACAGCTCCGCGGCGTCGAAGAAATTCACGCCCTGCGTGATCGCGTAGTCCATCTGCCCGAAAGCCTCGGCCCGGGTGTTCTGCTCCCCCCAGGTCATGGTTCCCAGGCAGATGACGCTGACCTTGACTTCGGTGTTGCCGAGTGTTCGATACTGCATTGATCCTGCCTCCGCGCGACTGTGCCTGTCGCAAGTGTAGCGAAAAAAATAATGAGATCTGATTCCGATGGCGCTTACTTGAGCCCAGATGCAAATATATGGCCACGGAACCACACGGAAGACACGGACAGTATTTGTGTTTATTCCGTGTGCTTCCGTGGAAATTTATGCTTTATATAAAAGACGATTTCCGTCAAGCAAGTGCCATTCGGCTCAGACACAATGGATCAGAGACCCTGTTGACGAATCAATCGAGTCCACCCCGTTGATTCGCTGTTATTGCTGTTTATCTTTATGATGTACTCTCACCTGCATGCGCAAACGCACCCGCATTCGCACCCGCAGCTGTTACCGCATTGCGCTCGCCGCATTATTAGTGGTGGCGGCCTTGTGGTCCTGCTCCACCACTCCGCCGCGCAATCTCAATGACAGCTGCGAGATCTTCGACGAAAAAAGCGGCTGGTACAAGGACGCAAAGCGCGCCTACGAACGCTGGGGCGTGCCGATTCATGTGCAGCTCGCCATCATCTACCAGGAATCGAAGTTCGTGGATGACGCCAAACCGCCGCGCGACTACCTGCTGTGGGTCATACCCTGGGGACGGGTGTCATCCGCCTACGGCTATGCCCAGGCCAAGGACTCCACCTGGGACTGGTACCGTGAAAAATCCGGCAACCGCTTCGCCGGCCGCGACGACTTCGCGGACGCCGTGGACTTCATCGCCTGGTACGGCAACATGAGCCATCGCATGCTGGGCATCTCGAAGTGGGACGCCTACCGCCAGTACCTCGCCTACCACGAGGGACAGGGCGGCTACAAACGCAAGACCTATGAAAAGAAACCCTGGCTGATCAAGGTCGCGCACCAGGTGGACAACCGTGCGAAGCGTTACCACACCCAGCTGGCGCAGTGCGAAGAAGAACTCAACAGCGGCTGGAGCCTGTGGCCGTTTTGAAGTAGTAAAAAAAACAGGGCACAAAAAACAGGGGACAGACCACGATTTCCACTACCCTTTTACCGGCCTTCCTGACTTACCTGGTGTCACGCGACGCTGCAACATGGCTTCGACTTCTGCGCTGAATCGGGAGTCACCGAGTACGAAATTGCCGTTGGTCGCCTGCCCGGTCAGATCCTCTGGATAGCGTTGGTAATCATCCGCGCAATAGAAACAGGTCGTCCGATTATTGCCTCGCTGGATGATATGCCAGGGGATGCCCGCCACGGCCAGACGTGCACGTCGCGGCATACGAGACCTCCTTGTCCATGTGGTACTCAGACTGCAGCCGGTAGCCTGACGCATATCAACAGGCACTTCAGTCAGATAAATGACTCAGAAACCGTGGTCTTTCCCAATTGTTTGTGGATTTTTATATAAGAGTTTGATAATATACTAACATCCATTACTTGCCTTCGCGAGATATCAAGATGCTAAAGAGAACCGTGGTTATATTGGCTGCCGCGGCGTTCTTTTGGGGAGCAGTACCGACCCAGACCGCCCAGGCACGGGATGATATCTGGGATCTGATGAATCCCTCGTGGTGGGCCGACCAGATATTCGATGACGATCACGATGACTGGTGGTACTACCGCCACCATGCTTACAGTCCCTACCTGGGCGCTCCCTATGTCCAGCGTCCTCGAGTTATCGTGATACAGCCGCCTGAAACACAGGCACAAAATCCCGAGACCAGGGCACCTGAATAATCTGAATCAAAGGGGGCAGACCCCCCTTGA
>Ga0210144_1000296_pt1 | contig 28539 bp, 26 predicted proteins | sample Muzzi_PWA_D2_FD_185532 | JGI IMG/M metagenome (GOLD analysis project Ga0210144, IMG submission 185532) | Wetland microbial communities from San Francisco Bay, California, USA, that impact long-term carbon sequestration - Muzzi_PWA_D2 (SPAdes) | ecosystem: Environmental > Aquatic > Marine >...
GACCGCTTCCCGACGAGGGCGAAGCGGCGGCCACTCCGCCGCCTTCGGCCCCGACGACAGCAGAGCTGTCTCCCGAGCTGGTCGCCCGGGTGCGCGATCGGGTGTTCACCGCCGCGACCAAGGACGTGACCAGCGAGGCGGCGCGCGTCGCCCTGGTGGCGCAGCTGAATGCGCTCGCCCGTTACGGCGATCTGCCGTCGCGGTGGGCGCTGGTCAAGAACTATCACCAGGCACAGGTGATCCGCGAGGGCGTCACACCCGCCGAGATAACCCGCTATGGCCTCGACATCCTGGTTACCAATCCGGAGGGCGTGGAAAAGGCGGACTTCGAGTTCATCTTCGACGTGACGGCGATGACCGAGGAAGGCACCATCGACGCCTTCGGCGAAGCGCTGGTGGCGGCGGTCCGCGACGACCCGCGCCTGCAGGATCCGCTAACGCTCGGCTCGATCATGCAGCACCTCATCTTCGCACCCGGCGCCTGTGACGCCATCCTCAAGGCGTCCGAGGCGGCCGGCATTGCCGATGTCGGTGACGACGGATGCGGCGAGGGTGCCAAGCAGGCGCTGATTGCGTTCGCCGAGATCACGGGCCCTGCGGGTATCGAGGAGAAAGCCCGCACGGCGGCGGCGACGGAGCTTGCCCGACTGGACGCCGAGGCGCAGTAAGGCGGACAGTGCCCGTGAGTAGGCATCGGTGGCGACGCGGCGTTGCCCAAAGTGACCCCCCCGGGTTGGCGCGGCGCGTTCCGCTTGACAATTCCGTCTGTCGTCCTCCGGCTTGACCGGAGGACCCGGTACCAAGTGCGAAAGCACAGGTGCGTCGGGCCCGGCACACACACGCGGCATTGTAGTGCCACATGGAGAGCGGTCCTTCGGTCACGCCGGAGGACGACGGAGGAGGGAGCGAGGCGGTGGACAGCAAAGGCCACAGGACATGCGCTCCGCGCCGAGCCTCGCAGAATCCCCACCGGCGAGGAGCGCGTCTAGCGGCGAATCTTGGTAGGAGATCAGCCAAAGCCTGCCGTGCGAGGGGAGTGCCATGACCGACAAAGCATTTCTGGCGCGCGCGATCCGGGCGGGCCGGGGGAGCGAACCCGCCGATCTTGTCGTCAAGAACGTCGGCCTGCTCGATCTGGTGTTCGGTGGCATCACCACCACCGACCTCGCTGTCTGCGGCGACCGCATCGTCGGCACGTATCACAGCTACTCCGGCGCCCGCGAGATCGATGGCCGTGGGCTCTTCGCAGTCCCGGGTTTCATCGACACCCACCTCCATATCGAGTCGTCGCTGGTTACCCCTGCCGAGTTCGACCGCTGCGTCCTGCCCCACGGGGTCACCACGGCGATCTGCGATCCGCATGAGATTGCGAACGTGCTTGGCGCCGAGGGCATCCGCTATTTCCTCGATTCGGCCGAGGCGACGGTGATGGACCTGCGGGTACAGCTTTCCTCCTGCGTGCCGTCCTCCAGCTTCGAGACCTCGGGCGCGACGCTCTTGGCCGAGGACCTCCTGCCGTTCCGGGATCATCCCAAGGTGATCGGGCTCGCCGAGTTCATGAACTTCCCGGGCGTGCTGGCGGCCGACCCGGAGGTCCTCGACAAGCTGGCGCCGTTCCAGGACGGACACATCGACGGCCATGCGCCGCTCGTTCGCGGCTACGACCTCAACGGCTACCTCACGGCGCGCATCCTGACCGACCACGAGACGACGACGGCCGACGAAGCGCGCGAGAAGCTCCGCAAGGGGATGACGATCCTCATCCGCGAGGGCTCGGTCTCGAAGGACATGCACCGCCTCGCCGAGGTGCTCGACGAGAACACCTCGAGCTTCATGTGCCTGTGCACCGACGACCGCAATCCGCTCGACATAGGCGAGCAGGGACATCTCGACTACATGATCCGAACGCTGATCGGGCTGGGGCGGCCGCTCCATCACGTCTATCGGGCGGCGAGCTGGTCGGCCGCCCGCGCCTTCGGGCTGCGCGATCGCGGCATGATCGCTCCCGGTCGCCGGGCCGACATCGTGCTGGTCGACGATCTCGCCGACTGCTCAGTGCGGACGGTGATCTCGGCCGGACGGATCGTGGAGCCCGCCTTGTTCGAGAACCGGCCGAAGATCGAGCCGGTGGGGCTTGACAGCATGAGGGCCGAGCGGGTGACTGCCGCCGATTTCGAGATCGCCGGCGGGCCGGCCGAGCTGCCGGTGATCGGGGTCGAGGCCGGCCTGATCATCACCCAGAACCGCAAGATGGCGGTGCGGTCGAAAGGCAATGTCCGCCTCGCCGACCCGGCGGCCAACATCGCCAAGGTGGCCGTCGTCGCGCGTCACGGCCACAACCGCAACATCGGCAAGGGATTCGTCACCGGGTTCGGACTGCAGCGGGGCGCGATCGCCTCGTCGGTGGCCCACGACGCCCACAACATCTGCGTCATCGGCGTCGACGACCACGACATGGCGGTCGCCGTCAACCGGCTGATCACGCTCAAGGGCGGCTTTGTGGTCGCCTCAGGCGGCGAAGTTCTTGCCGACCTTCCCCTGCCGCTTGCCGGTCTGATGAGCCTCGGTTCTTTCGAGGCGGTCCGCAGCGGCCTCGTGCCCCTCCGCAGCGCGGCGCGCGGTCTCGGATGCACGCTGGACGAACCATTTCTCCAGGTCGCGTTCCTTGCGCTCCCGGTCATCCCCCACCTGAAGATCACCGACCTCGGCCTCTTCGACGTCGACCGCTTCGCTCTGGTCGAGGGTTAGCGGGACCCGGTTATCCTGCACGATGGCGCCGAGCGGCTCGTCGCGGACGGCGGCCTGGTTCCGGCCGCCGACGAAATAGGCGAGGAGCGCGAGGCTGACGGCGATGGCGATCGGCAGGGCGCTCGGTCCGAAGACGTCGATGAGGTAGCCGATCGGCGTCGAGCCGACGACAGCGCCGGCCGAGTATGCCATCGCGAAGCCGGTGGAGACGACGGCGAGCATCCGGCCGCGGAAGTCCTGGCCGATCAGGATCAGTCCCAGGGTGTACACCGCGCCGAGCGTCCCGCCGGCGACGAACAGGGCGACCACGAGAACGCCGGTGTTGTCGGCCACCAACGGCAGCGGCGCGGCGACCAGCAGGGCGGGGATGGCGCACAGCCGGAACAGCCGCCACCGTCCGTAACGGTCGGCGGCCAGCCCGACGACCCCGACAAGGATCACCTCGCCGAGGCCGAACACCGCCACCAGCTTCGAAGCGTCGGCGTCGGACAGCCCGTGGGCAACGGCAAACAGCGGCAAGAGGCTCTGGATGACCGCCGAAGCGAGCCCGATGAGGAACGACGCGACGATGAGCGATCGGGCGAGAGAAAATGCCGCGCGGAAGCCGGAACCGCTCTCCATCGGACCGGGCGCGCCCGATGCGACGCCGGGATCCTCGCCGACGGTGAACGCGATGATGAAGCCGAGGGCCAGCGGCACCATCGCCACGATGAGAGGCAACGAGCCGACCACGCCGGTGGCACTGACAAGCAGCGGGCCGAGAAACTGCGCGCCGGTATAGAGGATCATCGCCAGCGACATGATCCGACCCCGGCGGTCGTCGCTGACGACACCGTTCAGCCAGATTTCGGTGGTCGCCCACAGGGCGGCGAAGCACGCCCCCATGACGAAGCGCGCTGCAAACCACACGAAGACGCTGTCGAAGGCGAGGATGGCGCCGAAGCAGAGGAACGGCACGGCGTACATGGCGGCGGCGAGCCGTGCGGTGCCGACGGTCGCCAGCAGCCGCGGCAAAAAGGGCCCGACGAACAGGATGCCGGCGCCGGCCAGGGACGCATTGAGCCCGATCGCCCAGTTCGCCAGGTGGTGCTTTTCGAGGGCCAGCGAGAAATAGGGGTAAGCGAAGGCCGAGATGACCGCCTCGCTGGTCAACAGGAAGAGAATGCCGATGATCGGCCACGCCGCCGCCCGTGACGGGCGGACGCCTTCGAGGGCATGGTCCTCGTTGGCGACCACCCGCGTCCGCCTTGCCCGATCCGGTGAGGCGACCGGCTCGTAGCGGTCGACGTCATGGCGCGCGGCAAAGGTCACAGCGTCGGCCCTCCCGCGAGGAACGGGGAGGAGGCGACGGGAATGCGGCCGTCAGCGCTTGGCGGCAAAGCCGCCGGGGTGATAAGGGGCCGGCATCCGTTCTTCGCCGGGGATTCGCTTTCGCCATGATGCTCGTGCCGACCTACCTCGACAAAAGCCTCGTGCACGGCATCGGTATCTTCGCCCGCGATTTCATTCCCAAGGGAACCCGCGTCTGGGAGTTCACGGCCCGATGCGACCAGGTCTACGGCGAAGAAGATCTTGCCGCGCTTCTGCCGCTGCAGCGCGACACCATCCTGTTCTACGGCTATGTCGAGCCGGGCCGCGACGGCGTCGTCCTGTGCTGCGACAACGCCAGGCACTTCAACCTGCTGCGGGACGCCAACTGCGGTTCCGGCGACCACGCGGTCGACGGCTACATCTCCACGCTGGCGCTCCGCGACATCGCCGCCGGCGAGGAACTCACCTACCCGTTCGAGGAGGACGCCGATGCGCGGCGCAAGCTCGGCGACGCCGAGTTCGCGCGGCAGACCGCCGGCGGGTAACCCGCCCGACGCGGTTCCGGTGCCGTGTGTCGCGGACAGCATGGACCGGCCCCTCCACTCGACGGCGTCAGATCTCGCAGCGTCCTTCCGGGCACCAGCACTGGATGCCCTCGGGGATCAGATTGAAGGTGCGGTAGTCGACAGTGATCTCCTCGCCCGCCTCGATGTCGCGGTCGGCGTAGACGTAAAGCTTGTCCTCGACGCGCGCGCTCGGCCGGCAGCTGTGGTTGAGGAAGTCGACGCCATCCGGCTCCCACTGGGGCAGGAGGCACAGCAGCTTGGAACCTTCGCGCTTCAGATGCAGGGATTGGCGCCACCAGAAAACGTCGAGTTCATCCTTGCGGTCGAGGTCGACGATCACGGCCTTGCCGTCGAAGAAGCCGATCAACTCATCCTCGCGGATCTTGGCCTTGGCAAAGACCCCTTTGTGCTCCGCGCTGAAGTTACGAACCTCGACGAGTTGGGTATTGGTGTAACTCATGGCCTCTGATCACCCTGTCCCTCTGATCGCCAGCAGCATCAGGCGGAGCAACTGCGCGCCTCAGTGGACCGTCGGACCACCAGAACCGAGGTAACGCATCACCGCCGCCGAAACCGCGCCGCTCGCGGTATCCGCAAATGCGTATATGTGGCTTGTTCGTAGCGTTAACAATTCCTTACCGTGCCCGGTAAAAAACTAAGCGCCTCGGTTAACCCGATGTCAACCTTAGTTGGTTGCGCCGTCGGCCTGGGCAGGCGTTTTTGAGGGAGAAAATCACCAGCAATTACCGAACGTTAACCATAACAATCGATAAACTGGTCGAGCGACCGGCATGGGGACGCGGCGGTCGGCCTACCTCGGCCCAACCAAAAGTTGAAAAGGGGAGAGTCGATATACTTCGTATTCGTGGTTAGTAGGCGAACGGTGATAACACCCGCGAATATCGGCCGAGAAACCGCCCTCGGCTTCAGCCTTCACCATCTGGCAGCTGCCGCATTACTTGCGTCAGCTTGGTAGTTCGCGCCAAGAAAGCGTCCCTTAAACAAATGGAAATTGTTTTCACCCAACCTGCGCTCGTTTTTGGGCCAAGAAAGCGTACGCCGAGATGGAAAAAGCAATCACCGGCCGGATTACCCTCAATCTCATCGCCGGGATCGTCATCACCGTCGTCACAGTCTTCGTTGCCATCTTCTGGATGGCGGCGCGCCAGAACCAGCAGGCCGCGGAGTCGACCGAGACGATGGTCGTCGGCGGCGTCAAGGCGATCGCCCGAAAGGCCGAATCGCTCGCCAGTGACTACGGGTGGTGGGATGACGCTTATACGGCTTATGTCAAGAAAGACGCGGACTGGTTCGAGACGAACTTTGGCGAAAGCGTTCAGGAAACCGAAGTCGCGGACCTGTTCGCGGTGGTCTCGACCAAGGGAACGATCGACTACAGCTGGGTGCTCGGCGACGAACTGGTAGCTGACAAGATCCTGTCGCCGCAGGTGATCGAGCGCGTCGAGGGCATCGCCAAGGAGTTGCCGACCGACAACCTCTCGGCGCGCCGGGCTTTCGTCGATGCCGGCACCGAGCCGATGGTGATTGCGGTCTCGCGCATTACGCCTTTCCTCAGCGACCCCAATATCGATCCGAATGTGCTCCCGCTGCTAGTCGTCGGTCTCTCCTTGAACGACCAGCGCCTCTCTGATCTCGGCAAGACCTTCCTCATCGACGACCTCCACTTCGAACCGGCCACCCCGGCCACGACGGATGTCTATGCCAATTTCCCGTCCGTGCTGGATGTCTTCGGCAACCCGCTCGGCCACTATGTGTGGACGCAGCCGACGCCGGGTTATGCGGTTCTGCGCAACGTTCTGCTTCCTATCACCGTTGCGCTGGCGCTGTTCTGCGTCGTCGCTTTCGCAACCGCCTTCCGGGCACGCCGCATCGCGATCGCCCTGACCGAAAGCGAAAAGGAAGCGGTCATCGCGGCGCGCACCGACAGCATGACCAATCTGATAAACCGCGCCGGCTTTACCGAGCTGCTCGACTCAGCCGACTATCAGGACGCCTGCGCCGACGGCAAGCTTGCCGTCGTCTACATGGATATCAACGGCTTCAAGGCCGTCAACGACTCGATCGGCCACCACGGCGGCGACGAACTCGTGAAGGCGCTCGCGGCGCGCGTGACATCCGTGCTTCCGACGGAGGCACGCTTCGCCCGGATCGGTGGCGACGAGTTCGCCGTGGCGATGGTCGGGGAGTCCGTCCGGGAAACCGCGGCCAACGTGGCGGGGAAGGTGGTTCATTGTCTCGACCAGCCCTTCACCGTTCACGGCTTCGAATTCCATGTCACCGTGGCCGTCGGATACGCGGTCGCCGGCGGCACCGGGCTCACTCCGAGCGAGATCGTCCGCCGCTCCGACATTGCCATGTACCACGCCAAGAACGGCGCCGAACGCGAGGCCGTCCTCTACAATTCGACGATGGAGACGGGCGCGCTGGAGAAGAAGCAGGTCGAGACCTCCCTGCGCCGGGCGCTCGAGGTCGGAGAGCTCCGGGTGTTCTATCAGCCGGTGGTGCGCGCCAGCGACCTGTCGGTCGTCGGTCTGGAGGCGTTGGTGCGCTGGACCTCGAAGGAGCTCGGAACGGTTTCGCCAGGGATTTTTGTGCCGGTGGCCGAGGAGACCGGTCTGATCCACGATCTTGGCCGCTTCGTCATGGATCGCGTCTGCGAGGATGCGCTGAAATGGCCCCACCTGAGGATGGCGGTCAACATTTCGCCGGTTCAGCTTCGCGATCCCGATTTCACCAGGGAATTGCTGGCGGTCGTGATGCAGCACGGTCTCAAGCCCGAACGGTTCGAACTGGAGCTCACCGAGGGCATCCTGGTGAGCAATCCGACCATTGCCAAGCGGAAGCTCGCCAAGCTCAAGGAAATGGGCTTTACCCTGTCGCTGGACGATTTCGGCACCGGGTTCTCGTCGATCGGCTATCTGCGCCAGTTCCCGTTCGATATCCTCAAGGTCGACCGTTCCTTCGTGCGCGATATCGGGCTGAATGCGACCGCCAATGCGCTGATCCAGTCGCTGGTCTCTCTCGGCGACGCGATGGACCTCTCGGTGATCGCCGAAGGCATCGAGAACGAGGACCAGCTCAAGCTCCTGCGCCTTGTGCAATGCGAATATGTCCAGGGCTTCCTGATCAGTCGACCGGTGCCGGCCGAGGAGATTTCGGCGCTGCTCGAGGCAGCCGGCGAGGGTCGGCGGATCGTACTGGATCGGGAAGGCGAGCATCGGCTCGCCGCCGGACAGGCTTAGCACCGGCCAGGGTCGTCGCCGCGGCGAAAGAGATTTCGAGACCTGGCGAACCGGCGGCTGCCGCGTTCGCTAGCCTCAACGGGAACTCGGACTGCGCTCGCAAAGGCCATGCGGGATGCTGAAGATTCGTCGCACCATGGTGATCGGGCCTTAACCATCAATGTGTTGAATTGATCAGTTTCATGTCTCTTTAAGACCGCCCACCGACATTTTCGGCCGAGCGGTCGGGGAGGCGATCCGCCGCGAGCAGACGGCAATGCCGAAACTTGACAAGATCATAGCGCGCTTCGGTCTTCGCGTTGTCCTGCCCGCCGTCATCGTGCTCGTCGGCGCGCTGGCGATCGTCATCATTTCGCTCAGCGAGATGGCCAACGAGGTCAACCGCATCGAAGACAGACTGACCACCCGCTCGGCTGAGGCGGCGGTGCAGATCGTGCTGCGGCGGATCGGCGAAACGCATCACGACTACGCAGTGTGGGACGATGCGGTACGCGGTCTCTACGGAGAGGTCGATCAGGCTTTCGTCGACACCGGCTATGTCTCGTCGACAACCGAGGGCATCTTCTTCGACACCTTCGTCCTGCTCGACGAGTCGGGCAATCCCTTGCTCGGCTATCACGACGGTGAACGCCTGAATGAAAGCCCGGTGGAGATCTACGGCCCGCAGCTCGCCCAAATGATCGCCTCCCTGCCGCACGACCTTACGACCTACGCCGTCAGATCCGGGATTCTCAAGACCAAGTGGGGATTGGTGGCTGTCGCGGTCGGACCGATCGTCGCCTTTTCCGAAGACTATCAGCCGCGCCCGGCCGCAGCGCGCGTGCTGGTGATCAGTCAGGCCTTCGATCAGCAGACCGTCGCGAAATTGGGGACCGATTTCCAGATCGATGGTCTCCGGCTGGTGGATGCCGCGGGCACCGGGCCACGTTCGGTGCCAATCACCGACCCGTCGGGGCAGCCCGTCGGCGCTTTGACATGGGTGGCGCGCGGGCTCGGCGACGAGGCGCAGGCGCGCGTCAGCCCGACAGTCTTCGTCATGCTGGCGCTGATCTGCGCCACGATGATCTTTCTCCTGGTGATCGCCCGACGGAGCATCGGCGAGATCCGGCGGCGCGAGAGCGAAGCCAGGCACACGGCCACCCACGACGAGCTGACGGGCCTGCCCAACCGGGCAGCCGCCGTCGCTGCCATCGACAACGTGATCGCCAGCCGGGAACACGGTGTGAAGGTCGCCGTCATCTATGTCGACCTCGACCGGTTCAAGGAGGTCGACGAAGCCTATGGACACGAGGCCGGCGACCGGCTGTTGCGAAAGATCGCAATGCTGTTCGAGCAGTGCGCCAACGGGCACATGCTGGCGAAAGTCGGGGGCGATGAGTTCGTCTTCATGGTCGAGGACCGCAAGGCCACGAAGGTCGCCTGCGATATCGCCTGGAAGCTGATCGAATCGCTGGCCGCGCCCTTCGATCTCGAAGGGCGCGTGATTCCGATATCCGCCAGCATCGGGATCGCCGTGGCCGACACGATCGATCCGTCGGCCGAGGAGCTCCTGCGGCGCGCCGACGTGGCCATGTACGAGGCCAAGCAGCAGGGCTCGAACCGTTTCTTCGTGTACGAGCCGCTTGTCGACACTGTGCGGCACGAACGCATCGAGGCGGCTGACGACCTGCGTCGCGCCCTGCAAGGCGGAGAAAGTCTGTCGCTTGCCTATCAGCCGATCTTCGACGCCGATACCCGGGTGGTCGTCGGCGTCGAGGCGCTGCTCAGGTGGGACCGGCCGCTGTTCGGTCCGGTGCCGCCCGAGGTGTTCGTGCCGATCGCCGAGGAGGCGGGTCTGATCGACGAACTGAGCAAGTGGACGCTACGGCAGGCCTGTTCGGCGGCAGGCGAGTGGGCCGGTATCAGGCTGTCGGTGAACGTATCACCGGTGCAGTTCCGCAATCCGAACTTCGACCAGGAGGTCACCACCATCCTCAAGGAGACCGGATTTTCGGCCGGGCGCCTGGAATTCGAGATCATCGAGAGCGACATTCTGGTCCGGCCGGATCAGGCGCGCCGGACCATGGAGGCAATTCACGGTCAGGGCATTTCGATCACCCTCGACGATTTCGGCTCCGGCTATTCGAGCATCGGCTACCTGCGCAGCTATGCCTTCGACAAGATCAAGCTCGACCGGTCGATGATCGCCGACATCGCCAACGACGAAAAGACCCGCGAGTTCGTCCGCGCGACGATCGCGCTGGCGCGTGCGCTCGGCATCGCGGTCACCGCCGAGGGAGTGGAGAACGAGAGTCAGGCAAGACTGCTTGCCCTTGCCGGTTGCAGCGAGCTGCAGGGCCGCTTCCTGGCGGAACCACGCGCGGCGACCGAAATCGCCGCCTTGCTCGATACCCTGAGACGGAGGCGTGCACTGGCGGCGATCGCCTGACCTCGCTAGAGGGAAACCCCCAGCTTCTGCACCCAGGCGAGGCCATCATCCGTGCTGCCGCGCGGAATGTATTCGCAGCCTACCCAACCGCCGTAGCCGAGCGCGTCAAGCTCCTTGAAGATCGCGCCGTAGGCGATTTCCCCTTCGTCAGGCTCCGCCCGGCTCGGCACGGCGGCGATCTGCACATGGCCGATCCGAGCCAACTGCGCTCTCAGCCGGGTGAGCACGTCACCCTGGCTGACGCCTACATGATAGACGTCGAACATCAGCTTGACGTTCGGCGCCCCGACCCGGTCGATGATCGCCACCACCTCCTCGACCTTCGAGTAGAAATAGCCGGGCATGTCCCGGTGGTTGAGAGGTTCGAGGAGGATCTTCAGGTTGCGCTCCGCGGCCTTCCTCGCGGTTTGCTGGAGGTTGGCGACGAAAATGTCGGCCGCCGCCATGCGATCCGGCTCCGGCACGAGCCCGGCCATGACGTGGACCGCCGTGCCGCCGGCGGCATCTGAATAGGTCAGCGCCTGGTCGGCAAGAGCCTCGAATTCGGCCTCGCGACCGGGCACGGCTGCCAGCCCGCGATGCCCTTCAGCACCTGCGCCGATGTTGGTGTTGATGCCGAGGAGGGCGATTCCGTTGTTGGAGCAGGCCTTCCTCACCTCCGACGCGGGAACGTCGTAGGGGTAGTGCAGCTCCACCGCCTTGAAGCCCGCTCGCGCTGCGGCGTCGATGCGGTCGAGAAGCGGGCGGTCGGACCAGAGGAAGCCGAGATTGGCGGAAAAGCGGGGCATGGCGAAGGAGGGACCGTTTTCGGCGGGGAACGCGCGAGCCGGAGCATCGGGCGGGAGATCGCCTTTCATGCCCTGCCGCCTCTGCCTTGACAAGCCTTCGTGCAAAGGCTTCACCGAGTGATGCAAGGCGGCACCGCGGGCCGGACGGGCCCCCCATCCCGGTCGATTCCCATCCGCGGCGGGCGATGCTACGCTGCCGGCCTTCAGGGCCAGCGCTATGCCGACCAACAGGATTGAAATCTCTTACGGCCGGGGGCTGCTGCCGCTCTCTGTGCCGGATGGTGGCGAAGCCACCATTATCCGCAAGGCGACCCTCCCGGTGATCGCCGATGCGCGCGCCGCCATCCGCGATGCGTTCGACCATCCGGTTGACGCCCTGCCGCTCCGTCGGCTGGCGGAAGGTCGCGAAAGCGCCTGCATCCTCATTTGCGACATCACCCGCCCGGTGCCGAACGCCCTTTTCCTGCGGCCGATGATCGAGACGATGGTCGCCGCGGGGATTCCGTTGGAGCGGATCACGATCCTCGTCGCGACGGGCTTGCACCGGCCCAATGAGGGGGCCGAGCTGGCGGAACTGGTCGGCGACCCGTGGGTGCTCGACAACGTCAGGATCGAGAATCACTTCGCGCTCAACGACGCCGATCACGTGGACCTCCGGCCGACGGCGACGCGCGGTACGCCGGTCAAGATCGACCGACGCTTCCTCGACGCCGACCTGAAGATCGCGACCGGTCTGGTCGAGCCGCATTTCATGGCCGGCTGGTCGGGAGGGCGGAAGGTGGTGGCTCCGGGCGTCGCCGGCCACGAGACGATCCGCACCTTCCACTCGGCGCGCTTCATGGAGGACCCGCTGGCCGTCCAGTGCAACCTTGCCGGCAATCCGCTCCACGAGGAGCAGCTCGAAATCGTCCGCAAGATCGGGCCGATCTATGCGCTCAACACCGTCCTCAACGAGGAGCGCGGCCTGGTCTCGGTCACCTTCGGCGAGATCGATGCGAGCCACCGCGCCGCGGTCGCCGTCGTCTCTGAGGCGACACGCATCGCGGTTCCGCGCCGGTTCCGGACGGTGGTCACCTCCTCAGCCGGCTACCCCCTCGACAAGACCTACTACCAGACAGTCAAGGGCATGGTGACGCCGATGGACATCCTCGAGCCGGGCGGCACCCTGATCATCGCCTCGGAGTGCTCGGAAGGGTTCGGCTCGCGCGCGTTCCGCGACGCCCAGGCGCGGCTGGTGGCGCTCGGCAGCGAGCGGTTCCTGGCGACGCTCGCCGCCAAGTCGCTCGCCGACATCGACGAGTGGCAGACCGAGATGCAGCTGAAGCCCATGCGCATCGGCCGCATCCAGCTCTACACCACCGGCCTCGACGCCGAGGAGAAGCGGCTGACCGCCGTCGACGTGGTCCAGTCGGTCGATGAGGCCATCGCCGACAGCGTCGCCCGCCACGGCGATCCAGCCATTGCCGTCATTCCCGAGGGGCCTTACGTGGTCCCGGTCTACGAGCGGCCGGCGACGTGAGGCTGATCCACCTCGACGCCGTCGGCGGGATCGCGGGCGACATGTTTGTCGCCGCGTTGCTCGATGCCTTCCCGGAACTGAGAGAGCAGGTGCTGGCTGATGCCGCCGCGGTGCTGGGCTGCCACGGCGACCCGCTACTCGAGGAGGCGCGAAGCGGCGGGCTCCGTGCACTGCGGTTCAGTCTGGCGGCACGGGGCGGGCAGGGCGAGGGGAGCGGCCAGACGAGCTTCCCGGCGCTCGTGGCGCGCATCGAGGCGGCGCCGCTTTCGCCGGGGACCGCCTCCGCTGCCGTGTGCCTGCTCACCATCCTCGCCGAAGCCGAGGCCGAGGCTCATGGCGTGCCGGTGGACGAGGTGCATTTCCACGAGATCGCCGACTGGGATTCGCTGGTCGACATGGTGGCGGCCGGCAGCATCATCGCCGCGCTTGACGGCACGCGCTGGACGGTGTCGGCCCTGCCGCTCGGCGGCGGGCTGGTCAACACGACGCATGGCCTCCTGCCGGTACCGGCTCCGGCGACCGCCCTGATCCTCAAGGGCTTCGCGTGGCGCGATGACGGTGTGGCGGGCGAACGCGTCACGCCGACTGGTGCGGCGATCCTGAAGCACCTGGTGACGAGCGGCGCGCACGGCGGGGGGCTGGTCGGCTCCGGCAGCGGGGCGGGGATGCGCACGCTTCCCGGGATCCCCAATGTCCTTCGGGCGCTGGTGTTCGAGGAAGCGATCGCCTTTGCCAACGACCGGGTGACCGTCATCAGCTTCGAGGTCGACGACATGACCGGCGAGGAGATCGGCGTTGCCGCAGATCGGCTGCGTGCCGAGGCCGGCGTCCTCGATGTCTCCCTTGCGGAGCGCTGGGGCAAGAAGGGAAGGCCGATGCAATCGTTCCAGCTCGTCGCGCGGCCGGAGGCCGCCGAGGCCGCCATCCGCCGCTGCTTCGAGGAGACCTCGACGATCGGTCTCAGGGTGAGCAGTGAGGCGCGGGTCGTCCTGCCGCGCGAGGCGGGCAACGTCGCCGAGGTCGGCGTCAAGTCGGTGGTGCGGCCGGCGTCCGGCCTGACGCGCAAGGCCGAGAGCGACGATCTCGGCGGCGAAAGCCTGGTCGCCCGGCGCGCGGCGAAGCTGCGGGTGGAGCGCGACAGCCGGTGACCAGCCAACTCGAGACCGACAGACTTGGTGCTATCCTCGACGCCCTTGGCGATCTTGCCGTCGCCGTGAGTGGCGGCGTCGACAGCATGACGCTCGCCACCTTCGCTCACCGCCGGGCACCGCGGCGTGTGAGCGTTATCCACGCCGTCTCCCCGGCGGTGCCCGCCGCAGCCACCCGGCGCGTGCGCGAACTTGGTGCCGCGGAAGGATGGGACCTCGCGGTCACCGGCACCGGCGAGTTCGAAGATCCCCGCTACCGCGATAACCCGGCCGACCGATGCTATTTCTGCAAGGTCAATCTCTACGACCGCATTCGTGCGCTGACCTCGCGCCGGATCGCTTCGGGCGCCAATCTCGACGATCTCTCCGACTACCGCCCTGGCCTCACCGCGGCCGCCGAGCGCGATGTGGTCCATCCCTTCGTCGAAGCGGGGATGGACAAGCCGGCGGTACGGGCGCTGGCGCGGTCCATCGGGCTGCCGGAGATCGCGGAACTGCCGGCCCAGCCCTGTCTCGCCAGCCGCGTGCAGACCGGTATCGCCATCGATGCCGGCGACCTCGCCTTCGTCGAGCAGGTCGAGGCCCGGCTTGCGGCGCGCGTTCCGACGGGCGCGACGGTGCGCTGCCGGATCACACGTGACGGCGTCGTCGTCGAGGTCGGAGACGAAGTTGCGGAAGCCACCGACAGCCTCGCCGACGATGTTGCCGCGATGTGCCGGGGCGAAGGGCGTCCGTTCGTCGGCGTGCGCCCGTACCGGTGCGGGGCCATGTTCGAACGTGGCTGACATGGTCGTCATGGACTGGGATCGCGAGCAGCGGACCGGTGTCGCCGAGGCAGTGCTCGCCGCAAACAAGTCGCCGGCGCAGCTGGAGACGATCGTCGGGGCCGCGATCGACAAGGGGCGGCGTCTCCTGCTGACGCGCCTCGACGCGGAAGTTTTTTCGGCATTGGATGTAAAGACCCGTGCGGCCCTCGACTATGACGCCATCTCGCGGACGGCATTCGCCGGCGGCATTGTTCCCCTGAAGGCGACCGGTGTCGGCATCGTGGCGGCAGGCACCTCCGACGTGGCGGCTGCGCTAGAGGCCAGCCGGACGCTTGCCTTCGCCGGCCATGAGGCGCCGGTGATCGCCGATGTGGGCGTCGCCGGCCTCTGGCGGCTGATCGAGCGGCGCGACGAGCTCGTGCGTTTCCGGATCGTCATCGCCGTGGCCGGCATGGAGGGGGCGCTGTTCAGTGTCGTCGCCGGCCTCGTGCCGGCGCCGGTGATCGCCGTGCCGACCTCGGTTGGCTACGGCGTCGCCGAGGGCGGGGCCGCCGCGCTCCATGCTGCGCTCGCAAGCTGTGCGCCGGGCGTGACGGTCGTCAACATCGACAACGGCTTCGGCGCCGCCACCGCGGCCCTGAAGATGCTTCGTCTCGCCTGACGGCACCCCGCGGCTGTTGCCGGCGGCCCGTCGGCCGACGCTTCTCCGTCTTGCAGCGACCGCACGAGAGGCCATGCTATCGTCCCGCGCCCCGGATTCGGCCGGCGGAACAAGAATGAGAGAAGCGCGGCAGTTCTGCTGAGAGGCTGCCGCGCCGTCAGCCAAGGGAGGATCGTAAATGCTGCTTGGTTTCAACATGCTGCTCTGGTCGACCCACGTCACCGACGAGCATTTTCCGCTGCTCGGCAAGATCAAGGCGACCGGCTACGACGGCGTCGAGATTCCCCTGTTCGAGGGAACGCCGGAGGTCTACGAGCGGGTCGGGCGGGAGATCGGGAATGCCGGCCTGCGCACGCTCGGCGTCTGCGTGATCCCCGACGAGGCGCACGACTGCACCAGCTCCGATCCGAAGGTGCGCGCCGCCGGCCTCGACCATCTCAAATGGGCGATCGACTGCCTCGAGGCGATGAACGGCGAGGTGCTCTGCGGCCCCTTCTACCAGCCGCTTGCCGTCTTCTCCGGCGAGCCGCCGACCCGCGCGGAGCTCGACAGCATCGCCGAGGTCCACAAGGAAGCCGCCAGATACGCTGGCCGTGCCAATATCAAGCTGGCGGTGGAGCCGCTGAACCGGTTCGAGTGCTACGCTCTCAATACGGTGGCCGCGGCGGCGGCGCTGGTCGGTAAGGTGGACGAGCCGAACTACGGCCTGCTCTACGACACCTTCCACGCCAACATCGAGGAGAAGGATCCGGTCGGCGTGATCGGCCCGCATCTGAAGGCGATCGCTCACGTCCATACCTCGGAGAACGATCGCGGCACGCCCGGCAAAGGGCATGTGCCGTGGGCGGCGACTCTGAAGGCGTTGAAGGATGGTGGCTACGAAGGCTGGTACGTGATCGAGGCGTTCGGCCGGGCGCTGCCGGGCCTCGCCGCGGCGACCCGCGTGTGGCGCGACTTCTTCCCGCACCGCGACGAGGTCTACCAGTTCGGCCACGACTTCCTGCGCGAGCAGTGGGCCAAGGCCTGACCGACGCCCGTGCATCAATAATCGAAAAAGAGGAATTGGGGATGAAATCGATCAAGGGGCCGGGAATCTTTCTGGCGCAGTTCGTCGGCGACGAGCCGCCGTTCGACACCTTCGACGGCATCTGCGGCTGGGCCGCCTCGCTTGGCTACAAGGGGGTCCAGATAGCCGCGTGGGACGGCCGGCTGATCGACCTCAAGAAAGCGGCGGAAAGCAAGACCTACTGCGACGAGCTCAAGGGAGCCGCGGCCAAGCACGGTGTCGAGATCACTGAGCTCGCCACCCATCTCCAGGGGCAACTGGTTGCCGTCAATCCGGTCTTCGATGACGCGCTCGATGCCTTTGCCGCGCCGCAGGTGCGCGGCAACCCGAAAGCGCGGCAGGAATGGGCGGTGGATCAGGTCAAGCTCGCTGCACGGGCAAGCCGCAATCTCGGCCTCGACGCTCATGTGACCTTCTCGGGCGCGCTGGCCTGGCCGTTCCTCTATCCATGGCCGCCGCGTCCGGCCGATCTCGTGCGCACCGCCTTCGAGGAGCTGGCCCGCCGCTGGAGACCTATCCTCGATCTGCATGACGAACTCGGCGTCGACGTCTGCTTCGAGCTGCACCCCGGCGAGGACCTGTTCGACGGCACGACCTTCGAGCGCTTCCTCGACATGGTCTCCGGCCACCCGCGGTGCTGCATCAACTACGACCCGTCGCACTTCCGCCTGCAGAACCTCGACTATGTTGGCTTCATCGACGTCTACCACGAGCGGATCAAGGCGTTTCACGTCAAGGACGCCGAGTTGCGCTCGACACCGAAGCAGGGGGTCTATTCGGGCTTTGCCGACTGGCCGGACCGCGCCGGCCGCTTCCGCTCGCCCGGCGACGGCGACGTCGACTTCGGAGCGATCTTCACCCAGCTGTCGGTCCACAACTACGACAGCTGGGCGGTGCTCGAATGGGAATGCGCGGTGAAGAACCGCGAGGATGGCGCCCGCGAGGGGGCGCCGTTCATCCAGCGCCACCTGATCAAGGTGAGCGAGACCACCTTCGACGACTTCATCGACCAGGGGGCCGATCGCACTGCGGTGCAGCGGGCACTGGGACTCGGGTAGTCACCGGGTCCCGTCACGCCGGGATCATCAGCTCGTTCACCACCGCCAGCGCGAGAAAGCCGACGAAGAACGTCGCGGCGCTCCAATGCGGATGCGGCTTCTGGTGCGCTTCCACCAGGAGCTCCTCGGTGACGAGATAGAGAAGCGCCACGAGGCCGAAGGCAAACGCCACCGCCTGCCACGTCGCCGGCAGGCTGCCGATCGGGCCGGCGATCAGAACGCCCAGCGGCACGCCGAGCGACACGGCGGTGGCCACCGCAATGACCTTCAGCCGCGACTCCCCGCTTTGAAAGGCGCCCGCGAGGGAAAGGCCGAGAAACAGGAACTCGATGGCGAGAGCGACCGCGAGCAGGATCCCCTGGCTCTGTCCCGCGTTGAATGCGAGGCCGAGCACCAGCCCGTCGACCAGGGCGTCCAGCGCCGACGTCGCGGTCAGGCCGACCGGCCCCTCCGATCGCTCGGTCAGGTGGTCGAGCAGAAGCATCGCCGCGATGCCCAGTGCACCACCGAGCACGACCGGCCACACCGCACCCTGGTGAATCGCGTCAGGCAGCAGCTCGCCCGCCGCCGCATAGAACACAACGCCGGCCGCGAAATGCTGGACGGCGCCGACAACGACCGGACTCGGACGACGGAACGACGTCCAGATGGCTCCGGCCGCCGTGACCAGCACCGGGATGAACGCATAAAGCCACATGCCGCAGTTCGCCCCGAATCCCAGCTGTCGTGGGTCAATGATGCCTCAGCGGTCTCGCTTCGGCGACCCCTTCAAGCGGTGCCGTTCCTCAAGGCAATATTGAACGCGGGCTGCCGAACACCACTTCCTGCCCAGTCCGCCCCAAAAACATCGCAAAAGGCGGTGCGATCGCGTAGAAACGACGCGAACGAACCGAAGCATGAGCAATCGCCCGGAAATGCCGGAATATCAGGGACATAGCATCGCCATCGCGCCGATGATGGAGTGGACGGACCGGCACTGCCGCTTCTTCCACCGTCAGCTCACGCGCCGTGCTCTGCTCTACACGGAAATGGTGGTGGCCGATGCGATCCTCCATGGCGACCGCGACCGGTTGCTCGGCTTCTCCCGCGAAGAACATCCGCTCGCCCTGCAACTCGGTGGCTCCGATCCCGGCAAGCTGGCGGCGGCTGCGGCGATCGGCGAGGATTTCGGCTACGACGAGATCAACCTCAATGTGGGATGCCCGTCGGACCGCGTCCGCAGCGGCACCTTTGGCGCCTGCCTGATGCAGACGCCGGCGCTGGTCGGCGACTGTGTCGCGGCGATGAAGGCTGCCGTTACCGTGCCGGTGACCGTCAAGTGCCGGCTCGGGGTCGACGACCAGGACATCGGGCCGGCACTCGATGCGCTGGCCGAGGCTGTGTTCGCCGCCGGCTGTGACGGGCTCTTGGTGCACGCCCGCAAGGCATGGCTGTCCGGCCTGAGCCCCAGGCAGAACCGCGAGGTGCCGCCCCTCGACTACGGCCGCGTTTATGAATTGAAGCAGCGCTGGCCGCATCGGTTCATCGGCATCAATGGCGGCATCGATTCACTAGACGCCGCGGCCGGACACCTTGCCCATGTCGACGGCGTGATGCTCGGACGCGCGGCCTACCGGACGCCCGCCATCCTCGCCGACGTCGATCGCCGGTTCTACGGCGCGGAAACGGTGTCCGATCCCGCCGACGCGGTCGAGGCCATGGTTCCCTACATCGAGAGGGCTCTGGCGCACGGTGCGCGGTTGCCCGAGATCACCCGGCACATGCTCGGGCTCTTCCATGGCGCCCCCGGCGCGCGCCGGTGGCGCCGAACCCTGTCGCTCGATGCGGCCCGGCGCGGTGCCGGGATCGCCGTCTTGCGGGAGGCACTCGCTGCCGTCCGGACCGACGCGCTGGACATTTCCCGGAAAACGTCCCACACGAGCCCGCCGGAGTTGCAGCCGGCCTAGCCAATTTCGAGTCCGGCGCCGGGGAAGCCATGGAAATCGCGGCCACGCCGACCGAGCTGATCGAGCTCGGTGTCGCCCTGCTTGTGTCCGGACTCTTTTCGGGCCTGCTCGCCGGCATCTTCGGCATCGGTGGCGGCGCGATCATCGTGCCGGTGATCTATCAGGGCCTGACCTTCCTCGGCATCGACGATTCGGTGCGCATGCACATCGCCGTCGGAACGTCGCTGGCGATCATCGTTCCCACGTCGCTCCGCTCGTTCCTTGCCCACAAGCGCCGCGGCGCGGTGGACATGGCTGTGTTCCGGAGTTTCATTGTGCCCGTGCCGGTGGGAGTCATCGCCGCCTCGCTGGTCGCCGCGGTGATCTCGGGTGCGGAGCTGCGGGCCATCTTCGCAGTCGTGGCGCTCGGCGTCGCCATCAGGCTGATCTTCAATCGCGACAGCTGGCGGCTGGGATCGGAGCTGCCCGGCAACCCGCTCCGGGGGATCGTCGGCGCATTGATCGGCTTCTTCTCCACCCTGATGGGCATCGGCGGCGGCGTCATCACCAACACCTTCATGACCCTCTACGGACGGCCGATCCATCAGGCGGTTGCGACAGCCGCCGGGGTGGGCGTGCTGATCTCCATTCCCGGCATGCTGGGTTATATGTGGGCAGGTTGGGGCAACCCGCAGCTGCCGCCGTTCTCGATCGGCTTCGTCAACATCCTCGGCGTCCTCATCGTCATCCCGGCAAGCGTGCTCGTCGCGCCGCTCGGGGTGCGGATCGCCCATGCCCTGTCGCGCCGCCAGCTCGAGATCGGCTTCGGGATCTTCCTCGTGGTTGTCGCCGCCCGCTTCGCCGCGACGCTGCTCTGACGGTCACGGCGACAGCACGAGGCGATCGCCGGTGATCGAATAGCCGTGCAGGTCGTTGAGGAAGGAAAGCCCGAGCAGGCTCTGCTCCAGCGAACCCGGCGGCGCGACAAGCGCGTCGATAGTGCGCTCCTCGATCGGGCCGACGTCGAGCCGGTCGATCTTGATCGACGCCGCATTCATCACCCCGTTGGCGGTGCGGATCGGCACCGAGTAGGCGAGCGCCCGCGGATCGATGCCGACACGCTCGGCGTCGCGGCTGGTCAGGGTGACGAAGCTCGCGCCGGTGTCGAACAGCATCAGCACCGGCACGTCATTGACCCTGGCGCGGACCGCGAAATGTCCGTCCGCCGAACGGATGAAGGACACACTCTCGGGGTTGGCGTTGCCGGCAAGCGAACCGCTAATCGGCATGCCGGGCGCAAGAGCACCGAGCAGCCGCCCGGCAAAGCCGGCCAGCTGATCGCGGCTTGCATAGAGCCCGGCAGCGAACAGGATGATCACTGCCCACACCACCATCGAGCGCAGCACCTGCCAGGCCCCGAGCGGGCGGGCAAAGAGGCCGGTGCCGAGAAACAGCAGGATCGCCAAAAGTGCCACCAGCCGCGGAAGGTCGATGTCGGCAAGGGTGATACCGGCGTCCGTCACGAAGACCGCGACCACGAGAAGGAGTCCCGCGACGGCCAAGCCGAGCAGAAGCCGGGGGAGCAGGGAATTCCCTCTCTGCGGGTCGCTCACGACGTCAGGTGCCTCCGCACGACCATGTCTCAGGCTACGCTCGCCACGCCGACGAGGAACAGGACCGCGGCAATCTGCTGGCAGGCGCCAAGCGTATCGCCCGTCCGCCCGCCGATCTGGGCTCGCGAGACCATCATGAAGATATAGGTTCCGGCAACGGCAAGGAGAATGCCCACGATCGCGGCCGCAAGCCCGGCAACCCGCCAGACGGTCACAAGGGCGATCACAAGTGCGAGAGCCTGCGCCACCAGCAGCGCTTCGGGCTCGGGCGGGCCGGTGTCGTGGGCGAGCCCCTGAGGTCGTGCCGCCGGGAGGTCGTGCCAGACGCGCATCAGCGCCGTTCGCGACACCGCCTCGGCGGCGATCAGCGCCAGCCCGGCGCGCCATGGGCTTGCGATCGCCAGGTTCCACAGCGTGGCCGTGCGGAGCAGTATCGAGAAGACCAGGGCGGCGGTGCCATAGGTGCCGATCCGGCTGTCCCGCATGATGTCGAGCTTGCGCTCCGGCGTTGCGCCGCCGCCAAGCCCGTCGAACGTGTCGGCAAGGCCATCCTCGTGCAGCGCACCGGTCGCCAGCATCGTGGTAGCGACGGCGAGGGCTGCAGCAGCAAACAGCGGGACGTCGAGGAGTGCCGCGACCACGAGGACGAATCCGCCGGCGAGGCCGATCGCCGCGCCGACGAGGGGAAACATCCGCGAGGCCTCGCCAAGATCCGGGCGCCCGGCTTGGTCTCCACCGAGCCAGGCGGCCGGCAGCCGGGTGAGGAACGCGGTCGATACCCGCGCGTCGGCGATGAGCCCGGATATCCTGGTGTGAAAGGGATCTGCTGTGGTCATTGCGAAAAGGGCCGCCGGGTTCGCTTGCGATCGCTCCGCCGTGGTTTATAGAACCAGCCTGTCACCCCGTCCAAGCAAAGCCGTCAAACAGGGAAGTCACCGCATGTCCACGTCGGAATCGGCGCTGCCTTTCGACGATATCCGCGCTTTGGTCGCGAGCATGCCAGGCCCGGACGCCGATGCGGTTGCCGCCGTGCGGGCGCGCGATGCGACCCTGACGAAGCCGCCGGGCTCGCTGGGACGCCTCGAGGAGATCGTCGCGTGGCTGGCCGCCTGGCAGGCCAAGGCGCCGCCCACCGTCAATCGCGCCTTTGTTGCCATCTTCGCCGGAAACCACGGCGTCGTCACCCACGGCGTCTCGGCCTACCCGGCAGAGGTGACCCGGCAGATGGTCGACAACTTCGCTGCCGGCGGCGCCGCCATCAATCAGATCTGCCTCGCCCTCGATCTCGGTCTCAAGGTCTTCGACCTCGCCCTCGACCGGCCGACCGGAGACATCACCCGCGAGGCGGCGATGGAGGAGGCGGCCTGCGCCGGGACGATGGCCTTCGGCATGGAGGCGACGGCCGACGGCCCCGATCTCCTGTGCATCGGCGAAATGGGGATCGGCAACACGACGATCGCCGCCGCCATCTTCGCCGCCCTCTACGGCGGGCCCACGGCGGATTGGGTGGGGCCGGGCACCGGGCTCGACGATCCGGGGCTTGAGCGCAAACGGGCTGCGGTCGAACAGGCCCTGTCGTGCCATCGCGGCCGGCTCGACGACCCGCTGGAGGTGCTTCGCCGGTTGGGCGGCAGGGAGATTGCCGCGATGGCCGGTGCGATGCTGGCCGCCCGCCATGGCCATATCCCGGTGATCGTCGACGGCTACGTTGCCACGGCGGCGGCCGGCATCCTGCATGCGCTTGATGTGCGGGCCGTCGATCACTGCCTGTTCGGCCATGTGTCGGCCGAGCCGGGCCACATCCGGGCCCTTGAACGGATGGGAAAAACGCCGCTCCTCGATCTCGACATGCGGCTTGGCGAAGGCACCGGTGCCGCGCTCGCCGCCGGGATCGTCAGGTCGGCGGCCCGTATTCACGCCGGCATGGCGACGTTTGCCGAAGCCGGCGTTTCCGACAAGGAGCCCGGCAGGTAGACCGAAGTCAGCCCGCCCGCAGCCAGCGGCCGCGGCGGTGTTCGTGGTCGTCCTTGATCGGCGGCAGGGCTTCCATCACCCGCGCTTGGGGGAAGAATGCGATGGCCTCCGTCCCCTCACGCAGCTTCGACCTGAGCGCGAAGGTACCGTCGTGCATCTGCACCAGCGCCTGGACGATCGGCAGGCCGAGCCCGGCTCCCTGCTCGGCGCCCTTGATGGCGAGCGACCCCTGGCCGAAGGAGGAAAGCACGATCGGAATCTCCTCTTCGGGAATCCCGGGGCCGTTGTCGCGAACCGAGAGAAACTCCCCGCCGTCGCCGGAAGTCCCGACCTCAACCGTGATCTCGCCGCCCGACGGCGTGAACTTGATGGCGTTTGAGACGAGATTGAGGGCGATCTGCCGGATCGCCCGGTCGTCGGCCCAGATGCGCGGCAGCTCGCGCTGGTACTTTTCGCCGATCGTCAGGCCTTTGCCGCGCGCCTTCAACTGCAGAAGGTGACAGCATTCCTCCACCACAGCGACCAGATTGACGGGCTCCTCATAGAGTTCGTAGCGGCCGGCCTCGATGCGCGACAGGTCGAGGATTTCGTTGATGAGATTGAGCAGATGCTGGCCACTCGAATGGATGTTGGCGGCGTATTCCCGATAGCTGTCGTTTTCGATCGGCCCGAGCACGCCGTTCTTCATCACCTCCGAAAAGCCGAGAATCGCATTGAGCGGTGTCCGCAGCTCGTGGCTCATCGTTGCCAGGAAGCGCGATTTCGCCAGATTGGCCTCCTCGGCGCGGCGGCGGGATTCGTCCGAGAACGCCTTGGCGGTCTCCAGCTCGGCGATCAGCAGATCCTTTTCGGCACGGTATTCGTGCATGGTGAGCGTCGCGGAATAGAGCCTGGACGCCAGGATGAGGAAGAAGAACTGTGCGCCGATCGCCATCACCGCCAGCGCGATGTAAAGCAACTCGCCGCGACTGAGATAGATTGCCGTCAGGGTCAGCGTCACCGGAATCGTGCCCGCAACGGCTGCCGACGGAATCGTCGACGCCAGCATGGTCGTTGCGGAAACCGCGATCAGCGTCGTGGCGAAGAGAAAGATGTCGATGCCGTTGCCGGGAGCGGCTCCTTCCGGTGCCAGCAGGAAGAGCGAGGCCCAGGCAATGCCGCCGACGAGTTCCACCGAAATGAACCGGATCGACCACTCCCGGACGGAGACCGCGGCTATCGGCAGTCTGGCGAACCTCCGGCAGAACAGGATCATGCCGGAGTGTATCGCGAGCATCAGCGCAGCCCAGGCCAGCACCTTGACCGGATCGATCCACAGCAACGCGGCGCCGGACACCACGGCAACGAGGAGGGGAATGACAAGTGCGGCGCTAAGACGGTTCCGCGAGAAGGTCAGCAGCAACTCGTAGTCGAAGGCCGGTTTTGTGCCGGTCATCGACATCAGACGTTCCCGTTGCGCGCGCACGGTGCCGCTGACCTTGCGACGATGGGCCGCCCGCTCGCGGTTCAATGCTGTCTTGCGATCTTCCGCCGATGAGCGATCGACCGTCACGCCCGTCAACCCTCTGGTCCGCTTCACGTTGCCGCCCGTTGGGGCTGGGCCCGTGCCAAAGTCGGACGGAAGGCTTAATTTCACGCTCAACAGCGTGGTTAACGGCAACGAAATGGCAACTGTGACCGAAACAATGTCCGCCAGCACGAGACAGGGCCGATCGCCGGCCGCGCCCACCAAGGAGCGGGCGGAGCCTCTCGGCCGCCTCATTCGCCAAATTGGCGCCTGTCGCATCTGTCGCGATCAGCCGGCCGGACCGGCCCTGCCTCATGAGCCAAGGCCCGTGCTTCGGGTTTCGGCCACCGCGACGATCTGCGTGGCGGGACAGGCGCCGGGAACACGCGTCCACGCGTCAGGCATGCCGTTTAGCGACCCGTCCGGCGACCGCCTGCGCGAATGGATGGGCGTCGATGCCGGGACATTCTACGACAAGCGCCGGATCGCCATCGTTCCCATGGGCTTTTGCTTCCCCGGACAGGACGAACGGGGCGCCGACCTCCCGCCAAGGCGGGAGTGCGCGCCGGCCTGGCGGGCCCGCGTTTTCGGACGGCTCAACCGCATCGGCCTAGTGCTTGCCGTCGGCTCCTATGCCCAGCGCTGGCACCTCGGCCCCCTGGCCGGCAGGTCGCTGACGGGAACCGTCTCCGGCTGGCGCGAGATCGTCGCGTCGACCGACCCGGTCGTCGTGCCGTTGCCGCACCCGTCATGGCGCAACAATGCGTGGCTGAAGAAGCACCCCTGGTTCGAGGCGGAGCTGCTGCCGTTTCTCAGGGTCGAGATCGCCCGTCGGCTCGCCTGATCCTCAGTTGCTCTCGGGCTGACCGGTCTCGACCGGGCGCGAGGGATCGCGCGTCCATGCCGCCATGGAGCCGTCGTAGAGCCGGGTGTTGTCGTAGCCGAGGAGCTCATGGAGGACGAACCAGTCGATCGAGCTCCAGTGGCCGGTATTGCAGTAGGCGATGATTTTCGCGTCCTTGCCGGTCACCGCCGCCGGCACCAGCGCGGCGAGCTCCGCACGCGGCTTCAGCCGGTGCGTCGCGTCATCGAAAACGGTGAAGTAGGGCAGATTGACCGCCCCGGGGATGCGGCCGGCGCGGCTGACGAGGCGGCTCTTGGTCTTGCCGAGATACTGCTCCGGCGAGCGGGCATCGATCAGCACCGTGTCGGTGCCGAGCTGCTCTGCCACCTGGTCGGTCGTTGCGCGAATGCCGGGGCGCAGGTTGGCGGTGAACGACGCCGGCGTTGGTGCCGAGGCGCCGTTTGCAACCGGAGCCGTCGCGTCCGCCTTCCAGGCGTACCAGCCGCCATCGAGCACCGCGACGTTCTCGTGGCCGAGATATTTCAGCACCCAGTAGGCGAAGGTGGCGCCACCGAGTTCGGTTGCGTCCGTGCCGGCCGGGACAAGCACCACGGTCGTCGTCCCCCCGACGCCGAGGGCGGACAGATTCTGGACCAGCAGGTCGACCGGCGGCAGTTGCCAGTCCGGCTTTCGCCAGAGATCGGGGTAGGGGCCGTTGACGGCGCCGGGAACATGGCCGGCCTCGAAATCGTTTGACGCGCGGAGATCGACGACCAGCGTCGACGTGTCGTTCAGCCGGGCTTTCAGCCAGTCGACCGAAACCAGGGGAGTCGTCGCAGCCACCGCCGATGAGGCGGCGACCGTGACCGCGACCAATGCCGCCGATACCAGCGCGAACAGACGAGCCATCAGGGTCTCCTTTGTCGGGTGACCTTAGTTCATCGTCGCTACACAAACAGATCACGGTCGCGAGACCGAGCGCCGCCGTTGACTTGCGGCGCCAACGCGTCTAGAGGCCTCTGGAGGAATAAATTTCCGCATCGGCGCCAAACCGGCCGGATTGGTGGTAACTCATTCCGGATTTTGGCGAAACAGATAGGCGATGTTGCAAAGGAGGTCGCGAATGATCGACCGACTCGATCGCAAGATTTTGCAGATTCTTCAAGAAGACGCGACCGTGCCGGTGGCCGAGATCGGCCGTCGCATCGGGCTCTCGACCACCCCCTGCTGGCGACGCATCCAGAAGCTCGAGGAGGATGGCGTCATCACCGGGCGGGTCGCGCTCCTCGACCCGAAGAAGGTCAACACCCGGGTCACCGCCTTCGTCGCCATCACTACCAACCAGCACAACGACGAGTGGCTTCGCCGCTTCGCGGAAGTCATCCGCGATATGCCGGAGGTGGCCGAGTTCTATCGGATGGCCGGCCAGGTGGACTATCTGCTGCGGGTGGTGGTGCCCGACATCGATGCCTACGACGCCTTCTACAAGCGGCTGATCTCGAAGATCGACATCGCCGATGTGTCTACCACGTTCGCCATGGAGCAGATCAAGTACACGACGATGCTGCCCCTCAACTACATCGTCCTCGACAAGGAGAAGGCGAGCGCATGAGCATCCACCGACGCCCTGCCGCCCTTGGACTCCTTCTCCTGACGCTTGTTCTCGCCGCACCGGCGGCAGCCGGCGGCGCGAAGTGGACCGCGGTCAGCACCACGGCGATGTCCATCACCGGCGATATCGAGGTGGCCGATGACAGCATCACGTTTCAAAACGGCGAGCGCTTCGGGCTGGAGGCCGTGCCGCAGGCGACCGGCATCTTCACCCTCGATCCACCGACCGCCAATCCCGTCCTCCTCAATGGCAACTATCTGTGCGGTCCGAACGCGCCACCGAAATACCTCGCGCTGCCGACCGACGGGACGACCGCCTATCTCCTCGCGTTCGACGGCCCGGATGTGCCGAAGCTGGCCGCCGACCCGCTCGACCAGACCGGCATCTGCGCGCTCTACACCTACCAGCGCTGACGGCGGTCAGCCGGAGCGCGCCCTGATCCGTTCCACCTGCACGGGGTCGGTCAGCTCCCTGGCCGCGTCGCGTCCGATCCAGCGTGCCGTCTTGTCGTCCGACGCAGCAAGTCGCTCGGCGAGCGCAAGGGCAGGGCGGTGCAACGCCATCGAGTGCTTGCCGATCTGGCGGAGCGCCCAGTTCACCGCCTTCTTGACGAAGTTGCGCGGATCGGTGGCGTGGCGTTCGATGAGGTCGAGGAAGGCGGCGAAGCGATCGTCCGGCACTTTCCTGCCATGCACGGTGTAGGCGGCCAGTAGCGCGAACCCGGCGCGACGGACGAATTCGCGGTCGTCTTCCGCCCACTCCGCGATCTTCTCTTCGACGAACGGCGTCTTGACGAAGAGCTTCAGGCAGGTCTGGTCGCAGAGATCCCAGGAGTCGAAGTCCCCCGCCCACGAGTCCATCTGCCCAGGCGTCACCTTCTTCGGCTCGTCGATGAGAGCGGCGAGCAGCCGCGCCTCGTGGAAGCCGCTCGCCCACAGCGCCAGCGCCAGCTCGTGGTCGGGCCTCAGCCGGCGGGCGATCGGCCGCAACTGGGCGATCGAGATGCCGGAGGCGCGCGCGGTGTTGATGCCGTAACGCGCCATGCCGGCACGGTTCTTCTCCGAACGGAGCGCGCGCAGTTCGTCGAGGACAGCGGCAGTCGCGTCGCCGACTGCCGCCTTCGGACCGTCGCGCGACGCCATCCCGGAGTGCACCGACCGACGCGCGGCCCCGTCAGGTCGGCTCCTGCACCACGCCCATGATGTTGCCTTCGGAATCCTTGAACCACGCGCCCCGCGTCGACCCCATCGTGGCGATCGAGTCGACTGTCTTGATGCCGGGAAGGTCGTACTCCTCGAAGACGACGCCGCGCGCCTTCAGATCCCGAACCTCCGTGTCCACGTCGGGCGTCATGAAGCTCATCACCGTTTGCGGCGCCAGTCCGGCGTGCGCGGTCGGATAAAGGAAGAAACCCGTTCCGCCCGCTGCCCGGTACATCGCGCCACCCTCAATCCGAGCCACCGGCTTGAAGCCGAGCTTCTCCTCATACCAAAGCATCGCCCGGTCGATGTCAGCGGCCGGAATTGTCGCCTGAACCATTCGCTCGGTCAGCATGTCACCCTCCCTGTTGGCTCACCCGACACTACGCTCGACCGGTCCGCCGACAAAGCCGGTCACTGCTCGCCCGGCCTCAGTCCCGCATCAGCCGCGCCATCAGGCTTGACGTGTCCCAGCGGCTGCCGCCCATCGCCTGCACCTCGGCGTAGAACTGATCGACCAGCGCGGCGACCGGCAACTTGGC
>Ga0210144_1000297_pt1 | contig 28525 bp, 28 predicted proteins | sample Muzzi_PWA_D2_FD_185532 | JGI IMG/M metagenome (GOLD analysis project Ga0210144, IMG submission 185532) | Wetland microbial communities from San Francisco Bay, California, USA, that impact long-term carbon sequestration - Muzzi_PWA_D2 (SPAdes) | ecosystem: Environmental > Aquatic > Marine >...
CCGGGCGGCCCGGGGATTGAGCTTGTACTCGGCCTCGAACACCGGGATCTCCCCGGCGAAGTCGCGGTTGCGCTCCACGGTGCGGGCCCCCAGCACCACCATCGCCGCCGCCCCCAGGGCCACGGCCGCCCGCCCCGCCGCTCCCGGCCGCGCCGCCAGGCCGGCGATTCCCGCCCCCGCCAGCAGGGCCGCCCCCACCGAGGGCAGGTAGAGGTAGTGCTCGGCGAACCGCTCCGGGTGGGGGATGATCTGCATCACCGGCAGGTAGGTGATCCACACCCAGTGGGCCGCGAAGGCCGCCGCGCGGCGCCGCGCAAGGAACCGCCACGCCGCCGCCACCGCCACCGCCAGCACGGCGGCCGCCACGAGGAAACGCGCCTCCCCCGGCCCCGCCACCGGCACGAAGTAGTGCTGGTAGTCGATCAGCAACTTCACCGGGAACAGCAGCATCTTCAGGGCGTGGGCCAGGATCACCGTCATGGTCATCGCGTGCACGCCCCAGCGGTCCCCGATGGGCCCCTCGTGCAGGGTGAGGCCCTGCCCGAAGATCTCGTAGGCCAGGAACGCCGCCGCCGCCAGGGCCCCCAGGCCGTAGAGCCGCCAGTGCCGCGCCAGGGCGGCCCGCGCCCCGGCAGTGATGCGGCCGCCCTCGGCCAGGCGCCAGGCGTCGTAGAGGACCCAGGCCAGCGGCAGGGTGGCGGCCATCTCCTTGGCCATCGCCCCCAGGGCCCCCAGGGCCGCGGCGCCCGCCAGCCACCCGGGCCGATTCCCGTCCCGGTAGCGGGCGAATGCCAGCACGCTCCCCAAGTAGAAGGCCGTGGAGAGCACGTCCCGGCGCCCCGAGATGTAGGTCACCGCGTCCGTGTGGGCCGGGTGCACGGCGAACAGCAGCCCGGCCCAGAACGCCGCCGCGCCCCCGAATCCCAGGCGCCGGGCCAGGGCCCACACCAGGAACACGGTCAGCAGGTGGTACAGCAGATTCGACAGGTGGTAGACGAGGGGGTTCAGCCCCCCCACCGTATAGTCCAGGGCGTAGGACAGGTCGCGCATCATGCGGAACCCGAAGCGGGCGTCGCCGAACCCCAGCAGCTCCGGCAGGTGGGACAGGCCGTGGGCGCGGGTGTTCTCCACCACCACCGAGCGGTCGTCCCACACGAAGGCGCCCGTCATGCCGTTGGCGTAGGCCAGGGCCCCGGCCAGGAGCATCACGGCCACCAGCAGCCGGGTGCGGGTGACGCCGGACCCCGGGGGTGTATCTGCGCGAACGGACGGCATCCGGGCAGTATACCCGGCCGCGTCCGGGGCCCGTGAACCGCCCCGGCGACGGTGCTATAAATCAGGGACGGGAACCCGAAACGTTCAAGGAGGAGGACGCGCAACCATGAAACGGGTAGGCGTAGTGCTTTCCGGCTGCGGCGTGTACGACGGCAGCGAGATCCACGAGGCCGTCATTACCCTGCTGGCCCTGGACCGGGCCGGCGCCACCGCGGTGTGCATGGCCCCGGACGTGGACCAGGCCCACGTGATCGACCACCTGACCGGCAAGGAGACGGGCGAGCGCCGCAAGGTGCTGGCCGAGTCGGCCCGCATCGCCCGCGGCGAGGTCCGCAACATCCAGGACGTGCGCGCCGCCGAGCTGGACGCCCTGGTCTTCCCCGGCGGCTACGGCGCGGCGAAGAACCTCTCCAGCTTCGCCTTCCAGGGCGCCGACTGCACCGTGCACGGCGACGTGACCCGTCTGGTCAAGCAGATGCACCAGGCCGGCAAACCCATCGGGGTCATGTGCATCAGCCCCGTGATCGCGGCCCGCATATTCGGCGGCGAGATCCAGCTGGAGCTGACCATCGGCTCCGACCCCGAGGTCGCCGAGGCAATCGAGCGGATGGGGGCCAAGCACGTGGAGTGCCCCGTCACCGAGATCGTCGTGGACAAGGACCACAAGGTGGTCTCGACCCCGGCCTACCTGAGCGCCAAGACGATCTCCGAGGCGGCCGCCGGCATCGAGAAGCTGGTCAGGCAGGTGCTGGCGATGGCGTGAGCGCCCGGAAGTCGGGGGCGGGGGACTGGAACGGGAGGCGGGGGACCGCCGGCCGCGGCCGGGGCGGGGCGGGGCTCGTCAGTCGCGGGGCTCTGCGGCGGCGCGCTCCTTGACGGCCTCGGTGAACATGATGTCCGCCAGCCGCTGGGTGGCCTCGTCCAGGCCCTGGCGGGCCTCCTTGAGGGCGTTCAGGTCGTCGGCCTCGATGGCCTTTCGCACCTGCTCCCAGGCGGCGTCGATGCGGGTCCGCTCGTCGGACTCCAGCCGGTCGCCGTAGGCCTTCAGGGCCTTGGTCGTGGCGGCGAGCATCTCCTCGGCGGCGAGCTGGGCCTCCACCAGCTGGCGGTTGAGGATGTCCTGCCGGGCGTGGGTCACAGCCTCGTGCACCATTTGCTCCACCTCGGCGTCGGAGATGTCGGCGGCGGCCTTGATCCGCACCGTCTTCTCCTTGCCGGTGCGGGTGTCCCGCGCCAGGACGTGCAGGATGCCGTCGGCGTCGATGGTGAACTGCACGCCGATGCGGGGGCTGCCCGCCGGCTGGGGGTCGATGCCCTCCAGGGAGAAGCGCCCCAGTGTCCAGTTGTCCGAGGCCATCTCCCGCTCGCCCTGCAGGACGTGGATCTTGACCGCCGTCTGGTCGTCCACCGCGGTAGTGAACAGCTCCCCGGCCTTGGTGGGGATGGTGGTGTTGCGGGGGATGATCACGTTCATCAGGCCGCCGAAGGTCTCGATGCCCAACGACAGGGGCGTCACGTCCAAAAGCAGGGTGTCCTTCACCCCCCCCGCCAGGATGCCCGCCTGGATGGCGGCCCCCAGGGCCACGGCCTCGTCCGGGTTCACCGAGGTGTCCGGCTCCTTGCCGAACACCCGGGCCACCGCCCGCCGCACCAGGGGGATGCGCGTGGAGCCCCCCACCAGGATCACGGCGCCGACGGCGTCCGGCCCCATGCCGGCGTCGTGCAGGGCCTGCAGGCAGGCGGCGCGGGTCTCGTCCACCCGGGAGGCGATGAGGCTCTCGAAGGTGGCGCGGGTGAGGGTGGCCGACAGGCTCACGTCGGCCGTCAGGAACGGGATCGTGACGTCCACCGCCTCCTGCTCCGACAGGGCGCATTTGGCCTGCTCGGCGGCCTCCTTCAGCCGCGCCTGGGCCTGGAGGTCGTCGGCCAAGTCCACCCCCGGGGCCTTGAGCAGCAGCCAGTCCATGATGGCGTGGTCGAAGTCGTCGCCGCCCAAACGGGTGTTGCCGGTGGTGGAGAGCACCTTGAAGACGTTTTCGTGGATCTCCACGATGGAGATGTCGAAGGTGCCGCCCCCGAGGTCATACACCGCCACCACGCCGCGCTTGAGCCGGTCGGCGCCGTAGGCCAGGCAGGCGGCGGTGGGCTCGTTGATGATGCGCTCCACGGACAGCCCGGCGATCTCCCCAGCCCTCTTGGTGGCGGCCCGCTGGGCGTCGTTGAAGTAGGCCGGCACGGTGATCACGGCCCGCTCCACCGGCTCGCCCAGGTAACGCTCGGCGTCGGCCTTGAGCTTTTTCAGCACCTCGGCCGAGACCTCCTCGGGGCGCCAGGCCCGGCCCCCCGCCACCACCTTGAGGGGCTGGTCGCCCTTGCCCACCACGGCGTAGGTGCGGGGAACCTCATCGCCGGCGATCTCCTCGCCGCGGCGCCCGATGAATCGCTTCACGCTGGCCACAGTGTCCTTGGGGTGCAATGCCGCCTGGCGCACGGCGGGGACGCCCACCCGGGGCGCGTCCGGGTCTTCCAGGCCCACCACCGACGGGGTGAGGCGCAGGCCCTCCGCGTCGGGGATCACCACCGGGACCCCCATGTCGATGACCGAAACCACCGAGTTGGTCGTCCCCAGGTCGATGCCGATGATCTGTCCCATCACCTCGTTTCGCTTGCGATTGGCGGGCCACATCCGCGGGCCGGGCCGGCGGGCGCGGCCCCGGCCGGCGCCGCCGGTCAGGCGGTGAGCGCCAGCTCCTTCTGGTCCAGGGAGGTCTTCAGCCGCCCCAGGTAGGCCAGCACGTCGGCCAGCTCCCCGAGCCGCTCCAGGGCCGCGTCCCGGGCCGGGGCGTCGTCCCAGCGGCCGTCGATCTCGGCCACCTCGGCCTCCACCTCGGCCGCGGTGTCGGCGGTGCGGCGGCGCAGGCCCCGGATCCCCTCCAGCAGGTGGGTCTTGGTGGCGTCGGTCTCGGCCACGGCGGCCACGATGCGGCTGGCGGCGGGGCGGGCGGACTTCAGGTAGGCGTCCACCTCCTGCACCAGGTCGTGGACCTCGAAGAACAGCTCCATGATCGCCGGCGGGACCCGGTTGGCCTCGGTGGGCTCCTCGTCCCTGGCCTTGCCCACCAGGTAGCGCAGCCGCTCCTTGGTGTCCGCCAGGGTGGCGTAACCCCGGTTGAGCTGGGCCGACACGGCCAGCACCCGCTGCCGGGTCTCGGCGTCGGCGTCCACGTTGTGGTCGGGGTGCAGCTTCTGGGACAGGTCCAGGAAGGTCGCCTTGAGGGCGGCCCGGTCCACCGCCGGGCGGGGCTCCAGGCCGAACAGGCGGAAGTAGTCCACCGCGTCGTGCTCGATGGGCAGGACGGTGTGGCAGCTGCCGCAGAAGTCCCCTCCCTCCAGGGACCCGCAGCTCAGGCACTTGACCTTGATCTCCTTCATGGCGCGGGGCGGGCGGCCTAGGCCGAGAACGACTCCCCGCAGGAGCAGGACTGCCCCGCGGCGGGGTTCTTCACCACGAACCCCTCCTTCATCAGGGTCCGCTCGTAGGCCAGCACGGAGCCCCCCACGAACACGGCGCTCTTGGGGTCCACCACCACCGTCACGTTCCCGTGCCGGATCACCGTGTCGTCGGGGCGGGGCGCCTCGGCCACGGAGAACTGGTACTGGAGCCCGGAGCAGCCGCCCCCGATGACGCCCACCCGGAACGCGCACCCCTGCCTGCCCTGCCGCTTGAACAGGGCCTCGATGGCCTGCGCGGCGGAGTCGTCGACCGTCAGTGTCTCGGTGTCCGTGGTCACCCCCAAACCTCCTTACAAGCGGGTGGCAGAAGCGTTCCGACCGGTCCCCATTCTATTGGCGACCATTTTGGTCGGTCAAATGATAACAGCCCTGGGCGGACCGGTCAAAGCCGCTTTGGGGGCAATTGACGGGAGGGTGGGACGCGGCGAGGGGGCCGTTACATGGCCCGCCGCCGGCCACACGCCCGGATGACGTGCAGTGGCCGCCCATCCCCGGGCCGTCCCCGGAAACCTGCGCGGATACCGGGGGCCGCCGTGCCTTCACATGGCCCCGCCGCCAGCCACCGCCCGGATGGCGCGCAGTGGCCGCCCATCCCCGAGCCGTCCCCGGTCACCTGCGCGGATACCGGGGGCCGCCGTGCGGCCTAACCGGGGGGCCAGCCCATGGGGCGGCCGGCCAACAGGTGCAGGTGGAGGTGGAACACGGTCTGCCCGGCGCCGGAGCCGTTGTTGATGACGGTGCGGTAGCTGGACAGGCCCTTCTGGGCGGCCACCCGGGCGGCGGCGGCCAGCAGGCGCCCGAGCAGGGCCTCGTGGTCGGGCTCGGCCGCGGCCAGGTCGGGCAGGTGGGTGCGGGGGATGACCAGGGTGTGGGTCGGGGCCTGGGGGTTGATGTCCTCGAAGGCGAGCATGTGCTCGTCCTCGTACACGACGGCGGCGGGGATCTGCCCCGCCGCGATCTTGCAGAACAGGCAGTCGCTCATGGCGCCTCGTCCCTCCCCTTCGTCTTCCGGGCCGCCTTCTCGGCCAGGCCCGACACCCCGTCGCGGCGGGCCAGCTCGGCGGCCACCTCGTCCGGCGTCACCCCCGCGGCGGCCAAGGCCACCAGCAGGTGGAACAGGAGGTCCGCGGCCTCCCGGGTCACGGCCCCCGGGTCGCCCCCCTTGGCGGCCAGCAGCACCTCCCCCGCCTCCTCGGCCACCTTCTTCAGGATGGCGTCGTCACCCTTGGCGAACAGGCTCGCCACGTAGGAGCCCTCGGCGTCCCCCGCGGCCCGCCGCTCCAGGATCACGGCGTACAGGCGGGCCAGGGCGCCGTGCAGGGACGCGGCCTCGGGGGCCTCGGCCAGGGCCCCGTCCGCTTCGGCCCGGCGGAAGAAGCAGGTGGGGGCGCCGGTGTGGCAGGCGGGCCCGGCGGGGTCCACCTTCACCAGCAGGGTGTCGCCGTCGCAGTCCAGGCGCACCTCCCGCACCGCCTGCACGTTGCCCGAGGTGCCGCCCTTGCGCCAGAGCTCGCCGCGGGAGCGGGACCAGAAGTGGGTCTGGCCGGTGGCGAGGGTCTTCTCCAGGGCCTCGGGGTTCATCCAGGCCACCATGAGGACCCGGCCGTCGGCGGCGTCCTGCACCACGGCGGGCACCAGGCCGGCCGCGTCCCAGCGCACCTGTGCGGCCAGGTCGCTGCCGCTCACAGCCGCACCGGGACCCCGCGCCCGGCCAGGTATTCCTTGGCCTGACGGATCGTGTAGGTGCCGAAGTGGAAGATCGAGGCCGCCAGCACGGCGTCGGCGGCGCCCTCGGTGAGGCCGTCGTAGAGGTGCTCCAGGGTACCCACCCCGCCGGAGGCGATGAGGGGCACCGACAGCACGTCGGCGGCGGCGCGGTTGAGGGCGTTGTCGTAGCCGGTCTGGCGCCCGTCCTGGTCCATGCTGGTCAGCAAGATCTCGCCCGCCCCCAGGCCCTCCATGCGCCGCACCCACTCAATGGCGTCCAGCCCCCGGGGCCGGCGGCCGCCGTGGGTGTGTACCTCCCACCCCTTGCCCGGGTCGTCGGGCACCCGGCGTTTGGCGTCCACCGCCACCACGATGCACTGGCTGCCGAAGGCCCGGGCGGCCTCGGCCACGAAGTGGGGGCGCTCCACGGCGGCGGTGTTCACCGCCACCTTGTCGGCGCCGGCGCGTAGCAGGCGCCGGATGTCGTCCAGGGTGCGCACCCCGCCCCCCACGGTGAGGGGGATGAAGACCTGCTCGGCGGTGTGGCGCACCACGTCCACGATCGTGTCGCGCCCCTCGTGGGAGGCGGTGATGTCGAGGAACGTGATCTCGTCCGCCCCGGCCTCGTCGTAGGCGGCGGCGATGGCCACCGGATCGCCCGCGTCCACCAGGTTCACGAACGACACGCCCTTGACCACCCGGCCCCCGGCCACGTCCAGGCACGGGATGATGCGGCGCGCCAGCATCAGCCGCCCCGCGCCACCCGGATGGCCTCGGCCAGGTCCAGGGTGCCCTCGTAGATGGCGCGGCCCGTGATGACCCCGCAGACGCCGTCCGCCGCCAGGGGGAGCAGGGCCCGGATGTCCTCCAGGGTGCCGACGCCGCCGGAGGCGATCACCGGCACCCCGGCGGCCCTGGCCACCTCCCGGGTGGCCTCCAGGTTGACGCCGGACTGCATGCCGTCCCGGTCGATGTCGGTGTAGATGACGGCGGCGGCCCCCAGGTCCGCCATGCGGCGGGCCAGGTCGGTGGCCTTGACCTCGGTGACCTCGGCCCACCCCTGCACGGCGACCTTGCCCCCCACGGCGTCGATGCCCACCACCACCCGGCCGGGGTACCGCGCGGCCGCCTCGGCCACCAGGTCGGGGTTGCGCACGGCGGCGCTGCCCAGGATCACCCGGGCCACCCCCGCGTCCAGGTAGGCCCGCACCCGCTCCAGGTCCCGGATGCCGCCCCCCACCTCCACGTCGGCCTTCACGGCCCGCACCACGTCGGTGACGGCCTTCAGGTTGCGGGGCGCCCCGGCGAAGGCGCCGTCCAGGTCCACCAGGTGCAGCCAGCGGGCCCCGGCCGCCTCCCAGCGGCGCCCTTGCGCCACCGGGTCGTCGCCGTAGACCGTGGCCTGGTCCATGCGCCCTTGGCGGAGGCGCACGCAGCGGCCCCCCTTCAGGTCGATGGCCGGGATGACCTCGAAGCCGCTCACGGGTTCCACCTCGCGAAGCGCTCCAGCATGGCGAGGCCCGCCCGGTCGCTCTTTTCGGGGTGGAACTGGCAGCCGACGACGTTGTCCTTCCACACCGCCGCCGTGAACAGGACGCCGTACTGGGCCGTGGCCGCGACCACGTCCAGGTCGTCCGGCACGGCGTGGAAGGAGTGGACGAAGTAGCAGTAGGTCCCCTCCGAAGTGTCTTGGAACACGGGGGCCTTGCGGGCCAGGTGCAGGCGGTTCCAGCCCATGTGGGGCACCTTCAGGCGGCGGCCGTCGTCGGTCATGCCCTCGGGGAACGGCTCCACCGTCCCCGGGATCAGGTCCAGCCCCGGGGTGGGGCCGAATTCGGCGCTGGTGGTGAACAAGAGCTGCATCCCCAGGCAGATGCCCAAAAACGGCTTGCCCGCCCGCACCGCGTCCCGCACCGGCTCCACCAGCCCGAAGCGGGTGAGGTTCCCCATGCAGTCGGCGAAGGCCCCCACCCCCGGCAGCACCACGTGGGAAGCGTCCGCGAGGTCCTTGGGCTCGCGGGAGACGCGGGCCTGGACCCCCACCTTCTCGAAGCCCTTCTGGACCGAGCGCAGGTTGCCCCGGTCGTAGTCGACGATGACGATGCCGCCCGCGCTCACGGCCGTGCCCCTAGAGCACCCCCTTGGTGGAGGGCACGTCGCCCCGGCGGGCGTCCCTGGCCGTGGCCTCGTCCAGGGCCCGGCCGAAGGCCTTGAAGATGCCCTCCAGGATGTGGTGGGTGTTCTCGCCGTAGGGCACGAGCACGTGCAGGTTCATCGCGGCGCGGGACGCCAGGGTCTCGAAGAAGTGCTTGAAGATCGCCCCGTTGGTCTCGCCCACCCGGAACCCTTGCGGGAACCGGGCCTGCCACACGAAGTGGGCCCGGCCCGACAGGTCCACGGTCACGTCCGCCAGGGCCTCGTCCATGGGCACACGGGCGTGGCCGAAGCGGCGGATGCCGCGCTTGTCCCCCAGGGCCTCGGTCAGGGCCTGGGCCAGGACGATGGCCACGTCCTCCACCGTGTGGTGCTCGTCGATCTGGAGATCGCCCTTGGCCTCGACGCTCAGGTCCATCAGGCCGTGCTTGCGGACGTGGTCCAGCATGTGGTCGAAGAACGGCAGCCCCGTGTCGCTGGTCCCCTCCCCGGCGCCGTCCAGGTTCAGGGCCACGGTGACGTCGGTCTCCTTCGTCTTGCGGGCGACGCGGGCGCTGCGGGCGCTGGGGGCGCTGGAGTCTTGGGCGGACATGACGGGCTCCTTGCGGCGGCCTCAGCCCGGGGGGCTGGCCTCGGGCGGGGTCTCCAGGCGCAGCCGCACCGAGCGGCTGTGGGCGGTGAGCCCCTCGGCGTCGGACAGGGTCACGCAGGTCTCGGCCACCCGGGCGAAGGCTTCCCGGGAGTAGGCCACCACGCTCATCTTCTTGACGAAGTCGTCCACGTTCAAGGGCGACGAGAAGCGGGCCGTGCCGCCGGTGGGCAGCACGTGGTCCGGCCCGGCCACGTAGTCGCCGATGGCCTCCGGGGTGTAGTGACCCAGGAACACCGCCCCGGCGTTCCGGATCGCGGGCAGCAGCGCCTCGGGGTCGGCCACCGCCAGCTCCAGGTGCTCCGGCGCCACCCGGTTGGCCACCTCGGCCGCCTGTGCCAGGTCGCGGGTGACGAAGGCGTAGCCGTAGCTCGCCACCGACTGGCGCGCGATGGCGCCCCGGGAGAGGGCGTCGAGCTGCCGCTCCACCGCCTCGGTCACCCGGTCCACCAGCGCCGCCGAAGGGGTCACCAGGATCGCCGAGGCCAGCTCGTCGTGCTCGGCCTGGGAGAGCAGGTCGGCGGCCACGAACTCCGGGTGGGCCGTTTCGTCGGCGATCACCAGGATCTCGCTGGGCCCGGCGATCATGTCGATGTCCACCTGCCCGAACACCTGGCGCTTGGCCGTGGCCACGTAGACGTTGCCCGGCCCCACGATGGTGTCCACCCGGGGCACGGTGGCGGTGCCGAAGGCCAGGGCCGCCACCGCCTGGGCGCCGCCGATGCGAAAGACCTCGTCCACGCCCGCCAGGTCGGCGGCCACCAGCAGGCTGGGGTCCACCTCGCCGCCGGGGGTGGGGGTGACCATCACCACCCGGGGCACCCCGGCCACCTTGGCGGGGACGGCGTTCATCAGCACCGTGGAAGGGTAGGCGGCCTTGCCCCCCGGCACGTAGATGCCCACCGCCGCCAGGGGCCGGATCACCTGCCCCAGGCTGATGCCGTCGCCGTCGGCGTAGCGGTAGCCGGTACGCACCTGGCGCTCGTGGAAGGCCCGGATGCGCTCCGCGGCGTACTTCAGGGCCTCGGTCACCTTGGGGTCGGTACGGCCGTAGGCGGCGCGGACCTCGTCGGCGGTGAAGCGCATCGTGTCGGGCGTGAGGGTCACCCGGTCGAAGCGCTCGGTGTAGGCGAGCACCGCCCCGTCGCCCTCGTCCCGCACCCGGGCGACGATACCGGCCACGGCCTCGTCCACCTGCGGGTCGCCGGTGCCGCCCCGGGCCGCCAGGGCCTTGAGGGCCTCCTCGAAGGCCGGGGAGTCGACTGCCACGCGCCGCACGGGTCAGGCCCCTCCCCGCGCCGCGGCCCGCTTCGCCAGCCCCTCGATCAGGGGGGCGATGCGGCCGTGCTTCATCTTCATGCTGACCTTGTTGACCACCAGGCGGGCGGTGGACTCCCAGATCGTCTCCACCTCCTCCAGGCCGTTCTCCTTCAGGGTGCGGCCGGTGGAGACCAGGTCCACGATGCAGTCCGCCATGCCCACCAGGGGGGCCAGCTCCATGGAGCCGTACAGCTTGATGATCTCCACCGTCACGCCCCGGGCGGCGAAGTGGGTGCCGGCCACCCGCGGGTACTTGGTGGCGACCCGCAGACGGGTGCCGGGGCGGGCGTCCAGGTCCGCCCCCTTGGGCCGCGCCACGCACATGCGGCAGTAGCCGACCCCTAAGTCCACCGGCTGGTAGAGCTCGTCCGGGTACTCGTTGAGCACGTCCAGGCCCGCCACCCCCAGGTCGGCACCGCCGTGCTCCACGTAGGGCGGCACGTCGGCAGCCCGCACCACCAGGAAACGGTCGCCCTGTGGGTTCTCGAACAGCAGGCGCCGGCCCGGGTCGGCCAGCCCCGGGTGGTACAGGCCCACCTGCTCGAACAGGGGCAGGGTCTCGTCGAGGAGCTTGCCCTTGGGGAAGGCGACCGTGAGCCGCGCCGTGGCGTCGTGGGCCCCCATCGGCCTAGAGGGGTGCGGCCACCCGGGACACGTCGGCCCCCAGGGCGTCGAGCTTGGCCTCCAGGCTCTCGTAGCCGCGGTCCAGGTGGTAGATGCGCCGCACCCAGGTCTCCCCTTCCGCCACCAGCCCGGCCAGCACCAGCCCGGCCGAGGCCCTGAGGTCCGTGGCCATCACCTCGGCGGCGCTCAAAGACGGCACCCCGTGCACCACGGCGTTCTGGCCCTCCAGGCGGATGTCCGCCCCCATGCGGACCAGCTCCGCCACGTGCATGAAGCGGTGCTCGAAGATCGTCTCGGTGACGATGCTCACGCCTTGGGCCACACTCATCAGCGCCATCATCTGGGCCTGCAGGTCGGTGGGAAAGCCCGGGTGGGGCAGGGTCCTGACGTCCACCCCCTTCAGCCGCTCCGGCGCCCGCACCCGGGTCCGATCGGCCCCCACGTCCACCGTGGCCCCCGCCTCCCGCAGCTTCTGGATCAGGGCCTCCAGGTGGGGCGGGTGGACCTCGGTGACGGCCACGTCCCCGCCGGTGATCGCCCCGGCCAGGAGCAGCGTCCCCGCCTCGATCCGGTCCGAGATCATAGCATGCCGGGCCCCGTGCAGGGCCGGCACGCCCTCCACCGCCACCCGGTCCGAGCCCGCCCCGCTCACCCGCGCCCCGCAGGCGTTCAGGAAGTCCGCCAGGTCGGCCACCTCGGGCTCCTCGGCGGCGTTCTCCAGAATCGTCACGCCATCGGCCAGGACGGCGGCCATCATCACGTTCATCGTGCCGGTGACGGTGCGCTGGTCGAAGTAGTGGCGGCACCCCTTCAGACGCCGGGCCCTGGCCTCCACGTAGCCGTGCTCGATGCGCACCTCGGCCCCCATGCGGGACAGGGCCTCCAGGTGCAGGTTGATGGGCCGCGCCCCGATGGCGCACCCCCCCGGCAGGGACACCCGGGCCTCCCCCAGGCGGGCCAGCAACGGGCCCAGCACCAGGATCGAGGCCCGCATGGTCTTGACCCGCTCATAGGGAGCCTCGTGGCGCGACAGGGCGGCGGCGTGCAGGGTGGCGGCGTCGCCCTCCGCCTGCACCTTCACCCCCAAGTCCTCCAGCAGCCGCAGCATGGTGGCCACGTCCGTCAGGCGCGGCAGGCGCCCGATGGTGCACGGGTCGTCGGTGAGCAGGCAGGCGGCCAGGAGCGGCAGGGCCGCGTTCTTGGCCCCGCCGGCCTTCACCTCCCCGGCGAGCCGGGCCCCGCCCCGCACCCGGAATGCGTCCACTACGGCGCCTCCCCTTGCCGCCGGGTCACCACGACCCGGTCGCGGCCGGCCAGGTCGGCCCGCACCTCGGGGGCGAAGCCCGCCCGCCGGGCCAGGGCCACGACGTCCGCCCCCTGGGTCGCGCCGATCTCCACCACGATCCGGCCCCCGGGTGCGAGGTGGGCATCGGCCCCGGCGAACAGCCGGCGATAGACCGCCAGGCCGTCCCCGCCTCCGACCAGGGCTCCCTTGGGCTCGTGGTCGCGCACCTCGGGCTGGGCGGCCTCCCACTCGGCCGGGGTCAGGTAGGGGGGGTTGGAGACGATCAGGTCGAAGGGCGCCTCCCCCGCCAGGGGCCCGTACAGGTCCCCGGCGAGGAACCGCACCCTGGCCGTCAGCCCCGCCCGCGCGGCGTTGTCCCGCGCCACCGCCAGGGCCTCTGGCGAGGCGTCCACCGCCACCACACGGGCCCCCGGCGCCTCGGCCGCCAGGGACAGGGCGATGCAGCCCGAGCCGGTGCCCAGGTCCAGCGCCCTCGGGCCCGCCGGGCCGGGGCGGGCCTCGGCCAGGGCCGCGAGGGCCGCGTCCACCACCTCCTCGGTCTCGGGACGGGGGATCAGCACCGCCGGCCCCACGGTCAGGTCCAGGTGGCGGAACGGCTGGCGCCCCAGGATGTGCTGGAGCGGCTCGCGCCGCCCGCGCCGGGCCACGGCCTGCCGCAGGGCCGCGCGCTCGCCGGCCTCCAGGGGGCGCTCGAAGTCCAGGTAGAGCCGCAGCCGGTCCGTGGCCAGGACGTGGGCGAACAGGCGCTCGGCCTCCAGGCGCGCCCCATCCACCCCGCACCCGGCGAGGAAGGCGGCGGCGGCCCGCAGGGCGTCGAGCAGGCGCCCGGCGTCATCGGAAGCGGGGGAGGCGGACGGGGCTGCGGCGGGCACGGGGCGGCTCACAGGTGCTTGAGCTGCTCGGCCTGGTCGTGGGCGATCAGGCCGTCGATCAGCTCGTCCAGGGACTGCCCCTCCATGACCTGGTCCAGCTTGTGGAGGGTCAGCCCGATGCGGTGGTCCGTCACCCGGTTCTGGGGGAAGTTGTAGGTGCGGACCTTCTCACTGCGCTCCCCGCTGCCCACCATCTGGCGCCGGGCGGCGGTGGTCTCGCTCTCCACCCGCTCGGCCTCCATGGCCGCCAGGCGGGCCCGCAGCATGGCCAGGGCCTTGTTCTTGTTCTTGAGCTGGGAGCGCTCGTCCTGGCAGGTGGTCACGATGCCGGTGGGGATGTGGGTGATCCGCACCGCCGAGGAGGTCTTGTTGACGTGCTGGCCGCCGGCGCCGGAGGAGCGGTACACGTCCACCCGCAGGTCGGCGGGGCGCAGGTCCACCTCGGTCTCGGCCACCTCCGGCAGCACCGCCACGGTGCAGGTGGAGGTGTGGATGCGGCCCTGGCTCTCGGTGGCGGGCACCCGCTGCACCCGGTGCACCCCGGCCTCGTACTTCAGGCGCCCGTAAGCGCCCCGGCCGGAGACCTCGACGACCGCCTCCTTGATCCCCCCCGCCTCGGAGGGCGAGGCGGACACCGGCTCCACCCGCCATCCACGCCCCTCGGCGTAGCGGGTGTACGCGCGCAGCAGCTCCCCGGCGAACAGGGCCGCCTCGTCGCCGCCGGTGCCGGCGCGCACCTCCAGGTAGGCGTTGCTGCTGTCGTGGGGATCCCTGGGGATGAGCAGGCGTTTGAGCTCGGCCGCCAGGTCGGACTCCTGCGCCGAGAGGGTCTCCATCTCGGAGCGGGCCAGCTCCCGCAGCTCGATGTCGCCGGTGGCCTCCAGGTCGTGGGCGTCGCCGATCTGGCGCAGCACCTCCTGGTAGCGGGCGAAGGCGTCGGCCACCTCCTCGACGTCGGCGGCCTCGCGGGCGTAGCGGGCGTAGGTGGTGGGGTCGGAGGCCACCTGCGGGTCGGCCAGCCGGTCGGTCAGCTCCCGGTGCTTCTCGGCGACGGCCTGGAGCTTGTCGAGCAGGCCGCCGGAGATGGTGCCCTTCACATCGGCCGCCACGGGCCGGCCTCCTTAGGGCGGCTACTTCTGCGCGTAGCGCTTGCGGAAGCGCTCGACCCGCCCCTCGGTGTCCACGATCTTCTGGGTGCCCGTGAAGAACGGGTGGCAGGCGGAGCAGATCTCCACCTGGATCGTCTCCAGGGTGGAGCGCGTGGTGAACTCGTTGCCGCAGGCGCAGTGCACCCGGGCCTCCTGGTAGTCCGGATGGATGCCGTTCTTCATGGCGTCTGGTCTCTTCTCCAGGGCCGCGGGCGCCCCCGTGGCCGGTACGTGGAAACCCGACATGATACCACGGTCCCTCGCCGGCCGCCAGCCAAGGGGCCGCGCCCCCCTCAGGCGTGGCGCCGCAGCTCGAAGGCGGCGCCGTCGAAGGCCAGGTAGGTGAAGTGGGTCAGCCAGTCCCCCAGGTTGGCGTAGAAGCGGGGGCGGCCGTCCACGGTCTCCTCGAGCAGCTCGGGGACGTGGCAGTGGCCCATCACCACACCGTCGAAGCCCGCTTTCCACGCCACCCGGGCGTCCTCCCGCAGCACCCCCGGCAGGCGGGTGTTGCGGGAGACGGCGTAGGGGGCGTGACCGGCGAAGGGGGCCGCCAGGGCCAGCACCGCCTCCGGCGGCAGGACCCGCGCCAGGTGCTTCAGGGGGAAGGCCCTCAAGACCGCCCGCAGGGCCCGGTAGCCCCGGTCGGCCCGGTCCGCCAGGTCGCCGTGGACCAGCAGCAGGCGCCGCCCCCCCAGGGTGACCTCGGCCCGCTCCGGATGGACCCGGGCCCCCAGCCGGCGGGCGAAATAGCGCCCCACGTCCAGGTCGTGGTTGCCCTCCACGTAGTGCAGGCGGGTGCCGGAATCGGCCAGGGCCGCCAGGGCGTCCACCACCGGGCGGTAGGGGGCCGGCACCCGGGCGAAGCCCATCCAGAAGGCGAAGAAGTCCCCCAGGATGAACAGGTCGTCCAGGCCCTTCAGGCCCTGAAGGAAGCCCAGCATGCGCCGGTAGGGCGCGGCGGCGGGGTCCGCCAGGTGGGCGTCGGAGAGGAAGACGGCGCGGGCGGGTTCCATGGGGGGCGCCACCCGGGGGGCGCCTGGCGCCCCCGGGCCCCGGCGGGGGCCGTCAGCGGGTCATGCTGTCGAGGAACTCCCGGTTGTCCTTGGTGCGCGACAGCTTGTCGAGGAGGAACTCCATGTTCTCCACGGTGTCCTTGGGCGAGAGCACCTTGCGCAGGATCCAGAGCTTGTTGAGGTCCTCCTCGGGGATCAGCAGCTCCTCCTTGCGGGTGCCGCTCATGGCGATGTCGATGGCGGGGAAGATGCGCTTGTCGGCCAGGCGCCGGTCCAGGTGCACCTCCATGTTGCCGGTGCCCTTGAACTCCTCGAAGATCACCTCGTCCATGCGGCTTCCAGTGTCGATCAGGGCGGTGGCCATGATGGTCAGCGAGCCGCCGTTCTCGATGTTGCGGGCCGAGCCGAAGAAGCGCTTGGGGCGGTGCAGGGCGTTGGAGTCCAGGCCGCCGGAGAGGATCTTGCCCGACGACGGCATGACCGCGTTGTAGGCCCGGGCCAGGCGGGTGATGGAGTCCAGCAGGATCGCCACGTCGCGGCCGTGCTCCACCAGGCGCTTGGCCTTCTCGAGCACCATCTCGGCCACCTGGATGTGGCGCTCGGCGGGCTCGTCGAAGGTGGAGCTCATCACCTCGGCGTGCACCTGGCGCTGCATGTCGGTCACCTCCTCGGGCCGCTCGTCGATGAGCAGCACGATGAGGACCACCTCGGGGTGGTTGTGCAGGATGCCCTTGGCGATGTTCTGCAGGAAGACCGTCTTACCGGTGCGGGGCGGCGCCACGATGAGGCCGCGCTGCCCCTTGCCGATGGGCGTGACCAGGTCCAGGACCCGGGTGCAGTACTCCTTGGTGTCGTACTCGGTGGCGAGCCGCTCGTCCGGGTAGAGGGGCGTCAGGTTGTCGAACAGGACCTTCTTCTGGGCCTCCTCGGGGGGGTCCAGGTTGATCTCCGACACCTTCAGCAGGGCGAAGTAGCGCTCCCCCTCTTTGGGCTGGCGGATCTGCCCCGAGACCGTGTCGCCGGTGCGCAGGTTGAAGCGCCGGATCTGGCTGGGGGAGACGTAGATGTCGTCGGGCCCGGCGAGGTAGTTGTAGTCCGGCGAGCGCAGGAAGCCGAAGCCGTCCTGGAGGATCTCCAGCACGCCGGAGCCGAAGATCTGCCCGCCGGCGGTGGTCTGGGCCTGGAGGATGGCGAAGATCAGGTCCTGCTTGCGCATGCCGCCGACGTTGCGGATGCCCAGCTGGCTGGCGAATTCGCTTAGGCCCTCCATGCTGAGCCGCTTGAGCTCGGTGAGGTTCAACGAATCGCTGGTCAACATAGCTTGCGGTGCCTTTGCTGTGGATGAATCGTCGGGCATGTCCGGAACCGGGTGGGGGCGCCGCCGCGGGCGCCGTTGGAATGTCGGTGGTCGATCGCGGCCCGCGGTTCCCGCTTGGGGAACGGCCAAAGGGCCTCGACGGAAGCGGGCTGTTCCTGACCGAAGGGTGTGCGGTTGCTTGCTCTGGAAGGGAGGTGGTGCCGGCGTCCCCATCGCGGGCCCCGTCTCCGCCCGGCGGGGGCGGCGGGTCGCGAACGTCCGGTCTGCAGTCAGTCTAGATGCGGCGTTTCGGCCCTGTCAAGGCAAGGGGCCCCGAGGTCGGCCCCGGCGACCCCGGGGCCGGGCCGCCGTCAGGGGCGGTAGGCCCGCTCCAGCTCGGCCAGGGACTCCTCCACCAGGCGGGCCTGGGTGGCCTCGTCCACGGCGGTCTCGACGAACTTGCCGGCGGCGGTCACGGCCAGGTCGGCGGCCAGGGAGCGCAGCTCCCCCACGGCCTGGGTCCGCTCCTGCTCGATGGCGCGGTGGGCCTCGGCGACGATGCGGTCGGCCTCCTCCTTCATGCGCGCCTCGTTGTCGGCCAGCAGCTTGGTGGCCTTCTCCTGGGCCTTGGCGATCACCTCGTCGGCGGCGGCCTTGGCGGCCTTCAGCGCGGCCTCGTGCTCGGCCTTGACAGCCTCGGCCTCCTTGCGCTGCCGCTCGGCGGCCTCCAGGTCCTCACGGATGCGCTCGCGGCGGGCCTCCAGCACCTCCATGATGCCCGGCAGCGCGAAGCGCTTGAGCAGCACCAGCAGCAGGACGAACGAGACCGCCGTCCAGAACAGCATGGGGGTGAAGAACTCGGATTCGAACTGTGGCATGGTGCGCTCGTCCCGACCGGACGGCCGGCGCCGTCAGGCCCGCCCCATGATGATGAACGCCACCACCAGCGCGTACAGGGCGATGGCCTCGGTCAGGGCGAAGCCGATCCACAGGTACTTGCTGACCCGCTGCTCGCTGCCCGGCTGGCGGGCCACGGCCTCGATCATCTTGCCGAACACGTAGCCGATGCCCACCCCGGAGCCGGCGAACCCGGCGGCCGCCATGCCCATGCCGATCAGTGCTGCTGCGTTGGTCTCCACGTCGTCTCCCTCCTGCCTGTTCCGAAGCTGCCTAAGTCGTGTAACGGGTCGAACCCAAGGTGCGTGACGCCGGCCCCCTAGTGGGCCATCTTCTCCGCGTCGCCGAAGTAGACGCAGCTGAGCATCACGAAGATGTAAGCCTGGATGAACGCGATGAACAGCTCCAGGCCGTAGATGACCACGGAGAACCCGAACGGGACCCACCCCGCCCACACCGGCAGGGTGACCGTCATGCCGAACAGCACGGCCAGGACCGTGTGGCCCGCGGTCATGTTGGCGAAGAGTCGCACCGCCAGGGACATGGGCCTCGCGAGTTGGCTGAGGATCTCCACCGGGATCATCATGGGCACCAGCCACCAGGGCGTGCCGCCCGGCACGAGGATCTTGAGGAAGCCCAGGCCGTGTCTGTAGAAGCCCACGATCAGGCTGATGACGTACACGGTCACCGCCAGGGTGGCGGTCACGTAGAGCTGGCTGGTGACGGTGAGCACGCCGGGGATCAGGCCCAGCATGTTGCACGCCAGCACGAAGAAGAACAGGGTCACCAGGAACGGCACGTAGCGCCCGCCGTTGGGTCCGATGTTGTCCTCGGCCATGTCGCGGATGAAGTCCACGCCCATCTCGACCACGTTCTGCACGTGGCCGGGCACCACGGTGGCGCGCACGGCGGCGTGGGCGAACAGGGCGAACACCCCGGCCACCACCAGCCACATGAGGAGCACCCCCTGGTTGATGGAGACGTCCAGTCCCATCAGGTGCAGCTCGGCCACACGGTGCAGCTCGAAGTGGTGAAGCGGGTTTTCCAACCGTCTCCCCGTGGTCTCCCCGGCCGGCCCCTTCTAAGGCCCCTGGCCGGCGCCGTCGCGTCATCCCCTCTCGGGGTCCGTCCCCGTCAGTCCTCGCGGTCCCCCTGCCCCCCCGAGCCTTCCCGCTCCAGCTCGGCGGCGATCCGCAGCATGTTGCGGATGCCGGCCGCCGTGCCCAGCAGGACCCCCAACAGGGTCAGCCAGGGCAGGGTCCCGAAGCGGGCGTCCCCCAGGTAGCCGAGGCCGCCCCCCAGGCAGGTCGCGACCACCAGCTCGATGCCCATCCGGGCCCCCGCGGAGAGGCCGGCGGACGTCCCATCCTGCCGCTGTGCGATCGTGGCCCCCGCGCCGATGCCCCGTGGCCCGCAGAAAAAGGAGCGAATTTATACCGTCCGCGGGGCCCCGCTGTCAACGGCCGCGAAGCCCCTCCGGGGGGCGTGCGCCTTTACAGCGGCGGGGGCGCCGGGGATAATCGGGGCCCTCGCGCCGAACGCCCCCATGGCCCAGAACTCCCCGATCCGCGTCCGCTTCGCCCCCAGCCCCACGGGCTTTCTGCACGTGGGCGGGGTGCGCACGGCGCTGTTCTGCTGGCTGTTCGCCCGCCACCACGGCGGCCGCTTCATCCTGCGCATCGAGGACACGGACCGGGAGCGCTCCACCCCCGAGGCGGTGCAGGTGATCCTGGACGGCCTGGCGTGGCTGGGGCTCGAGTGGGACGAGGGGCCCTTCTACCAGTCCGAGCGGAGCGACCTCTACCGGGAGGCGGTGGACAAGCTGCTCGAGGCGGGCCGCGCCTACCGCTGCTACTGCACCCCCGAGGAGCTGGAGGCGCAGCGCGCCAAGGCCCTGGCGGAAAAACGCCCCCCGAAGTACGACGGCCGCTGCCGGGAGCGCGCCGACCACCCCGACCTGCCATTCACCATCCGCTTCGCCGCCCCCAAGGAGGGCACCACGACGGTCGAGGACCTCATCCGCGGCACCGTCACGTTCGAGAACGCCCAGCTGGACGACCTGATCCTGGCCCGCTCCGACGGCACCCCCACCTACAACCTCTGCGTGGTGGTGGACGACACCGACATGCGGGTCACCCACATCATCCGGGGCGACGACCACCTGAACAACACCCCCCGCCAGGTGGCCCTGTACGAGGCCCTGGGACACCCCATTCCGGCCTTCGCCCACCTGCCCATGATCCTGGGCCCGGACAAGAAGAAGCTCTCCAAGCGCGAGGGGGCCGCCTCGGTCACGGCCTACCGGGGCATGGGGCTCTTGCCCGAGGCGGTGGTCAACTACCTGGCCCGCCTGGGCTGGTCCCATGGGGACCAGGAGGTGTTCACGGTCCCCGAGCTGATCGAGAAGTTTTCCCTGGACGCGGTGGGCCGCTCCCCGGCGGTGTTCGACCTGGAAAAGCTCCTGTGGATCAACGGCCAGCACCTGAAAGGCGCGGACCCCTTAAGGATCATGGCCCTGGTGGAGGCCGAGCTGGCCGGCCGGGACCTGGAACCCGGTCCCGACGTCACCGACGACTGGCGCCGGGCGGTGTTCGCCGCCGCCTGCGAGCGCAGCCGCACGGTGCTGGAGCTGGCCGACATGGTGGCGTTCCTCTACGCCGACACGGTGGCCATCGAGCCCGAGGCGGCGGCCAAGGCCTTCGCCGGCGACCCCGTGGCCGTGCTGCGCAAGGTGGCGGACGCCCTGGAGGCCGTGGAGCCGTTCGACCGCCACGCCATCGAGGCGGCCTTCCAGCAGCTGATCGAGCAGACCGGCCTGGGGCTGGGCAAGCTGGCCCAGCCGGTGCGGGCCGCCGTCACCGGCCGGCGGGTGTCGCCGGGGATCTACGAGGTGCTGGAGCTGCTCGGCCGCGAGCGCGCCCTGGCCCGCATCGCCGCCGCCATCGCGGATCTGACCGGAAAAGCGGAGAAGGCCGCCGAGTAGGGCCCGTTCCGGGGGCCGCGCCCCCTTCCACCCCACGTTCCACACGGCGCGCCGCCGCGCGAGCACCGTGCAGTGGCCGCCCGCCGCGCGTCCATACCCGGGAAACCCGCGCGGGTCCCGCCGGGGGGCCGTGCCCCTACGGGTTCAGGCGCTCCTCCCAGGAGTCGGCGGGCAGGGAGAAGCCGGAGGCCTTGGCGTGGCCGCCGCCCCCCAGGCTCCGGGCGATCTCGGAGACGTCGATGCCTCCGTCGCGGGAGCGCAGGGAGTAGTAGCGCTTGCCTCCCGCCTCGTACCAGGCCACGCCGAAGGGCCGCCCCTCGGCCAGCTTGCCGGCGATCTCCGACTGCAGGATGGGGGAGTTCGCGCACAGCACCCGGTGGCCCAGCACCGTGATCTCGTCGGCGCCCGCCACGGCCAGCCGGACCACCTCGTCCTGGTAGCGCAGGATGGCGGCGCCCTCGTCCAGCAGCACGCGCTGCCAGCGGGACCAGTCGTCGGCCCAGCGGCTCCAGCGCTCGAAGGCGAAGGGGTGGCCGCGCAGGGCGCAGGTGATCTCCCGGGAGCCCGGCAGGCGCCACTGCCACAGGTCCTTGTCCTGGACGTGGAGCAGCAGGGGCGGCACCGCCTCGCCGGGGTGAAAGCGCTCCCACGCCAGCACGGCGCCGCTCTTGGTCATGTCGAAGTGGCAGAACTCCAGGCCCTCCAGGTTCTCCCGGGCGGTCTTGTGGTGGTCCACCACCTCGAGGGTTTCGGCCTGGTCGGCCATCTTGAGCAGGGTGTCGCGGGCGTAGGAGAAGTCCAGGATGTGGACGTGGCGGCCGGTCACGTCCGGGGGCGGATCACCGTGCACCACGGGCAGGTAGCGGGCCTGGTCCCCCCAGCGGCGCCAGGCCGCCCAGGCGGCCCCGAAGCCGTCGATGCAGTCGTCGTGATACAGGACCAGATGGCCGCCGGCCGCCTGGCCCTCCGGGATCTTGCCTCGCTCCACCAAGCTCCCTCCGCTGCCCAGCGTGGTCTATACTTATCGGTTCCGGCCGCGCCCCTTGATGGCGGGCGGCCCTTCCCCAGTATACGGAGCGACCCGGCCCCGCCGCACCCTTTCGGGCCGTTGCGGGGCCCCGACAGGCATGGACCTTCCCACCCCCAAGGAGATGACGGCGGCCGTGGCCAGTCGGCGCACCTTCGCCATCATCTCCCACCCGGACGCCGGCAAGACGACCCTCACCGAGAAGCTGCTGCTGGCCGGCGGCGCCATCCAGATGGCGGGCGAGGTCAAGGCCCGCAAGGCCCTGCGCCACGCCCGCTCCGACTGGATGAAGGTGGAGCAGGAGCGCGGCATCTCGGTCACCTCGTCGGTGATGCGCTTCCAGTACGGCGGGCGCGACGTGAACCTGCTGGATACCCCGGGCCACGAGGACTTCTCGGAGGACACCTACCGCACCCTCACGGCGGTGGACAGCGTGCTCATGGTGATCGACGCCGCCAAGGGGGTGGAGGAGCGCACCGAGAAGCTCATGCAGGTCTGCCGCCTGCGCACCACGCCGGTGATGACCTTCATCAACAAGCTGGACCGGGAGGGCAAGGAGCCCCTCGACCTGCTCCACGAGATCGAGGAACGGCTCGACATGCCTTGCGCCCCCGTCACCTGGCCCATCGGCATGGGCCAGCGCTTCAAGGGCTGCTACCACCTGATCGAGAAGCGCCTCTACCTGACCTCCCTCAAGGACGGCAAGCGGGTGCAGGAGCAGGTGGACATGAAGGACCTGTCCGACCCCCGCCTGGACGCGCTGCTGGGGGAAGCCGCGGGGCCCTTAAGGGACGACGTGGAGCTGCTCACCGGCGCCGCGACGCCCTTCGACCCCGCCGAGTACCGCGCCGGGCGCCAGACCCCGGTGCTGTTCGGCAGCGCCATCCACAACTTCGGCGTGCGGGAGCTCCTGGACGTGTTCGTGGAGCTGGCGCCGCCGCCGCAAGGCTGTCCCGCGGTGGAGCGCACCGTGGCGCCGGAGGAGCCGGCCTTCTCGGGCTTCGTGTTCAAGATCCAGGCGAACATGGACCGGGCCCACCGCGACCGCATCGCTTTCTTACGCATCTGCTCCGGGCGCTTCGAGCCGGGGATGAAGGTGCGCCACCACCGCCTGGGGCGGGACGTGGCCTTGAAGGGGGCCATCACCTTCATGGCCCAGGAGCGCACCCAGGTGGAGGAGGCCTGGCCCGGCGACATCGTGGGCCTGCCCAACCACGGCACGATCAAGATCGGCGACACCTTCACCCTGAAGGAGCCCCTGCGCTTCACGGGCATCCCCCACTTCGCCCCCGACCTGTTCCGCCGCGTGGTGCTGCTCAACCCCATGAAGGCGAAAGCCCTGCAGAAGGGCCTGCACCAGCTCGCCGAGGAGGGCGCGGTGCAGATCTTCACACCCGTCAAGGGCGGCGCCTACATCCTGGGCGCGGTGGGCGCCCTCCAGTTCGACGTGATCCGCCACCGCCTCAAGGACGAGTACGGCGTCGAGGGCGCCCTCGAGGCCGTCAGCTACGGCACCGCCCGCTGGATCCACCCCAAGGACCCCAAGGCCCCCGACGCCGCCAGGGAGCTGGAGCGCTTCAAGGCCAAGGCGGGCGACAACCTCGCCATCGACGGCGAGGGGCGATTGACGTACCTGGCCGACAGCGTGTGGTCCCTCAAGCGCGTGGAGGAGGCGTGGCCGGAGATCGAGTTCCGGACCACGGAGGATTTGGCCTGAGGCGTGGGGCGTGTCCCGGCCGGGCCCGCCTTGCATCGGGTCCGCGCCCGATGGGGCGCCGCCGTTCCGCCCGGATATGGCAGCGCGCCGGCGAGCCACCACAGGGCACCCTGCGCGGGCTCCACGGGGGCCCGTGGCCCCCTCAGAACCACTTCGTCAGGACGGCGGCGACCTCCTTGGCCTGCTTCTCCCCGGAGATGTTGAACTTGCTCTGCGCCCGGTAGGCGCCGCCGACCTTCTTGTAGCGGCGGATCGTGACCTTCTCGGGGCCCAGCTCGCCGGTCTTTCGGTCCCGGTCCCGGTAGCGGAACATCACCGTGGCCCAGGTGCCCTTGGTGAGCACCTCCTTGGCGGTCTCCTGCACCAGGACGTTGCCGTCCTCCTCGTACTGCACCGTCAGCTCGTCAACCGTTTGTGCCATGGGGCTCCTGCCGTTCCTCCTCGGTGATCCATCCGCTTTTCATGTCGAACGCGAGCCCCACCGACCCCGCGCTTCCCTCCCGGTTGGCCGCCACGAACACCTCGACGGGCGAGATCTCGCGCGACTCGTTGTCACGCCTCAGGAAGGCGTCCATCTCCCGCTCGGTGTTGTAGACCACCAGCATGGTGGCCGACTCCATCTGCAGGCGGCGGCAGCTGGCGAAGTCCGCCAGGGTCGGGCGGCGCCGCTCCAGCTCGCGCCGCACCGCCTCGGCGTCCTCGGGGGCGAAGCGCCGCTCCGCCGGGGCCGCCTGGGCCAGCAGGGTGAACACGAACACCGGCGTGTTCAGGTCCTGGGCCAGCTGGCGCAGCTTGCTCATCACCTCCGCTGCCCGGGTCTCGTCGTCCCGCAAGGTGGCGGTGCGCACCAGCCCCAGATAGTCCACGTAGATGCCCCCCACCCCGCCGCGCTCGTCGGCGGCGCGCTGGGCGTAGCTGACCACCTGGTCCACCGTGGAGCCGGGGCGGTAGACGAAGCCGAAGCGCTTTTCCAGGCCGTACTGCCCCAGGCCGTTGAAGGCCTCGAACACCTCCTTGGGGAACTGCCCGCCGCGGTAGTTGGCCACCACGTCGCCCCGGTACCCGTAGCGCTTGCCCCGGTGCTTGTGGGCCCAGACGGTAGCCAGGCGCGCGATGGCGATGTGCTCGGGGATCTCGTAGGCGAAGAACAGGGCCGGCACGTCCGCGTAGCGCTCCACCTGGTTGAGGAACAGGTTGTAGGCCAGGGTGCTCTTGCCGTGCCGCCCCCGGGCCCCGATCACCACCAGGTCGCCGCGCCGGACGTTGGCCAGGCGCGTGAGGGCCGGTATCCCCAAGTCCACCTCCTCCACCGGGATGTCCCGCGCCCGGGCCAAAAAGTCGTGGTGGTTGAAGTAGCGCACCCGGCGCACCATCTCCCGGCTGCGCAACTCGTAGAGCCCCTGCTGCAGCCGCTCCCTCAAGATCGTGAAGCGCCCTTCCTCCAGCAGCCGTCCGGCCTCGTTCAACAGCTCCCGGTAGCCCTCCTCCAGGCGGTGCCTGAGCTGCACGTCGCGCTCGCTGCGCAGGGTGACGAGCAGGCTCTCCAGGGGCACGTCCAGGGTGGCCGCCAGAGTCTCGCGGAAGCGCTGGCCGTCCGCCGGGTCGCGGATCGTCTCCTCGATCTGCATGCCCTCGCGGAAGGCCCCCTCGCGCCCCATGTCGGTGGCGAGGTCGTGGCGCTCCGCCAGGCGCCGCACCCGCCACACCGACGCCGGCATCGGGGCCTTGAGCAGCTCCCAGTAGGCCTCCACGCCCTCGTTCTCGATGAACTCGTCGGGGTGGGTATAGCCCTCCGGCAACTCCAGCACGTAGGCCCGGAGCCCCTCGCGGGCCAGCAGCAGGTCGGCGGCCCGCTCGGTGGCCTCACGCCCGGCGTCGTCCCGGTCGAAGCCCAGGATCACCTTGCGCACCCCGCAGGCGGACAGCAGCCCCACGTGCTCCCGGGTGAGCTTGGCGTCCTCCACCCCGATCACGGTCTCGATGCCCCGGGCCCGCATGGAGAGCACGTCGAAGATGCCCTCCACGATCACCAGCTCCAAAAAGTGCCGGGCCTTGTGGAGGTTGTAGGGCGAGCCCTTGTCGGTGCCGGAGCTGTAGAGGTACTTGGGCAGCTCGGGGGGCGGGTCACCCACGTAGCGGCAGGCGATGCCGGTCAGGCGCCCCACCCGGTCGCGGTAGCCCACGACGAGGTGGTGGGTCTGCCCCAGCCCCGGGGTGAGCACCCCGGCCTGCTCGATCCGGTCCCGGCTGTGGCCTTGGGCCCGCAGGTGCTCCAGGGCCGCCTCCGGGCCCGGGTGGTAGCCCAGCTTCACCTCCCGGATCTGCTCCGGGGTGAAGCCGCGCCGCTCCGTCAGGTAGGCCATGGCCCCCGGCGCCTCGGCCAGGCGCTCCTCGGCCCAGGACAGGAAGTCCTCCAGCAGGGCCGCCTTGCGCTGGGCGGCGTAGAGGGCGGTGAAGTCGTAGGGCCCCGGGTGGGTGACCACCTGGTCCGCCAGCCCCGCCAGGTGCAGGAAGGTCTCCGTGTCCGACAGGCCGCGGCTGTGCTGGGTGTGAGTCCAGATGCCGACGACGTGGCCGCAGCCGCCCGCCTCCCGGCAGCGCACGTAGCGCCCCTCCTTGCTGATCTCGGCGGTGCGCCCGCCGCATTTCGGGCAGCGCACCCGGAAGGCGTGCCCCAGGTCCTCCGGCTCCAGGTCCGCCAGCAGGCGGCGCCGGTCCAGGTTGGGGTAGATGTGGTCGTCGACGAAGTTCTTGATGTCGTACATGGATGCCCCTCCGGCGCCCGGCGCCGTCACCAGCCGACGTCCTGGTTGAAGTAGGCGTCCAGGCCGTCGTCCGCCGCGCCGCCGGCCGTCCCCGCCGGGCCGGGCTCGGCGCTGTCGGTCAGGGCCCACGGCTCCAGCACCGTGGCCGGGATGCCGTCCACGAAGCGGGACGGCTTGGAGAGCACCATCCCCGTGGCCCGGTCGAACACGTTGACCGGGTAGGTGACCACCAGGCGCTCCTTGGCCCGGGTGAGGGCCACGTACATCAGGCGCCGCTCCTCCTCCATGTCCTCCAGGGATCCCTCGGCATAGGTGGAGGGGAAGCGCCCGTCCACGGCCCAGATCACGAACACCGCGCCCCACTCCAGCCCCTTGGCGGAGTGCACGGTGGAGAGGGTCAGCCGCTCCCGGTCCTCCTGGGCATCCAGCCCCGCCACGCTGGCCTCCGGCGGCTCCAGGGCCAGGTCGGTCAGGAACGGCTCCAGCTTCTCGTAGCGCTCCGCCACCGCCACGAGCTGGTCCAGGTCCTTCACCCGCTTGGGGTGGTCGTCGTAGTGGGCCGTCAACTGGGGGGTGTAGTAGTCCAGCACCCGCTCCAGGGCCGCCGCCGGGGCTTGGGGGCGCTGCGCCAGGGGCGGCAGCAGGCCGGGCAGCTCCCCCACCTTGCCGGCCCAGGGGGCGGGCAGCTCCGCCAGCGCCCGCCACGGGTCCGGGGCCCCCGCCACGTGGGCGAAGATGCGCTGGGCGGTCACCTCCCCGACCCCCGGGTGCAGGCGCAGCACCCGCAGCCAGCTCACCGCGTCCGCCGGGTTGGCCAGCACCCTCAGGTACCCCACCACGTCCTTGACGTGGGCGGTCTCCATGAACTTGAGGCCGCCGCGCTTGACGAACGGAAGGCCGTGGCGGGCCAGCTCCACCTCCAGGTCGAAGGTGTGGTAGGCGCTGCGGAACAGGACGGCGATCTCCCCTAACGGGAGCCCCTCCTCGTGCAGCTCCAGGATGCGCTGGCACACGAAGCGCGACTGGAGGTTCTCGGTGGCCGCCCGGATCAGGGCCGGCACCTCGCCCTCCGGCCGGGTGGTGACCAGGTCCTTGCGGTACCCTTGTGCCGCGCGGGCGATCACCTGGTTCGCCAGGGCCAGGATCTGGGGGGTGCTGCGGTAGTTCTCGGTGAGCTTGACGATGCGGGCGCCGGGGAACTGCTCGGGAAACTCCAGGATGTTCTGGAAGCACGCCCCGCGGAAGGCGTAGATGCTCTGGGCGTCGTCCCCGACGGCCATCACGTTGTCGTGGCCGTTGGCCAGCAACCGCACCATGCGCCCCTGCAGCCGGTTGGTGTCCTGGTACTCGTCCACCATGATGTAGCGGAACATCGCCCCGATCCGCTCCCGCTCGGCCGGGTGCTGCTCCAGCAGGGTGACGGCGTGGGTCAGCAGGTCGTCGTAGTCCACCAGCTGCCGCTCGCGCTTGAGCTCCCGGTAGCGGCCCGCCAGGCGCAGGATGCCCCCCAGGTGCTCCATGAAGTGGGGGTACTCGGCGGCGACGGTCTCCTCGACGGTCACGTCCCGGTTCACCGCCTTGCTGATGATGTCCAGCAGGGTACGCTTCTTGGGGAACAGGCGGCCCTTGGTATCGGCCAGCTCCAGCTCGGTGCGGACCAGGCCCACCACGTCCTCGGCGTCGGGTCGGTCCAGGATGGTGAACGACGGCTCCAGGCCGATGGCGGCGCCGAAGCGGCGCAGCAGGCCGCAGGCGGTGGCGTGGAAGGTGCCCCCCTGCACCCGGTCGCAGCGGGCGTCCAGCAGCAGCCCGGCGCGCTGGCGCATCTCCTCGGAGGCACGGCGGGTGAAGGTGAGCAGCAGGATCGCGTCCGGCGGCACGCCCTTGGCCACCAGGTAGGCGGTGCGGTAGACGAGGGTGCGGGTCTTGCCGGTGCCGGCGCCGGCCACCACCAGCACCGGGCCGTCCACGGTGCGGGCCGCCTCCGCCTGGGCCGGGTTGAGCTGGGCCAGGAGGGCCTCGCCCTCCTTCTCGGCCCCCTCGGCGGCCATCGGAACCAGACGGTAGCGCTTCATACGGCGGTTATACGGGAACGCCCCCCGCGCGGCAAGCCCGGCGGAGGGGTCGCAAACGGCAGGGCCCCGCGGGTGTTTACCTCGCGGGGCCCTGGGAGGAATCCTGGCGGCGACCTACTCTCCCACGCGGTTTCCCGCGCAGTACCATCGGCTCTTGAGGGCTTAACTGCCGTGTTCGGAATG